>Ga0114129_10016591_pt1 | contig 10493 bp, 10 predicted proteins | sample RhiMetdeltSRZDD1_FD_80071 | JGI IMG/M metagenome (GOLD analysis project Ga0114129, IMG submission 80071) | Populus rhizosphere microbial communities from Tennessee, USA - Rhizosphere MetaG P. deltoides SRZDD1 (version 2) (version 2) | ecosystem: Host-associated > Plants > Roots > Rhizosphere >... | reverse complement strand
CGGCCGCTGTGCGGCGCGCTTCGCGAAGGCCTGTACCGGCCGGGCTCCGCCCGTCCGGTGAACCGTCGCGGCCTGGCGCCTTCGGCGCGGCCGCTGTGCGGCGCGCTTCGCGAAGGCCTGTACCGGCCGGGCTCCGCCCGTCCGGTGAACCGTCGCGGCCTGGCGCCTTCGGCGCGGCCGCTGTGCGGCGCGCTTCGCGCGCCTTACGCCTCGGGCTCGGCTTCCTCGTCGGCCAATCGCTGAGGGCGCCAGTCGGCGAGGAACTCGACCTCGAGCTGCTCGATGCGGGGCCCGTCGGTCTCCACGACCTGGAACCGCAGGCCGTCCCACGTGATCTCGTCCCCGGCCTCCGGCGCCCGCCCGAGCTCGCCGAACACGAAGCCCGCCAGCGTGTGGTAGTCCTCGTGCGGCAGCTCCTTGGCGAACTGCTCGTTGAAATCGTCGATCGGGAACGTGCCGTCGACGCGAACCGTCTGGTCGTCCACGCGCTCGATCGAGTCGTCGGGCATGTCGAACTCGTCCTCGATCTCGCCGACGATCTCCTCGAGAAGGTCCTCGAGCGTCACGATCCCGTGCGTCGAGCCGAACTCGTCGACCACGATCGCCATGTGCTGGTTCGTCCGGCGAAATTCCGTGAGCAGCGGGCCGAGGTCCTTCGTCTCCGGGACGAAGTGCGCCGGGCGCAGCACGTCCTCGATCTGGACGTTCTCGATCCCGTTCGCGTAGAGCGCGGAGAAGAGGTCGCGCACGTGCAGGATCCCGACGATGTCGTCGAGGCTTCCCCGAAAGGCCGGGTAGCGCGTGTACGGGGAGTCGATGACCGCCGCCAGACACTGCTCCGCGGGCAGCTCGACCGACACGCCGACGACCTCCGGCCGGGGCACCATCACGTCGTGGACTTCCTTCTCGGCGAAGTCGAAGACCTTGTAGATCATCTCCTCCTCCGCTTCCTCGATGACGCCCGTCTCCTCCGCCTCCGCGAGCATGGAGCGGATCTCCTCCTCGCTGCGGACGACCATGCCGACCGAGGGATGCCGCATGCCGAAGAGGCGCAGGATCGCCTTCGCGGAGCCCTGCAGAAGGATCACGAGCGGGTGCGCGATCCGCTGGAGGATGTCGATTGGCCTCGCGACGACCATGGCGATCCGCTCGGCGTAGGAAAGCGCGAGGGCTTTGGGCACGAGCTCGCCGATCACGAGCCCGAGGTACGTCAGGATCGAGAAGGCGAGGACGAACGACAGTTCCGATGAGAGGTACGGCTCGAAGAACTCGGAGATGAGGGGCTCGCCGACCGCACCGAGCAGGATCGAGAGGAGCGTGATCCCGATCTGCACCGTGCTGATGAAGCGGACAGGCTCCTCCATCAGCCGGAGCGCGATCGTGGCGCCCCTCCGCCCCTCGCGAGCAAGCTCCTGGAGCCGGCCTCGCCGCGCCGTGACGAGCGAGTACTCCGCGATGACGAAGTACGCATTCCCGAGCACGAGCAGAACGACGACGAGGATGCGCAGGCCGTCGCTCACGCGAGGCTCCGCTCTCCGATTGCGGCTCCCGCCGCCTCGTGTCGCTCACGGCGGCCCACGGCCGCCCGGGTACTCGGCGGGATCTCGCCTTCCACCTGCACGCCGAGTATAGCCGCCGCCCCGGCGGTGGCATCGGCGCCACGCCTCCGACGAACGTATGTTCTATAATGGGCGCTGAGATGGCCCGCACGCAGCATCTCGAGGACACGTGCAAGACCGCGCTGAACCGCGTGCCCGATGCGGCCAGAGTCCCGTTTCGCTGGACGGTGAACCCCTACCGCGGGTGCTCGCACAGCTGTCACTACTGCTTCGCCCGCGCCTACCACGCGTACCTCGACCTCGGCATCGGCGATGACTTCTCGACGAAGATCGTGGTCAAGACCAACGTCGTCGAGGTGCTCCGAAAGGAGCTCGCCTCGCCGAAATGGACGGGCGAGCCGGTCGCGATGGGAACGGCAACCGACCCGTACCAGCACTGCGAGGGCCGGTACCGCCTCACGCGCGGCGTTCTCGAGGCGCTCGTCGACTTCGAGAACCGGCTTTCGATCCTCACGAAGTCGACGATGGTCCTGCGCGACCTCGACGTGCTCGAGCGGCTGGACCGGGTCGCCGGCGTGACGGTCTCCATGAGCGTCGGAACCCTCGACGAGGCCGTACGCCGGGTGGTCGAGCCCGGCACGCCGCCCGGCCGCAAGCGGCTCGAGATCCTGGCGCGCATCGCGGATGCCGGCATCCGTACCGGCGTTCTCGCCGCTCCGATCCTCCCCGCTCTCACGGACGACGAGGAGCACCTGGACGAGCTCCTCGCCGCGTGCGCGGCCGCGGGCGTCTCCTCCGTGACCCCGATCGTGCTGCACGTGCGCCAGAACATCCGTGAACACTTCATGCCCTGGTTGCGGTCGGCTTATCCGTGGCTCTACCCCCGCTACGTGGAGCTGTACGGCAAACGGGCCTATGCGCCGAAGGCCTATCTCGAGGAGGTCGGCGAGCGGTTTGCGAGGCTGCGCCTACGACACGGGCTGAGCGCCGGCGAGGGGCGCAGACCGAGCCGCGAGGTCCCGCGTGAGCGGCGCGGGCGGCCTGCCGAGACCCCCCGGGAACCGGCACAACTCGCCCTCGCGGTCTGACCGCGACCGGCGGAACGGGCCGCTCGGCCGCCGATTCCTCCTGATGGGCGGGGTCGGATGCCCCGAACGGGCGTTCCTCTCCCCTAAAGCTTCGGCCCGAATCACCCGAAAAGGGAAAGGAAGGCACATGACTGCGCTTTCCCTTCCCCATGGCTTCTGAGATCACCTGCCTCATCGCCGACGACCACGAAGTGGTCCGCGAGGGCCTGCGCCTGTCGCTGTCCAGAACGCCGCACATCCGCGTCATCGGCGAGGCGTCCGACGGCGAGGGTGCCATCTCCCTCGCGGAACGCCGTCGGCCGGACGTCGTGATCATGGACATCCGGATGCCCGGCATGGACGGGCTCGAGGCGACGAAGGAGGTCACCGAGCGGCTTCCCGGGACCGAGGTTCTCCTGTTCACGGCGTTCAGCGAGCGCAGCCTGCTCGGGCGCGGTCTCGACTCCGGCGCGCGCGGCTACCTCCTGAAAGAGGCGTCCAGCGACACGCTCGTGCGGGCTATCGAGAAGGTGGCGAACGGAGAGGCGTACGTCGACCCGGCGCTCATGCCGACCTTCCTCACCCGCGACAGTCAGGACCTGCTGACGCCGCGCGAGCGACAGATCCTGCAGCTGCTCGCCGACGGCATGTCGAACGCGGAGGTCGCTGCCAAGCTGTACATCAGCCAGGAGACCGTGAAGAGTCACGTCCGACATATCCTGGCCAAGCTCGAGGCAGACACCCGCACCCATGCCGTGGCAATCGCGATCCGCGACTCGATCATCGACTAAGGCAAGGCGCGCGTCAGCGCGCCGCGCAGCGGCCGCGCCCGAAGGGCGCCAGCCCGCGAAGCTTCGCCGCGCCGAAGGCGCGGCACAAAGACGGCGAAGCCGTCGCGCAGCGGCCGCCGTCACGCAACGCGGCCGTCCGGCCGCCGCCGTGACAGGGGAGCGGCCGGCGGCCGCGGTCACGTCGCGCCAGGCCGCGGAGCTTCGCCGCGCCATGCGGCTGAGCGACCGGCTCGGCCGGCCGCGACCCGCGATCGCCGAGCCCGCCAGGGCTCGGCACTGTCTTCGCGGCAGGGCTTCACGATGAGCCGCAGTCCCTGGCCTCTGCTCGGCCTCCTTGCCGGAACCGGTGCGCTCGTGGCGCTCGAGCGCAGGCGGCGGCGCGCCGCCGCCGAGCGCACTCGGCTGGCCGCACAGCTCATCACCGCGGAGCAGGACGAGCGCCGGCGCCTGGCCGTTCTGCTCCACGACGGGCCGCTGCAGTCGCTCTCCGGCATCGCGCTCATGCACGACGCCGCACTCAGCTCGCTCCGTGAGGGACGGGCCGACGAGGCGGCGGGCCTGCTCGAAGGCGCCGTCGAGCGGGAACGGACGACGATCCAGGAGCTTCGCGACCTCTCCTTCGCGATCGAGCCCGTGATCCTGCGAGACAAAAGCTTCGAGGCGGCCGTGCGGCAGCTCGGCGACCAGCTGGAGCGTTCGCGGCGCGTCCACGTCGAGGTCGACGCCGCCGAAGGCGATCGACTCGGCGAAAAGGCCCAGGTCGCCCTCTATCAGGTCGTTCGCGAGACCCTCAGCCAGGCGGCGGGACGCAATCCGGCCCGAATCGCGGTCTCCGTGACGGGAACGCCCGGCGGGGCATACGAGGCGAGGGTGCACGACGACGGTGTCGCGGAGCGCCGGCGAGCGAGCGTCCAGGCGCTCGAGGAGCGTGCCCAGGTGCTCGGCGCGCGCGTGAGCGTCAGGACGAGCGCCGACGGCACGACGGTCCTGGTTCACGTGCCCGCGTACGTCGCCGCCGGCTAGCCCCCTCGGCCGCGCTCGGGCGAGGCTCGGCGACGCCTCCTATACTCGGCCCGCGGAGGCGGGAAGCTCAGCCGACATTGGCGCCGTCAACCGACCTGGAGGGTGAAGATGCGAGGCTTGCTGAAGGAATTCCGCGACTTCCTGATGCGCGGAAACGTCGTCGACCTTGCGGTCGCTGTCGTGCTCGGCGCCGCCTTCGGAGCGGTCGTCACGGCGCTCGTCGAGAACCTTCTGACACCGCTGATCGCGGCGATCTTCGGAGAGCCGGACTTCTCGGATCTGACGTTCACCGTGAACGGCAGCGTCTTCCGCTACGGCGTGTTCATCAACGCCTTGATCACCTTCATGCTGGTCGCCGCCGCCGTCTTCTTCGTGATCGTCAAGCCGTACAACCACTATCGGGCGCGGCAGGAAGCCAAGCTGGAAGCCGTGACAAAGACCTGCCCGGAGTGCGCGAGCGAGATCCCGGTCGCAGCGAGCCGGTGCGCGTTCTGCACCACTGCTCTCGCGTAAGTCTCCTCCGAAGGGGCCTGGCCGCCGCGTCACGCAACGTGGCCGTCAGGCCGCAGCCGTGACAGGGAAGCGGCCGAAGGCTGCGCTCAGGCCCCACCGCGGCGGCGTCGAGAGCTGTCCAGCGCCCGCTCGGTGAGAGTCGACCGGTCGGCGGCGAAGTGCCCGGCGATCGCGCGGCCGTAGGGGCCGGCGATACGCCGGGCGTAGGCGACGACGCCCTCGTCGCGCAGGGGCCTCCAGTCCTCTCCGTAGGGAGCGATCACGTGGGCGCGACCGATCCGGCGCGCAGAGGCGAGGAACGCGAGGCCGATGCTCGACGAGAGCTCGAGCAGGGAGGCGTCCTCCGCGGCGGCCTCCCGGCGCAGGCCCTCCAGCGTGGCCGCGAGCTCGGCGGGGGTCGGGAGCGAGCGGACGTCCGCCCGCAGCTCGTCGAGCGAGCGGCGCAGGCCGGCCAGCTCGACCGGCGGGACGTCGATGAGCCCGGCGGTGTGGCCGGAGCCCTGCTCGAGCGCCGCGAGCAGCTCGTCCACGGACCGTGCATGCGCGTCCTGCGCGAGCACGCCGGCGCCCTTGAGCTCGGCGATGAGGACGTCGAGGTAGACCCTGGAGCCGTGCAGGAGATCGGATGCCGCCGCGAGGAGCCAGAGCGGCGAGAAGCCGAAGGCCGCGATAGAGCCGAGCTCGGCCGCGTTTCCGACCGCCTTGCGCACCGCAAGCTCGCGCGCCTCGACCTCGACCGGCTCTCGCGTCGCCCCTTCGACGCCTCCCAGGAGCTCGATCGTGATGCGCAGCGCGTTCTTCGCGGTCACCTCGTAGAAGCGCGACGTGCGAACGAGACGAGGCAGCAGCAGGTGCGCGGACTCGTACAGCGCACCGCCGAGGACGGCGGCGGCAGCCCGCACGCTGCGCTCCGGGATCGAGGCCGCGTAGCGCGCGGCGCGTCCTTGATTTTCTGCCACCCCTCAAGCCTGCCAGAGCGCCTCCCGCCCACCGAGCGGTGCGAGGAGGAGGTTGGCATGAGGCTCCTGTGGCAGGAGGCTCTAGACTTGCTCGCGGGGCAGCCGCGGGGGCCTGCCCACCGAGCAGGAGACGCCGATGGACTACAGCCTCTGGGGACATGCCACCTCGCCCGACTTCGAGCGCTTTGCCGGGGAGCTCGGCGCTGCGCTCGAGCGCGCCGGCTTCGAGAAGGCGGCGGACCCGACCGAGGCCGCCCTCGTGATCAACCTGATCGACGCAGGTGATCCGAAGCCGTTCCGGCGCCGGGCGCGAGGCACGTTCGTGGCCGCCATCCACGAGCTCCCCGAGGTTCCGCCCGACGTCCTGCAGACGAACTACCCGCTGCTCGTCCGTGCGCTCGCCAACATCGTGCTGTGCTACGTGCCCGAGCACGGCGTGTGGTTCACGACGATGGAACGAGGGCACTACGGCGTCGAGGCAGGCGACGGTGAGGCGGCGCTCGCAGACTCGGTCGTCGAGCGGCTGGCGCCGCTGGCCCGCTCGCGGCTCGTGATCGACAACGAGTTCCGTACCGACCTCGAGCCCGAGCTCTGGGACGGCGACGAGGTCGTCGAGGAGCTCAAGGAGGCGGGACGGCGGCTCGGCGACCTCGACCTCCTCCCCGCGCCGTTCCCCATCGAGGACCTGCTCGACGAGCGAGACCTGCGCCAGGTCAAGCGTCTCTACGGGATCGGCGGCCTGTCGTACGGCAACCTCTCGATGCGCAAGGACGAGCAGCGCTTCTGGATGAGCGCCAGCGGTGTCGACAAGTCGAATCTCCAGACCGCCGGCCGCGACATCCTGCTCGTCTCCGGGTACGACGAGGAGCACGGCCGCATGATCCTGAGCGTGCCGCCCGCCGTCGAGCCCAGGCGGGTGTCCGTCGACGCGATCGAGCACTGGATGATCTACCAGGCCCATCCAGATGTCGGCGCGATCCTGCACGTCCACGCGTGGATGGAGGGCATCCAGGCCACGGACGTGAACTACCCCTGTGGAACGCATGAGCTGGCGATCGCGGTCGCCGACCTGCTCGCACTCGAGCCCGACCCGGCCCATGCCGTGATCGGCCTGCGCAACCACGGCATCACGGCCACCGGCGAAGGTCTCTTCGAGATCCTCGACCGGATCGAGCCGAGGGTCCTGCGCCAGGTCCCGATGACGTAACTCATCGTGGGGGAACCCATGGTTCCCCCACGAACCCCCTCCTTTGATGCTTGACGCGTTCCTCGCGCATTAGCGCAGCCCGGCAAAGCCGGGCTACGCCCACCGACACAGGCGGCGCCCATGAGCCTGTCTGTGGGCGGGTCGATTAGAGAAACTGCGCGGCCGTGTCGGCGATCGTCTCGTCCAGCGGCCGCACGGTGAAGCTCAGCTCACGCTCGGCCTTGGCAGGGTCGTAGAACCACCAGTTCGAGGCGGCCTCGACCTCGTCGGCGTGCACGATCCACGGCGCGAGCCTCGCGAGCGCGACGGCGGCGCCGACCGGCACCTTGACCTGGCTTCGAGGTGTTCCCGCCACCCGGCCGACTCGAGCGTAGAAGTCGCGGAAGGGCAGGTTCCCGGCGCGGTTGGTCAGGATCGTGCGCTCGCCCGCGCGGCCATGCTCCTCGACCTGGACGAGCCCTAGGGCCGCGTCGCGGACGTCGAAGAACGACAGACCGCCGTCGACCACGAAGCGGAGCATTCCCTTCAGGTAGCGCTCGACCATCCAGCCGGTGACGCGCTCGTCGTCCTCCGGCCCGATGATGAAGCCGATGTTGGCGACGACCACGTCGCGGCCCTCAGCGGCCGCGTCGAGCGCCAGGCGCTCGCCGTCGCGTTTGCTCACGTGGTAGACGAACCGCTCGGCGAACGGCGCGAACGGCACGCTCTCGTCCGAGGCCTCGCCCGGGCCCGACGCAGGCCCGATGGTCGAGATGCTCGAGGCAAGGACGAATCGCGCGTCTGGATCGGCAGCGGCCAGGGCGACACGCACCCCTTCCACGTTCGCCGCCCGGATCTCGGCCTCGCGGCTCCGGCGGTGATCGACCTTGCCGGCGAGGTGATAAACGAGCTCACAGCCCGTTGCGGCACGGCGAGCCGCCTCCCCGTCGAGAACGTTGCCGCGCACGACCTCGACGTCGTACGGCGCCAGCCGGGACGGATCCGTGCCGTCGCGGACGAGCGCCCGCAGGCTGTCGCCGCGCGCGGCGAGCAGCGGAACCAGATGCCGCCCGAGGAATCCGGTCGCGCCCGTGACGAGCGTGGGCAAGGAGCGCTATCCCGTCTCGGGCATGAAGGTCGGGAAGCTGACGCCGCGGAACGGCTGTGAGTCGCCGCGCACCTGGGCCACGTGCAGCTCGGTGTTGCGGCCGCCGAGCCGGTAGGCGAGCCTGACGAGCTCCGAGCACTCGACGGGCAAGAGAAAGAACGGCGTGCGGCCGCGGTAGCGGTCGAGCTCCGTGACGAGCAGCGCGGCACCGGCCTTCTCGTCGCGGGCGACACCGGGACCGAATTCGAGGAAGAGCGGATGGCCGATCGACGCGAGGTAGCCGTCGAGCCGCCCCTGCGCGTTCTCATAGACCGAGACGTGCCAGAAGCCCTGCTCGTTCTCGATGAAGTAGCGGTAGTCCTTGCGGCGGCTGATGCCGCTCACGTCCAGCTCGAGCTCGGCGAGCGCCTCGACGTCGTCCGGAGTCGCGTCGCGGACGCATTCCGCGCCCTCGACCTGGACGCCGAGGCCCGTCTCGGGCACGTCCAGAACGAGATCCTGGTAGAGCAGGCGCGGCACGAAGCCCGCCTTCGAGTACAGCGAGAAGGAGTCCAGGTTCATGGCGCTCGACACGAGCCGGAGCGGGACCTCCCGACGCTCCTGGAAGTCGACGATGTACTCGAGCAGGTCCGTCGCAACGCCCTTGCCGAAGTGGTTCGGATGGACGTTCATGATCCCGAGCGACACGTGCGTCTCCCGGGCGCGGTAGAAGCACGAGCCCATCAGACGGCCCGTGTCGGCGCTCTCGGCGACGACGCAGTGGCCCGGATCGAGCGTCTCGTACACCTGGTTGAAGACGTCGGTCTGGCCCGGTCCGGAGAACATGCCGGCGGGCATGCCGTGCAGGTAGCACCAGGCATTCATCGAGATGCAGATCAGCTCGGCGACTTCGGTCCGGTCGCCCTCCGCCATGGTGCGGAGACGGTAGTCCGACATCGGCGGATCATAGGCGTGGGCCGCGAGCCTCCTCAACTTGGCGGGAAAGTTGCATCGGAGGCAAAGGGGCGATAGCGTAAGCCTGGGAGCGAGAAGAGGTGTTGCGGCGACCTCTCCTCGCTCCCGAGAACCTGCGACCGGAGTGCGCCATGGATCCGCCGATCCGCATCGAGGGGCTCGAGGCCGGCGATGCTGCTGACCTCGTTCAGGCTTTCGCGGTGCGGGGCCTGATCGGCACGGCGGAGCGCAAGGGCGCCGTGCAGGCGGTCGTCATTCCCCATCCCCACGAGGAGACGAAGCGGCTGCTTCCGGACGTCGTCGAGGCGCTCGAGGGCTGGCTGGCCGACCGGCGCAAGGAGGCCGTCGAGCTCCGCGTGGGAGCCGAGCGCTTGACGGTGCGTGCACGCCGGCTGCCCGACGCCCTCAGGGCGCGGGTTCCCGACAGCAACCAGGACACACAGGCGCGCTTCTAGCTCACGGCGAAGCGGCTCGACTAGGATCACGCCGTGACCGGCGGGGTCGGTGTCGAGGTGCGGGCAGCCGTCGAGGGCCGCGCCGCCGAGCTTCTCACCCAGGACGCTCTCGACTTCGTCGCCTCGCTGCAGCGCGAGTTCGGCGCGCGGCGGACCGATCTGCTCGAAGCGCGCGCGGCGCGCCAGGAGCGGATCGCAGCCGGCGAACTGCCCGATTTCCTCGCCGAGACGAGCTCCGTGCGCGAGGGCGACTGGAGCGTCGCGCCGGCCCCGGAGCCGCTTCTCGACCGTCGCTGCGAGATCACCGGCCCGGTCGAGCGGAAGATGATGATCAACGCCCTCAACTCGGGTGCGCGGGTCTTCATGGCCGACTTCGAGGATGCAAACTCCCCGACCTGGGCGAACTGTGTCGAGGGCCAGGTCAACTGCCACGACGCGGTGCGGCGCACGATCGAGCTGGACACGCCCGAGCGCTCGTACCGGCTGAACGACGACACGGCAGTCCTCTTCGTCCGCCCCCGCGGCTGGCACCTGCCGGAGAAACACGTCCTCGTCGACGGCGAGCCCGTCTCCGGCAGCCTGTTCGACTTCGGCCTCTACCTCTTCTGGAACGGCAGAGAGCTGCTCGACCGCGGCTACGGCCCGTACCTCTACCTGCCGAAGCTCGAGAGCCACCTCGAAGCGCGCCTCTGGAACGACGTCTTCTGCGCCGCTCAGGACGCACTCGGAATCCCGCGCGGCTCGATCAAGGCCACCGTGCTCGTCGAGACCGTTCTCGCCGCGTTCGAGATGGACGAGATCCTCTTCGAGCTGCGCGACCACTCGGCAGGGCTCAACGCGGGCCGCTGGGACTACATCTTCAGCGTCATCAAGAAGTT
>Ga0114129_10016590_pt1 | contig 10493 bp, 10 predicted proteins | sample RhiMetdeltSRZDD1_FD_80071 | JGI IMG/M metagenome (GOLD analysis project Ga0114129, IMG submission 80071) | Populus rhizosphere microbial communities from Tennessee, USA - Rhizosphere MetaG P. deltoides SRZDD1 (version 2) (version 2) | ecosystem: Host-associated > Plants > Roots > Rhizosphere >... | reverse complement strand
TGAGGTTTAATTCCAGATTGAATATGGATTCAATGTTGGCGTCCATTCGTTCGCGTTGCGAGTCCGCGACGAAGACCATTCCGTCGACGCCCTTCAAAATCAGTTTGCGGCTGGCGTCGTAGAAGACCTGGCCCGGCACGGTGTACAGATGGAAACGTGTCTTGAACCCGCGGACCGTCCCCAGGTCGAGCGGAAGAAAATCGAAGAACAATGTGCGGTCGGTTTCGGTTGCAAGACTAATGAGCTTGCCCTTGGCTTGCGCGGCAGTCGAGTCGTAAATGTACTGGAGGTTGGTGGTCTTGCCGCCCAGTCCAGGACCGTAATAGACAATCTTGCAGTTTATTTCGCGCGATGCGTAGTTAATGAAGGTCAAGGCTGGTATCCCTCTATCGCTGCGCCGGGGGTAAACTCTGAGTCCCGGTCGATCTCGCTGTTAACAGGGGCATTAGTTAAACAGGGCGTCGATGTCCTCTTCGGTTATCTCGGCAAAGGGTGAATCGAGCGCGATTCCCATGTCACGCTCGCGATCGACCTTGGCGTCGATTACCTCGAATACCGTGTTCATCTCGGCGGTTGCTCGCTTTACTCTTAGCCGTACAAGTCCAAGACTCGAGCGCTCATCAAAAATAACTACAAGTATGACCCGCGCGGCGACGATTGAAATGTGAATATTGTCGCGCTCTCCTTCGTGGGACAGTACCGGAAAGCCACGCTCGCCTATCAGATGCGCCAGTCCGTCGGTAGCCGCGACGTTGCCGGCCGTGAGACTCGCAAGGCTGGTCGTGTCCAGGTTGAGCATTTCTCCGTGCGCTGCGATTTGCTGTCCGTTCTTATCGACAAGAAAAACAAACTTGGCGTTCGCGTCCGCGCAAAGGCGGGTGATTACACGCTTGAGTTGCTCGTACTCCTGTTCGTAAAGTACAACCGGAGTCGACATCCCTTCTCCTTAATATTTGACAGAGCGCAAGGGGAGCCGTGCCAGATTCAAGCGACGTTTTTGCGACGCGAGGTGTTCGTTTCAAACAATCAGAGGTCCGGCACCGTGTGCTTCGGGGAGGGGCAGTAATGGGGTACGGTTCTTATAGCACGGCGTCAAAACCAAGACAATACTTTTCCTTTTTTTCGTCGTCCCGCCTTCAGTCGGACCTCAACGTTGGCGATTCGCTAGTTCCGCCTGAAGGCGGGACTACGAAACAACGCCCCTTCCGTGTCAACCAACGGCGTTCTATACTTATCTGGAATTCATCACAGAAACGGAAGAGTCTATGGAATCCAAATTCGCAAAGCACGTAAAACGCGAGGAGATCGTGGACATAGTCTGCGAGCTTGTTCGCCAAAACACTGTCAACCCTCCCGGCAACGAGTATCTTTGCAAAGACATTGTCACTCGCTGCATTCAATCGCTTGGGATGGAAGTCTCCTACTACGAGAAAGAGCCGGGTAGAACAAACATCGTCGGAAAGATCGGAAGCGGGACAAAGTCAATTGGATTCGTGTCGCATATGGACGTCGTTCCACCTGGCGAGCTCGAACAATGGAACACGCCTCCCTTCGAACCGACCATTATCGGCGATCATATTTACGGGCGCGGGACGCTGGACGACAAGGGTTCATTTGCTTGCGCTTATTCGGCCTGCAAGGCATTTCTCGCCGAGCACCCGAAGTTCGACGGAACGATCTATTTGATAGCCGCGGCCGATGAAGAGTTGGGATCCGAGCTGGGAATCATTTATCTGGTCGAGGAATGCGGATTGAAGTTTGACGTTGCGATCATTCCCGATGGCGGGAGAATGGATCTTTCGATCTACGGCGAAAAGGGAATCCTGTGGATTGAGCTCGAAAGCCACGGCATCCAGGCTCACGGCTCAACCCCGGAGCTTGGCCGCAACGCCATAGTGCCGCTCGCAGAGGCGATTAGTGAAATAAAGACGCTCGACCTCGGAGCAAATTACGATCAGGCCTTCGACGGCTGGACGATGAACGTCGGAACGATTCAGGGGGGATCGTCTGCGAACACAGTGCCGGCGATGGCTCGCGCGACTATCGATTTCCGGCTGCCTGCGGGCATCGACAAGAAACAGGTGCTAGCTGGAATAGAGGCGAAGTTATCCGCGGCTCGCCGTCGATCACCGGATGCTGATCTCCGTGTTAAGGTGCTGCACGAGACCGAGCCGCATCTGTCGGACAAGAACTCGATCATCATTCGCAGTTTCGATCAAGCTGCTCGACGTATGAACCTGCCCATGAAGTACGAGACGTTTGGCGGGAACACGGTTGCAAAGAACCTCTATTTCGCCGGGATAACGTCGGTCGTGCATTATCCTGGCGACGACAAACTCGCTCACGTTCCAAATGAGTACGTGATCATTGACGAACTGGTGTTGGGTTCGGTGCTTTATGCTGAAACACTTGAGGCTTACTTTTTTGGTTAACCGTTTGTGGGCCGCAATTGGCACCCACCTAACGGGCGAGCTGCCAATGGGGGCTGCGTCAATAAGCATCAACGTCCCGCGTACGTCTCGAATGGGACCGGTGATCGCGGTTATTATTGCGGTAATTTCGCTTCAGGCGAACGCGCAGACCTTACAAACAAAAGCAAACGAAATTCGAGCGGCGATGGATGGGCGCAACTTCGAGCGAGCCGAAACGCTGTTGCGGGAGCTTCGCACGGCGGACCCGGCAAGCTTCGCCGGCAACAATTACGATTATCTCCTGGCGAGATTGCTGGAAAGACGCGGGGCTCGCAGTGAAGCTGCGTCTCTGTATCAGGCACTGGCGGGTCGAAGCGCGATCCTGACCCAATATGCGCTGTGGCATCTGGCGTTGATCGGCAAGGACGCTGGTGATCTGGCGCTGGAGCGTCAATACATTACTCGCTTGCTGGTGAGTTATCCGTCCAGCGCCCTTGCTCCCAAGGCCCGCGAGCGCTTGATTGACAGTCACTTCGAAAGCGGCGACTACCGCGCGACGATTGCGCTTCTCAGACCCATCGCATCCACAAGCGGAGGGAGGGGTCGCAAGGCGATGGCCCGGCTCGGCGAAGCGTATTCGAAGACCGGAGAGGCAGAGACGGCGCGCGGACTCTTTAATCAATTAGTGAATGGATCACGCGATGACTATGCGCTTGACGCGGCGCTTGGCCTGGACGCGCTGGATCGAGCCGCAAAGATCAAACCGAATGAGTTCGATGCATTACGACGGGCGCGAATCTATTTGTTCAACCGTCACTGGGTCGAGGCTCGAGCGCATATGCTGGATGTAGTCGAGCGGTTTCCGGAGAGCCCGAATCGCGCCGAAGCGCTCTATCAAACCGGCTTCACGTTCTTTCGCGAATACAACCATGACGAAGCGATCAAGTGGTTTGCGAGGGCGCATTCAGAGTTTCCGGAAAAGAAAGATGGCGAGCAGGGTTACTATTATGTCGGTTCGTCACTCCAGCAAGCCCGGCGCTATGAGGAAGCCGCGCGACGTTACGAAGAATTCATCACCGAGTATCCGGATAGCGAGCTCCTCGAAGGCGCGCATCGCAACGTGGTTGATTGCCTTCGCTATGCCGGAAAGTTCGACGAAGCTATCGAGTGGTCTCGGCGAATAGTGCAGAAGTATGCGAATCAACCGCTCGCTACTGTCGGTTTGTACAACGAAGCGAAGATTCAACTCACAAGAGGGAACTACGACGCAGCGCTTCAACTGTTGACGAGGGTTGCCGCGCTTCCGGTGACCGCGAAGACGATCAGTGCACCGATTCGCGGTGAGGCTTCCTTTCTGCGCATCTTTACGCTGGAGAAGATGGGACGCCTTGCTGAAGCCGCGCGTGCTTACCTTGCAACGCCGGACGAGCGCGATAACTACTTCGGCCAGCGTGCGACTGAGCGGCTACTAGGGTTGCTCGCGACCGAAGAAGGCCGGCGAGTAATCGAGCCGATGACCCGGGCCTACCACGCACAGGCGCGCGCAGCTTTGGATGCCGGGCGCTATGCCGAGGCAAAGGATGCCGCAAATCAAGCGATGCGCCTGACCAGAGATGACGCAGCGAGGACTGAATTGCTCGGCATTTTGCGCAAGAGTTATGCGCACCTGCCTGCGTATCAACCGGCTTCGCGATACCGCTTGATTCCGGTAGGGCGCGAGGTTGTGAAGAGCGCCGGGAAGACCGAGGCTGATTCATCTCATCAAGCGCTAGCCGCGGAGTTCATGTTTCTTGGGCTCTACGACGAAGGGGTAACCGAGCTTGTGGAATCCGGAATAGGATCGAACCCGCCAGGCGGGCGGTACGCCACGCGTGCGGCGTCGATGCCTCAATCTACTGGCGGGGATGCTTCCTATTCGATGGCAGTTTATAGCAATCGCGGTGATCAAGCCTTTCGGGCAATCGCATTTGGTGAATCCGCGGCCAAGTCCGTTCCCCAGGACTTCCAACTCGAGCTCATGCCGCGCGATCTGGTCGAGCTGATTTATCCGGCGCCGTATCGGGATGCGTTTGATCGTTATGCGCCGGGCGCGGGGGTCGATCCAAGACTGGTTCTATCGCTGGCGCGACAGGAAAGCCGTTTTAATCCCGCGGTTAAAAGCCAGGCGTCTGCCAGAGGTCTGTTGCAGTTTATCCCCGAGACCGCTCAGCTGCTTGCGAACGAAGAAGGGATGAAAGACTTTGAACTGGATGACGTGTATATGCCCGAGGTCGCGGTGCGGCTGGCGGTGCGTTACGTCGCCGATTTGCTAAAGCTGTTTCCAAACAATCCTCACGCGGTGCTGGCTGCATACAACACGGGCGAACGGAATGTCGAGCGATGGATCGCTCGCTCGAGATCGAACGACGTCGATCGGCTGGTTAGTGAAATTGCGATACCGGAGACCAAGGACTACGTCGCTAAGGTCATGAACAGTTACCGCGCATACATGCTGCTTTATACCCAGGACCTCAAACCTCGCATACGATAAGACAACTCAGGAGTCCGTAGTCCATAGTCCGTAGCCCGTAGCATTTCTTGACAACAACGGATTACGGACTAACAGGCTACGGACTACGGAAAACGGACTACGGACCACGGACTACGGACCACGGACTACGGACTAACCAGCTAACCTTTTCGACTTCACGTGTCTCTATAATAATGAGGGCATCAAGCTGGAGCGACAGGATGGCGAAGTTTGCGGGAGAGCCGCCGGATGAAGTTCTGGTCGTTGCCGCGATACTCGGCGATCTCGGTGCTTTTGATGAGCTTGCGGCACGTTATCGCGCGGCGGTCGTGCGCACGGCTCAGTCAATCGTTGGACGCGAAGACGCCGAAGATGTCGCCCAGGACACGTTGTTGCTCGCGTTTAAAGCGCTTCCGTCGATCGATGAACCCCCGAGGTTCGCGGCGTGGCTTTCGGCTATCACTCGCCATCGGGCGTTTCGATTCAGCAAACGCGAGCGTTCTCATCAAGCTGGGCGCGTCGATCTGGATGAGTTCCTGATCGAACAGGTCCAGGCACTTGCGCAACCTCTGGTGAGGAGTCCGGAAGGCGGTGACGAATTGAGGCTTGCTCTCGAAAACGTCCCGGCTGATTATGCGCTGGTTCTGAGGCTGCGCTTCTTCGACGAGATGCCGCTCAAACGAATAAGCGCCTTTTTGGGCGCGCCGCTTTCTACCGTCAAGTGGCGCATTCATCGCGGCAAGCAATTGCTGCGCGAACAGGTTGAACTTTTGAGACAACGAGGTGAGAAATGGAAAGAGATAGAGAACTCGCAAAGCTGATCAACGTGCTGCGACGCATCTCGCGGGCTGCGAGCCACGCAGGCTGGAGCCGCGACCAGGCCGCCGCTCGCTTTTGCGCCCTTCAATACAACAAGGTGCTCGCGAGGATAGCTGAGATCGAGCCCGCGGTCGCGACGCTGTTTGTCGCTCTCCCAGAAAACGCATCTGCAGATGTGATTAGAATCGCGGCTCACGAACTTGGAGCATACTTTGAAGACGAAGCCAGTCCCGCGGCTACGTCTGGATTTCGAGCCAGGGTGCACGGTTGCGGCAGTCGTCGCGCGTGGGCAGGGCGGGTGAGATTTGGTTCGTGCTGGTAAGAGGTGATTTATGGAAAGAGAAAAGGAAATAGCGAAGCTGGTGAATGTGTTGCGCCGGACGTCGCGCATGGCGCTGCAGTCGGAATGGACCGGAAGCAGCGAAGATGTGACCGCATTCTGTATCGATCAGTACAACCGGGTGCTGGCTCGTCTGAAGGAGATCGATCCGGGAGTTGCTGCTGTATTCGATCCGCTGCCGGCGGGAAGTTCGCTGACCGTTGCCGCAATGGCTTGCAGACAGTTGTCGGCGTACTACGAAGACGAAGTCGGCCGGAGCGGAGGCGATTGGAAAGGGATGTGGGGTGATCCGCGATACGGCCTGTGGATCGACAAGCGCGCGTTCAAGGAGTTCTGGAACAAGTCCGCTCGCGAGGTTGAAGATCTCGGCGAGATTATACGCGAGAACATCGATGAGTGGGTGAACCAGCGCAAGGCTCGCGGCAAGGGTGAAGAAGGCAGCAGCGAACGAACCACCACCCGCATCGATCCAGAAGACACAAAACCACAGTAGCGGCCTCAGAAGGTTAAAGACAGGGTGGCTTGGGCTAAGTGAATACCTCAGCAGCGTGAAAGTAAGTAAAGGCGCTTGTCCTAAGTGAGCACCTCAACAGGTTCAAGGTAGGGAAGTGGCTTACCCCCGCTCGTCTTGAACTCGAACAATTACAGGGAGCGGGGGCAAGCCACCCTTACTTTGAACCTGCTGATCTGGCCACTCGTCTCACTCACTCACTCTCACTCTCACTCGCTCTCTCTGAAGCTCCAATCCACCGTAACGTGTTGACCTCTGAAAATCTGAACGATCCACTCTGTCCCCTTGACTTGCAACAGCTAGATGATAATAATTCTCACGTGAGAATCAAACGCAACACTGTGGTCACCAGGCACGGGGGAGAAGTGGACGGCTGGTGCTCGGAGTTCGAGCGGGAATGTCGCGCTCGAGGAATTCGAGTTACTCCTCAGCGGCTGGCGGTGTATCGAGCGCTTGCTGAGGATCTCGCCCACCCGACGGCGGACTCGGTTTACAGCAGGTTAAGCAGACAACTGCCCGGATTGTCACAGGCGACGATTTATCGCACTCTGCAGTTTTTCGAAAGCGAGAACCTGATCCGGAAAGTAAGTTCGCCTGGAGCGATCGGGCGGTTCGACGCCAACGTTAGTCCGCATCAACATCTTGTTTGCCGGTTTTGCGGCAGCCTCGAAGATATTTCGATCCCCGAGCTTCATTCGGCGGCGATTCCAACGGTCGCGGGCTTCACGATTGAGGAATTGGACATCCGATTGGTAGGCATCTGCGAGGCCTGCGCAAACTCAAAGGCAAATACGAAAAAGCGCGGAGCTGCGCGCTCGCGCAATTCAACATCACGAACTAATCGAAAGGAAGACAAAAATGGCTGAACTGAAAGGAAGTAGAACCCATCAGAATCTGAAGGACGCTTTTGCAGGCGAGTCGATGGCCAATCGCCGGTATTTATACTTTGCTAAGGTCGCCGACGTTGAAGGGTATCCTGAGATCGCCGGCAATTTCCGAGACACCGCTGAGGGCGAAACCGGACACGCCCACGGACATCTGGACTATTTGAAGAAGGTCGGCGATCCGGCCACCGACCAGCCGTTCGGCGATACTGCGTTGAACCTCAAATCGGCCGTTCACGGCGAGACTCACGAGTACACCGATATGTATCCGGGAATGGCGAAAGCCGCTCGCGAGGAGGGCTTCGCCGAGATTGCAGACTGGTTCGAAACGCTCGCCAAGGCTGAGAAGTCGCACGCCGGGCGATTTAGCAACCTGCTCAATTCGATCAGCTAGGCGGGGTGCAATAATAGTATGTGTGCATTCGTATGACTGTCGCATGCGAGCGGCGCTTTCTGTTTAAGCGAATTCGACGTCGGACAAAGCGCCGCCACGCATGCGGCAGTCTTGAATGCGGAATAGGCGGCGCAGTCCAAATGAGGGCGACGCAGTCCAAAATACACCTTAGCTTGGATCAGTGACTACAAACGAAAAAAACATCGGATACAAACCGACAGACGGGTTGTCTTACGACCCGGCGGAAGAGAAGTATTGGGACGCGAGCGCGCTCAATAAGGAAATCGAGCGAACGTTTGAGATCTGTCACGGTTGCCGCCTCTGCTTCAAGTACTGCGACGCGTTCCCGACGCTTTTTTCGCTCCTGGACAAGAAGTACGACGGCGATGTTCGTCAGATCAGTCCCGACGAGACACGCACGATTATGGATTCGTGCTTTCAGTGCAAGTTGTGTGAGGTACAGTGCCCATACACCGAGCGCGACGGTCACGAGTTTCGGTTGGACTTTCCGAAACTGGTGCACCGCTACACTGCCCAGCGCGCTCGCCGCGAAGGCTTTACGATGCGGGATAAGATTCTCGCCGATCCGGATCGGGCGGGTTCAATGGCCCGTGCCAGTCTTGGTCTCGCCAACTCTGCAAACAAGGTCCGGTTGCATCGAATCTTTCTTGAAAAGGTGCTGGGGATTCATCGCGACAAATTGCTTCCCGAGTTCGCGTCGAGCACTTTTGAAAAATGGGCGGAACAAACGGGTAGGATTGCTGCAGGGCCATCAGCAGAGGTGGTTCTGTTTCAGACCTGTTACGTTCAAAACAACGAACCGCAGATCGGCCGCGATACCGTGGAGGTCCTCGAGAAGAACCGAGTAGACGTTAAGTGTGTCGCCGGGCTTCAATGTTGTGGGATGCCCGCCTGGGAACGCGGCGATCTTGAAACGCTTAGAAAAATGGCGAAAGCCAACTTGAAGCTTCTTTTGCCTTTTGTCGAGAGCGGTGCGAAGGTCGTTGCGATTAATCCGACCTGTTCGATGATGATGCGACGCGAGCACCCCACGTTGGTCGAACCTGGAGATCGGCCTGCTGCCCAGAAAGTAGCCGCGGCGGTAATGGATCCAAGCGAGTTTCTCTGGTCGATCCGCAACGAACCCCGTTTTAACACTGATTTCCGCAGTACTCCCGGCGCAACGGTTGGCTATCACGCGCCGTGTCATCTTCGAGCGCAGGGAGTCGGCTTCAAAGGACGAGACCTGATCCGCAAGATCCCCGGAGTGACGCCTCAAACGGTTATGGAATGCTGCGGCCACGACGGGACTTACGCGATGACTGTCGAGGGCTTCGAGCCGTCGGCAAGGATCGGCAAGCGAGCCTTTGACGGAATGCAAGAGAGTGAGTCTCAGGTATGGGCCACAGACTGCCCGCTCGCGGCTATTCAGTTTCAGCAGCACGCGGGTGTAAAACCAATGCATCCGATGTCGATTCTCGCGCGAGCGTATCGAAATGATGGCTTCGAAACGCCGGTCGAACCAAAGAGCGAACAAGGGGAGAAGTAATGAAACTAGTAGAACGCAAAGAGATCATCGACTACGTTACGTATGAAGAAGGTCGCGATGCTTTCCGTGAAAAGATCTTTGCGGTAAAGGCCCCGCGACGCGTCCACATCGGAGAGTATCTGACACTGCTGTTTGAGAACCACCAGACGATGCTGTATCAGATTCAGGAGATGATCCGCACCGAGCGGATGGTTAAAGAAGCGGCTATCCAGCACGAAATCGACACCTACAACGAAGTGCTTGGTGGAGACGGTGAATTCGGATGTACGCTGCTGATCGAAATAGATGACCCGTCGATTCGCGAAGTGAAACTCAAGGAATGGTGGCGATTGCCCGAAAAGATGTACTTGTTGCTGGAGGACGGCACACGGGTGTGGGCCACGTTTGACGAGCGCCAGCGTGGCGAGGACCGGGTCAGCTCGGTTCAATACATGAAGTTCGGCGCCGGCGGCCGCGTTCCTGTGGCTGCAGGCGTGGATCTGCCGGAGCTGCAGGTGGAAGCGGCTCTGAGCGAAGAACAGCGTCACGCACTAGGTGGAGACCTGTCATCGTGACGTAACCCGGCACTAGTCGGTTGCTCTCAACGGAGATGTCGTCGAATACTGACAGGCCGCGACGATTCGGAACTCGTACTTCGGCACAGCTTGGCTCTCGGATAGCCTCTTGAGATTGTGCTAGAATGACCGCGAAGAATATTCAGGTTAGGGAGTTCGTAATCCGATGAACATAGACCTGCTAGTCGAAGTCGATCCGGAGAAAATGAGCGGGACGCCGGTTTTCACTGGCACGCGCGTTCCGATCAAGAATCTCTTTGACTACCTTGAAGGCGGGGACAGCGTTGAAGTGTTCCTCGACGATTTTCCCACAGTCAGCAGAGAACAAGCGCTAGGTATCATCGAGGCCTCTCGTCAGTTGTTGCTCAACAAGTATGAGATTGCTGCTTGATGAGTGCATGCCGCGCCGCCTCAAGCGGGAGTTCGTCGGCCACGAAGTCAAAACCGCGCGAGAGGCCGGCTTCGCCGGGTTGAAGAACGGGGCGCTGCTGAGAGCCGCCGATGCGTCGTTTGATGTTCTCA
>Ga0114129_10016588_pt1 | contig 10493 bp, 5 predicted proteins | sample RhiMetdeltSRZDD1_FD_80071 | JGI IMG/M metagenome (GOLD analysis project Ga0114129, IMG submission 80071) | Populus rhizosphere microbial communities from Tennessee, USA - Rhizosphere MetaG P. deltoides SRZDD1 (version 2) (version 2) | ecosystem: Host-associated > Plants > Roots > Rhizosphere >... | reverse complement strand
CGCATCGAGCGTCGTGCCGACCGGCACGGTGTAGAGCGGCTCGCGCGTCATGACGTCGCCGATCGGGCGGTGCACGTTGGTCTCGAACCGCAGGTCGCGGTTCGTGAGGATGCCGACGAGCCGGCCTTCCTTGCTGCCGTCCTCGGTGATCGGCACGCCCGAGATGCTGAACTTCTTCATCAGCTCGAGCGCTTCGTAGATGCGGTGCGTGGGGGAGAGCGTGATCGGGTCGACGATCATGCCGCTCTCGGACCGCTTCACGCGATCGACTTCGGACGCCTGTTCGTCGATGGACAGGTTCTTGTGGATGACGCCGAGCCCGCCGTGCTGCGCCATCGCGATCGCGAGGCGCGACTCGGTGACGGTGTCCATCGCCGCGCTGACGAGCGGCACGTTGAGCCGAATCTTCCGCGTCAGCTGCGTGCTGACGTCGGTCTGCCCGGGCACCACCTCCGAGTGCTGCGGGACGAGCAGCACGTCGTCGAAGGTGAAGGCGGTCTGAAGCTGAACGTCGGGGCCGGGGGCGCCGGCGGCACTGCTGATCGAAGTCAGTCGGCTCCAGATGTCTTTGATGTCGTCGACCGACTTCGTTTCATTCATGCAGCGGCTCCGTGGCACTTTTTGTATTTTTTCCCGCTGCCGCACGGGCAGGGATCGTTGCGGCCGACTTTCGGTTCGTCGCGGCGTACGGTGACCGGCTTCGCATCGTCGCCGCCGACGCGCGGCGCCTGCTGACGGCGAGGCGCGCCGAAGGGACTCGCCGGCTCGGGCTGCGCGTGCATGGCGCCGAACGCCGGCGCCGCCGCTTCGCCGCCGCCGCTCAGAATCAGCGGCGCGCGCTGACGTTTCGCGGCCGGCCGCGGCGCGGGCGGTCCGTCTTCGCTGAGGACCGGCCGCAGCCACCAGAGATACCGGACGATCTCTTCGTCGACGCGCTCCTTCATCGCCTGGAAGAGACCGAAGCTCTCCTTCTTGTACTCGACGAGCGGATCGCGCTGGCCGTACCCGCGCAGGCCGATGCCTTCCTTCAGGTGGTCGAGGCTGTAGAGGTGATCCTTCCACTGCTGATCGACGATCTGCAGCATGATGTCGCGCTCGACACGATGCAGGATCTCGCGCCCCACCAGCTTTTCCTTCTCGTCGTAGGACGCGACGATCGTCTCCCACAGCGTGTCTTGGATTTCGTCGGCGGTGCGGTCGCTGAAGTCGAGCCGCTCGACGTCGATCGCGAAGACGCGGTTCACTTCGCGTTTCAAGGCGTCGAGGTCCCATTCCTCGAAGTCGGCCTGGCGCGGCGCGTACATCTCGACGATCGCGTCGAGAATGTCCTCGGCCAGCTCCATCAGGTACTGTCGCGTGTCGAGAACCGCTTCGTTGCCCTCTTCGTCGGACAGGCGGATGTGGCCTTCGAGAATCTGACGCCGCAGCGCGTAGATGTTCTCGCGCTGCTTGTTCATCACGTCGTCGTACTCGAGCAGATGTTTGCGGACGGAGAAGTTCTGCGACTCGACCTGCTTCTGGGCGCGCTCGATCGCCTTGGTGACCATGCCGTGCTCGATCGGCACGCCTTCTTCCATCCCGAGGCGCTGCATCAAGCCCGAGATGCGGTCCGACCCGAAGATGCGCATCAGATCGTCTTCGAGCGAGAGATAGAAGCGTGACGCGCCGGGATCGCCCTGGCGTCCGGCGCGACCGCGAAGCTGGTTGTCGATGCGCCGCGCCTCGTGGCGCTCGGTCGCAACGATGTGCAGGCCACCGAGCGCGACGACCTCGTCATGCTCGGCATCGGTCAGACGCTTGAAGTGCTGGAAGATGCGCTCGTACTCCGCCTTCGGCACGCGGTAGAACGCGTCGAGGTGGTAGAAGTAGACGTAGTGTTCGTCTTCGACGAACCGCTCCTCGCCCTTGGGCAGCCGTTCGGCGATCTCTTCCGCCAGACACTGCTGCCGCGCCATGAACTCGGGATTGCCGCCCAGCAGAATGTCGGTGCCGCGGCCCGCCATGTTCGTGGCGATCGTCACGGAGCCCTTGCGTCCCGCCTGCGCCACGAATTCCGCTTCCTGTGCGTGGTACTTCGCGTTCAGCACGACGTGCTTGTCCGCGCCGCCGCCGGTCGTCGTCCCGCGCTTCAGCCCGCGGCGATCGAGCATCGCCGACAGCTTCTCGGACTTTTCGATCGACACCGTGCCGACGAGCACCGGACGCCCTTTCTCGTGCTCCTCGACGATCTCGGTGACGATCGCGTCCCACTTTTCTTTTTCGGTGCGGTAGACGAGGTCGGGATTCTCGATTCGGCGCAGCGTGCGGTTCGGCGGGATGACGACGACGTCCAGCTTGTAGATCTTGGCGAACTCTTCGGCTTCCGTGTCCGCCGTGCCGGTCATGCCGGCGAGCTTCTTGTACTTGCGGAAGTAGTTCTGGAAGGTGACGGTGGCGAGCGTCTGATTCTCGCGCTCGATCTTCACCTTCTCCTTCGCTTCAACCGCCTGATGCAGGCCGTCGCTCCAGCGGCGCCCCGGCATCAGCCGTCCGGTGAACTCGTCGACGATCACGACCTCGCCGTCCTTCACCATGTAATCGACGTCGCGATGGAAGAGGACGTGCGCGCGCAGCGCCTGGTCGACGTGATGTTTGATGTGGGCGTTTTCGAGATCGTAGATGTGCCCGCCGTTCAGGCGGTGGGCGAGCATCGTCTCGGCCTTCTGCGTACCGCTCTCGGTGAGCGTGACCGTCTTGTGCTTCTCGTCTTTGATGTAGTCGCCGGTGGTTTCGAGCGCTTCGCGTTCTTCGGCCTTCGTGTCGCCGCGGACGACGGCCCCCGCTTTGAGACGGGGAATGATGCGATCGACCTCGTAATAGAGGTCCGTCGATTCCTCCGCCGGACCGGAAATGATGAGCGGCGTGCGCGCTTCGTCGATGAGGATGCTGTCCACTTCGTCGACGATCGCGAAGTGATGCCCGCGCTGCACGTAGTGTGCGAGCTCGAACTTCATGTTGTCGCGCAGGTAGTCGAAGCCGAACTCGTTGTTGGTGCCGTAGGTGATGTCCGCGGCGTACGCGACCTGCCGTTCGGCGTCGTTCAGCTCGTGCTGGATGACGCCGACCGTCATCCCGAGGAAGCGGTAGATGCGGCCCATCCACTCGGAGTCGCGCCGGGCGAGATAATCGTTCACGGTGACGACGTGGACGCCCTTGCCTTCGAGGGCATTGAGGTACGCGGGCAGCGTCGCGACGAGCGTCTTGCCTTCGCCCGTCTTCATCTCCGCGATCTTGCCCTTGTGCAGCACGGCGCCGCCGATGAGCTGCACGTCGAAGTGCCGCATGTTCAGCACCCGTCGTCCCGCTTCGCGGACGACGGCAAAGGCTTCGGGCAGCAATTCGTCGAGCGCCTCGCCGTCGGCGACGCGCTGTTTGAATTCGGCGGTCTTCGCGCGGAGTTGTTCGTCGGATAGCGCGGTGATTCCCGGCTCGAGCGCATTGACTTGCGCGACGATCGGACGCAGGCGCTTCAGTTCCCGTTCGTTCTGTGTCCCGACAACTTTGGCGAGAAGAGTATCGATCATCGACAGCTAGGGGTCACCACCCGGGAGGTGGGTTTCCAAGGATTGTAGCAGACCCCCATGCGCGGCGCGGCGGCGGTCGCGGCGTCGAGCACCGCACCGGCCCTCCGGCCGGCAGATTTGCGGGTTCATTGCTCGCCGGACGGGGCGCCGAATCGTAGAGACGCGCATCGCCGCCGCGGACCAGAGCGACCGGCGCCCAATCGAGACGCGCGAGCCGGCTGCTCGCCGACCCCTCGCGTCGAAGCCATGCGATCTCGTCTGTGTTCAACAGCAGATAACAGTGATGACCGCGAGCATTCAGCCACTCGACGGCACGGTCGAGCCACGCCAGATCGATGACATCGAAACGAAGCGTGAGACGGCCCGCGTAGTAGCGCGTGCTCCCGCTGAATTCGCGCGAGATGATCACCGCATCGGGATCGGCGTACGCCTCGACCGCGCGTGCGGCTTCGACGTACTCGGCCTCGTCGGCTGCGAGTCCGAACACGTTGCGCTGAACGGCGGTCGCAATGCCGTGCGCGCCGACGAGGACGAGCACCGCGATGGCAATCGCTTTCACCCACATCGCGTCGAATCGATTCCACAGCGCGGCGAGCACCGACGCGCTGCCGATCGCCATCATCGGCCAGGCAGGCAGGAAGAACCGCAGGTACCACCAGTCGCGAAACGTGAGGTACGCGAGGTACGACGCCCACACGACCACCGCACAGCCGGCGAGCAGCGGCATCGCATGGCGCGCTCGCGACGATGGCCACAGCGCGCGAAGCGGCAACAGCAGGCTCACGAGGCCGAGCGCGGCGAGCGGCGTTTCGATCGCGATCAGCCAGCCACCGTAGATGGTCGCGTTTCGAGCGATCCATCGCGTCGCGAATTTTTCTGGAAGGTTGCCGTAGCCGGATCGCAGCGGCGATCCGTACCAGCTCGCGTTGACGATCGCGACGCCGATGATGCCGAGCACGGCGCCGGCCACGAAGAGCGGCGTGCTCACGCGACGCAGGTCGCGCCAGCGGCTCGTCTGGAGATCGCGCCACATCGTCCACAACGCGAGCACGCCGGCGAGCGGCACCAGATTGGGACGAATCAGAATCGCGATCGACGCGCTCAATCCCGCGAGCAGCGATGCCCACGGCGACCCGAGCAGCAACAGCCACACCGCGACGGCCCATGCCGCGGCAGCGGGCACATCGCTCATCGGCCACATCGCCAAGAACAGCATCGACGGACTGGTCGCGACGAGCCATGCAGCCGCCAGGCCGACGATCGGGCGGCCGATCGATCGACCGATCGCGTACGTCGCGAAGACGAGCACGCCGGTCATCAACGGGACGACGGCGAACAGCGCGCAGTGACCGGCGAGCGTTTTCGCCGCGGCCATCAGCAGCGGCAAACCCGGCGCGTAGGTTGGAACGATATGGGCGCCGTCGGGCGATGGCCGGTAGCCGAGCGGCGCGAAGCTGAAGTCGGCGAGCGGCCACGGTACTTCACGCACGAACGGCTGCTCGACGCTCAGCGCGCCGGCCAGCCACATGTCGGCCTGGCTGACGTAACCGTACGCGTCGGCGCCTGCCGCGACGCGCGTGCTCCAACGCCACGCGACGCCGCACGCGATCAGAGTGAGAAGAATTGCGACTGACGTGTGTGTGCGGCGGGACGTATCAGTGCGTCGCAGGCTGCGTCAGCAGCTGCAGCGGATTGATGAGCTTGCCGTTCGCCAGAATCTCGTAGTGGAGATGCGCGCCGGTGGAGCGGCCCGTCGATCCGACGCGTCCGATGATGTCGCCGCGCGTGACGTGCTGCCCCGGCTTCACGCCAAACGCGCTCAGGTGGCCGTAGCGCGTGGCGAGACCGAACGCGTGCTGGATCACGATCAAGTTCCCGTAGTCGCCGGTGTACGACGCCGATTCGACGACGCCGTCCGCCGTCGCGAACACCGGGTGACCCTTCTCGGTCGAGATGTCGAGCCCCTGGTGGAAGCCCGGTTCACCCGTGAACGGATCCGAGCGGCCGCCGAACGTTCCAGTGAGCCAGCCGTGGGCCGGCCAGATCGAGGGCGTCGCGCCGGCGAGCGCTTCGCGCTGTTCGACGTCGCGCCGGACGTAGCGCAAGCGATTCTCGAGCCCGCGCAGCAGATCGCGCAGCACACCGAAGGTGTCTTCAGGCGTGGAGAGTGCAGCTTTCGCGATCTCCGAGATCGCGGCATTGGGCTGCGCGACGCCGCCGGCCGCGCGCGTCTTCACGACGGCGGGCAGCTTCTGCATCGCGCGCGCTTGTGCGGGATCGAGCTCGGCGCGAGCGCCCAGATCGTTGATGACCGTTTCGAGCGACTGAATCTGCGCCGTGAGCTCGCCGGTCGCGGCGCGATAGCTGCCGTTCTCGACTTCGAGCGCCGAGTTCGCGGTGCGGATTTGGTCGAGCTCGACGCGCGCGCTCCATTTCGCGCCCAGGCCCATCAGAATCGGCAGCGTCACGACGGTGCCCACGGCAAGTACGGCTCGGCGCAGACTAATGGTTACGCGTCGGATGACGCCGCTCGACCGATCCGCAATGACGACTGTGTATCGATGACCCCGCATAACCTCGTTCTGAAGGAGTATCGGCGGTATCGACTTGCGCGATAAGGGGATGAATGCGATCGATGTCGCATTCGAGCCCGGGCACTCTACCACACCGCGGATCCCTCGCCAAAGTACAAATTTCGTAGCGAAGATCGCGCGAAAACAAACGCCGCATCACCCGCTGAGTTCGCGCTACTATTTCGCGTGCGCGCACACGCGTTCGCCTTCGCAGGTGTTCTCGCGATCGTCACGGCGCTCGGTCGTCCCGGTGTGACGCCGGTCCCGTGTCCCGACCAGGCATGGCAACCCGGCGATCCAACATTCGACGCGTTGCCCGGCGCGAGAGCGATCGCCGGCAAGAACGACGGCGGACTGTACCGCATCGAGATTCCGGAGAAGTGGAACGGCGAGCTCGTGCTCTTCGCGCACGGCTTCGTGCCGAACACCGGACCGAACGGATCGACGCTTCGCGTCGCTAATCACCGGATTCGCGAGCATCTGATCGAGCGCGGATTCGCATGGGCCGCATCGAGCTATCGCTGCAATGGCTACGTGCCCGGTCAGGGGCTGCTCGACACCGTCGCGCTCACCGATCTCTTCACGAAGTCGAACGAAGGACGCGCGCCGCAGCGGACCTATCTGACAGGCGAGTCGATGGGCGGTCACATCGCGTTGCTCGGCATGCAGGAATTCCCGACGATGTTCGCCGGCGGTCTCGCGATGTGCCCGGCCGGACCCGAGCTCTTCGACTACTTCGCGGCGGTCAGCGCCGCCGCCGAAGTCGTCACCGGCGTTCAATTCCACGCCGACACGATGCAGCAGGACATCGCGAAGATGACGGAGGCGGTGGGCAAACCTCCTGAGTACACGGACAAAGGCCTCCAGCTCGCGAGCATTCAAATTCAGATCAGCGGTGGACCGCGGCCGTTTGCCGCCGAGGGGCTCGCGTCACGATTTCTCGCCAACATGGCGACGAGTCAGGCGGCGCTGCTCGGCAGCACGACGCCCATCAACCGCGCGATCGACACGGCGCACATCAAGTACGCCATCGACGAAAGTCTCGGGCTGACCGCCGACGCGCTCAACGCGAGAGCGCGGCGCAAGACCGGCGATCCGCAAGTACGCAGCGGCGACGGACCGTACGAGGAAGTGGCGCCGTTCGATGGAAAGATTCAGCGGCCGCTGCTGACGATGCACGGCACTGGCGATCTGTACGTGCCGATCTTCCTCGAGCAGTCGCTGAAGCGCGCCGTCGTCGCTGCCGGCAACGAACGTCTGCTTGCACAGCGGATCTACCGCATCGGCGCGCACTGCCAGTTCAGCCAGCCGGAAATGATCAAGGCGTTCGACGATCTCGTCGCGTGGGTTCACGACGGCACGAAGCCGGACGGCGACGAGGTCCTCGGCGATCTGCGAAACGCCGGATTGAAGTTCACGAATCCGCTGCGCGCGAACGATCCTGGCGGCGTGACGGTGAAGCCGGCCGCGCCGAAAACGGCCGCGAACGTCGACTTCGGTCGCGACGTCCTGCCGATTTTCAAGCAGAGCTGCATCAGCTGCCACGGACCGACGGCGCACCAGGGTGGGTTCCGTCTCGATCAGCGGAGCGCGGCGATGCGGGGTGGGACGAACTCGCCGGGCGTCATTCGTCCGGGCGAGAGCGCCGCGAGCCTTTTGTACATGCGCGTGAGCGGCACGCGCTTCGGGCCACAGATGCCGCCGACGGGTGCGCTGCGCGCCGAGGACATCGCCACGATCAAAGCGTGGATCGATCAGGGCGCCGAATGGCCCGACGAGCTCGCGGGTGAAACGGCGCCCGCGCCCGCGGATCCCAGGGCGACGCGGCTGGTCGAGGCGCTTCGCGCTGGCAATCGTGCCTCGTTCATGTCGCTCGCGGCGGAACGCAACGCCGGGAGTCTTCGCGGGCCGGGCGGCACGACGCCGCTGATGGCCGCAGTCCTCTACAGCGACGTGGCGGCGATGCGGACGCTCCTCGACGGCGGCGCCGATCCGAACGTCGCGAACGACGCCGGCGCGACGCCGCTGATGTGGGCGACCACCGACCCCGAGAAAACGCGATTGCTCCTCGATCGCGGCGCGAAAGTCGACGCGAAGTCCGACGCCGGCCGCACGGCGCTGTTGATTGCGGCCGGACAGCCGGGCGCCAGCGGCGTTGTGAAGCTGCTGCTCGATCGCGGCGCGAACGCGTCGGTCAAGGCAACAGGACTCGGGAATTTCACCAATCCTTTGCTGGAAGCGCTGACGATCGGCGACGCGCCCATCGTCCGGCTGCTTCTCGACCGCGGCGCCGACGTCGAGTCTGCGGGCTACGTCGGGTTGGCGTTTGCGCTTCACGCCCACTGCCTCGAATGCTTCGATCTGATTGCCGGCGCCATGAATCCGAAGGTGATCACCCTCGCGTCGTTCGTGGCGAGCCCGCCGGTCGGCGACGCGACGGCGATCGCGCGCCTCCTGGATCGCGGCGCCGACGCGTCGTTCAAAGATTCTGACGGCAACACGCTGCTGCTGCGCGCCGCGAGCTCCGACTTCCTTCCGGTGGATCTCGTCAAGACGCTCATCGCGCGTGGCGTCGACGTGAACGCGGCCAACGTCCGCGGCGCGACGGCACTCAGCATCGCGCAGGGTCACGGCCGCGCGACGCCGGTTGTCGAAGCACTGCTGAAAGCCGGCGCGAAGGAGACGGCGGCATCCACCGAACCCTTCGACTCCGCTCAGGGCAGGCCGGCGTTGAAAGTGGTGTCAGCCACGTCGCCGCGCGCCGCCGTCGAGCGCGCGCTGCCCTTGCTGCAGCAGACCGACGTCACCTTCTTCAAGAAATCCGGCTGCGTCTCGTGCCACAACAACACGCTGACGGCGATGGCCGTGTCGATGGCGCGAAGCCAAGGCGTTCGCGTCGACGAAGAGGTTGCGCAGCAGCAGGTGCAGGCGATCGGCGATTTTCTCGAAGGATGGCGCGAGCGCGCACTGCAGGGCATCGCGATTCCCGGCGAGGCCGACACGGTCGGGTACATTCTGCTCGGACTGTCGGCAGAGAACTATCCAGCCACCGATGCCACTGAAGCGATGGCCCGCCTGCTGCGCCGGCAGCAGAGACCGAACGGGCAGTGGCGCATCGACGGCCACCGACCTCCACTCGAGTCGAGCGACATTCAGGTGACGGCGACCGCGCTGCGATCGCTGCAGATCTACGCCCCGAGGCGGGAACGCGCCGCCTACGACAAGGTCATCCAGGCCGCAGCGGCCTGGCTGATGAACACACCACCGAGGACGACAGAGGATCGCGCATTCCAGTTGCTCGCGCTCGGATGGGCGAAGCGCGACAAGCGGACGATTCAGAAAGCTGCGCAGGGGCTGGTCGCGGAACAGCGATCCGATGGCGGGTGGTCGCAGCTTCCGACGATGACGAGCGACGCGTACGCCACCGGCCAGGCGCTCGTCGCGCTCGAAGAAAGCGGCGCGATGCCGGTGAGCGATCCGGTCTACGAGCGCGGCGTGCAGTTCCTGTTGAACACGCAGCTCGAAGACGGATCGTGGTTCGTGAAAACGCGCGCGCTGCCGATCCAGCCGCATTTCGAGAGCGGCTTCCCTCATGGCAAAGATCAGTTCATTTCAGCCGCCGCGAGCAATTGGGCGGCGATGGCGCTCTCGCTCTCGATGCGAAAGGGATCCTAGATCTAAAGGTGTTCTTGTTGGCCGAGGGCGATGAATCCCTCGGTCGGCCACGAGGCCGGCGGCTCACACCGTCTGTCGGTGACGCGTCGCTCGGCGTCGTGCGATGAAACGTCGCGACGACGATCGCCGTTGCGGCGATCGATGATGAGCGCGATTCCATTCGTGTCGGCGATGATCTGCATGAAGCGGTAGTAGTCCTCGTCCATGCCGCGGCGCAGGATCAGTACATCCATGTTCGGTTTTTTGGGGTCAGGAGTATGGCGTAACTATCGCTGCAGACGCGCCGCGTCGCAACAGGAAATACGGACAAATTTCGAGTCGTGCTGAGCGCTGTCAAAAGTCTGCTCGACGATGAACTATCGCGCCGTGACTAATGACGTGTCCACTAGGTCAGCATTCTGAACTGCAACGCCTCGGCGATGTGATCGACGCCGAGTTCCGGCGGCAGTAGCCGCGATCAGAACTTTTCAGGGCCCCCGTCAAGACTTCTCACCCGTCGGGCATCGACCATGGAACCCATGGAGGTGCCTATGCGCGCTGCTGCATTGACGATGTTCGTCCTGAGTGTGGCTCTGCCTGCCGCTGCTCAAACAGAGAATGTGATCAACCCGCCGCCGCCGGTCAAGAGCGTCAACCTGTCAGGGCCTCGCTTCGGCTTCACGTCGCTGAGTCAGGGTGTCCT
>Ga0114129_10016587_pt1 | contig 10493 bp, 10 predicted proteins | sample RhiMetdeltSRZDD1_FD_80071 | JGI IMG/M metagenome (GOLD analysis project Ga0114129, IMG submission 80071) | Populus rhizosphere microbial communities from Tennessee, USA - Rhizosphere MetaG P. deltoides SRZDD1 (version 2) (version 2) | ecosystem: Host-associated > Plants > Roots > Rhizosphere >... | reverse complement strand
GGCTCTGACCCCGGCTCTGACCCCGGCTCTGACCCCGGCTCTGACCCCGCTCACTTTGGCGGCATCGGCGCTTCGAGGAGGCCCTTCACTTTTACGGTGCTGGGTGCAAAGCGGCCGCCGGCCGCGAGGCCACCCGGCAGCGGCGCGTAGAGCTCGATGGCAATTTGCGACACTGGGATTTGAATGCCTGCCACTTGCGGCTTGTCGCTCATCGTCAGCGACGCAATCGCGAGTATCGGCCCGCTGTCATCGGGAATGTCCGCGAGCGGTTTTCGACCCGGATTGCCTCCGGACGCGAATGACCGAACCAACTGCTGATGGCCTTCGCTGTAGTACCAGTTCAGCACAGCCTTCTTGTCTTCGAACCACGCAAACAGCACCTGCTTGCCGCTCGCCGTCCGTGCCGCCTCGACGCCAAGACATCCCGGCGTGTTCTTCAACATGCTGACCAGGTCAGGGAGTCCTGGCGGCGGACCCTGTGGCGGGCCTTGCGCCAGCACCACCAGTCCCGGGCTGAACACCACCAGCGCGAGCGCAACTATCATCACAAGCTCGCGAGCGATTCGATGCATTCTGTTCATGACGGCCTCCTTCGGCTTCTACTGGCTCACAGTGTGACCCGTTCCTCGGCGTCACACATGTGCCGAAGGTCACATGCGGGCACCATGACTTCCGGCACAGCGCTGGATGCGAGCGTCGCCGATACAATCACGTGCGATGCGCATCGAGCGGTGGCTCACCGTCGCTGGATATGGCACCTGGTTGGTGTCGGCGCTGCCCACGATCTTCAGGATCGTTCAAGGCCAGATCGGCCCAGGCGCCACTGCCGTCTGGGTGACGGCGTTCGTCGCATTTGGCATCGCCTTCGGAGTGATGTGCGTCGAGCCTCGGGGGATCCTGCGAATGCGCGGCGTTCGTCTGGCAGCGCTGGCGAGTCAAAGCTGCGCGGGGCTCACGATGGTTGCCAGCGCCGACGATCTGTTTCCTGCCGCAACGCTCGTTGTCGTGGCCGGACAGCTGGACGAGTTTTCTCCGCGCATTGCCGCTACGTGGGTCATCGTCCAGACGATCGCGCTCGGGATCGTCGGACTTCGCTATACGGGGCCCGTCCTCGCCGTCGCGACCGCGGGATCCTTCGGCGGGTTTCAATTGTTTGCACTGGTCACCGCATGGCTGACCACTCGTGAACGCCGCGCGCGCGAGGCGTTGATGCAGGCGAACATCGAGCTTGTCGCCACACGTGCGATGCTGGCCGAGAACAGTCGCGCCTCCGAGCGGCTGCGGATCTCGCGAGACTTGCACGATACGCTCGGCCACCACTTGACAGCGCTCAGCCTGCAGCTCGAAGTCGCATCACGGCTCGCCGACGGCAAGGCTGCCGAGCATGTGCGGCAGGCGCACGCGATCACGCGACTGCTGCTGAGCGACGTGCGCGAGGTCGTGAGCGAGCTTCGCGGCACCCGCTTCGATCTCCGCGCCGCGGTGCGCTCGCTGGCCGTCAGCTCAGGTGCGTTGGCCATCCATCTCGATCTTCCCGAGGTGCTCGAGATCGATGAACCGCTCCAAGGGCACGCGCTGCTCAAATGCGTGCAGGAAATCATCACCAACGCGTCCCGCCACGCCGCCGCGCGCAATCTCTGGATACAGATCGACGAGACTCGTGATGGCATTACGGTCAACGCACGCGACGACGGTCAGGGCGTTGGAGTGGTCGCGCTCGGCAATGGTCTGATCGGGATGCGGGAGCGGTTCGAGGAGCACAGCGGACACGTGGAATTCCGCTCCGAGCACGGGCGCGGGTTCGAGGTTCATGGCTTCATGCCGAAGCCGCGGCTCGCGTCATGATTCGCGTGGTCCTCGTCGACGATCAGACGCTCGTGCGCCAAGGAATCCGCTCGCTGCTCGAGCTCGCTGGTGATATCGCGATCGTCGCCGAAGCGTCTGACGGAGAAGCAGGGCTTGCAGCGATCGCACGAGAACGGCCGGATGTCGTGCTCCTCGACGTGCGAATGCCCAGGAAGAGCGGGCTCGACGTCCTTCGCGAGCTGCAGGCCACCGGATCGCTTCCCCCGACAATCCTGCTCACGACGTTCGACGATGACGAGGTGCTGCTCGAGGCGGTGAAGGCAGGCGCCAAAGGCTATCTGTTGAAGGACGTCTCGCTCGAGCAGCTCACCGGCGCCATTCATGCGGTCGCTGCCGGCGGGACAGTGATCCGACCAGCGCTGACCGAGCGTGTGTTGCGTGGACTGGAACATGTGCCACGTGATTTCGAGGCGCTCAGCCCACCGGATCCGTTGACCAAGCGCGAGGTCGAGATTCTGCGTTTGATGGCCGGCGGCTACAGCAATCGTGAGATCTCCGAGGCGCTCGGTACTGCTGAAGGCACGGTGAAGAATCACGCGTCGAGCATCTTGTCGAAGCTTGGCGTGCGCGATCGAACGCGAGCCGTACTCAAAGCTCTGGAGCTCGGATATATCTGATGCGCGAGTAGATTGAATGTCGAGACCGGCTTCAGCCGGCCTTACACGCCGTAGTCCAGGAACCCCTTGTTGATATTGGCGATCTTCCGCTCCCTGCGGCGGAAGACGCCCACGCCCTCGCGCGATCCGCCGTCATTGGTGTTGCCTTCGATCGTCACGAGTCGTCCGCCAGCGACGCTCTCCACAAATCCCGTGTGACCGACGCCGCCGCCGAAATCCATGATGAACACAAACCCGGGCCGCACGAGCTCAGGCGAATTCTTCGCGGTCGCGCCGAGCACGCGATGCACGCCGCGGTCTCCAGCCTTCGTCCAGTGATCGAGCACGCCCGCCGTCTTGATTACGGGATTACGAATCCCATCTCGAGTGCATGCTTCCGAGAAGCAGAAATAGACGAATGCGGCACACCACGGAAACGAACCAGCCGGGTTGAGGCCAACCGCACGCACGTACTGATCGACGCGCGGACCGCGATTCGAGCCCGGCGGCACTTCCATCTGGCCAATCTCGCTGACCGCAATCCCCAATGCAGCCGTCGCCAAGGACGGCGTCGCGCTCACGGCCGCTGTTGGCGCCGCGGCAACCCTCCCGAAAAGCACTTCCCACGTGATCGGGCCGACGACGCCGTCGACGGCGAGTGGCTGGCCCGTTGCGTCGGGAAACCGGAGCTGGAATCGTTTGACGGCACGGTCGGTCGGAACATCGAAGCGGCCGTTTACTTTGAGCGGCCCACATCCTCGTTGTATGAGACGTGTTTGCAGCTGCACGATGGGGTCCTTGAGGGTCGACCCTGTTTTGAGGGCTTTGCCAGGGTACGGGATAACGACGTCGTTCATGGTGATCGCTCCATCCGGGCGGGTCGGGGGCGGACTAGATTCTGCACCTCACTGGTAGAGAACGACGGGCGCGGAAACAACGAACTGTGCAACAGATGGGCTAGTCGGATGCGTGTAAGATCCGCGCCATGAAACCTCTGCTCGCCGCCCTCGCAACGGTTGCTGCGCTGGCCACGGTGACCGCGCAGACCCAGCAGACCCAGCAGACCACTCCGCCCGGCCCCGAACCCACTCGAGGGGCGCAGTCGTCACCCGCGGCACAGAAGACCGACCCCATACAGGGTCCGACGTTCCGTACCGGCATCGATCTGATCGCTATCGATGTCGCGGTGGTCGATCGCAACGGCCGGCCCATCGAAGACCTCGGCGCCGCCGAATTCAGCGTGAAGGTCGACGGGGAAGTCCGCCGCGTCGTGTCGGCGGAGCTCGTGAAGGTCGATGTCGACGCTGCACGGAAGCAGGTGGCGGACAAGAGCGAGACGTTCTACACGAGCAACCTGACGCCGATCAACGGACGGCAGATCATCCTCGCGGTCGATCAAATAAACATCCGGCCCGGGTCGTTGCGGCCGATCATGGATGCCGCGTCGCGTTTCCTCGATCGGCTCAGCCCCCTCGACAAAGTCGCCTTTATTGCCTATCCCGAGCCCGGCCCTCGTGTGAGCTTCACGAGCGACAAGCTCAAGTTGCGTCTCGCGATGCAGGGATTGATCGGCAATCCGCCGCGCACCACGTCAGGGCAATTCAACATCGGCACAACCGAAGCGCTCGCGATCGAACAGAAACGCGATCAAATCATGCTCGCCGCGGTGATGAACCGGGAGTGCCGAAGCCTCGATCGCGAGCAGCGCTCGCAGTGCGAGCGCGACATCATCTCCGAGTCGTCTCAGATCGTACGAAACCTCAAAGAGGACGCCGATCAATCGCTTCACGGTCTGCGCGAGATCCTCGAGCGGCTGGCCTACGTCGACGGCCCCAAGTCGCTGATTCTGATCTCTGAAGGTCTCGCGATCGATGACACGAGCGAAATGCGATACATCGTCAGGCTCGCGGGGATCGCACGCACGGCCATCAATGTGATGCTCGTCGATCTGCGGCGCGGCGACATCACGATCGCAGAGCAGCCGCCCACCGAGCTGGAGGATCGCCGCCTTCAGACGTCGGGCCTCGAGGCGCTGGCGACCATGGCTCGCGGCAGCCTGTTTCATATCGCGGGCACCGGAGACCCGATTTTCGATCGGCTGGCGTCGGAGATTTCCGCATCGTACATCCTCGGCGTCGAACAACGTCCGAGCGACAGTCAGGGAGAGCGCCATCGGATCGACGTCGAAGTACGGCGTCGCGATGTGACGATTCGTTCGCGTCAGGCATTCGTCCTGTCGCCGACGATCAATGCCAAGCGAAAGCCTGAGGAGCATCTGCGCGATGCGTTGTCGTCGCCGTTTGCGGTGTCGGGTCTGCCACTGCGCGTCACCACGTTCTCACAGCAGGATCCCACCACGCAGAAGGTGCGGCTGACCGTATCGGCGCAGGTCGGTCAGCCCGGCGCGCCGCCAGGCAAGTACACGGTCGGCTATCTCGTCATCGATGACGCCAATCAGGTTGCGGGAAGCTTCGCGACGGAGGCCACGCTCTCACCGGGGGCCGGCAGTCCGAACGAGCCGCTGCAGTTTGTCAGCGGCGTGCTGCTCGAGCCGGGTATCTACTCGCTTCGGTTCGGCGCCGTCGATGCGGAGGGCCGGCGCGGCAGCGTGATTCGCGATGTGAACGCCTGGAAGATGGCCGGCGAGCAGATCGCGATGGGCGACTTGATCATCGGCGGTATGCCGGCCTCGGGGCAGGGTATTCGCGCGGAAGTCGAGCCGTTCGTGCTCAACGACAGGCTCGCCGCGTACCTCGAGCTGTACTCGAATGCAGCCGGAACGTGGGAGCGCGGGACGGTGACGTTCGAGATTGCCGACAATCAGGATTCACCGGCGCTGCTGTCGCTGCCCGCGCAGTTGTCCGAGGGCCGCCAGCCGTCGTGGCGCGTCGCGAGTGGCGTCCTGAGTCCGCAGGCGCTTCCACCGGGTCGATACGTCGCGCGGGCGCAGATTGCTCGCGACGGCAAGACCGTCGGTGTACTCACGCGGCCGTTCATCCTCGAACGCGCCGCGGGTGCACGAACCATCGCACCGGCTGTGGTGACGCAAGCCTCCGTGTCGTTCGCGTCGACGCTGCCGAAGTTCGATCCCGCGGTGGCTCTGCGGAAGGACTTTCTGGATCAGATGTTTGCGATCGTCGAACAGCGATCGGCCAGTCTCAAGGATGCGATGGTCGAGGCACGGGCCGGACGATACGGCCCCGCGGCACTCGAAGCGTTGACCGCTGGCGATCAGACGGCGGCGGCATTCTTGCGCGGAGTCGATCTGTTTGCGAAAGGCCAGCTCGATCAGGCCGCGACACAGTTACAGCTCGCCGCGGGACCACGCCGAGAGTTCTTCCCGGCCGCGTTCTATCTCGGGGCAAGCTTCGCGGCTGTCGGGCGAGATCGCGACGCTGCCGGCGTCTGGCAGATGGCGCTTGGTACAGAGCCGCGCCCGGCCACTGTGTACATGATGGTTGCAGACGCGCGGTTACGCGACGGACAACCTGGATCTGCGATCGATATTCTGAAGCCCGCACTCGATCGAGAACCCATGAACGACGAGATCGCCAAACGCCTCGCGATGGCGTATGCGATGACCGGACGGTACGCGGACGCGCTGCCTGTCGCCGACGCGTTTCTGTCGCGCCAGCCCGCCGACCAGGACGTGCTGCTCGCGGCCATCCTGTCGCAGTACGAATTGTTCCGGGGCGGTCAGGTGCTCTCGAACGTCGACCGAGCCAAGATCCGCAAGTACTCGATCGCGTACAAAGGACCGCAGCGCCCCCTCATCGAGAAGTACGTCGCGACGATGGACGGACGGTAGGCGTCGCTCTTCGGAGTTCCGGGGGTTCATAGAGCTCGCATGTTCTGGCACGGTTGCAACTACCCCTGGTCGAGCAACGGTACGACGATCTTCTACGGCCTCGACTTTGGGGCCAACGTGTGGGGATCGCATCTTGGCGTGTCGACGCGCGTCCCCGCCGTGTCGCGCGACTTCGCGCGCATGGCGGCGCTCGGGTTCACCGTGGCGCGGTGGTTCGTGTTCGCCGACGGACGGGCGGGCATCACCTACGACGATCGAGGCCTGCCGACAGGACCCGACCCACAGCTCTTCGCTGATATGGATGCCGCGCTCCAGATTGCACGCGACGCGGCGATACGGCTCGATCTCGTCCTGCTCGATCACCGCTGGATGTTCGAGGGCCTGCACGAGACGCTCGCCGATCCCGCCACTGGCGCCCTCTTCGATGCGCGGCTTCCCGAGGGGCGCTCCCGTGTGCTTCACGCAAAGGCAGGCCGTGAGGCGCTCGTGCGGCAGCTGTTCGACCCGCTCGTACGCCGCTACGGGAGAAGCGGCGAGCGCGCCGACCTCGGGTCGCAGATCTTCGCGTTCGAGCTGATGAACGAACCCGACTTCATCGTCGAGGAATGGGAACGCGATCTCAGCCCGCGCGCCACCCGGCCGCTCCCGTTCACGATCCTGGCCGACCTCGTCTCACGATTGAGCGATCTGGTCCATGAGCACACGAACGCCATGACCACGATCGGCTGTGCGCGCCTTCATAACCTCTGGGCGTGGGACGATCCGTCGCTGGGGCTCGACGTCCTGCAGATCCATTCGTATCCCGATACGAGGCGTCCCGATCTCGATGTCGACCTGTTCGGGATGTCTGCCTCGGCACTTGGCGTGCACCACCGCGTGATCCTGGGCGAGTTTCCTGGCGACGGCCCCCGACAGCATCCGAAAGGTGCATCGCCCCCGGCGACGACCTTGGACCAGTATCTGGAGTTTGCGCATACGAACGGCTACGTGGGCGCGTGGCCGTGGAGCTTCAGCGGAACAGACGGGTACGGCACGTTGCCCGACGAACCCTTGCTGCGATTCGCCGAGCGACATCCGGAGCTGGTCAACCCTGCCGCGCTCGTCGTCGATCGTTCCTCACTCCAATGACGACGCCATCACTTCGAACGCTGACATGGTTGGTCTGTCGCGACGTCAATCGCACGCTCGGTGGCATTGCGTCGATGGAGTTGCTGCGACGTACGCTGACCGCCAGCGGGTGGCTCACGGAAGACGGGCACGCGATGCTCGTCGCCGTGTCTCGCGTGACCCCTGGCACGAACATCCTCGCGTACTGCGTCGGGCTGGGATGGTGGCTGCACGGTTGGCGCGGCGCTCTGCTCCTGCTCGCCGCCGCCTCGGTTCCCGCGTCGTTTCTGATCGTAATCCTGAGTGCGACGCTCGTGCGGATCGATCAGCATCCGGTCGTGAAGGTCGTGATCGCCGTAGGGATGATTGTGGCGACGCTGCTCGTGTTGTCGACTGCCTGGCACCTGCTGCGGCCACACGTGAAAGGCCCCAACGCGATACGCACCGGCGTGATTGCCGTGATGGTCATCGGACTCTTCTTCGGTGGCGTCACACCCGTTCGCATTCTTCTGGCGGCGGCGATCGTGGGCATGCTCATGATGACGCCGAGCCCCCCAGCCTCTTCGGAGGTCGAGTGAGCATCGTCGCGCTCTATTTCCTGTTGCTGAAGGCCACGGTGACGTCGTTCGCTGGAATGGGCTCGCTGCCGCAGATCCGGCAGGACCTCGTCGTCACGCATGGCGTCGTCACCGACGAGGAGCTCAGTCAGGCCGTCGTGATCGGCCGCTCGGCGCCGGGTCCCGTCGGCGCGTACATCGTCGCTGTCGGCTACTTTGCGGGGGGTGGTGCGGGCGCACTTGCCGCGTGGCTCGCGATGATCACGCCGGCGGTGATCGCGATTCCGTTGGTCACGCTGTTGAGACAATGGCTGCACCTCGCGCGCGTGCGAGCTGCCGTCGATGCGGTAGTCATTGCGAGCGCCGTGCTGCTGCTGGCATCGGTGATCCGAATGGCGATCGACAGTGTCGAACAGTTGTCGCGAGTATTCGGAAGGTAATCCCAGACGGCAGTCGTGTTGGCGCAGCTGCGTCGCGAATCCCGGTTTCCGCCTCCGCCAAGGCTACGGCGAGACCTCGCCGAAGCGCTTCGCGCGAAGGCGGGCCGGTGGCCGGACCGCGCTGCGAGGACGAGTACGGGCCGCTGGCCGCCAGCTCCGTGAGCTGGCTGAACCCCAGAGTCTTCTCGCGCGGTCAGGCGACCCGTGTCGGCCTGACCTTGTACCATTTGCATCCTCGTCGCTCGAGGAGGAGAGAGCAAGGTCTGTGGTAGCTGTGGGAAACGCGTTAGCGTTTTCCAAGGAGCGGTGGACGCGTTCTGTGCGTCCACGGGTCCGGCAGCTTCCACAGACAGCTGCGAATTCACCGCGACGATGGTGAACGAGCTCGGCCACCTTGTCGGGAGTGCCATTGGCCTGACGCGCTTCGAGCGCCCTGTGGAGACCTGTGCCCCGACGAGGTGGACCGTGGTGACATCCAGTGGGAAGTTGCGCTTCGAGCGCCAGTACAAGGGTGATGCGACTCACGGCTTGGCCGGGACCGAAAGGAGACCGAGTGACGGACGCGTTCAAATGGTTGCTGGGTATTGATTGGGGAAGCGCGGCTCACGAGTTGTGTCTGCTGGATGTGAGCGGCGCGATCTGTGGAACGCGCTCGGTCGCTCATACGGCGGTCGCGGTCCGTGAAGCCGTGCAGTGGGTATGCGAGCGCACGGGAGTCGCACCCGAGGAGATCGCCATCGCGATCGAGACGCCGCGGGGTGCGTTGGTGGACACGCTGATCGAACAGGGCTTCGTCGTCTTTGCCATTAATCCGAAGCAGCTCGATCGGTTTCGGGACCGGTTTACAGCGGCCGGGGCAAAAGATGACGCGCGGGATGCGCACGTCCTGGCCGACGCCTTGCGGACGGACCGCCGCGCGTTTCGCCCGGTGCGGCCGGATGACCCGCAGGTGATTCATCTGCGCGAGGTATGCCGCATGATGGAAGACCTGCAGGACGAAGAACGCCGGCTCGCCAATCGGTTGCGAGATCAGCTGTATCGGGTCGACGCTCCCTGGCTCACACTCAGTCCAGCGGCGGACGAGCCGTGGCTGTGGACCATCCTCGCCGAGACGCCCAATCCCGTCGCGTGGGGCTCGCTGCCGCGCCGGCGTATTGCCCTGGCGCTGCGCGCGCATCGCATTCGTCGCTTCACGGTCGAGGATCTCGTCCACGTCCTGGGACAGCCGCGGCTGGCGGTCGCGGCCGGCGTCGCTGAAGCGGTGGCGACCCGCATCGCGTCGCTGGTGCCTCAGCTGCGGTTGATCCATGAGCAGCGCATGACCGCGGAACGCCAGATCGATCGGCTGATCGAGCGCCTTGCTGCGCCTGAGACGACTGACAGCGAGCAACGCGAGCATCCTGACGTCGAAATTCTCCTCTCCTTGCCAGGCGTGGGAAGAATGGTGGCCGCCACGATGCTCACGGAGGCCGTCGGCCCGTTGGCCGATCGCGATTATGGCACGCTGCGCGCCTACACGGGCGCCGCCCCCGTAACCAAACGGAGTGGCAAACGGGCCTTCTTTGTCCACATGCGCTATGCGTGTAAGCGACGCTTGCGTCAAGCGCTCTATCACTGGTCGCGGACCAGCATTCAGCATGATGCCCCGACGCGGACCTACTACGAGCAACTGCGCGCACGAGGACACGGTCATGCGCGAGCGCTCCGGAGCGTCGCGGATCGATGGCTGCGAATTCTGGTGGCCATGCTCAAAGCTCGAACGCTGTATGACCCCTTACGTATTAGCCGAGTGGCAGCGGCCACCGCTTGACAAATGGTGGGGAGTCTCCACAGGGCTTCGCGCCACAGCAGCGCCAACACAACTGCCGTCTGTGATTAAGAGATGGCGTGCGCCCAGTGACGCAGGAAAGGTGTCAATGAATCACATGATGCCCCTGAGCGGGAATGGTGCGGATGATGACGAGTGCGGCTCCGACGACTGCCATGTGGGGGAGCCATACGCCGAGCTGAGGAGAGACGAGCTCGATCTTGGTAAGAGTCATCCCGAACCAGAAGCAGAGCCCAGACCCTATCAGCCCCCAGGCAGCCGGCCAGTCCCGCACGGAGCCTGCCAAAACGT
>Ga0114129_10016586_pt1 | contig 10493 bp, 8 predicted proteins | sample RhiMetdeltSRZDD1_FD_80071 | JGI IMG/M metagenome (GOLD analysis project Ga0114129, IMG submission 80071) | Populus rhizosphere microbial communities from Tennessee, USA - Rhizosphere MetaG P. deltoides SRZDD1 (version 2) (version 2) | ecosystem: Host-associated > Plants > Roots > Rhizosphere >... | reverse complement strand
TAAATACCTATGCAAAGAACGGAGCTTTGTTTAACAGCAAAAGTCCCCGTTTTGTCTACCTGAATCCACTTTTTATTCCTGCTTTTCCGGAAGCGACCTGTCTCTATGATTTTACATTATGCCTGATGTGGCAAAGATAATGTGTTCAAAATTTTTTTTCGTGTCATTGCTACAGATATTAATCAAGGTTTAATGTCACCTTAAGTTCCTGTTAATATTTTTTATAGGTCAGGAATTATGCAAGCGTTGGTATAAATCAGCATATAACCCGGCTATTTTTTCAGGTTGATATTGCTGAACGTTTAGCAAACCCTTTTCAATAATTTTTTCACGGTAGTGATCATCGTGTATAACAGTAATAATTGCTTTGCGAATTGATTCTACAGAGAAAGGATCTACGAGGCAAGCTCCTTCACCGGCTACTTCTTTCATCGGGCTAAAGTTTGAAGTAATTACCGGCCGGCCGGTTTGCTGGGCTTCAATGATCGGCAAGCCGAATCCTTCGTAAGTGGAAGGAAATAAAACCATGTCACATTCAATATACTTGTTGATCAGCTGCTCATCTGTTAAACCTGCAGATTGTCTGAACTGAATTTTTTCTGCATTCATTAATTGTTGCAAATCGGTATCCACTTTTCCAACAATATCCAGCATACAATCAATCCCTTTTAGCGCTTCAATTACTCTCTTAAGGTTTTTATTAGGTGTTGATCCGATAAATAATATAATAGGGCAACTGGTATTAAGTTGCTTTTTTGAAAATAAAAAACGTTGGTCCAATGGATTAGGAATAATCTTGACTTTATCAGCTGAACAACCTGTGTAACGAATAATTTCCTGACGCGATTTTTCCGAAATCGTTGTTATTAGGGATGAATGTTTGACAGGCCATGTAAGAAACAAATATTTTAAGATTGTTCTTTTTATGCCGTTGGGCTGTTCCATAAAAGAACAGTCATGTATTGTCAGCATTGCTTTCCTACGAGGAAAGCCCAATACCAGGTAATGAGTATCCCCCGTTACATGATATATATCGGCCTTACTCCGTTTTACAAACAATAAATTGCGGATAACTGATAAAATGCCATTTGTATATAAAGGCGCTACTACTTCATCAATCTGAAATTTATTTTTCAAAAATGGAATTATGGCAGAAAAAACTTTTTCAATGCTAAAAAAGACGGGGTCTTTTTTACGAAAAAACAAACAAATTTTCATTCTCCAGATAATATGCCTGCTACAAAGAAGCTTTAAATCGTAACACCAGGTATAACTGGCATGTAATAATGAATGATTCCTTAACTGTGAGGTCCCAGCCCATCAATAAATAAAGAAAAACAATTACAAACTACAAGAGATGTGGATACAGAACTCATGCACTAAAAGAATGTCTTGAATTAATATGATTTATTGTTTTCAGCAACATTTCAATTTGTCCTCATTGCTTCAGCTATGTATTTAATACCTATAGCGCTTACCCAGTTTTACCATAGGCGTTTCAAATACTTTGAAAACACCCCAGGCAAACAACACCGATATAATAAGGGCTGCTATCGTAATCATTATATCTCGCCCGTTGGCGATGATTATAAGTTTATTATTCCCAACTAAGTAATGTAATATCCCAAGTATGAAATAATGAAAAAGGTATAATGAATAGGAAAGAGTACCTATCCAAACAAGTAGTTTATTACGTAAAATTTTGGCATATAAAGAATCGTTGAGTGTAAGTGCAAAAACCAGACAAACAGAAAAAACCAAAGCAAATAAGCTGTGTTTAATAGCAAAAAGGTCGTCGTAACGCAAATATAAAAATGCACAAACAGCCACGTCAAGGGCCAATACAAGATTAAAGTAAATAAAATACTTTCTTACAAAAGCCGTGAGATTTATGTGACGGTTGTAATAGGCTACTAAAATGCCAAATGCAATCGAATCCATGCGGGATGGCAGCAACACATATGTAGGATACCATGTATGGTATTGCATACGAATAAAGCACGCCGCAACAATTACCGTAAAAAGTAAAGCAGGTAGCCATTTCTCCTTAATATAATAAACAATAAATGGAAAAACGATATAAAACTGTTCTTCAATACCAATGGACCAGGTCACGGACATAGCCTGATTTCCCATTGTATTGTGGCGTCCCATAAAAATATTATGCACCATTGCATAATAAGACCACCAGGGTAATACATTGTCACCGGTTAAAAATATACTATCATTGAAAAAAGGTATTGCGCAAATAATTAAAAAAAGAGTAACCGCCAGATAATAATTCGGAATGATACGGACAAACCTGCGGATATAAAAAGTGGTAAAAAAGTTTTTGGAACTTCTGTGCTTCAGTAGTATCGACCCAATTAAAAATCCTGACAAAACAAAAAACAAATCTACTCCCACCCAGCCATATGATGTGGCTTTCCAAAAGAGACGCCCCAGAGAACTCTCCGTAGACGTTAGCTGGTTATTAATATAATGAAAGGCGATAACCAGTAAGATGGCAATTCCACGTAATCCATCCAATTCAGGTATACGTTCAGTGGTATTACTGTTTTCATTTGACAACCCGGCATTCCTGGCTACATGTAATTGAGCTGTACCTGGTTCGTAAAGAGTATCCATATTCTGGGGGTTTAATTGTGAGATACCAATAAATCGCCGTTTTGCAATAAATGCTCGATCCGCTGCACCTGGTTTGCATAGGAATTATAGAGCGCATATATACGCCGTTTTTCTCTAAAAGACTCAGTATTGTGCATTTCAATATACTCAATTACCAGGCTAAACAAAGTGTGTATCGCCGGTTATGTGATAAACATCAGCCTGTTGCCGTTTTATAAACTGAATATTTTTGAAACCAGATACAATACCATTGGTATAAAAAGGAACTACTATTTCGTGTACCTGCAATGTCTTTGTAAAGAATGGCATTACAATACCAAAAACCTTTTCTATGCTAAAAAAAACAGGTTCCTTCTTGCGAAATATCAGGCAAATCTTCATGCTGGAAAATATTCTGACTACACGGAAACTTTAAAAAACTTATTACTTATCCAAAATATAAGGGCTACAAATACAGCTCCCTTGATAAAGGAATTTAATGTAGTAAGAATGTCCGTTTCAACTGATAACGTATAATAGAATAACAAAGGCCCCCATAATATTAAAGTGGGTCTTTTGTAGCAATTGGTTAGAAACTTTTTAAACAAAAAAGAAAGGAAAAGGCCATAAACAAAGATGAAAAGGACCCCATTGTCAGAACCAAAATTACCATAGGCCTCTCCATACGGGCCAATATTCATACTATAACTACGCTTTCCCTTTATACCCAGGAACCTGGCCAAATTCTCCCTACCTCCTGCCTCCGGTTTATCGGGCCATAAAAACCGGGGTACCAGAATAGCTCCAATCGTACGAAGAATAGTTTCACCATTCGCAAACTGTTCTACCCGGGGTACATAATCCATTGCCCGGGAAATCAAATAACCCTGGTTCACCCGGACGTACAAACCAAATGAAGTTTTTTCATCGAATAACTGGTCAGTATTTGATAACTGGTCAACAAACAGCGTTCCGAAAATTTCAACCTGCGAAGAGTTTTGGAGCGACATACCATTAATAGTATTTCCCCGCCAGGTAATACTCCGGTAAGCTCCCTTTATACATTGAAGAATAGTAACCAAAAAGAGGCCGACTATAAAAACCAGCAACTTCGTGGCAAACCGTAAATTGAACTTGATCGTTAAAAGAATTAACGCAAGGAGCAAGTACATTACAAATTCCCCAAACATCCCTTTCCTGATTGATTGAACCAGGAAGAGAACGACAGAAATAATAAGCGCCTGCTTTCTGAAAGGTAAGTTTGAAAAGTAGATATATAACGGGCCTACATATTTCAACATCGACAGCAGGTAGAAAACAAATGACAGGGAACCGCCAACATTATCTAAAAAAGTGGCAAAGAAACCAATGATCGTCAACACAATCCCGATTTTACCTTTATCCTGTGCTTTCTCTGCTAACTCATTATAGAGGCCCCTGATCTTTGATGCCGAAAATTTTCTTGTAAAGAAATTCACTCCTGCAAAAAGCGCCAGGTTGGATGGAATTAGAAAATTATAATACACTTCCTCCGGGACCCGCATATACCAACCCCATTTTCTCGCTATCGGGTTATCTATATTATATACCCTGTACCCGATCAATGGTAATACAAGTGTACCCATTGCCGAAATGAAAACAAGGAAGTCAAAAAAACAGATGGTATATCCAAAATTGTTTACGAATCGCAATAGCAGGTATAACTGGTATACAATAATAAATGATTCCTGAACGGTGAATCCCCAGCCCAGCAATAAATAAAGAAAAACAACTAATGAAAAAAGTATAAAGTAAATATCATTTACTCTATTACCTTTTCCATTATCCACCAACTCAACATTCGCCAAATGTCCACTCACATACGTCATTGCATTGAATTTAGCATTATAAATAGCAAGTTATTTCAATTTCTCATACGATCCCAAAGCACCTGATAAACATTTTCCGCCATGTAAACAGGCTCAGGCAGGGTTTCAATCCGAAGCGCTGTATTCAGATCAGGCCAACTTAATGCATCAAAATTCACACATTGTACCCATGGTTTCTTATTGGCAACCTGATAAGAGTACATGCCTTTCATGCCTTCGCCAAACCATACATTCAGTCCACAGATATAATATTCAAAGAATTTATTAGGTGCATTATATTCGTAGTTTGGAGAATCGCCTGTATACAGCATCACGCCTATATCATACCTGGCAAGAACGAGCGGCAGATCATCGTAGTGAATAGCTCCTTTAAAAAAGATATTAGGAGCATTAAGCGCTTTCAAAAAACCAATTGCCTCACTGGTATGATTGTCTGAGTATATATCCCAGTAACATTTATCCTTATGAGCGGCTAAAAATTCAGCCATTTGCTGCGTATGCATTGTTTGCATACTTAATGCGCCAACATAAACAAATGCTATCCGTTGATCACCATTCCTTTTCACTGTGGAAGCTATGTCTTTCCAGGTGCTGAATGGATAGTTAGGTAAAATATAAGCGGGCAATGAAAGGGGTGCACCAATATCCTTAAGAAAAAACTTCATTCGGTCATCATTCGTATGAGAAATCCACGAAGCAACAGGATATAATTGTTTTTCTTTTTCATGGAGCCAACGATTTAATGCCATTCCAGTTTTATATTCCTGCACACTGGTATATTCATGATAATGAATATACAGGCTTGACTTTTTGTTAATCCATTTTTTATAGATCCATGGACCAAAAGCCGACAAAGTTTCGTAATAAAGTAATTTATGAGGTCTGTATTTTAATAGTAACCAAAGCGATTTTATATTGAAAAAAACATAAAATAAAAGTCTTTGAATGCGGTTTCTATTCTTCCATTTTACTACACGGTGTACCTGAACGCCCGGAAAATTAATCAATGCCTTACCATCACCCGAGTGCGTGGTAATTACATGCAACTCCTTTTGATAATCCGGTTGCTGCTGAACAAAACGAATAAAATTTACAACAGGAGGATACTTTTCAAGAGGCTGAAAATGCACAATCACCAAACTACTCATAACATCAATTTCTTAATTTCCTGTAAAGCCAGTAAAGCCCTGTTACAATATGAATACCCGGCTTGTAAGCTTTTTAAACGCGCTGCTGATCTCACATTAAAAGCCTCTTCATCACTCATATTCAATAGCGTCCTACTCAAGTTAATGCATTCAGCCAGGTCTTTGTATAGAAAAATCTCTTTACCTGTTTCAAAATAGAGAGCATGATCAACTGTATAAGGATAAAGCCCAATACCACCAACCCCCGGCACTTCAAAACTTCGCATATTATGCGAATTGGGATTATGGATGCGCATCAGATTCAACTGTACCCGATATCTGTATAAGGTTTTCCAAAACTCATTTCCATACACAGGTTCGTAAACAGTTATATTGTTGCCTTGTACAAATTTGCTCCAGTTATTTCCATATACATCAATAGGCAAATGTTCTGCTAATTGATCAATGAATGCTGCCCGTTGGGCATCCGGATTACCCAGGAAGCAAACTTTCTTAACTTCCCGCTGCTTAGCACATTCGTTGTACAAATTATCATTTAAATCAAAACCAAAAGGCAAAATTCCAGTTGGTATTTTGTACTTCTGTTCTAACTCTTTCTTAATGTCTCCATCATAAGTAAGATGAAGATCATAAAGCTGAATTGAATTCGTAACATTCATATTTCCACTTCCCTTACCCGTAAATAGAAACGGATTATCAGGATTGTAATTAACCAATTTTATACCCCGTTGTCTTGCCCATTGCAATGATTCGGGAAAAATCTCCATTCCTTTAAATATGAATATAACTTGCGGTTCAAATTCGGTTACTACCTGCTTGAACTGACTATTAATTTTATGTATAATAGGTGAAATACCTGCTTTGAATAAGATTTTATGTAAAATACTAGACTGGTAATAATCATAAAAAATGCTTTGAGCCGTAAACAAGCGCATTTCTATAGCTGATTCCTTAAGATATCTTACATAAAAATTCTCTATTGCAAACACTTTATCCGAGCCTACAATTAAAAGCCGCATGTTCATTATTTGTTTACCGTTACTTTTTCCTTTAGTTTTTCAAGGATCAGGTGGTGTGATTTCTCCTGAAACCGCACGCCCGATTCATGGGAATAGCTGGAAAAAGCATTTCTGATTGCTGCATCTTTAATAAGATGTTCAATTTTATCGGCCATCACTTCAATATTACCAAATGGATACACCCAGCCATTCTTGTTTTCCTGTACATCATCATCGGGCCCGTAACTACCGCAACGGTCACTGATAATAACAGGACAACCCATGTATACGGCCTCACTCACAGCAATAGAGTGAGGTTCCACAGAACTGGGGTGCATATACATGTCTGATGCCGAATAATAAGCGGGCAATTCTTCTATATTAATAAAACCGGTAAAATGCACCTTGCTTTTTGTGAGCCTGGCTGCTTTTTCCTGCCATGCATCCTGCATCTCTCCCGATCCAATCAATAAGAGATTGGCATATATGCCTCGCTTTTCCAGCACCTGCATCGCATCTATAACATGGTCCTGGTTTTTCCAACTCACCAGTTTCCCAACTATACTTAACACAATTTCATCAGCTCCTATATTATATTTAGCTCTGATGGCAGCACCCAATTGCTGCCTGTTTGGGTAAGATTGTTCGTAATATTTTAAGTCAATCGGGAAATGCATCCGGATTATCTTCCTATCGGGTACGCAGTATTTTTTATAAAATGCTTCGTTCGCATCCCCTACCGACAGGAAATAATTGATGTTCGAAAAATACCACCGTACGTATGGGGCCTTCAACATTTCCTTCCAAAGGCTTCTCTTTTGACGAAGCTCGCTATCTGAGATATACCCCATTGGTACCTTATGCTTATTTGCCCATGCATAAGCCCGTCTTTGCAGTTTTTGGAAATACCCATACACTATTATGAAATCAGGCTTGAATTCAGCCAATGCATTATCAAGTGATGGTGCATCTATATTTTTATCGGCTTGTATTACTTCTTCTCCATTCAAAAATTCATGTTGGAATTTTTCGAGGTTAAGATTTCCCCATGATATTTCTTTCTTAAAATTCGGATCTAAATATTTTTTAAACCCGAGCATGGATGCAAAAAACACTTTCAGATTCACATCCTTGTTTTCGGCAAAGCTGGCATATTGAGGGCAGAAATGCTGAATTGGATGAGACACAACAACTGCTACTCGAAAAACACTCATTAACTGATCTTTTTTATTATTTCTGGAAGGACCTCGTTATGTATGGGACCTTCATAATACTTAACCGAATCATTTTTAGCCCTGACGGACTCGTGAATATGATCGGGATGCATAATTATAGGAGCGTTGGATAAGAACCCTGACCAGTAACTGAATGTACTTCCGGCAGAAGTAACCACGATCTTGCTACGGCTTAATAATAACAGATCCACAATATCTGTATTCCCCTGTATAATCGCTACCTTTTCAAGGCTTAGCAATTCTTTTAATTCATGCTCGTAGCCATCAGTAAATACGGAAACGGGCAAACAGCTGCCGTGCATCGCGCGCAACTGCTTAATAACTTCAATAAAATAATCCTCCGGAGTTCTAACCGAACCCACTTTACTAAATTCCTCGCCGGCTTTTAATTTTCTGAAATCCCCCATTCTTATATGAACACCAATACCAGGTACAGGTAACTTTTCTAAATCTTGCTTTATCTGTTTATTCAGCACATTCCAAAAAAGTTGTATTGCCTTGTCCCGATGTTCCCTTAACCCTTCAAAAAAGTTTGCCCAGTGGGGGATTTGGTCAAAAACATACAAACAATTCGACCGTTCACTTTCCGCTACCTTTTCCAACGCAGGTTCATTAACGACCTTGTATTTGCCTTCCTTTCTCTTAATAAAGAAAGTATCCAGTTTCTCGGCAAAAAAGTTCCGCTGAAAAGTAAAATAGCCTGAGTACTTACGCTTTGACTTTTCACCACGCAAGTACGGGCCTATTTTAAACTGATGATATCCGATAACTTTAACCGGAAGATTATTGATATCGGCAAATATCAGGGCCTTCAATAATGGGAATAATTGATTACCCAAACCTGCCTTTGGTAATTTACAAACTACGAGAGATGTAGATCCGGAATTCATGCGTTTTCCATTTTTACCCCTGTCTTGCTTGCAGGTCCCTGTTGCTGGTAGAATTGCTTAATGATCTCTATCACTTTATCCTGTTCATGAAACTCCAGTTCGAAGTATAAAGGCAGCCGCAATAATGCATCGCTGTAATAATCGCTATTCTTTAAACTTCTGCCATCATGCTTTTCTTTATAATAAGGTGAGGTATGCAACGACAGATAATGGAAAACCGACAAGATATTTTCTTTTTTCAGCCGGGCAATTAATGCGCTCCTTTCTTCAAGGTCTTTGCATATAATATAAAACATATGCGCATTATTGGTCGCATACTCGGGCAAAGATGGCAACACGATCCGGCCTTCTTTGGCAAGTGGCAGCAGCGATTCCTGGTACCGGTTCCACAAAGCGATCCTTTTCTGTTGAATGGGTTCAAGCTGTTCCAACTGAGCATATAAAAAAGCCGCAGTTACTTCTGAAGGAAGAAAAGAGGAACCCATATCTACCCAACCATACTTATCAACTTCGCCTCTGAAAAATGCAGACCGGTTAGTGCCTTTTTCCCGAATGATCTCAGCCCGTTTTGCAAACTGCTCATCATTGATCACCAGCATTCCTCCTTCGCCACATTGAATATTTTTTGTTTCATGAAACGAAAAAGTAGCCATATGCCCAATGCCACCCAGTGGCTTTCCTTTATAAAAGGCATCGATTGCCTGTGCAGCATCTTCTATTACATACAGATTATGCCTTTGGGCAATATCCATTATAGTGTCCATATCACAGGCTATGCCCGCATAATGTACAACAACGATGGCTTTTGTTTTTGGGGTAACAAGCTGTTCAATGACTCGTGCATCGATATTGGGATTTACATCGTTGCTATCGGCAAATACAATTTTAGCGCCCCGTAAAACAAATGCATTAGCAGTTGAAACAAATGTATAGGATGGGATGATCACTTCATCACCCGGCTTAATATTCATTAACAGCGCACTCATCTCCAACGCATCTGTGCAGGAAGTGGTAAGCAGACATTTCCTGAACCCATATTTCTCAACGAAAAAGTTATGGCATTTATGGGTAAACATACCATCACCAGATATTTTACCAGTAGAAACCGCCTGGTAAATATAATGGACTTCTTTTCCTGTTAAATAAGGCTTGTTAAAAGGTATCATCATATTATTTAAGCCACCAATGGTAAACAAACTCCTTTTTTATTACTGTAAAACCATTTTTCTCATAAAACCTGCAAGCTTGTATGTTGGTGGCCTGAGTTACAACAGTTGAATATTTAATTTCTTTGGATTGGTAGAATGCATCCGTAGCCTGGATCAGACTTGTGCCTACCCCCTTACCTCTCGCAAGGGCCCCGGTTGCAATGAGCCCTATACTGCCTGTTCCATTTTTAATTTTACAGGTAACCATTCCGTCCAAATGATTTCCGTTTTCTGATACCAGTACTTTATCCGCCAGGGTACCGTTCAGGGAATTCGTAATCCATAATTTGTAGAAGGGTTCAAAATAGGCATTAAAACGAGGGTCCTTTTTAAAGCGGGAATCATGCCCGGCATCGAGTGCCAGTGACAGCAGGTCATTGTTTAATGCCCCATTATATGTTGATATGCAGTTAGCCGTTGAAATAATTTGACCGGGTACTTCTTTACCGTAGGTAACTTTTTCATCGTATAAACTGGCGCCTAATTTTGTCAGCGCTGACTGCCACTCCGGATTACCATCTTCAACAAACACATAAGCC
>Ga0114129_10016585_pt1 | contig 10493 bp, 9 predicted proteins | sample RhiMetdeltSRZDD1_FD_80071 | JGI IMG/M metagenome (GOLD analysis project Ga0114129, IMG submission 80071) | Populus rhizosphere microbial communities from Tennessee, USA - Rhizosphere MetaG P. deltoides SRZDD1 (version 2) (version 2) | ecosystem: Host-associated > Plants > Roots > Rhizosphere >... | reverse complement strand
CAGCGCCAGCGCGTGGCGATCGCGCGCGCCCTCGTCAACAACCCGTCGATCCTCCTCGCCGACGAGCCGACCGGCAACCTCGACTCGAAGACCGGCCTCGAGATCATGGGCGTGTTCGAGCGGCTGCACAAAGCCGGCAACACGATCGTGCTCGTCACCCACGAGCCCGAGGTCGCGGCGTTCGCGTATCGGACGATCCAGATCCGCGACGGCATGGTCGAAAACGACGTCCGTCGCGCGGCCTAATCACGTTCGCCACGGCTACGGTGGTCCGCCGGAGCCCAGCGAAGGATCCGCCTGCCGATGCGCCGTACACGATCAACCATGCCTTCGACGAGCAGGCGGGTTATCGCACCGGGTCGATCCTGGCCGTGCCGTGGACCGAGGAGATCCGGCGCATTCCGGCTATCGCGCTCAGGCATCACGAGAAGTTGAACGGCACGGGCTACTCGAACAAGCTGTCGGCGCCGGACATCCCGATTCAGACGCGGATGATGACAATCGCCGACATCTTCGACGCGCTGGCCGCAGCGGATCGGCCGTACAAGAAGGCGGTGCCGGTCGATCGTGCGCTCGATATCCTCGGCGAGGCGGTGCACGACGGCGAGCTGGATGCGGATCTGTTCGCCGTCTTCGTGGGTGCGCGCATTTTCGATCGCTGGCAGGTCGAATCGCGGCCGTATTGATCGTATGATCGGTCCGTGCTCGTTCGCTTCTGGGGTGTCCGTGGCTCGGTGCCATGGGCGACCCGGGAATCCATTCAACACGGCTGCAACACGCCCTGCATCGAGCTGCGAGACGAGAACGAGAACCTGCTCGTCCTCGACGCCGGCACGGGCATCGTCGGCCTCGGCGAGGCGCTCGGCGTCAAGGTGCGCACCGTCCCGCTGATCCTGACGCACTACCACTGGGACCATATCCAGGGGCTGCCGTTCTTCGTGCCGCTGTACGTTCCCGACCAGGTGACGACCGTCTGGGTGCCGATGCTCGAGCACGCGCGCCTCGAGCCGATCGCGACGCTGTTCCAGACGCCCGTGTTTCCGCTCCCGCCCAACGCGCTGCCGCCGAGCACGTCGGTGAAGCCGCTGCCGACCGGCGAGGTGACGCTGAACGGCTTCTCGATCCGGATGCAGCACCTCACGCACCCGGGCGGCGCGATGGCATATCGCGTCCGCGGGCTGAACGGCGATCTCGTCTACGCGACCGATCACGAGTTCGGCAAGGCGGAGACCGACACGGCGCTCGCCGCGTTCGCGCGCAACGCGCGCGCGATCATTCTCGACGCGCACTTCACGCCGGAGGAGCTGCCGAAGCACGCCGGCTGGGGCCACAGCAGCTGGCGTCAATGCGCCGAGTTCGCGGCGCGCCACGGCATCGAGCGGCTCTTCCTGTTCCACCACAAACCCGGCCGGACCGACGCCGAGATGGCGGCGATCGAGGCGCAGGCGCGCCGGGTGTTTCCCGCAACGGAGGCGGCGCGCGAAGGCGAGAGCTTCACAGTGTGACGCGCAAGCTCCTCGCGGGTCTGCTGCTCGGCCTGGGCGCAGCCGCCCTCGTGATTGCGTTCGACGTCCTGTTCGACGGGTTCGATCGGCGCAGCCGCAGCGGCTTTCCGAATCCCTTCGACACAATCGAGGCGAAGACCTACGACTGGCGCCTGTCGCAGACGGCGCGCCCCGACACGGCGCGCAAGGACATCGTCCTCATCGAGATCGACGAGTTCACGCTGCGCAATCTCGAGCCGTACGCGGGCCGCTGGCCGTGGCCGCGCGTGATCCATTCGATGCTCGTCGATTTCCTCGCGACGGCCGGCGCCAAGGTCGTGGCGTACGACGTCAATTTCGCCGAAGCGGACACGCGGAAGGGCTTCGAGTTCGGCGGGAGCGACTGGTCGGGCCGCGAGTCGGACAAGGACCTGGTCGAATCGGTTCGCAAGGCGGGCAACGTCATCCTGCTCGCCGACGCCACCTACGAGGCCGTTGCCGGCGAGACGCCGGCCACCCTGAAGTCGCCGTTCAAGCTCGACGACCCGCGCGTCACCGAGCGGCGCGTGATCTTCCCGCCGTTCGAGGCGCTGGTGACCGCCGGGCAGGGCGTCGGCCACAACCTGTTCATCTACGACGCGGACGGCCCGCTCCGGCACAACGTGCCGTTCGTGCGGACGGGCGGGCGCGCGATCCCGATGCTCGGGCTCGCGGCGGCGCTGCGTGTCGCAGACGTGCGGCCGGACGAGGTGCGGATCGACGCCGACGTACTGCACATCCGTGATCGCGCGATCCCGCTGTCGACCCGGCGCGTCCGAACAGCGACGGGATGGACGACCGAAGTGTGGGCGCTGACGAACTACCGCGGGCCCGCGTTCCTGCAGGATCTGAAGACGCGGCCTTACGCGCACTATGCCGCCTTCAACGTGATCAACGCCGCCAATCAGCTGCTGAATCACGAGCAGCCCGAGATCGATCCCGCGGTCTTCCGCGACAAGATCGTCTTCGTCGGCGTGTCGGCGTCCGGCCTGCACGACGTGTTCGAGAGCCCGTTCGGCGGCGCGCAGATGCCGGGCATTCAGGTGCACGCGGCCGTCGCCGACGACTTCCTGTCGAACCGTTTCCTGCGCCAGGCTCCCGGCGCCCTGCGCGTCGCGATCGTGTTCGTCGGGGCGATCGCGATCGGCTTGAGCGCGACGTTCGTGCCGGCGGGATGGGCGACGGCGATTACGCTGCTGGCGGCCGCGGTGTACGCGGTGGTCGCGACGCGGCTGTTCGCCGGCGGCTACTGGCTGAACGTCACCCAGCCGGCCCTCGCCAACGCGATCGCGCTCTTCGGCGGCGTGGGCTATCAGTACTTCGTGGAGGGCCGCGAGAAGCGGAAGATGAAGAAGCTCTTCGGCCAGTACGTCTCGAAGGACGTCTACGATCAGCTCGTCGCCGATCCGGGGCTCGCGCGCCTCGGCGGTACGCGCCGCGAGATGACCGTGCTCTTCTCGGACATCCGCGGCTTCACCACCGTGTCCGAGCGGGGACAGCCGGAGGAGATCGTCCACATGCTGAACGAGTACTTCACGCGAATGGTGGAGCTCGTGTTCCAGCACAAGGGAACGGTCGATAAGTTTGTCGGCGACATGGTCATGGCGCTGTTCGGCGCGCCGCTCAACGATCCGCAGCATCCCGACCATGCCGTGCAGTGCGCGCTCGAGATGATCAGGGAGCTCGGCAGGCTGAACGAGAAATGGAAGGCCGAGGGGCGGCCGGTCCTCGACATCGGGATCGGCATCAATACCGGCCCGATGATTGCCGGCAACATCGGATCCGAGCAGATCATGAGCTACACGGTGATCGGCGACGCGGTGAACCTGGGGTCGCGGCTCGAATCGCTGAACAAACAGTACGGGACTCGGATTATCATTTCAGATGCCACCCGCGAACGACTGACCGGCGAGTACGTCTTCAAACCGCTCGGAGACGTGATCGTCAAAGGGAAGACCAAGCCGGTGGCGATCTACGAAGTGGTCGGCGCTGCTGCGAAACAAGAGGCACACGTATGAAGAAGATCATTCTCGCGCTCGCATTCCTAGCCATCTGCGCACCCGCGCAGGCGCAGCTCGGCGGGCTGTTGAACAAGGCGTCGAAGGCGAAGGACAAGGTCGACGACGTCAAGGCCAAGTACGACAAGCTGAACATTTCCGAGGAGGAAGAGCGCAAGCTCGGGTCCGAGGTCAGCCGGATGATCCGCAGTCGATTCGGCGTCGTCCAGGACGAAGCCGTTCATAAATACGTCACGCTGGTCGGCACGGCCCTCGCGCAGCAGACGACGCGGCCGAACGTGCCCTGGCAATTCATCGTGCTCGACACTGAGGGGGTCAATGCATTCGCGGCGCCCGGCGGCTTCGTGCACGTCACGCGCGGAGCCCTTGGACTCATCAAGAACGAAGCGGAGCTCGCGGCCGTCCTCTCGCACGAGATCGGGCACGTCGTGCACAAACACACCGTGTCCGCGATCACCAAAGCGAACGCGGAGCAGCTCGTGGGCGACGCCACGCTCGGCAACCGTGGTCCATACCTGAACCGGCTGGCCAACATGGCGTACCATGCGGTGCTCGAGGGTTCGTTCAGCCGCGGCGACGAGCTCGAGTCGGACGCCGACTCGGTCGCCACCACGCAAAAGCTCGGCTACGCCGCCGGGACGCTCGCCGACTTCCTGACGCGGCTCGCCGAGCGCAATAAGAATCAGCCGCTGCGCAACGGCCTGTTCGCGTCCCACCCGGAGATGCAGGAGCGGATCGACAAGGTCCGGCAGCTCGCCCGCGGCAAGAGCGGCGCGACGGTCGAAGCCCGCTACAAGGCCAACGTCAAGTACGAGGCGACCGACATCACGAAGATCGCGACGATCAACGACGGCGCCGCGGGCCTGACCGGATCGTCCAAGGAGAGCAAGGACGCGAAGGACGAGGACAAGGAGAAGAAAGAAGAGCCGAAGAAGAAGGGCTTCGGCCTCGGCGCCCTGAAATCGACCGTCGCACCCGAGCAGCAGAGCGCGCAGGTGTCGGCGTCCGGCGGAGCCCGAGGAGTGGGGCCGGATCGCGCGGCCAAGGGCGGCAGCAATGCGAACCCCGTGAAGGTGGCGATTACCGCCGCCGAGCTCGAGGCGTTCAAGAAGGGGATTGCATAAGGCTTACTGCCGCCGCGCGTCGGGGTCGGGGATCGGAATCGCGGACAGAAGGGCCTTCGTGTAGGGGTGCTGCGGCGCTCGGAACAGCGCCGCAGTCGATCCCATCTCCACGATCTTTCCGAGATACATCACGGCGACGCGGCTGCAGATGTGCTCGACCAGCCGCAGATCGTGCGCGATGAACAGATAGGTCAGCTTCAGCTGCTGCTGCAGATCCATCAGCAGGTTGATCACCTGCGCCTGCACCGAGACGTCGAGCGCCGACACGGGCTCGTCCAGGACGACGAACGACGGGTTCAGCGCGAGCGCGCGCGCGAGCGCGATGCGTTGTCGCTGGCCGCCGCTGAATTCGCGGGGGTAGCGCTCGAGGTGCGCCGGATCGAGGCCGACGAGGCGGAACAGGTCGACGACCCGCGCGCGCCGCTCGCCCTTCGCGCCGAGCCGGTGGATGACGAGCGGCTCTTCGACGATCTGCCGTGCGCGCATCCTCGGGTTGAGCGACGAATACGGATCCTGAAAGACCATCTGCATGTCGCGCCGCGCCCGCCGCATGCGCGGCGGCGGAAAGGCGAGCACGTCCTCGCCGCGGAACCGCACGACGCCCGCCGTCGGCTCGACGAGCCGCAGCATGCAGCGGCCGGTCGTCGTCTTGCCGCTGCCTGATTCTCCGACCAGGCCGAACGTCTCGCCCTCCTCGATCGCGAAGCTCACGTCGTCGACGGCTTTGACGATGGCGCCCTTGCGAACGAGGCCTCTCCCGCGCGTGAAGTGCTTCGTGAGATGCGCGACTTCGACGAGCGGCATCAGGCGGTGCGGCGATCGTGCAGGTAGCACTTCGCGGTCTGCTCCGGACCGACGGCGTAGTCCGGCGGCGGCGCCGACGTGCACGGCTCGAACCGATCGGGACACCGCGGGTTGAACGCGCAGCCCGGCGGCAGCGCGCCGAGGAGCGGCACCGTGCCCTCGATCGCGCGGAGCCGCTGGCCGGGCGTGCCGCCCGGAATCGACGCCAGGAGCCCGCGCGTGTACGGATGCTGGGGCTGCCGGAAGATGGTCCGCACCGGACCTGTCTCGACGATGCGGCCGGCGTACATGACGGCGACGCGGTCGGCGGTCTCCGCGATGACGCCCAGGTCGTGCGTGATCAGCAGCAGCGACAGATTGAACGCCGCCTTCATCTCTCGGAGCAGGTCGAGCACCTGCGCCTGAATCGTGACGTCGAGCGCCGTCGTCGGCTCGTCGGCGATCACGAGCGCGGGGCGGCATGCGAGCGCCATCGCGATGAGCACGCGCTGGCGCATCCCGCCCGACAGCTGGTGCGGGTAATCTGCGATGCGGGATTCGGGATTCGGAATTTGGACGGCGCGGAGGAGCTCGATCGACTGCGCCTTCGCCGCGCGGCCCGTCGCGCGGCCGTGGACGCGAAGCGTCTCGGCGATCTGGTCGCCGATCGTGAAGACGGGATTGAGCGCCGTCATCGGCTCCTGGAAGATCAGCGCGATGTCGGCGCCGCGCACCGCCTGGAGGTCGTGCTCGTCGAGCGCGAGCAGATCGCGGCCCTTGAAGACGATGCGCCCGCCCGCGATGCGGCCGGGCGGCTGCACCAGCCGGATGATCGACAGCGCGGTCACCGACTTGCCGCTGCCCGACTCGCCGACGAGGCCGAGCGTCTCTCCCGCCCGCACCTCGAAGCTCACGTCGTCGACGGCGGCGACGGGGCCGAGCGGGGTGTCGAAGACGGTGGTGAGATGCTCGACGGTCAGAAGCGGCTGCACGACGTGTCAGATTGTCGCTGAGTCGTCGTATTCACCGAACACCGATCGCATGGCGTCGGCGATCTCGCCGACCGTCGCCCTCGCTTCCACGGCCGCGACGATCGGCGGAACGAGATTCGCACCGCCGCGGGCGGCGTCGACGACGCCGTCGAGCGCCGCGCGCCAGTCCGCGGCGCTGCGGGATGCGCGCACGGCGTGCACGCGATCGACCTGCTGCCGCTCGATGTCGGGATCGATCTGGAACAGCGGGATGGCGCTCGGCGGGCGAGCGTCGGCCTGATCCTGTCCGTCGCCCGCCACCTGGAATCGGTTCACGCCGACGACGACGGTCTCGCCGGCGTCGATGGCCTTCTGCGCCCGGTACGCGGATTCCTGAATCTCACGCTGAATCAATCCGGCTTCGATGGCTGCGAGCGTGCCTCCGGCGGCATCGATGCGGTCGATCAGCGCGGCGGCGCCGCGCTCGATCGCGTTGGTGAGCGACTCGATGGCGTAGGATCCGCCGACCGGGTCGACGGTGTTGGCGGCGCCGGTCTCGGCCGCGATGATCTGCTGCGTCCGCAGCGCGATTCGCGCCGATTCCTCGGTCGGCAGCGACAGCGCCTCGTCGCGGCCGTTGCAGTGGAGCGACTGCGTGCCGCCGAGCACCGCCGCCATCGCCTGGAGCGCGACGCGGACGATGTTGTTGTCCGGCTGCTGCGCGGTCAGCGTGCTGCCGGCGGTCTGCGTGTGGAATCGCAGCTGCTGCGCGCGGGGGTTCGTCGCGTGGAAGCGGTCGCGCATGATCCGCGCCCACAGCCGGCGGGCCGCACGGTACTTCGCGATCTCCTCGAGAAAATCGTTGTGCGCGTTGAAGAAGAACGACACCCGCGGGCCGAAACGGTTCACGTCCAGGCCGGCGTCGATCGCCGCCTGGACGTACGCGATCGCGTTCGCGAAGGTGAACGCGACTTCCTGCACCGCCGTCGACCCCGCCTCGCGGATGTGGTAGCCGCTGATCGAGATCGTGTTCCAGTTCGGCAGCTCGCGCTCGCAGAAAGCGAAGATGTCGGTGACGATGCGCAGCGAGGGCCGCGGCGGATAGATGTAGGTGCCGCGCGCGACGTACTCCTTGAGGATGTCGTTCTGCACGGTTCCCGAGAGCGCGGCGAGCGCGGCCCCCTGCCGGCGCGCGACCGCGACGTAGAGCGCCAGCAGCACGATCGCCGTCGAGTTGATCGTCATCGACGTCGACACGCGCTCCAGCGGGATGCCGTCGAAGAGCGCCGCCATGTCCTCGATCGAGTCGATCGCGACGCCGACGCGGCCGACTTCACCCGCGGCGAGGGGATGATCCGAGTCGTACCCCATCTGCGTCGGCAGATCGAAGGCGACGCTCAGGCCGCTGACGCCGTGGGCGAGGAGATACCGGTAGCGGGCGTTGGACTCGGCGGCGGTGCCGAAGCCGGCGTACTGCCGCATGCTCCACAGCCGCCCGCGATACATGGTCGGCTGGATGCCGCGCGTGAAGGGGAACTCACCCGGGCCGGCGAGCTCGGTGGCGGGGTCCCAGCCGGCGAGGTCCTCCGGTGCCTGGAAGTGCTTCATTTCTGTTCGACGTCGACGACGCGGCCGCACCTCGGGTCGGTACAGACCCACTTATCCAGTTGCTGAAGCGTCATCGGCCGTCCGCAGTCGGGGCAGGTCCTGGTTTGTACCATGCTTCACCTTCACGCGCCTATTCTACCCGTAACTCCTTGACAGGCCGACGACTTGGCCTTAAACTCAGCTTACCTGCAAGGTCTTTCCGACACAATGAACTCGTCAGGCGCCCGATCGTTCCGCACCGCCCTGGTGTAGGCAGACCTGGATCGGGAAGCGCCCCGGTACCCGGCCCGGCGGCGTAGGAGGGCAGTTCGAATGGACGACGTCGTCAACCGGTTTGCGCGGGAGCTGGCCGACGCCATCGCCGCCGCGGTCGCGGAGAATCCGCAAGTCGAGGCCTGCCGCGAGAAGGCGCGCGCGGCGGGGTTCGAGATGAAGGTGACGCTGGAGGCCGTCGTCGGCTTCGTCAGCCGGTCTCAGTCCTCGGCGCTCGCGAAGATCACCACGCCGGTGCGTCCCGGTGAAGGCAGACGGGCGGCCGGCGCCGGCAGCGAGACGCAGCCGCGCCGCAGCTTCGAAGTGACGGCCAACGACCGCCGGTTTCTTCGCTCGCTCCGTATCGCGGCGGACGAGACCGCGGAGGAAGTGGACAACTAGGGCGATCAGGAAGGGATTGGGGATTAGGGAGTAGGGATTCGAGGAATTCGACGGAATCGATGGGCTGGCACGGAAACGTGCCAGCCTTTCTTATTTGCTGGACGACCTCTGCGCCGTCTGGCTGGCGACGCGCGCGGCGGCGGCCTGGGCGGCCTCGGGATCGCCGAGATAGAAATGACGGATCGGCTTCAGGCGGTCGTTCAGCTCGTAGACGAGCGGAATCCCCGTTGGAATGTTCAGCTCGACGATATCGGATTCGGAGATGTCGTCGAGGTATTTCACCAGCGCGCGCAGGCTGTTGCCGTGCGCGGAAATCAGGACGCGCTGTTCCGCCCGGATCGCCGGCGCGATCTCCTCGTGCCAGTAGGGCAGAAAGCGCGCGACCGTGCCCTTCAGCGACTCGGTGAGCGGCAGCTCCGAGGGCGAGAGGCTCGCGTACCGCGGGTCGCGGGACGGATGCCGCGGATCGTCGGGCGTCAGCGGTGGCGGAGGGATGTCGTAGCTCCGGCGCCAGATCTTCGTCTGCGCCTCGCCGTGCTTCGCCGCCGTTTCGGCTTTGTTCAATCCCTGCAGCGCGCCGTAGTGCCGTTCGTTGAGACGCCAGTTCTTGACCTCCGGAATCCAGCGCAGATCGAGCTCGGCGAGCACGATCCACAGGGTGCGGATGGCGCGCGTCAGCACGGACGTGTACGCGAGGTCGAAGACGTAGCCGGCCTCGCGCAGCAGCCGGCCTGCTTCCACGGCTTCCTCGACGCCGCGCGGCGACAGATCGACGTCGGTCCAGCCCGTGAACCGGTTCTCCTTGTTCCAGACGCTCTCGCCGTGGCGCAGGAGGACGAGCGTATACATATATAAGGTGCGCGAGGCTCTATCCGGCTTAGCCGAGCGTTCGAATGGCGCTTCGTCCGGCGAATGGGGCCCCTGCGCCGAGATCCTCCTCGATCCGAAGCAACTGGTTGTACTTGCAAACCCTGTCGGTGCGGCTTGCCGACCCGGTCTTGATCTGTCCGGCGCCGGTCCCGACGGCCAGATCCGCGATCGTCGTGTCTTCGGTCTCGCCCGACCGGTGCGAGATGATGGTGCCGTAGCGCGCGTCGGACGCCAGGCGGACCGCGTCGAGGGTTTCCGTCACGGTGCCGATCTGATTCAGCTTCACCAGCAGCGCGTTGCCGACGCCCTCGTCGATTCCCCGCTTCAGGATCGCGGCGTTGGTGACGAACACGTCGTCGCCCACCAGCTGGACGCGGTTGCCGAGCTCGCGGGTGAGCGTTTGCCACCCCTCCCAGTCGCTCTCGGCGAGGCCGTCCTCGATCGAGACGATCGGATACTCGCGCACCCACTCCTCGTACAGGCGAATCATCTCGTCCGACGATCGATCGGGTTCGCCTGACTTCTTGAAGGTATACCGTCCGGATCCCAGCCACAGCTCGCTCGACGCGACGTCGAGGGCGACCAACACATCGCGGCCGGCGGATCGGCCCGCGGCGACGATCGCTTCGAGGACGACGTCGATCGCCTCCCGGTTCGATTTCAGGTTCGGCGCGAACCCGCCTTCGTCGCCGACGCCGGTCGATTGGCCGCGCTTCCTCAGGATGCCGCGCAGCGCGTGAAAGATCTCCGCGCCCGTGCGGACCGCTTCGGCAAACGAGCCGGCGCCGACCGGCATCACCATGAACTCCTGAAAGTCGACGCTCGTGTCCGCGTGCGCCCCGCCGTTGAGGATGTTCATCATCGGCACGGGGAGCGTGAACGTGGCGTTGCCGTACAGCTCGCCGAAATGCCTGAAGAGCGGCGTTTTTCTTGCGACTGCTT
>Ga0114129_10016584_pt1 | contig 10493 bp, 11 predicted proteins | sample RhiMetdeltSRZDD1_FD_80071 | JGI IMG/M metagenome (GOLD analysis project Ga0114129, IMG submission 80071) | Populus rhizosphere microbial communities from Tennessee, USA - Rhizosphere MetaG P. deltoides SRZDD1 (version 2) (version 2) | ecosystem: Host-associated > Plants > Roots > Rhizosphere >... | reverse complement strand
GGTTGCTGCTGATCCCGTTCGGCGTCTGGCTGGATCGCCGGCGCGGCCGCATCGAACCGATTGCAGCCACGTTCAGCCTTGCCGACCCGGACGTGCGGCGGACAGTGCTCTTCATTGCAGTGGCCACTATCGTCAACCTCGCGGTCGTGTCGTTTGCGAGCTTCGGCGCCGTCGAATACAGCGAGTCGCAGGCGTTTTGCGGCCAGACGTGTCATCCGGTGATGACGCCGCACTTCGAGGCCCACCAGGTGGGCCGCCACGCCCGCGTGCACTGCGTCTCGTGTCATGTCGGTCCGGGTCCCGGCGCCTTCCTCAGCGCGAAGTTCAACGGCTCACGGCAACTCTGGCTCGTTGCCAGCCATAATTTCCGGCGCCCGATTCCATCGCCGATCGACAACCTGCCCCCGGTGACCGGCACGTGCGAAAACTGCCATTGGCCCGACCGCTACATCGGCGACGTGATCAAGGTCCTCTACGAGTACGCCGATGACGCCGGGAACAGCGAGACGAAGACGACGTTGCGTCTGCATGTCGGCGGCGCCGTGTCCGGCACCGGCAGCGGCACCGGGATTCACTGGCACATGAATCGCTCGAACATGGTCGAGTATCTCGCCGAAGACGAGCAGCGCGAGAAAGTGACCTACGTGAAGCGCACCGCGGCAGACGGCACCGTGCACGAGTATTTCGCCGAGGGCGTGACCGCCGACGCCGTCGCCGGCAAGCCGCTGCGGCGGATGCAGTGCATCGACTGTCACAACCGCGCGGCGCATACCTTCGGCACGACGCCAGAGCGCGCGGTCGACGAGGCGATGGGCGCCGGCCTGATCGATCGGAAGATTCCGTTCATTCGCCGCGAAGCGGTGCGGGCGTTGCGCGCCACTTACGCCAGCCACGACGATGCCGGGCAGCAGATCGATCGGTCGATCCGCGATGCGGTGAAGGCGAACCTGCCGCGCGACTTCGAAGAGGAGGCGCTGCGGCGATCGATCGGTGTGACGCAAGCGATCTACCGGCGCAACGTGTTTCCGGAGATGAAGGTGAGCTGGGGGACGTACGCGGATCAGATGGGCCACACCACGTCGAACGGCTGCTTCCGCTGCCATACCGATACGCACAAGACACGTGACGGACTGACGATCAAACAGGACTGCGAAAGCTGCCACTCGATTGAGTGAGCCCCGGGGAGGATTGGCATGGCGCTGCGACGCGGAATCTACATTGTTCCGACCAACGAGTGGTACATCGAACGCACGGTGTGGCTCATCGCCGGCATCGTGCTGCTGGCGTCGACGGGGCTGGCGGCATTCGCGCACCCGCTGTTCGTGATCGGCGTGATCGCCACCGGCGCGTTCTCGATTGCCGTCGCGCTGACCGGGTTCTGCGTGGTTGGAAACGTCCTGCATCGCCTCGGGTTCGAGTCGAGGCTGGGCGAGCGCGGCGCGACGCGGCCGGCGTTCTATTTCATGCGCACCGACAGCTGGTACCTGGAGCGGCGCATCTACGCGGCGGTCGGCGTCAACATCTCCATTGCGTCGGTGCTCTCGGTCGTGCACAGTCCCTGGTGGCTCGCCTTCACCGCGTTTGTCGGCGGTGCGATGGTGTGGTTTGCCGCTACCGGGTTCTGCATCATGGCGAACGGTCTCTTCTGGCTCGGCGCGGAGCCGAGACTGGCGCCATTGCCGGAGCGGGCTGCCGCGCTGCCGGGGGATTCGCGCGTCACGGCCTGACCGTCAGCCGGCAATTCGCGTCAGCCGCAGCTGGTCGAGCTCACGCTGGGCATCACGGATCTGCTGGTGCTGCTGCTCGACGATCGACCGCGCCTCCGGGGGCAGCAGGCCCATCACCGCGTCCGCGTAGGTGTTGGCCGCAGCCGCCTCGCCGCGAACCGCCTCCCGCATGACGGCATCTTCGTCGTTGCCGATCGCGTCCTTGAGCATCATCCAGCCGCGATGCACGGTGCCAAGGGCAGTGCCCTGGCCGTCCTGGCCGCCGCCAAGACGCTGGGCGTATGGCAGCAGCTCAGCGGCAAAACGCTCGCGTTGACGCGCGGCGTCGGCGAAGTACTCCTTCAGGTCCCTCGAGGCGACGTGATCGGCGGCAAGCGTGAACCCGCGGGCGCCATCACGGCACGTTTCGATCAGCGAATTCAGGGTGTCGCGCTCAGTTCGTCCGGACATATGACCTCCGCGACGTAAGAGTGCAGCTTCCGTACCTGCGGAATCGACGCGAAATACGGCGGTTCGGCGCCGATCAGCGCGGAAAAGTCCCTGCTGCGGGAGCTATTTCGCACGCGCGCCGGCTTTCGAGCCACAATCGCCACCCGTCGAGGCCGCGCCCGTCCGTCGCCGACACCGCCAGGAACATCGGGGCCGGCATCACCTTTTCGAGATTGGCGGCAATGCGCTCGACACTGATGCCCGGCAGGTGCGGCAGCAAATCGATCTTCGTGATCAGCACCAGATCGGCAGCGCGGAACATCACCGGGTACTTCAGTGGTTTGTCTTCGCCCTCGGTCACCGACAGCGCCACCACGTTCGCCGCCTGCCCAAGATCGTAGATGGCCGGACACACCAGGTTGCCGACGTTTTCGATGAACAAGTAATCGGCGGTGCGCCACGGCGCGCCGTGCAGCGCCTGGTGCACCATTCGCGCATCGAGATGACACGCCGATCCCGTGGTGATCGCCGATGCGGTGATCCCGGCCGCTCTCAGCCTGACGGCATCGTTGTCGGTCGCGAGATCGCCGGCGACGGCAACGATGCGGCTGCCGGGCAGGGCGCGCGCCGTCGCTTCGAGCACCGCCGTCTTTCCCGCGCCCGGCGCGCCCATCAGGTTGATCGCCACCACGCCCGCGGCGCGGAAGTGATCGCGATTGTGCGCCGCCGTCTTGTCGTTGCCGGCGAGGATGCGCTCGTGCAGATCCACCGGCACCAGCTCGTGATCGCCGCAGCCGCAGCTGTCACACATTACGCGACCTCCAGTTCGATCCGATCGAGGATGATTTCGTCGCCGGCAATCAGCGTCGCCGGCGTCAGGCACTCCGGGCACCGCAGCGGCCGGCCCGGCTCGATGCGCCGGCCGCACCCGCGGCACGCCCATTCGACGGGCACCATCACGACGTCGAGTGCGGCGTGCTCGCACACGGTCCGCTCGCGAAAGGTGTAATACGCCGTCTTGAACAGGTCGACGTCCACACCCGCGTGCTCGCCGATGCGCACGCACAGCCGATGCACGGCCGACGCCGAGCGCGCCGCGGCTTCCGCTTCAACGCGTTCGACCAGCGATTGAATCAGCGAGTACTCGTGCACCGCTAGCCTCCCGCGAACCGCGGCGCGCGCTTTTCCAGAAAGCTGTTCAGCCCTTCCGCGAACTCGGCGCCGTCGGCGATGCGCGTGAGCTGCTCGAGCTCGCGATCGAGATGCGAGTCGAGCCGGTCCATGCCGGCGGCGCCGCTGATCAGGGTCTTGGCCACGTGCCACGCCCGTGGCGGGCCTTCGGCCAGCTGCGCGGCCACCGCCAGTACCTCCGGCTCGAAGGCGCCGGCGGAGAACATCCGATTGACCAGCCCCAGATCCACGGCGCGTCGCGCGTCGAGCCGCGGGTTCAGCAGCACCAGCTCCATCGCGCGATGGAAACCGAGCAGGCGCGGCAACATGAACGTGGAGCTTTCCGCGCCGGTCAGCCCGGTCTTGCCGTACGCCCATTCGAAGGTCGCGCGATCCGACGCGTAGACCAGGTCGCAGCACATCGCCAGGCCAAATCCGCCGGCCGCGGCCACGCCGTCGACCGCGGCGATGAACGGCTTCGGCGCGCGGCGAATCTCGGCGATGGTGCTGTGCAGGTACTCGAGGATCTGTTTGAATCGCTCGCCGGCGCCTTCGGGTGTGGGCCTCGCCTCCGGCGTCAGGTAGCCAAGGTCGTGGCGATCGCCGCCGGCGCGGATGTATTTCAAGTCGGCGCCGCTGCAGAAGATGCCGGGACGCCCCCAGAGAACGACCACGCGCGCGTGCTCGTCGCGCGCCATCGCCAGACCGGCCTTCCGCAGGTCCTGCGCGGTGGCCACATCAAGCGAATTGAAGCGCTCGGCTCGATCGATGGTGATGTGCCCGATGCCGGCGTCGACGCGCGTACGAATATGGGGACCCATGTCAGCAGATCCTCGGCAAGGGTTCGCCCTCCGGCTCGGTGACCAGACGTCGACCAAAGCCGGTATCCAGAATCACGGCGCCGACGCGCTGTGAGGTGCATTCGCCGATGATCGCGGCGTCGACGCCGAGCGGGTGCTGCCGGATTGCCGCGAGCACCGCCTCGGCGTGCTGCGGCCGCACGCCGATCACCGCCTTGCCCTCGTTGGCGACGTGCAGCGGGTCGATGCCGAGCAGCTCGCTGGCCGCCCTCACGGCGTCGGAGACCGGCAGCGACGTCTCGTCAATGATGATGCCGACGCCGCTCTTCCCGGCCATTTCGTGAAGCGCCGATGCCACGCCGCCGCGAGTGGGATCCTTCATCGCCACTACCGCGCCCGGCGCGGCACCAAGTGCGACACGCACGAGCCCGTTGATCGGATTGACGTCGGATTCGAGCCTGCCTTCGATGGCCAGGCCCAACCGGCGCGCCATCACCGCCATGCCGTGATCGCCGATCGATCCGGTCACGATGAGGCGATCGCCGTCACGCAACGCCGAATCGGGGACGACCCGATCGGTCAGCGCGACGCCGGTCGTGTTGATGACGATGCCGTCCAGCTCGCCCTTGCCCATCACCTTGGTATCGCCGGTGACGATGCGCGCGCCGGCGTCGGCGCAGGCGCGCCGGATCGACTGCTGAATCCGCGTCAGGTCGGCCAGGCTGAACCCCTCCTCGATGATGACGGCGCACGTCAACGCGAGCACCTCGGTGGCGCCCATCATCGCCAGATCGTTGACCGTGCCCGAGATCGCGAGGCGGCCGATGTCGCCGCCCGGAAAGAACAGCGGTTGCACCACGTGCGAGTCGGTGGTCATCACCAGCCACTGGTTGCCCAGCGGCAGCGCCGCGCCGTCGTCCATGGCGCGAAGCGTGATCTCGCCGGGCGCGTCGTCGCCGAGCAGGCCGTCGTGAAGGACGTCCTGGATCAGCGAGCGCATGGCGCGGCCGCCCGCGCCGTACTTCATCGTGATCAGCTCATCGCGCACAGACAGCGCCACGGCGTCCTCCCAGATCCGGATGTCCTCCGTATTGATGCCAGATGCGGCACGTGCCCTCGCTGCTCACCATGCAGGCGCCAACCGGAGAGTCGGGCACGCAGGCGCTACCGTACAAGGTGCAGTCGGTCGGTGACTTGATGCCGGCCATGATGTCGCCGCAGATGCAGTCGCGCACCAGCGCCGGCGGCGCGAAGTCCCAGAGCGATTCGAGATCGATGTCGAAGCGGCGGCGCGCGTCGAGATGCGCGAACTCGTCGCGCAGACGCAGGTTGCCGTTGGGAACATGCGCAATGCCGCGCCAGTTGCCGCCGATCGGCCTGAAGACGCGCCACAGCTGCTCCTGCGCGCGCAGGTTGCCGGCGCGTGTGACGCAGCGCGGAAACATGTTTTCGACCGCCGGCGTGCCGTCGCGCACGAGCTCCACGAGCTTCACCAGGCCCGCAAGAATGTCGAGCGGCTCGAAGCCGGCGACGACGACTGGAAGGTGATGACGCTCGACAAACGCTTCGAACACGCCCCAGCCCGTGATCGTCGCGGCATGACCGGCGGCCAGGAAGCCCTCGACACGCGTGTCGGGCATCTCGGCGACGATCTCCATCACCGGCGGGATGTACTTGTGCGCCGACAACACGAAGAAGTTCGCCGGCGGATCGTCGACGACCGCCGCCGCCGTGGCGACCGCCGTGGTTTCGAAGCCGGTCGCGAAGAACACCAGCGGCTCGCTGATGCGGCGCGCGATCTCCACGGCCTGCGAGACGCTGTAAACGACGTCGATGGTGGCGCCTTGCGCCTGCGCATCGGCGAGCGAAAACACCGTGCCGGGGACCTTCAGCATGTCGCCGTAGGTCGCCAGCCTGACGCCCTGGCGCGCCAGCGCCACGCCCTCGTCGACCTCGGGCACATCGGTGATGCACACCGGACAGCCTGGTCCCATGATCACGTTGAGCGCCGGTGGCAGGACGGCGCGGAGCCCAAACCTGGCGATCGCCTGCTCGTGACTGCCGCACACGTGCATCACCGACACCGGCGAACGGCCGATGGCCGCGACGGTGTGTTCCAGGGCGAGCGTCAACGCGCGGGCCTGTGCCGGGTCGCGGAACTTGAGCTCGCGCAAGCCGTTAGCGGTCGCCACCGGCCCCCGCAATCTCGGCCCGCACGTCGGCGGCCATCAGGTCGGCATCGGCGGACGCGTGGCGCAACAGCTCTTCATACAACTCGAGCGTGGCCGCGATCTCACCGGGCGGAATGCGGCGAATCGCGTAGCCGACGTGGTTGAGGATGTAGTCGCCCGGCTGCACCGGCTCATCGACGACGTCGAGGCGCACCTGGCGGCGGACGCCCCAGAAATCAACGGTGGCGATACTGCCGTCGATATCGACGATTTTTCCTGGCACACCCAAGCACATGGCTAGAGTCCCTTCGTGATGGCGGCCGCGACGGCCGCTTGCCCGAGCGCGATGCCGCCGTCACCCGGCGGCACGCGGCGATTGAGATACACGTCGAAACGCGGCGACAGGCGCGCGATCAGTGATTCGGCCAGGCGCGGGTTCTGGAAACAGCCGCCGCTGAGCGCCACGGGCATATCGCCGTGGGCGGCGGCCGCGGATTCCACCGTGAGCGCGGTCGCCTCGACGAGCGTGTCGTGAAAGCGCGCCGCGATCACCGGCGCCGGCTCGCACCTCGCGAGGTCGTCGGCGATCGCGCGCACCATCAGGCGCAGATCGATCGACCAGGGCGCGGTGCTGTGATCGATGACAAACGGGTAGCCGCCGGCGGCGCGCTCGCCGGCGGCGCCGTTCCAGGCCAGCGCGATTTGCCCTTCGAAGGCCGCGTGCGATCGGCGGAGCACGAGCGCGCCGATGGCGTCGAAGTAGCGTCCGGCGCCATGCGCGGGCGGCGCATGCCGCCCGTCGGCGATCATCCGCTGCACGGCGTCGATGCGGTCACGCCCGACGCCGTCAAATCGCGCCAGCAGATCGCCGGGCACGCGGCCCTCGAATGCGTCATGCAGCACCGCCACCGCCAGCCGCCATGGTTCGCGAATCGCCTTGTCGCCGCCGGCCAGCGCGATCGCGCGCAAGGTGGCCAGCCGCTCGAACCCGTCGAGCCGCGCCAGCAGGACCTCGCCGCCCCACGCCGCCCCATCGGTCCCATACCCGGTGCCGTCATACGCCACGCCGATCACGGGACCGGCCAGCGCATGCTCGGCCATCACGGACGCGACGTGCGCGTGGTGATGCTGGACGGCGATGTGCCGCTCGGCCCGGCGCGACACGGCATATCGGGTGGAGAGGTAATCGGGATGCAGGTCGTGCGCCACGACATTCGGTGTCACTCGCAGGAACCGTTCCGCGCGATCGATGGCACTCGTGTAGGCATCGAATGACGCGAGATTGTCGAGATCGCCGATGTGCGGCCCCGGATACGCGGTGTCGCCCATCGCGATGCAGAACGCATTTTTCAGCAACCCGCCGCAGGCCAGGATTGGCTGCGCGGCCGGCGGCGAGATCTGAACGGCGCGCGGCACGTAACCCCGCGATCGCCTGATCAACACCGGCGCGCCGGCAATGACGCGAGCGACGGAATCGTCGCAGAAGGCGTCGATGGCTCGGTCGTGCAGCAGGATCAAGTCGGCCAGCTCCGCCAGGCGTTGGCGGGCGTCGTCGTTGCGAAAGGCGAGCGGCTCGTCGGCGAGATTGCCCGACGTCATGATCAGCGGACGGCCGGCGTCGTGCAGCAGCAGATGATGCAGCGGCGTGTACGGCAGCATCAGGCCAACCAGCGGAGCGTCCGGCGCCACGCCGGCGGCCAGCGGTCCGTCGGGACGCGGGCGCGCGAGCACGATGGGGCGCGTCGGCGACCCGAGCAGCGCGCGCTCAGCATCGTCGAGCAGGGCGATCCGCCCGGCTGCGGCCATGTCGCCCACCATCACCGCGAATGGCTTCTGATCACGCCGCTTGCGCAGCCGCAAGCGCGCGATCACCGCCGCGTCGGTGGCGTCGCAGGCGAGGTGAAAGCCGCCGAGGCCCTTGACGGCGACAATGGCGCCGGCGGCAATGGCGGCGGCCGTGCTCGCGATGGGATCGGCAGCGGGCATGCGGCGGCCGTCGCTGCTGATCAGGGTCAGGCGCGGCCCGCAGGCCGGGCACGCATTGGGTTGGGCGTGAAAACGCCGGTCTTCGGGATCGTCGTATTCGCGCTGACACGCCTCACACATCGTGAAGCTCGCCATCGTGGTGGCGGCGCGGTCGTAGGGCACGTCGCGCGCGATGGTGAAGCGCGGGCCGCAGTGGGTGCAGTTGGTGAACGCGTAGCGATAGCGGCGGTTGCCGGGATCGAGCAGTTCCGCCAGGCAGGCGGGGCAGGTTGCGAGATCCGGTGGAATGGACACGCGCAGGCCGACGTCGCCGGTGCTGGGCACGATCCTGAATGTGTCCAACCGCTCGGGTTCGATGGCGCGCGACGTCACATCGAAGATTTCCGCCGCGGGAGGCAGCTCGTGAATCAGCCGATCGGCGAAGTCATCGAGGACGGGCGCCGTCCCGAATGCATCGATGCTCACGCCGGCGGCGTCGTTCCTGACCCGTCCGGTCACACCGCGTTCCGAGGCGAGCCTGTAAACCCATGGCCGGAAGCCGACACCCTGGACGATGCCGCGGACGGCGATGCGGCGGCCGACGGTCGTCACCGCGGGTCTCCGGCGAGTAGCCGCGCGACATCGAACGGCGCGTTATCGCGGCACGGATCCGCCGGCGCCAGCGCAAACCCGTACGCCAGCGCTTCCGCGCGGACTAGATCGATCAGGTGAGGCAACGCGCGGAGAACCGGGCGCGATAGTCCGACACCCAGTTCGATCGATTCCGGCACCACGCCGAACAGGACCAGCCGTTCCGGCTCGCAATCGTGCCATCGCGCACCTTGGAGCAGGTCGGCTACGCCGACCTGGTGCGGCGACAGCCGCGTCGCCACGGCGGGCCCCACTTCTGCGCCTTCGAGACGCACCAACGTGCCGGCCGGCGCATCGGCCGCAACGGCGTCGACGAGGATGACACGACGCGCGTCCTCGAGGTACGGCAACAGCGACAGGCCCAGCGTGCCGCCGTCGAACAGGCGCATGCCGGCCGGAGCGAGATACCGATCGCGCAGCCGCGCGACCACCGCGGGGCCGGCGCCGTCGTCGCCGAGCAGGACGTTGCCGAGCCCGAGTACGAGCAACTCGCTCGTGGTGTCACTCATCGACCTCGCCCCTGCTGTTCGTCCGGCGATACTGCCCTGGCGCGACATCGCGCCGCGGCACCCACTTGTAACCGGAGAAGATCGAATCGAGCGTGCCGTTCTTCTCGATGATCGCCACGAGCACGGCGCTGTAGACGTGGTGCACGGTGAACCCCAGCAGCAGCCACATCACGATGTGATGAATCCATCGCGCCATCAGCAGCCCGCCAAACAGCCACGCCCACGATCCGAAGACATGGACCCATGACGTCGGGCTGCTCGCCCCCCGCATCACCAGGCCGGTCGCGACTTCGAGGAAACAGAGGCCGTAGACCAACGTATACGCTCCGGCAGCCACCGGGTTGTGGCCCACATAGGCCGGCGGTTTATCGCGAAGGAAGGAATAGAACGCCGTCACCGGCCACATCCCGCGCTGACGCACGCGATGCACTGGTATGAACTTGTCCCAGTGCGAATACTTGTTGCCGGTGAACATCCAGACCATCCGCATCACCAGGGCGGTGATGAAGACGTAGGCGGTGTAGCCGTGGATGATCTTCATCCATCCCATCACGAACGATTCGGTCGCCGGACCGCTCACGGTCATGAACGGGCGGCCCATGTAGAAACCGGTCACCGACAGGACCACGATCGAGAACGCGATCAGCCAGTGCGCGATGCGCACCGGGATCTCCCACACGTAGACGGCGATCAATTCGTCGAGCGGGCGCGCGGGCCGGGTCGCGGCGGCCGCGACGGCGCTCATACCGCCCTCACCTTCGTGATCTCGCGGCCGCGCGCGTCGAGCACGTGCACGCCGCACGCCATGCACGGATCGAACGAATGGACGGTTCGGAGGATCTCGATGGGCCGCGCCGCGTCGGCCACCGGCGTATTGAGCAGCGCCTCTTCGTACGGCCCGCGACGATTCTTCGCGTCGCGCGGCCCTGCGTTCCACGTGCTCGGCACCACGCACTGGTAATTGGCGATCGTGCCGTTGCGGATGTTGACCCAGTGGCTCAGCGCGCCGCGCGGCGCCTCATGCAGTCCGAAGCCCACGGCCTCGGCGGGCCAGGACGACGGGTCCCACTT
>Ga0114129_10016583_pt1 | contig 10493 bp, 7 predicted proteins | sample RhiMetdeltSRZDD1_FD_80071 | JGI IMG/M metagenome (GOLD analysis project Ga0114129, IMG submission 80071) | Populus rhizosphere microbial communities from Tennessee, USA - Rhizosphere MetaG P. deltoides SRZDD1 (version 2) (version 2) | ecosystem: Host-associated > Plants > Roots > Rhizosphere >... | reverse complement strand
GATGGCTTCTCTCGATGCGGTACTAGAGTTCGTCCAATCATTATTTGAGCAAGTCTAGTCTCATTAGTCTCCGAAGTCTTGTAGGTTCCTAACGCCTTGCCATTCCTTAGTACAGTAACCCTGGTGCTAACAGCCATAACTTCCTGCAACTTGTGAGTTATAAAAATTATTGACAATCCTTGATCGACCATAGACTGCAGTGTTTCAAATAATGACTTTTCTTCTTGGGGAGTTAGCATAGAGGTGGGCTCATCTAATATAAGAATATCAATATCACGATAAAGCGCCTTTATGATTTCTACACGCTGTTGTTCCCCCACTGATAGGTTACCTACAATGGCTTTTGGATTGACTTTTAGACCGTATTTTTTTGATAGCTCAAGGATCTTCCTTTCGGCAGACTTAATGTCCAGGAAAATTGCTTTTTTGGGTTTAAGTCCGACAATTATGTTCTCTATAACTGTGTGAGGGAGTGTCAAAAGGAAGTGCTGATGCACCATTGCAATGCCAAGCGCGATAGCATCTTGGGGAGATCTTAGAACGACCTGTTTTCCCTTGACTAATATTTCTCCGCCTTCAGGCTGATAGAGGCCGTAAAGAATACTCATTAGAGTGGATTTGCCTGCACCGTTCTCACCCAGAAGAGCATGTATTTCGCCCTTAACTAAATCAAATTTCACATTGTCATTTGCAACTACATCACCAAACCTACACGTGATACCTTTCATTAGAACTATCTGTGTTGAGTTGCTTTTTTCCATAGGCTTTCTTATTTATGTCTGTAAAATATAGTTAAGTAAAATGAATCTAACGTAGAAATCTACCAATATCTCATCTAAAATTATCAGCAATCAAAAAAAGTTAAGGTGACTCTTCAGATCTCTCTGGAATACCTCCTGGTATATTCTTATTAAGAACATCTTGTGTCAGCTGCGCCAATTTCGATTTTACGTCAGCCGGGACTTTACTGTCCAAATTGTGGAATGACGCAAGATATACGATTCCCGGACCAGGACCACCCTTAGCAGTTTCAAGACCTGGTTTGTAAGTTTGTCCACTAAAGTTCCCGTTTTGAACCATCTCAATTGCCTCACCTAACGCCTTCTCCATATCAATGACGAAAGAGCTCAAGACCGTATTAGGTGCCAGATAGTTCTGATCAGCTACAACTCCGAAGGCGTAAACCCCCTTTTCGTCGGCTGCTTGAATTACTCCTTGGCCAGATAGGTCAGCGACATGAATTAAGAAGTCAGCGCCGTTGTTTACTAGATTTAAACCAGCTTCTTTGCCCTTGGCAGGATTTTGAAAGTCATCTATGAATACGCATGTTATCTTGACGTTGGGATTAACCATTTTTGCTCCTTGTTTGAATCCTTCGAAAATGTTTATGATGTTGGGATATGCCTTTCCACCAACACAGCCAAGCGAATTAGTTTTGGTCATCAAGCCTGCAAGTGCTCCAAGCAAAAATGAACCCTCTTGCTGCATTGGAAATATGGATGCTACATTGGTAGAGTTAGTTAGACCGGTAAAAACAACAAATTTAGTATTTGGATAGTCTTGAGCCACTTTCAGTGTAGGATCACCCCACTCAAATCCGTGGGCGATAATAAGATCATTTCCCGCCTCAGCTGCGTCCCTCAGGGTTGGTTCTATATCCGGAATAGCAATTTTCTCCTGAGTCGTCAGCTCTAGGCCATACTTGTCTTTTAGGACCTGTGAGGCATTATATGCAACCGCCCCCCATCCCCCATCACTAAACAAGGCATCAGTTAATAAAGCAACTTTTAGAGGTTTATTTTCTTGAGCCCAACTGGGAACCAATACCTGGGCTGGATGGCTTAAACTCAGTCCGGCAACCAAACTTAGAGTAATTGCCAAAATGAAAACGATTCGTATCGCTACTGCCACTTCTTTCCTATAGACTATGGTCATTGAGATACTTGTTTGGGCCATCGTATTATAGTTTGCGGGAATTGATTTTCATATTTATGATATATCACAAACCTAAATTCCTAGATCAGGATCATTCTTCCGTATCATTGGGATAGACAAGCAATTACATGTATTCTTAAATATTTGAAGATGTTGCAAATACCTAATAGGGGTAACGAACATTGCAAAATCCGGGCATATTTCATGTCTTAGTAAAGGAAAATTATTACAGAGATTCACTTAATCTCTTGAAAATTTCTGATATACTAAAACGGGGCAGCGGCGTTATTGAAGCAGTAGTGATAATGGGCACAAAGACAAACAAGGATGTACTGGTAAAACTTGGTTTTCCTAGCTCTAAAGTCAACCAAGCAACTGACTCTGATCTAATAGTAGCTATCAGGGGAGAGAATAGCTTATCAGTCGATTCTGCACTAAGAAATCTAGCTAAATTACTCGATTCGGATGCAAGATCTGAAAATGGTAGTTCTTCTTCAAAGAAGGTGACTGACCTTGATTCTGCACTTATTTCTATGTCTAATGCTAATTTGGCGTTAATTTCAATACCGGGAGAACATGTCAAAGATCTCTCACTTAAACTAACAGATACTGGCATACATCAACAAATTTTTAGTGATCATGTGCCGCTTGATGATGAGCTGACGATCAAAGAATACGGCGCGCGGAAGGGGGTTTTGATTCTAGGTCCAGGTGCGGGAACCTCTATTATAAATGGGAAGGGAATTGGTTTTTCAAATGTTTTGCATTCAGGTCCTGTTGGAATAATAGCTGCAGCTGGAACTGGACTTCAAGAAGTTTCTAGCCTTTTGGAACAGTGTGAAATTGGAGTAAAATATGGTCTTGGTGTAGGAGGAAACGATCCTAAAGAAAAGATAGGTGGATTGATGATGTTAGAATCGCTAAAAATGCTGGAAGATATTACTGATATTGAAATAATGATGATAGTGTCCAAACCTCCATCTCTGCGTGTTAAGAAGTCAATAATCGATTACATTCTAAAACATGGTAAGAAAATGTACGTTCTGGCGTTCATAGGTGGAGGCAATGACAGCTCTATCCCTAACTCCCACAAGCCGAAAATTGTCCAGGTCAATACACTAGCCGCGGCTGTATTTGCAGTCGCAAAGTTGACCAGTGAGCCAAAGTCTAAGATATCGTTGGAGCGTCTGCACCTAAAACCCGAAACATTACATAAATCAGTAACAGGGGAATGGAAAAAATTAGAGCGACGGCAGAAGTATATTAGAGCTTTATATACCGGAGGAACGTTTGCTTACGAGGCACAGGTAATCCTGAATGGAATACTGACAGGCCTCTATTCGAATGCACCTACGGGACGAACAATCAAATTGCATTCGTCTTCAAAGAGTAAGAAACACTCCATTCTAGACTTGGGAGAAGAAGAGTTTACACATGGGCGTGCACATCCTATGATAGATCCAACAATAAGAAGGCTAAGATTGGTCGAAGAGTCACACGATCCTGAAGTCGGTGTAATTATTATGGATTTCGTATTAGGATACGGGTCAAATCCCGACCCAGTTGGAGCATTGTTGCAGGAAATTGAACTGGCCAAGGAGACTGCACAAAAGAGCAGGAGGTACTTGAGCATTGTGGCTCATGTCTGTGGTACCAAAGGAGACCCACAGGGATATGAAAAGAGCATTAGAAATCTAGAAAGTGCGGGCGTACTGGTCTTTCCCACTAACGCGCTGGCCGCCGTTGCATCGGCACACATAATATCAAGAGGCAATTTGGATCTCAACAAGATCTACCAGACCTATTTTGTGAATGGTGGGAATTAGTTAAATTGGTTAAAGTCAGAAATCTGCTTGGCGGGGAATTACAAATAATAAATATTGGGCTTGAAGTATTCTACAATTCTCTTATACATCAGAATGTATCTGCTATTCACGTGGACTGGAAACCTAAACCTAAACTTGACCCGAAGTTGGAGCGAATTCTCTCCAAAATTTTGTAATGCAGGGGCAGGTGCAATTATCAAATATCAATACACTGAGATTATGTTTTGAAAAACAGTATTCTTGAATGTAGATGGATAGGAAAACGGTTTGCTGAACAGGTTTCCAATGAATCAAGTCCAATAGGGGGTGAGCTGGTAGGTATCTTTGATAGCGCTGCTAACATCAAGACCCATGACAACAACCTATTAGTAATTACTAAGAATGCATTACGGTCACCAATTACCATGAACATTCTACAAGAAGACAATCAAAGTTTCAAAAAATATTTGAAATTTGGATCTGTTATTTGGGGGGATGGCATTAAACTGATAATTGGAGATGAAGATGGTGGATCTATTGTAATCGGTTTAAGAAAGTCAAAAATATTCAAAAACAATCTGGAGCCCATCACAAAAAGATCATTATCGAAATTTCGCGATATGCCTGAACCTACTTTTCATTCTCTGATGAAATTGGCCAGACCAGGCTGTCTCCTGCAACCAGACCCAACAACGGAGGGGCTACTTTCAGTGCAGTTAGGTTCTATGGCCAGTATCAGTAATAAAATCGACAATGATTCGGAGTTTGCTGCTACCATGACCGGTATACTGGACAAACTCTGCGGAAGGGGACCAGGATATACTCCTGCTGGCGATGATTATATTACAGGATTTCTAGCCATGTTCAATTGGGCAGCCAAGTGTCTAGATTTTGACATGATAGAGTTACCCAGATATTATGCAGAATTGACATCATGGACGAGCTATAAATTAATGGAATGCGGGAAGGAATGCCTCTGTGATGAAGAAATGCAAAGCATAATAAATTCTGTGGCGCGAGGAAGTGCAAATGAATACTTCAAAAATATGGGTCCAATTAGCTATCGAGGTCATACCTCTGGACTAGACCTCGTAACTGGAATGACGTGCGCCCTTTTCACAATAATAGATCGGAGATTGGGTACTAATTCATTGTGGAAACTTGATTCCTTTTTGAAGAAGAATAAGGTGACCAAATAAGGGAAGACAAATTGCTCGACAGTTCTAAATTGAGATCCGACTTCCAGCCATTACTATTGATAAATAGTACCGGCAGCCAGTTAGGTGGTTAATTAGTTAGATACCTACGAGGGTGAGTGATATCAGAGTTATTGAGTTTCATGATTTGTGATGAATTTATGAAAATTGATTATACATACTTAAATATTATAGTCACACCAGATAGACTTTGACCCGCGTAAAACCAAAAGTTATTGTGGTCGCACTTGGTGGAAATGCTTTAATGCGAGAAAACGAAAGTGGAACATTCGAACAGCAATGCGGACATATTAAAGGAGTATCCAGGCAGATTATAGACTTGATAGAGAAGGGATTTAAAATTGTTCTTACTCATGGTAATGGGCCACAAGTGGGAGCCAGTCTGTTGAGACACAGATTAGCAAACGGTATCTTTCCTGCACTGCCACTACATGCATGCAACGCAGAAACACAGGGAGTAATTGGATACATGATCGAACAGACATTACAAGATGAGATTGATAAGAAGCGAATGAAGATGGAAGTGACTACTGTCCTTACTAGGGTACTAGTAGATGAGGCCGATCCTGCATTTAAGAATCCAAGTAAGCCAGTGGGTAGAGTTTTTCATGAATGGGAAGAGCAGGAATGGATGGATACTCTAGTTAGAGATAGTAACTCATTTATGATCAAGAAGGTTAGTGCAGGAAACGGATTTAGACTTGCGGTGCCATCACCAGAACCTATTTTGATAGTAGAACATAAAGCAATAGAATCGCTGATGCAGGCAGGCTTTTTGGTCATAGCGTGCGGAGGCGGGGGCATTCCCATTATAGAAAAGGATGGTGTGAAAGTCGGTGTCAACGCCGTCATTGACAAGGACTTGGCGACAGAGCGTTTGGCAACTCTAATTGGGGCATCTAAGCTGGTAATCTTAACTAACATTGATGGAGTGTACGAGAATTATGGAAAGGATGACCAAAAATTGATAACGAATATCCGGCTAAATGAATTTGAAACCCTTGGTACCAACATGTTTGGAGAAGGTAGCATGGCCCCAAAAGTTAAAGCAGCAACTTCCTTTGTCAGAAACGGCGGTGAAGAAGCAATAATAGCACATCTTGACAAACTCTCTGCGGCAGTTTCCGGACAATCTGGAACTCACATATTACCGTGAAGGGATAAAATGATTTTATTAATATCTTCATGTCGTGGGAGTGTAGAGAAAAACGGCTAGGCAAATAAAAAGCATCGTAGAGGAGGCTAACAGGTCAGCTATAAAGAGGATGAGGTCTTCAAGGCCATTTCTTGTGGATATCCAACCGGCAGTCAAAGTTTTTAAAAATATGAAACGAAATACTATTTCACATGGAGGGCCCCCAATAAACTGGCAACGAATGTGCGGACCTATGAAAGGTGCCGTAGTCGCTACTATGATTTATGAGGGACTAGCAAATGGCTGGGATGAAGCAGTACGCCTTATAATGCAAGGTGAAATAGAGTTTTCACCTAATCATGAGTTTAATGCAGTTGGACCTATGGCCGGTGTTATCAGTGCTTCAATGCCAGTTTTTGTTATAAAGGATCTCAAACATGGGAACACCTGCTATTGCAGGCTAGTTGAAAATAAGGTCCAATTTGGTGAATTCGATAAGGGCGCTATCAAAGTTTTAAAATATTGGACCGATATTTTGGCACCATGTCTTGCTGAAGCAATTAAACTAAGCGGTGGGATCGATCTAAAAGTTATCATGGCCAGGGCTTTACACATGGGAGATGAACTTCACAATAGGCCAGCTGCAGGCACGGTCTTGTTTGAGAGCATAATGATGCCTTTCCTGCTAGAATCATTGGATAAGAGTGAAGTATCTAAGGTGACGAGATATCTATCAGAGAATGAAATCTTTTTCCTTTGTTTAAGTATGGGTGCTAGCAAGACAATGACAAGAGCTGCCGCTAACATAAGACACTGTACTCTAGTCACTATCATGGCAAGAAATGGAACGGACTTTGGAATAAAGGTTAGTGGCCTTGGTAACAAATGGTTCACAGGACCAGCTGGCACTATTGACGCAGTTTACTTTCCTGGTTATGGGAAGGAAGACGCAAATCCAGACATGGGCGATAGTGCCATCACGGAAACAGCCGGAGTAGGAGGATTTGCACTAGCCAATTCACCCGCCATACTATCGCTAATAGGTGGAACGGCTGAAGATGCACTAAGATACACTAAACAGATGAGGCAAATTACAATGAGTCTTAACGATACATTCACTATACCAATACTAGATTTTCAAGGAACTGCGACGGGAATCGATATCCGAAAAGTGGTAAGAACAGGGATTCTGCCAATTATCGATACAGCCGTTGCGCATAAGAAAGCGGGAATTGGATATATTGGAGCAGGATTGGTAACTCCTCCAATAGAGGCTTTTAACAACGCTCTATACGCATTTGGTGAAAGATATAACCTTTGAAATAGCCGAAATTACGGTCAGAAAATAAAAGGAAATGTATGTTGATCTGACGATGTCAAGTTCTTCACAGGGGACTAGATGACTCCCATGAAGACTGACCGATTCTTGAATAGAGTTTTGACGACTTTTTCAGTCTCAGGTAGGTTTTTACTCGATTTGATAATACAAATTTCACCACTATCCTATATCAAACGTTCAATATGTAATTTCTCTACGTAATTCCTGCTTTATTTGAGTCAAGCAAGCAGTAATAGTCTTGAATAACTATACCGGAGACAACTAATATTATGCTCTTGAAGCCTTTATGTAAATCAAGCAAATTTAGGGCGTTTGCGAGTGCCACTCACTCTTATTCTCGCAGGGATTGGGAGATTGATACCCTGAAGTAGATAACTCATGAATATGGCGGATATGGAAGATGAACTTCTAATTCTCCCGGTTAATATTTCACTTGCAATTTGTTTACTCGACAGTTTTATAGTCTTTATTTTCTCAAAAGGTTCAGGTTTTGGATCATCTATTTTGGTTAGCCCAGTCGCCCAAAAAATATAGTTTCTCTGAGTACTTCGACCAGGCCAGGTGTAAGTGTATGTTAGATACTTCATCACCTTCGATGAATATCCTGTTTCCTCTAACAATTCTCTTTTTGCCGCATCGCGAGGTCTTTCACCTGCATTAAGGAATCCACCAGGTAATTCTAACAAACGTTTACCAGCTCCATTTCGATAAGTCTCGACCATCAAGAGACTAGCATCATCTAATAATGGAACAATATGTGAAGTATCAAAAGTGACAATCTTATTGTACACTTCTTGTCTCTTAGTATTCTGCCCAGAATCCAGTATGTCTTCATACACCGCAAGCCAATTACTCTCGTATACTTTTACATGCTTAATGATCTTGAACACTAACTCTTGTAATTCCCTTTATCTTAAAAATCTATGATACTTAATCTTGAATATGAGAATCATTCACAATAGTCTCCATACTTTAATAATGACGTTTTCAATCCGATCCTAGTACGATGACTCAAAGGACGGCGGATAAGTTTTACGTGAATTTCCCCTCACACCGATCTCGAATTTACTGTTTATTGCATGTGGCTGGTCTGAACTATATCCTTATGGGTAAATGAGGAACAATGCCTGATCCAGCGTTGGAATTTTCTTCATGGCCTTATGAATGTGCAGGGAAATTTGAACTGGTTCCCAAAATAGCTTTGTGGATCAGGGAAGCACAAGCATTGTAGAAACACGAATTTAGTTTGCTAAATTTGGAGAAACATTAGTTTCTCTTGAGAAATAGATGAGAACCCTGCTCATTACTTCAAAGAATCAAAATTTTCCTCAATTAGTTCCGTATCATTAAGTTCCTGCCTCTTCTTGGGCCTCCTTCTGGCTTTGACCATCTGTTTCACTGCTTTATGGAACCGAGTCGCAAATAAAGGCGCTGATTGACAATACATTACTAACCTATTGTTGGAATCAACTACGGGAAAATTGTTGACCCCACACTTTTTTAGTGAGAATTACATGACATGAATGTGGCACTAGAAAACGAAGAGAGTACTAATGCAAATAACATCCAGGAGGTAATGGAAGAGGTTGAAGAGGTAGTAGATAACCAAGAGGATATCACGGGAATACTTAGTCCTGCAGAAGTCACAGAAGACGAAAATGACGAAGAGGGTGAGATCGGAATTGAAACTGAAGTTGTTGCGACAGAATTCCAACAAGGTCATACGCTGCAGGAAGAAAAGAAAACGCCAGAAATTATAGCGACTAAAAAAATACCAGCCATTAAAAAGCGACAGCCTACTGTCCAGGAGAGATCTATCTCAAAATTAAGAGATCAGCTAAAGAGCCAAGTTGACCGAAGCAGATCAATGGAATCTCTTATAAAAGGAATGCAAAGGCAGTTGCTAAGGATTGATAAGGTAGTTTATGCCAGCAACAAGCAGCAAGAGATTGTGGGAAGGCTGCAAATCCGATTGAATGAAGTACAAAAGAGATTGAACCAAGTGGCTAAAGCAAAAGTAGCAAATACTACCGCTTCAAAGACGAAGAAGAAGAGTAACAAAACTAAAGCCAAGACTAGAGCAAAATCTAAACTTAAGGTAAAGAAAAAATCCAATAAGAAAAAATTAAAGAGTAGGTAAATAGCTGATCCCGAACTTGCTAAGCTAAAAATCCCAGAGTCCATCTTTGCAATATTCCACGTCTTCGAGCTTTGAGCAGATGCTGCAAAATAGTTCTCCACTCCAACTTGTCACAGAAGTACTCCTGGAAGCCTTAACTACCAAGGACCCTGATCTCAGATATCTGGAAGGAAAAGATGTTCAGCAATGGGTAGGGCCAGAAACAGAAGATGTCAGATCCCGCGTTTTCTAATAAATTGCCACAATATTTCCAGTGAACGTGTAATGAAAATTGAAGATCGTGATTTTCGAACACTAAATACGCTTCGAGCTTTTTACTAGGTAATTATCAACTGGTCTGTTTGCTGAATTAATTGAAGTGTGGTTTAAGACATGAACATCGATGCTGTTTATTCATTTTGATCAATAAATTTCGATTTTTATCCTCGAAGAGCTTTTAAAAATTCAATACGCTTGTCTAAAGTATATGATCTTCTGTTTAATATCCAATATCTTATGCTATAGGATGACAATTGATCAGGATTTCTGGAACTCTTAAGAATACGATGATATCTATTAATAATGCTGCAAAAGTTGGCACTTTTATTCTCGTTGCTCTTGTATGTAGTATTGCCATATCAGGAGTCGCAAATGCGGAAACAGGCAGCGGGACAGATATATTCAAAGTAATCCTTACAATATTGGGTGCCGATAAGGCAGATAGCGGTGATGTGGTGGCTATTGTTACTGTGAATGACCATTCCAAGGTCAAATTCTTTGAGGCGAAAGGAAATGATCTATTGGAAAGTGCTAACGTGACCACTTCAGCTTCCACTCCTGGTCAAGGACAGCTAATTGAATATGTGGCAACATTCCCCAACGTTACAGTTAACAGTGGCGACATATACCACGCATGCGCATTACCACTCAAGACTTTAAAAAT
>Ga0114129_10016582_pt1 | contig 10494 bp, 10 predicted proteins | sample RhiMetdeltSRZDD1_FD_80071 | JGI IMG/M metagenome (GOLD analysis project Ga0114129, IMG submission 80071) | Populus rhizosphere microbial communities from Tennessee, USA - Rhizosphere MetaG P. deltoides SRZDD1 (version 2) (version 2) | ecosystem: Host-associated > Plants > Roots > Rhizosphere >... | reverse complement strand
TTGATCGCGACGAACGGACCGGACCGGCGCTTCCCGTAGTCGTGCAGCGCTTTGGCCACCAGTTCTTTTCCCGTACCCGATTCTCCGCTGATCATCACTGTGAGGTCGGTCCCCATCAGCCGAGCCAAGATGCGATAGATCTCCTGCATCGCCGGCGAGCGACCGATGATCGGCAGTCGTTCTTCTGTTCCAGCTTGCTCGGCGGCGGGTACAGATATCGGGTGACGGAGTGCCCGCTCGACCAAGCCCACCAATTCACGGAGATCAAAAGGCTTCGGAAGGTAATCGAACGCGCCCCGTTCCGCCGCCTTCACCGCGGTCAAAAGCGTGTTCTGCGCACTCATCACAATCACGCGCAGCGACGGACGGATCTTGCGGATGCGTGGGATGAGGTCGAGCCCGTTCTCATCGGGCATGACGACATCGGTGATGACGAGGTCTCCGCTACCCTCCTCCACCCAACGCCACAGCGTCGCGGCATGTCCGGTCGTTCGTACGTCATGACCCAGCCGTCCGAGCGCCTGGCCCAACACGGTGCGGATCGCGCGATCATCGTCGGCAACGAGTATGGTGGCCGGGGTCATCGCAGCTCATCCTTTCCTGCTGGGGCTGCCGGAAGCATGACGCGGAACACGGTTCGTCGCGGCACGCTCTCGAACTCGACAATACCGCCGTGACCACCGACAATTTTTGCGACCAGCGCCAGACCAAGCCCCTTGCCGCTCGGCTTGGTGGTGACAAAGGGATCGAATAAATGCGGGCGCAAGTCCTCCGGAATCCCCAAGCCGTTGTCCTGAACGCTCGCGACGATCGGCAGAGCGTGCCGTGCCTCGCTTGCGTGCGGCGTCATGCGAACGCCCTGTTGATAGTAGGTGGAAAGGAGTAGTTCGCCACCTTCCTTAGGCACGGCTTCCGCCGCATTCTTGAGCAGATTGAGGAAGACCTGGACGAGCAGATCTCGATTTCCGAGGACAGGTGGCAAGGACGGATCGTACCGCTCGGTGATCGTGACGCCGCGCGCGAAACCGGCCATTGCAACACGCTGCGCATGCTGCATCACCTCATGGATGTTGACCGGACCGCGCTCGATCGGCCGCTGGTCGGAGAACATCTCCATGCGGTTGACCAGTGCGACGATACGGTCTGCCTCCTCGCAGATCAGATGCGTGAGCTCCTGGTCATTGGGCGCCGCGGTCTGCTCCAGCAATTGGGCGGCGCCGCGTATTCCTGAAAGAGGGTTTTTGATCTCATGCGCCAGCATCGCCGCCATTGCAGTAACAGAACGGGCGGCATGGCGGTGATTGAGCTGTCGATCGATCTTGCCGGCAATACTGCGCTGCTGCAGAGAAAGGATGATTTCGCCGGCATGCGGTCCCGGCCCGACATCGACCGAAACAGCGCGAGCTCCGATGCGCGGAGAGCCGATCGTCACCCCATGCTCGGTGAGGCTTGCACCCGATACCCGGACTTGCTCCACCAAGGTGAGAAGCGGCGAATCCTTAGCCAACATTTCCCCGAGCGAACGACCAACCGCAGTCCCGGCGCTGACGCCAAAGAAATCCTCGGCGGCGCCATTCAGGTATCTCAGGCGATTCTCGGCATCGACCATTAAAACCGGCAGCGGCAGAAGCGCGAGTATCGCCTCCGGACCCGATCCGGCACTTGTTTGCGCAGCTTGGCGTGTCGTGGCCGCCGTCAAGCTGCTAGCCGCTCGATCAGCGGCTCATAGAAGCGCCGAATCAGCTCACGCGCCTCCTCGACCGTGGAGGCGGCCATGATCGCGGAACGGAACTCGGCCGACCCTGGCAAACCTTTCGAATACCAGCCGAGATGCTTGCGGGCGACGCGCATACCGGGTTCAACCCCGTAATGGCTTAGCATCGCGTCGTAGTGTTCGCGCAAGGTACGGTACTGCTCCGAGATTGCCGGATCGGGAAAACGTTCCCCGGTTTTGAACCAGTGAATCACTTGGCGCAGGAACCACGGACGGCCATAGGCGCCACGGCCAATCATGACTCCATCGGCGCCGGACTCATCGAGCGCCTGTCGCGCATCCTCGAGCGATAGGATATCGCCATTGACGACGACGGGAATGCCAACCGCTTCCTTTACCCGGCGCACGAAAGACCAATCTGCCCGGCCATTATAAAATTGGCAGCGGGTGCGGCCATGCACAGTGATCATCCGGATACCGCAGGCCTCGGCGATGCGTGCCAGCACCGGCGCGTTCCGGTTCTTGTCATCCCAGCCGGTGCGCATTTTCAAACTGACCGGCAGACGCACGGCTTTCACGGTCGCTTCGAGAATGCGTGCGGCATGGACTTCGTCGCGCATTAAGGACGAGCCGGCATGACCGTTGACCACCTTCTTGACCGGGCAGCCGAAATTGATGTCGATCAGCGCGGCGCCGCGATCTTCATTAAGCTTCGCCGCCTCGGCCATGACCTCCGGCTCGCATCCGGCAAGCTGGACGGCCATGGGGAACTCCTCGGGCGCGTTCTGGATCATGCGCAGCGTCTGACGCGATTCCCGGATCATTGCCTGGCTCGCGATCATCTCGGAGACGACCAGGCCCGCGCCTTCCCGCTTGACCAGGCGCCGAAACGGCATGTCGGTCACCCCCGACATGGGCGTCAGAAATACCGGATCTTCGACCCGAACAGGACCGACGGAAATGACCATTTTTTGTGCAGGTTCGCCCCAGTTTCTTCAGTTGCCCAATTTATCGGCAGACCGCTACGCTGGCAAGCTCTGCGTAGCGCCAGGGATGCCATGAACTCTTCAAGTTGGTAGCCTCTCGCCCGACATGCCTGGAACCTATGCCATTGTCGTCGCCGCAGGGCGCGGGAACCGCTTCGGCGGCCCCATACCCAAGCATTATCGCAGCTTGGCAGGGCAGCCCGTACTCCGGTACGCCGTCGAGGCCTTGCTCCGGGGTAGGGAGTTCGCGGGCGCGGTCGTGGCCATCCACCCCGATGACCGCAGCCTCTACGACAGGGCTGTAGCGGGCCTAGACCTTTTGCCGCCAGTTGAGGGCGGCGCCGAGCGCCAGGGCAGCGTTCTGGCGGCGCTCGAACGCTTGGCGCCGCTGGAGCCGGAGCGGGTCCTGGTACATGACGGCGCGAGACCAATGCTGGAACCGGTGGTGACTGCACGCGTGCTGGCGGGCCTCGACGCCGCCGACGGGGCGATCGCGGCTTTGCCGGTGACCGACAGCGTCAAGCGCGCGAGCGAGCACGGGGAGATCGTGGCCAGCCTCGACCGGGTCCGCCTTTGGCGCGCGCAAACCCCCCAAGGATTTCGATTCGTCCCCTTCCTCGCTGCGCACAGGCTCCTTCGTGGCGCTAGTCTCGGCGATGATGCGGCAGTGGCGGAAAAGGCGGGACTGCGGGTTCAGCTTGTGATGGGTTCGGAAGAGAACCTCAAGATTACCACGGAGGAGGACCTGTTGCGGGCGGAACGGCTGCTTTCTGCCCGTTGCACTGACGTTCGCACCGGCTTTGGATTTGATGTCCACCGCTTCGGTCCGGGCGACCATGTGATGCTCTGCGGCGTCCGCGTGCCGCATGACCGGAGCCTCGTCGGCCATTCCGATGCCGATGTCGGCCTGCACGCTCTGACCGATGCTCTACTCGGCACGATCGGCGCGGGCGATATCGGTCAGCATTTTGCGCCGACCGACCCGCGTTGGCGCGGTGCAGATTCGGCGCAGTTCCTCCGGTCGGCAGTCGATATGGTCCGCGCACGCAGCGGGTTGATCCGTAACCTGGACGTTACGATCGTTTGCGAGGCGCCCCGCATCGGACCCTATCGGGCGGCGATGATCGAGCGCATCGCTGCTATTGCCGGCGTCGACGTCGATCGTGTGAACGTGAAGGCCACGACATCCGAAGGTCTCGGCTTCATCGGACGCGGGGAGGGAATTGCCGCGCAAGCGGTCGCGACGGTCGGGCTATGCTCGTGACACCACGGGTTTCGCTGCGCTTCAAGCCCGGGCAGCTTCCGCCCGGGCTTTCCTTCTGGCATCCCATCGCCCTGCTCTGCACCTGGTTCGGCAGTGGGCTTCTGCCGAAGGTGCCCGGAACCTGGGGCTCTGCGGCAGCGCTGCCGTTCGCTGCGGCAATCGAATGGGCGTGGGGCGCAGGCGCGCTCGCCGTGGCGGCCGCCGTCATCTTCGTTGTCGGCAGCTTCTGTTCCGGGCCATTCGCGCGCATGGCCGGGGTGAAGGACCCGGGCGCCATCGTCGTCGATGAGGTGGCGGCACAGTGGGCGACGTTATCGACCGTGCCGCTCGATCCGGTTCTTTACTTCCTCGGCTTTGTCCTCTTCCGCATCGCCGACATCCTCAAGCCCTGGCCCGCGAGCTGGTGCGATCGGCGGCTGTCCGGGGGTTTCGGGGTAATGGCCGATGACATGGTGGCCGGGCTATACGCCTCGGCAGTGATGTTTCTGATTCGATACGCGCTAGGATCGTGGTGATGGTCTTCAGCAAGGAATTGGTGGATCGGGCGGAACGCCTGCTGAGCACGGCTCGAACCAAGGTATTGCACTTGGCGACGGCCGAATCCTGCACGGGCGGGCTTATCGCGGCATTGTTGACGGAGATCCCGGGATCCTCCGACGTATTCGAGCGCGGCTTCGTTACCTACTCGAACGCAGCCAAGGTAGAAATGCTCGGTGTGCCCGCTGATGCGGTCCGCCAACATGGTGCCGTCAGTCCTGAAGTCGCTCGTGCCATGGCCGAGGGCGCCATCGCGCGCTCTGCCGCAGACCTCGCGGTTGCCGTAACCGGTGTGGCCGGTCCCAGCGGCGGGACGCCAACAAAGCCGGTTGGCCTCGTCGAGTTTGCCTGCGCGATCCGTGGGAAGGACACAACCCTCGCAACCGAGCGCATGGGCGATCTTGGCCGCGAGCAGATCCGCATCCGTTCAGTGGCGACCGCGCTGTCGCTGTTCGAACGCGCGCTGGGGGGTTTCTCGTGAGCATCGCACAAGGCGTGCAGCCGCCAAGCCCCCCGCCGTCCTCGTCTCCGGGCCCGGGCCCGACAGGGAGGGACGTGCTTGTCGGCCTCAGCCTTTCGGGCGCGATGTTCGTCGCGCTCGCGGTTGCGCTCGGATTTCTGCATTTCACTTACCCGTTCAGATGGATCTTTGGACCGTGGGGGCTTCTCGTTCAGCTAGCCCTGGCCAACGGGGTGCTTGCGCTTGCCGCTGTCGTGGTGGCAGCGCGGCGCGGTTGGAGCGTCTTCCGGTTCAACCGCCTCTCCTGGCAAAGCATCGCGCTCTGCGCAGCCGGCGGCGCGGTCGGCGGCATCCTGCTCGCGTCTTTGCTTAGCCTCTTATCCACCGCAACTGGTATCCACCTGCATGACGTCAATGAGGAGCTGATCGGCGTCAACGACCTGCCGCCAATCGGATTGGCGATTTTTGCGATCATCGCGGCGGGAACGACCCCGCTTGCCGAGGAACTGATTTTTCGCGGGCTGCTCTTCCAGTGGCTGCGCGGCTGGATCGGGCCTGTCGGCGGAGCTCTGGTGAGTGCGACTTTGTTCGGCGCTCTCCACTGGCCAAGCGGCCAGGCACTCTGGGCGGGGCTCGTTGGCTTCGCGCTCGCCCTTCTCTACCATCGCTTCAACTCGCTCTGGGCCTCGATTGCCGCTCATGCGGGCAATAATGCCCTCGCGATCGTGCTTGTCCTTTGGTTGACAACGAAGCAGATATGAACCCTGTTTGACAGCGAGGGAACGACGATGCTCAACCTTCCCCTGCGCTCAGTCCTGCTCGCCGTCCTCGGCCTATTCACTGCGGTTGCTCAGGCCCAGACTCTTCCGCTTCCGGATAACTTGATAGACCTGCGTTCGCATCAAGGCGAAGATCTGCTGCGTGAAAGCGATGCTTACGAGGCCTTCGTACCGCTTAGCGTCAATTTCGTCACACAGGAAAATCAGGCGTTCTGCGGAGTGGCCAGCATCGTCATGGTTCTAAATGCGATGCAGCTTCCGGCGCCTTCGGTACCCGCATATGACCCCTACCACACCTTCACCCAAGACAATTTCCTGAATGAGAAAACCGAAGCAATTCTCCCGCGTGAGGTGCTTTCAAACCAAGGCATGACGTTGGATCAGCTCGGCGCTCTCCTTGCCACGCAACCGGTCAAGGTCGAGGTGCATCACGCCGCCGACTCTAACCTCGATGCATTCCGCAAGGTTGCGCGCGACTATTTGGGCGCCGAGGGCCGCTTTGTGATTGTGAACTATTTGCGCAAAGCTATCGGCCAGGAGAAGGGCGGGCATATTTCCCCACTGGCCGCCTATGATGCCGAGACGGATCGGTTCCTCATCCTCGATGTCTCGCGCTACAAGTACCCACCCGTCTGGGTGATGGCTTCGCAGCTCTTCGATGCCATGAACACCACTGATTCCGACAATCAAAACAAGACGCGCGGGTTCGTGTTGGTGATGAAGAGCTCGGGTTAGACTTGGCCGATTGGTGGAGCTTAAAACTTTACGGCATCGCGACAAGTTACCGTCATTGCCAGCTTCGCGTTTGCTGAGGCATTCCGCAGCAGAGCGAATTCTTCTAACGACCCCTGGCTTCCTGCGGGCGAAGCCCGGTTTCGCGATAGAGGTGTTCGGCGCGGTGCTCGAAGGCGCCGACCATGCGCTTGACGGCCTCCCCGAACAGCGCGCCGATGATTTTCTGGAGCACGATCGAGCGGAACTCGAAATCGACATAGAAATCGATCAACGTTCCGCCATCGGGCGCGGGCTTGAAATTCCAATGGTTGTTCAGATACCGAAATGGGCCTTCAGTATAGGCGACGTCGATGCGATGTAGAGCGCGGTCCGCGGTGACGCGGCTGGTGAAGCGTTCCCGAAACATCTTGAAGCCGATAATGAGGTCGGCCCAGATCGTATTGCCCTCGCGCCGGCGGATGCGGGCCGCTACGCACCAGGGCAGGAATTCCGGGTAGCGCTCGATATCCGCGACAAGGTCGAAGAGTTGATCGGGGGTAAAGGGCGAGTGCCGTTGCTCCGCATGAGTGGGCATTCGCTCCCTCGTGTCTTCGACGTCTCGAGGCTAAACCGCGCCGGCAAGCGCCGCCTGCCGCGCCGCCTTCAAGCGCTGGAAATCATCGCCGGCGTGATAGGACGAGCGCGTGAGCGGCGATGCCGCGACCAGGAGGAAGCCCTTGGCTTCGCCCTGCTGCTTCAGTTCCTTGAACTCGTCCGGTGTGACGAATCGATCTATGGGATGGTGCTTGGGCGTCGGCTGCAGGTATTGGCCGATGGTCAGGAAATCGACATCGGCCGAGCGGAGGTCGTCCATCACTTGGGCTACTTCATCTCGGGTCTCGCCAAGCCCGACCATCAGGCCGGACTTGGTGAACATCGCCGGATCGAGTTCCTTCACTTTCTGCAGTAGCCGAAGCGATGCGAAATACCGTGCACCCGGCCGCACCGGCCGGTAAAGGCGCGGCACTGTCTCGAGATTGTGGTTGTAGACGTCGGGGCGCGCAGCGACCACGGTTTCGACTGCTCCGTCCTTGCGCAGGAAGTCGGGCGTCAGGACCTCAATGGTCGTTCCAGGCGCAGCGCTGCGGATGGCGCGGATGGTGCGGGCGAAGTGCTCGGCGCCGCCGTCTTCGAGATCGTCCCGATCTACCGAGGTCACGACCACATGGGACAGGTTCAATTCACCGACGGCGCGCGCGACGTTTTCGGGCTCGTGTGGATCGAGCAGATCCGGCCTACCGGTTGCCACGTTGCAGAAGGCGCAAGCGCGGGTGCAGACCGAGCCGAGGATCATCACCGTGGCGTGGCGCTGTTTCCAGCATTCGCCGATATTCGGGCAAGCCGCCTCTTCGCACACTGTGTTGAGCTTCAGGCGGCGCATCAATGCCCGAGTTTCCTGGTACTCGCGGCTCACCGGCGCCTTCACCCTGATCCAATCCGGCTTTCTGAGTGTCGGAGAATCCGGGCGGTGCATTTTTTCCGGGTGACGCGGGCGAGATTTTGCTTGGGGCGTACCCCGCTCCCTACCCTCCCCCTCAAGGGGGGAGGGCGTAGTTCCTTCTCCCTCTCCCTCGATGGGGGAGGGTTGGGGTGGGGGTGACGTTACGACAGTTGCCATGGTTCAGATGTGGATGACGCGGCCGTAAGCGTCAAGGACAGCCTCGTGCATCATCTCGGAAAGTGTCGGGTGCGGGAAGATGCTGTGGATCAGCTCCGCTTCGGTCGTCTCAAGCGTCTTGGCAATCGTAAAGCCCTGAATCAGCTCCGTCACCTCAGCGCCGATCATATGCGCGCCAAGCAACTCCCCGGTTTTGGCATCGAAGATGGTCTTGACGAGGCCCTCGGGCTCGCCAAGTGCGATGGCTTTGCCATTGGCCAGAAATGGAAACCGGCCGACGCGGATCTCGCGGCCTTCCTGCTTGGCGGCTTGCTCGGTCAGGCCGACGCTCGCTACTTGCGGCAGGCAATAGGTGCAGCCGGGAATGGCATCGCGACGCAATGGGTGGACATCGTTCAAGCCGGCGATCTTCTCGACACAGATGATGCCTTCATGGCTGGCCTTGTGCGCGAGCCAGGGCGCTCCGACCACATCGCCGATGGCGTAGACGCCGGGCTCATCGGTCTCGCACCAGTCATTAATGATGATGCGGCTTTTCTCGACTTTGACCTTGGTGCCTTCGAGCCCGATATTTTCCACATTGCCGACGATGCCGACGGCGAGGATCACCCGATCGACTGACGCTTCGTAGGTTTTGCCACCCTGCTCCACGGTTGCAAGCACGTTGCCGCTGTTCTTCTTCAAGCCTTTCACCGTGGCTCCGGTAAAGATCTTGATGCCCTGCTTCTCGAATGACTTGCGGGCAAGTGCGGAGATCTCTTCGTCCTCGACGGGAAGGATACGGTCGACCACCTCCACCACCGTCACCTCGCAGCCGAGATTGCGATAGAAGCTGGCGAATTCGATGCCGATCGCACCGGAGCCGACAACGAGCAGCGATTTTGGAAGCGCATCGGGGATCATCGCTTCTTTGTAGGTCCAAATCACCTTTCCATCGGGCTCCAGCCCGGGCAGTGAGCGCGCCCGGGCACCGGTGGCGAGCACGATGTGTTGCGATTGGAGATCGGCAATCGGCTTGCCGTCCTTCGCGACCGCAAGGCGGCCCTTCCCGGCAAGCTTGGCATGTCCGTCGATCACCGCGACCTTGTTCTTGCGCAGCAGACCTTTCACACCTTGCGACAGACGTGCGGCGACCGCACGCGAACGCTTCACAATCTTCGGCAGATCGAAGCGGATGTTATCGGCGGCGAAGCCGAACTCATCGAGCCGATGCAGCAGGTGCCCGATTTCCGCCGAGCGCAGCAACGCCTTGGTGGGAATGCACCCCCAGTTAAGGCAGATACCGCCCAGATGCTCGCGCTCGACCACCGCTGTCTTGATACCGAGCTGCGCGGCTCGAATGGCGGCGACATAGCCTCCCGGCCCGCCGCCGACTACGATCAAGTCGAACTTCTGTTGATCGGGCATCGACACTCTTCCTTATTCGCCCTCACCCGTTCGGGCTTCGCCCTCGCGACCTCTCCCGCGCGCGGTAGAGGTAAGGGGAGCCCCTCGCCCGCGGAGCGGGAGAGGGAGGGACCCGTCGCGTATGCGACGGGAGGGTTGAGGCAATCACAACAACATCGATAGCGGGTCTTCGACGATCTTCTTGAATGCAGCCAACCATTCCGCCCCGATAACGCCGTCGACCACGCGATGGTCGCAGGAAAGAGTCGCGGACATGACGGTCGCAATGGCAAGCGCGCCGGACTTTACAACCGGGCGCTGCTCGCCGACCCCGACGGCCAGAATGCAACCTTGCGGAGGATTGATGACCGCTGCAAATTCGCGGATCCCATACATGCCGAGATTGGAAAGGCTGAAGGTGCCCCCTTGATATTCTTCCGGTGCGAGCTTGCCGGCGCGCGCCTTTTCGGCAAGAGCCTTCATCTCCGCGGATATCTGTGCCAACCCCTTCGCATCCGCGTTGCGGATGACGGGGGTGACCAAACCATTGGGCACCGCTACCGCAACCGAAATATCCGCAGACTGATAGAGCCGGATCGCCGTATCGGTCCAGGAGGCGTTCGCAGCGGGCACGCGTTTCAGCGCCACAGCTACCGCCTTGATCAACATGTCGTTGACCGAGAGCTTGTATCCGCCCGCACCTTCCGGCGAGCGCGCGTTCAGATCGGCGCGAAGTTTCAGCAGGACATCCAGCTCGCAATCGATGGTGAGATAGAAGTGGGGCTGCTCGCGTTTGGCTTCGGTCAGGCGTTGCGCGATGATTCGACGCATGCTCGAATGCGGCACCTCAGTAAAGGACGGCAGACCGGGAATGGGAGCTTGCGGTTGTGGTGCCCGCGCTTGCGGTGCCGGCGCCTGCGCTTTCGACCTTGCCGCGGGGGCTGCGCTTAGGGCCGCTTCCACGTCGCTCCTTATG
>Ga0114129_10016581_pt1 | contig 10494 bp, 9 predicted proteins | sample RhiMetdeltSRZDD1_FD_80071 | JGI IMG/M metagenome (GOLD analysis project Ga0114129, IMG submission 80071) | Populus rhizosphere microbial communities from Tennessee, USA - Rhizosphere MetaG P. deltoides SRZDD1 (version 2) (version 2) | ecosystem: Host-associated > Plants > Roots > Rhizosphere >... | reverse complement strand
CCGGCTGGCGGCGGCCCAGGCGATCATCCAGAAGACCGGTTCCTCCGGATGACAGCGGGGTATGGCTAGGCTGCTCACGACTGAAGGGGAGTAACCCCCAACGGCGTCACCGTCAGCACGGCTGATCATCGCCCGGTGGCGTCGGCCTGTGTCCGATCGCGGTGTAGGCGGGTGAGACCTTCGGCTGGTCAGCTATTGCGCGCAGCCGGAGGGAACTGAATCGTGACAACCGCCATCCACCTAGTGTCGGCCTCCGAGCCCAGCGAAAATTTCGTGAGCTTCACGGTCGCGCCGTGGATATGGGTGGCGTTCGTGGGCTGCGTCTCGCTCCTGCTGGTACACCGCACGGCGCACGTCATCTCCACCAAGGAAGCGGCGATCGAGTCGGCCATCTGGATCGCCATCGGCGTGGCCTTCACCGGCGTGATCTTCTGGTGGCACGGCAGCGCCGCGGCCGGCGAGTACATCTCGGGGTACCTGATCGAGAAGAGCCTGTCCGTCGACAACGTCTTCGTCTGGGCCCTGATCATGAGCTACTTCGCGGTGCCCCGCGAGTACCAGTTCCGGGTCCTGTTCTGGGGCGTGTTCGGGGCCCTGGTGCTGCGCTTCATCTTCATCTTCGCCGGCGTCTCGCTGCTGAACACCTTCGAGTGGATGCTGTTCGTGTTCGGCGGGCTCCTGCTCTTCACGGCGCTGCGGCTCCTGCGGCAGGACGAGGAGGAGGTCCATCCCGAGAAGAACCCGGCCCTCCGGCTGATACGCAAGGTCGTACCGTCGACCACCCGGTACGACGGGCAGAAGCTGTTCACCCGGATCGACGGGAGGCTCCTGGCGACCCCGCTGCTGGCCGTCCTGGTGGTGGTGGAGACCAGCGACGTGGTGTTCGCCGTGGATTCGATCCCCGCCATCCTGGCGGTGAGCCGCGAGCAGTTCATCGTGTTCAGCTCGAACGCCTTCGCGATCCTCGGCCTGCGGTCGCTCTACTTCCTGCTCGCGGACCTCCGCGACCGGTTCCAGTACCTGCAGCAGGGACTGGCGGTCATCCTGGCCTTCGTCGGGGTCAAGATGATCATCGCCGAGTGGTACCACATCCCCACGCCGCTCAGCCTGGCGGTCATCGCCACCGTCCTGGCGGTCTCGATCGGGGTGTCGTGGTTCGTCGATCGGGGCGACGGACCGGCCGCGCCCGCCGAGGTCGCCGGCTCCACCAACGGCCAGGACGGTGCGGCCAGCGACGACTCGGCGCCCTCCGACGGCGGGCCGGAAGCCGACGGCCGGGAAGCGACGACGCCTCCTGCCGCCCTCCTACCGCGCGACCGCTGAGCCCCACGCGGGCCGGCCGTCGGTCGTCGGCCGTTGGCCGCTACGCCACGGCGACGCCCCGGACCCCGGCCTGGGTCACGAACTGCGCCGGGGTCGAGACCGTGGCCTCCGGCGCGCGGACCGTCGACACCGTCCGCAGGTCGGTCAGCCAGCGGTCCCGGTCGAGATCGCAGACCAGGTAGCCGCGTTGGTTGTCGATGAACTTCCAGTGCGGGCTCTCGGCCATGATCGGGTCGTAGACCGCGTGGAAGGTGGCCGGGTCGCTGTCACCACCCGAGGCGATCGACGTCCCCGTCAGCTCGGCCCCCACCGTCGCGGAGGCCGGATCGTAGAAGTCCTGCCTGAGGTCGCAGATCCAGGTGGCATGGCGGTCGCCGGTCACCACGACCGGGTTCTGCACCCGGCCGAGGTCGGCCAGCAGCCGCTGCCGCGGGACGCGGTAGCCGTCCCAGTTGTCGAAGTCGAAGGTCTCGCCCGGCCCGGCCTGCCGGTCGTTCTGGGCCACCATCGTCTGTTGGGCCACGCAGTTCCAGCGGGCCCGCGACCGGCTCAACCCATCGGCGAGCCACGCCTCCTGCTCGGCGCCCAGCATCGTCGCCGCCGGGTCGTTGGCTCCGGCGAGGTCGGCGGGCTGGTCGGTGCGGTACTGGCGGGTGTCGAGGACGTCGAGCTGCAGCAGGTCGCCCCACAGGAACCGGCGGTAGACGCGGATGTCGGGCCCGACGGGCTTACGGCGCCGGGACAGCGGCATGTGCTCCCAGTAGGCCTGCAGGGCGACCGCCCGGCGGGCCATGAACTGGTCGTGGGGCTGCACGGCGGGATCCTGCGGGATCTCGTCGGCCCAGTTGTTGTCGACCTCGTGGTCGTCGAAGGTGACGATCCACGGGAACGCCGCGTGGCAGGCCTGGAGGTCGGCGTCACCCCGGTACTGGGCGTGCCGGGCGCGGTAGCGGTCGAGGGTGACCGGTTCGCCATCGCCTTCGTGGAGCCGTACCGCGAGCGGGTTGGGCCGGCTCTCGTAGATGTAGTCGCCGAGGAAGACGACGAAGTCCAGGTCCTCCTGGGACATCGCGCGGTGGGCCGTGTAGTAGCCGTCGCCGAAGTTCTGGCACGACGCGGTGGCGAAGCGGAGGTGTCGCCGCCTCGACCGGTGCCGCGGCGCGGTGCGGGTACGGCCCACGGGGCTGATCTCGCCGCCGCGGCCGTGCACCCGGAACCGGTACCAGTACACCGAGTCGGCGAAGAGGCCGTTCACCTGCACGTGCGCGCTGTGGGCCTCGTCCGCGAGGACCACGTCACGGCCGCGGCGGACGACCCGCCGGAAGGCCTCGTCGGCCGCGACCTCCCAGTCGACCCGGACCGGATCGGGGGGCATCCCGCCCGCCGGCACCAGGGGATCCGGGGCCAGGCGGGTCCAGAGGACGACGCTGTTGTGGGTCGGCTCGCCTGACGCGACCCCCAGCGTGAACGGTGGACCGGGCAGGACCGGGGGTCGACTCGGTCGGAACGGCCGGGCTTCGGCGGCTGCGATCGGCGAGTCCAGCAGGCTGACGGCAGCGGTCCCGGCGACCGCGCCACCCGCGGCCCGGAGAAAGGCACGACGATCCATGCGGTGAGCATCTCCCCCCGACGTAGCACCGGAGTGGACGTCTCCCGGCGCGGCCGTTGATCGCCGCTGAACTTACGCGAACCGGGGCCCCTGACGGCGGGATGACGCCGTCGGTCACATTGCCGCCCGGGTCAGGCCACGCGGCGGTAGCGACGGACCGCGAGCGGTGCGAAGACGGCCACGATCGCGACCGACCAGAGCACCGACCCCAGCACGTACTGCTCGGTCGGCTGGCCGAGACAGAGCCGGCGCACCGCGTCGATGGTGATGGTGACCGGCTGGTGGACCGCGAAGGTCTGCAGCCAGCCAGGCATGAAGCTCGGGTCCACGAAGGCCGAGGACGCGAAGACCAGCGGGGCGATGAGCGGGAAGACCGCCGCCTGCGCGGTCTCGGCGTTGGGCACGCTCAGCCCGATCAGGGCGATGACCCAGGACAGCGCGTAGGCGAACAGCAGCAGCACCCCGAGCGCGGCGATGTACTTCGGGATGCCACCGTGGATCCGGAAGCCGACGCCCACCCCGATCACGGTCATGAGCACCAGCACGAACACGTTGCGGACGGTGTCGGCGATGGTCCGCCCGGCGAGCACCGCCGACCGGGCCATGGGCAGCGAGCGGAACCGTTCGATGAGGCCGCTGTTGAGGTCCTCGGCCAGGCCGATGCCCGTGCCCATGGCGCCGAAGACGGCGGTCTGCACGAAGATGCCGGGCATCAGGTAGTCCACGTAGGGGATGCTCGGGTCGCCCAGCCGGATCGAACCGCCGAACACGTAGCGGAACATCATCACGAAGATCATGGGCTGGATGGTCGAGAAGACCAGCAGCTGGGGCAGGCGGACGTACCGGAGCAGGTTCCGCCAGGTGATGGCCAGGGCGTCGGACACGGCCTCGCCGACGGTGACCCGGCTGCGCTCGGCCGCGGCCGGCGGCACCTCCTGCGTCGGCGCGAGGGTCGCCGTGTCGGACACGGTGCTGGAGGTCGGGGTGGTGGTCACGGGGCGGGGACCTCCTCCACTTCGCCGTTGTGCCGCGGGTCGGCCCGGTGGCCGGTCAGGCTGAGGAACACGTCGTCGAGGGAGGGCGGGCGCACCTCGATGGCTGCGGGCGCCAGGCCCGCCCGGTCCAGGGTGCGCAGCACGTCGACAAGGGCCCGGGCGCCGTCGGTGACCGGCAGCTCGATCCGGTCGTGGTCCACGTGCGGATCGCGGTGCCCGGCCTCGGCCAGCGCCTGCTTGGCTTTGCCGGCCTGGTGGTCGTCGTCGAACCGGACGTCGATCATCGTGTTGAACTTGCCCTTGAGCTGCCCGGGTGTGCCCTTGGCTATGACCTTGCCCCGGTCGATGACCGCGAGGAGGTCGGCCAGCCGGTCGGCTTCCTCCAGGTACTGCGTGGTGAGCAGGACCGTCGTGCCGGCAGCGGTCAGCTCCTCGATCACCCGCCAGAGGTCGGTGCGGCTGACGATGTCGAGGCCGGTGGTCGGCTCGTCCAGGAGCAGCACGGGCGGCCGGTGGACCAGCGCCGCCGCGAGGTCGAGGCGGCGCCGCATGCCGCCGGAGTAGGTCTTCGTCGGCCGGTCCGCAGCATCGGTGAGGTCGAAGGTCTCCAGCAGCTCGGCCGCCCGGGGCGCGATCTGGTGCCGGGGCACGTGGGTCAGGCGGCCGATGAGCCGGAGGTTCTCCCGGCCGCTCAGGTTCTCGTCGATCGCGGCGTACTGCCCGGCCAGGCCGATCCGCTGCCGCACGGCCTGGGGGTTGGCGACGACGTCGACCCCGAGCACCTCGGCCCGGCCGCTGTCGGGCTGGATGATGGTGGTGATGATCCGGACCGCCGTCGTCTTGCCGGCGCCGTTCGGGCCCAGGAGGCCGAAGACCGAGCCGATCGGCACCTCGAGGTCGATCCCCGCCAGCGCCTGCACCTCGCCGAAGCGCTTGGTCAGGCCCTGGGCGGAGATGGCGAGCGAGGCGTCGGTCATGCCGCCACCCTCGCGCCGATGGTGGGCGAGGGTCACCTCGCGGTCACCCGGTCCGTCCGATGCCGCCGGTCGTCGGGCCGGCAGGATTACCCTCCCCAGCCATGGGCATCCTGGACGAGGACGTCGCCGCGGTACGGACGGCGTCCGACATCGTCGGGATCGTCAGCCAGTACGTCCAGCTCCGCAAGGTGGGCCAGCGTTGGACCGGGCTCTGCCCGTTCCACCCCGAGAAGACGCCGTCCTTCTCCGTCAACGCCAACGACGGTCTCTGGTACTGCTTCGGCTGCCAGGCGAAAGGCGACGTCATCACCTTCGTACGGGACAAGGAGGGCCTGGACTTCGTCGGCGCCGTCGAGTGGCTGGCCGCCAAGTGCGGCGTGACCCTGCGGTACACCGAACGGGCCGAGGGCGAGGGACGGAAGCGGCGGGCTCGGCTGCTCGACCACATGGCGGCGGCGGTCGAGTGGTACCACCAGCGGCTGCTGTCGGGCGCGGATGCCGGGGCAGCTCGGAGCTACCTGCGCCAGCGGGGTCTGGACGGCGACGTGGTCCGGGAGTACCAGATGGGCTGGGCACCGGACGACTGGGACCAGCTGTGCCGGGCGCTCCGGCTCAGCCCCACCGACGCCCAGGACACCGGCCTGGGCTTCGTGAACCGCCGGGACCGCCTGCAGGACGCCTTCCGTGCCCGGATCATGTTCCCGATCTTCGACGCGCAGGGCGACCCCGTCAGCTTCGGGGGGCGGATCCTGCCCGGCACCGAAACCCCCGGCAACCAGGGGAAGTACAAGAACACCACCGAGACCCCGCTGTACCACAAGAGCAAGGTCCTCTACGGCCTCGACCGGGCCAAGACCGGCATCGTCGCCGCGGCCACCGCCGTCATCTGCGAGGGCTACACCGACGTCATCGGGTTCCACCGCTCGGGGGTGCCGATCGCCGTGGCGACGTGCGGGACGGCGCTGACCGACCAGCACGTCAAGCTGCTGCGCCGCTTCGACGCGCGGCGGATGGTGCTGGCCTTCGATGCCGACGGCGCGGGACGGGCGGCGGCCGAGCGCTTCTACCAGTGGGAGCGCGAGCACGACCTGGAGGTCGCGGTGGCCGACCTGCCGCCCGGCCAGGACCCCGGCGACGTGGCGCAGACCGACCCCGCGCGGCTCGCGGCGGCCGTCGAGGGCGCCCGTCCGTTCCTGCGCTTCCGGCTCGATCGGGCCTTCGAGTCGGCCGACCTGTCGTCGCCGGAGGGGCGGGCCCGGGTGGCCGAGCGGGCGCTGGCCCTCGTGGCCGAGCACCCGGCCGAGATGGTCCGGGACCAGTACCTGATGGACGTGGCCGGCCGGTGCCGGCTCGAGCCCGAGCGGCTCCGGCCGCTGTTGGAGGCCGCCCGGCGGCGGGTCCTGTCGGGCTCTGCGCCGGGCCCGGACGACGGCGGTCCAGCCGGCTCAGCCCGCGGGATGGGTGGTGGCGGCGGTGGTGGACGCGGGAACGGCCGCCCGCGCGGCGATCCGGGACTGGTGCGGTGCAACGGCCGTCCGCCGGCCGAGGGTCCGACCCTGGAGGTCCTGCGCCATGCGGTCCACAACCGCGAGGAGGTCCGGCCGTGGTTGCGGGTCGAGCTGCTCGGCGACCCCCTCCATCGCCAGGTGCTGGAGGCGCTGGACAGTGCTCCCAGCGCGGCGGATGCCCTCGCCGCGGCACCACCCGCCGTGGCCGATCTGCTGGCTCGGCTGGTGGTCGACGAGCCGAGCTCGGAGCCCTTCGAGACGGTCCGCCGGCTGCTGACCGAGGTCGCCCGGGCCGAGCTGGCCGAGCTGCGCGTCCGCTCCGCGAGCGTGCCCGATTCCGCTGATCTGCTAGCGGATTCGGCCTTCCTGCTCCGGTGCATAGACGACCTGAGAGACCCGGAAGCAAGCGTGGGAGCGGCAGATCGATTGCTAGCCTGGCTCACAGAGAAGGCCGGAGATGGGGGATGACGGATACGACCTCGGCGCCGCGAACATTGGACCGTTCGACGCAATTGGTGGTCGAACGGGCCATCCTTCGGGCCCGGGATACCGGCATCCTGACCCAGCACGACCTGGTGCGCGTACTGCCGGACCTCGAGCTCAACGCCGAGGTCCTCAGCGAGATCCGTCGCCGCTGCGAGGACGGGGGAGTGATCCTGGACGAAGGTGACGATCTGGACGAGGTGCAGCCGGCCATCAACGGTCGTGAGGCGGCAGCCGAGCGGCGCCGGGCCCGTCTGGGCGGGAAGCGGTCGGGTGAGAACTCCTCCAGCACCTCCGATCCGGTGCGGATGTACCTCCGCGAGATCGGCCGGGTACCCCTGCTGACCGCGCAGGGCGAGGTCGCGCTGGCCATCCGCATCAAGGCCGGCGTCGAGGCGTCCGAGCGGCTGGCCGAGATCGAGGCCACCGGGGCCTCCGAGGAGCTGTCGCTGGCCGAGGCTCGCCGGCTGCAGTGGCTCGCCGACGACGGCGATGCCGCGAAGAGCGCGCTGATCCAGGCCAACCTGCGGCTGGTGGTGTCGATCGCCAAGCGCTACGTGGGGCGGGGCATGCAACTGCTGGACCTGGTCCAGGAGGGCAACCTCGGCCTGATGCGGGCGGTCGAGAAGTTCGACCACACCAAGGGGTTCAAGTTCTCCACCTACGCGACGTGGTGGATCCGGCAGGCCATCACGCGGTCGATCGCCGACCAGGCCCGGACCATCCGCATCCCGGTGCACATGGTCGAGTCGATCAACAAGGTGCATCGGGTGCAGCGCCAGATCGTGCAGGAGCTGGAGCGTGAGCCGACGGTCGAGGAGCTGGCCGACCGGGTGGGCCTGACCCCCGAGCGGGTGCGCGAGATCCAGCGGATCTCCCTCGATCCGTTGTCGCTCGACTCGCCGGTGGGCGAGGAGGACGACTCGTTCCTCGGCGACTTCATCAAGGACGAGGACGCCGACGAACCGTTGGACATGGCGACCCGGCAGATGCTCCAGGACGCCGTGGCCGAGGTCCTCGACGAGCTCAACGAGCGCGAGCGCGAGGTCGTGCGGCTGCGCTTCGGCCTGGGCGACAACACCGAGGCCCGCACGCTCGAGGAGGTGGGCCGGGAGTTCGGTGTGACCCGGGAGCGGATCCGCCAGATCGAGTCCAAGACCCTGGCCAAGCTGCGCCATCCGAACCACGCCCAGCGTCTCCGCGATTACCTCGACGGCGAGTAGGCCTAAACGCCCATCAGGGGCTCGGTCGAGGCACTGCTATCGTGCCAAGACGCCAATCCGGGGTAGCACAATTGGCGGTGCAAGCGGCTGTTAACCGCGAGGTTGTGGGTTCGAGCCCCACCCCCGGAGCGACTAGGAAGAGCCGATGGCCTTGCAGTCGTTCTCCCACCTGGGCATCTGCGTGAGCGACCTCGACCGGTCCACCCGGTTCTACGTCGATGTCCTGGGCTTCCGCGAGCTGTTCACGATGGACTTCGGGGACGAGCTGGCGGCGACGATGGAGCGCACCGGTCGCTTCACCTCCCGGATGCTGGCGCGCGACGACCTCCGCATCGAGCTGCTGTGGTGGCACGAGGGAGGCACCGAGGGCAATGGCCAGCGGCGGGCGATGAACCGGCTCGGGGTGACGCACCTCTGCTTCCGGGTCGAGGACGCCACCGAGCTGTTCGAGATGGCCCGCCGCAGCGGCGGCGAGGCGTGGCCGGAGACCCTGTCCTCGCTCGATGGCGCTGGCGTCGACGGGGCGCCGGTGCAGACCGTCTACCTCGCCGATCCCGACGGCGTCCGCATCGAGTGCATCGCCGGCAGCCCGGACCTCGCCGCGCTGTAGTCGGCGCGTGCGTGTCGGTGCCCCGACCCGCCGGCTAGAGCAGCCGGTCGTAGGAGTAGAAGGTGCCGGCGTCGAGCATCTGCGCCGGTGTGATCGCCTGCCGGATGAGCAGCGAGTAGAGCGGGTCGTTCAGCCGGTGGCCGGCGAGGTCCGCGGGTGCCCCGGCAGGCGGGGTGTACCGGCGGCCCCGGCGCACCATCCAGCTCTCCCACAGCCGGTCCACGTTGCAGTGGTTCAGGTAGAAGACCGGATCGTTGGGGGATGTCGCCGGGCCCATGTCACCGCCCACCCAGACGTGCACCCGGTTGTGGAGGCGCGGCCCCGGCGCCGGCCGCCACCCCTCGAGGCGGTTGCGGAGCCGCCGGGTGCTGCGATCCCACGGGGAGGCGTCGTAGCTGGTCTGGTTGAGCGCGACCCGGGTCTCGGCCGTCGTCGGGAGGGTGGCGACGTCCACGGCGAGGTTCCGCACCAGCCCCCGATCGGTGGTCCGGAGCGCGCCGGTGGGCCCCGACTCGATGCGCACCCGGAAGCGATCGGGCGTGAACGGGCCGTCGGCTACCGGGCCTCCGGTGCCGCCGATGCCGACCTCTGACCACAGGGGCGCCGAGAGCTGCTCGTCGGCTGGGAGGTCACCGTCGGCGGCCCAGTCCCAGTAGGGCAGGCCGACCTCATCGTTGGCCAGCGCCCGCTGGAGCTGCAGCTCGAACAGCAGCAGCATCAGCCGGTGCCACGGTAGGAAGACCGGGCCGCTGTGGGCGGCGTTGCGGTCGTTCTGGGAGGGCGGGGTCCGCCGCATCATGGCCAGCTGGTGCCAGACCGTGAACAGGTCGTAGGTCGACACCTGCCGCGCCGGACCGGCGATGCCCAGGTCAGCGGTGGTCGTGCCGAGGAACTCGTTCTTGAGGGCCACCACGCCGTCGACGTACGCGTCCCGTGCGCCCGCGTCGGTGACGATGTTGTGCCGGATGGCAGCCATGATCAGTGCTGTCCGCCGTGCTCGTGGTGGGGCCCGTGGTCGTCCTCGGGCTGCCCGCCGTGGTCGGGCTGGTGCTCGTGGCTGTGGTCAGGCTGGTGCTGGTGCTCGTCGCCGCCGTCCGGCTCGGCGAAGTCGGAGAACTGGTCGATCACCTTGCGCATCAGGTCGATGGCCGACCCGAAGTCCCGGGTCGGCAAGCCGTGGTAGTGGACCCGCCCGCTGTTGTCGACGGTCAGGTGGGTGTCGAACGGCTCACCGTCGATGGTGATCTCGTAGGTGGTGCGGACGACGATGTCGTGCCCCTTGTACCGGACCGTGCGCACCGAGGCCATCCCGTGGTCGTGGTGCTGGCCTGCGGTCCGCAGCTCGTCCGCGTTGTCCGCCAGGACCGCCCGGAGGGCGTCGGGCTGCGACGCCGCCGCCAGGTCGGAGTAGTCCATGCCCATACCCGCCGCCTTTCGTCCGCCCCGGCGTGCACCGCCGACGTCCGCACGCACGGTGCTGTCGATGGTACCCCACCGGTCGGGCCGGCCCCAGCGGCGTCGACCCCACCGGTAGTCTCGGTCCGTTCTGGGCGGGAGTGCGTTCGGGCCTGTAGCTCAGTGGTTAGAGCAGCCGACTCATAATCGGTAGGTCGTGGGTTCGATCCCCACCGGGCCCACCACAAAACCTCCAGCTCAAGCGGCGAAAATCCATCGAAAAGTCTATGTGGAGAGGTAAGCACCTAGACACCTACAGGTGTCATAGACTCGACTATAGACACCTCCATAGACTCCCGACGTGGCTGGAT
>Ga0114129_10016580_pt1 | contig 10494 bp, 9 predicted proteins | sample RhiMetdeltSRZDD1_FD_80071 | JGI IMG/M metagenome (GOLD analysis project Ga0114129, IMG submission 80071) | Populus rhizosphere microbial communities from Tennessee, USA - Rhizosphere MetaG P. deltoides SRZDD1 (version 2) (version 2) | ecosystem: Host-associated > Plants > Roots > Rhizosphere >... | reverse complement strand
GCACTCGTGATGGCGGTCGCGATTTCATTGGTGCGCGGGTTGATGACGCTGACGGTGACGCCGGGCATCGCGAGCCCGTCGGGATCGGTCACGCGGCCGGTGACCGTGGCGCGAAACTCCTGGGCCGTTGCGGCGCCGGCCATGATGCCGATCACCGCGACGACGAGAACCGTCCGACCGAGACGCAGGCGCATACGCTGTCCCTCCAAGGTGTGTGATGTGCGAGGGCCCTCGTTCGTGGGAGGCCAGCCTACATGGAACGGCGTGGGAGAAACAACGTGTCAGACCAATTTGCCGCGCAGGCGTCGACTACGCGCGTCGGCGGTTCGCGAGAATCTTGACGAACGATCGCCCCCGCAGCTCGTCGAGCGTGAGACCGCTCCGTTCGATCGCGTCCTGTTCGCTGATCGCGCCGCAGTTCATCGCGCGCAGGAAATAATTCAGCAGTCCCTGTCCCGTCGCCGCATCGTCGAAGACGTCGCCGACGAGCGTCGCCTGCGCCGCCTTCTCGACGAAGTTCTTCAACCGCTCCGAGGCCGCGTCGAGACCGTCGAGGAAGAACGCGAAGACGGCGGTGTAGCGCGACGGCAGCTGCGCCGGATGGAGATCCCAGCCTTGATAAAAGCCGGTCTCCAGCGAGTGGCGGACGTGGCGGGCGTGGAGCTGCCACGCGCGGTGCACGACCTCGCGCGATCCGATCGGCATCACGTTGGTCGCACCGTCCGACAGCCAGAGGCCGGTGCCCGCGAGCGAGGCCTGCATCACGTGCTTCGCGAAGTCGCACGCCGGGTGGAGCATGTGCTGGTGCGCCGCCGTGATGCTGCACGCGGCCGTGTAGTCGTAGGTGCCGAAATGCGCGGCGACGATGCGTCCGCGGCCCTCGGCGATGAAGCGCGGGAGCGCGACGCTGCCGTCGGGCGCGAAGATCGACTGCGTGGTCTCGACCATCAGCTCGAACCGCAGCGTGTCGGCCGCGAGGTCGCGCCAGTACTCGAACGCCTCGCACGCCGACGCCAGCGCGGCGACCTGCTCGGTCGACGTGATCTTCGGCAGCGTGATGACGAAGTTGCGCGGCAGGACGCCGTGCGTCTGGTCGAGCAGCCGCGTGAGGAACAGGTCGAAAGTGCGGAGGCTGCGGCGCTTCAGCTCGTCGTTGAGCGGCTTGATCCGGATGCCGATCGACGGCGGCAGCGTGCCGGCCGCGAGTCCGCGCGCGACCTCGCTGGCCGCCGTCAGCGCGTAGCCGTCCTCTTCGTGGTCCGGCCGGTTGCCGAACCCGTCCTCGAAGTCGATGCGGAAGTCCTCGACCGGCTCGCGCGCGAGCTTGTCGACGACGCGCGGATGGATGCGTGCGGCGAGCTGGCCATCGAGCGCGAAGATTCCGGCCAGCGCGGCGGCATCGGGCGCGTGCTCGTCGAGCGCGCGCCGCGCGGCCGCGCCAAGTTTCTGCGCCGCATCCGACTTGAAGAGATGCGCGCCGCCATAAACGGTGTGGACCGGCTGGCGGTACGGCGACTCGCCGGGGAATTGTTCCGCGACGCGATGATTCGCTTTGTCGAGCGTGTCGAGAAAGGCGCTCAGCGCGTTCTCCGGAATCGTCGTGTCGGCCATGCGGCGGTCAGTATAATCCCCGCCTCGGTGTCAGTTGTACAATGTACGCGTGAAACGGTACACGAGCTCCCAGGTCCGGCAACGCCTCTCCGCGGTTCTGGATGCCGCCGAGCGCGGCGAGCACGTGGTCATCGAGCGGCGCGGCGTGCGGTTCGCGCTCCGAGCGGAACGCGCGGACGACAAGAAGCGTTCGCGCAGGCCGCCGCTGTTCGAGATCGTCGATCCGGCCGTCGAGGCCGGTCAATGGACATGGACCTGGACCCCACGCGGCCTCCGGTTCAAGAGTCGTGTGAAGAAGCGGTGATTCTGCTCGACACCAACGCGCTGATCTGGTCGCAGCGCAATCACCCCCGTACCAGGTCGCTCGGCCGCATCCACGGCCGGCTGTACATCTCGCCAGCGAGCCTGCTCGAGATGCAAATCCTTGCCGAAGGCGGACGCCTCCGAGCCCGCGGCGACGCCTCTCCACGCGACCTCGTTCGGGACGAACGCTGGGCGCTCGATGAGCCTCCGTCGGCAAGGTGGTTCGACGCGGCGCTCGATGTCGGATGGACTCACGATGTCTTCGACCGGCTGCTCGTCGCGCACGCGCGCATGCGCCGATGGCGCCTTGCGACGAGCGACGTGAGTATTATCGAGCATCTCAATCCGAACGAGTACCTCGAGCTGTAGCCTACAGGCCTAGCTCAGGGTGAGGCGCGCCAGCAGGCGAGGATCGGGACGTCTGGCGTCGAGACGGCGCAGGCCGACATCGCGCGCGATCGTCACGGCTTCGCGATACTCGGCCGACGTCAACCGGCGGTTGATTTCCGAAAAGCGATCGCTCGTCACCTTGCCGGCGGGAAAGTACTGATCCATCAAGTTCACGTACGTGTCCGGTCCGAGCTCCGTCGCGATCCATTGGAGAATCTCGCGTGTCTCGTCGAGGCCGCCCGGCATCACGAGATGCCGCACGAGCACGCCGCGCTGCGCGAGCCCGTCGTCATCGAACACCAGCGGGCCGACCTGATCGTGCATCGCCTTGATGGCGGCGCGCGCCGCCTCGGGGTAGTTCTCGGCCTGCATGTACGTCTTGCTGCGCTCGCGCGACCAGTACTTGAAGTCGGGCATGTAGATGTCGACGAGGCCGTCCATCAGCGCGAGGCTTTCGAGGGAATCGTACGCGCTCGTGTTGTACACGATCGGCAGACGCAGGCCGTGCTCGGTGGCAGGCGCCAGCGCTTCGACGATCTGCGGCGCGACGTGCTCGGGCGTCACGAAGTTGATGTTGTGGCAGCCGCGCCGCTGCAGCGAGAGCATCATCGCGGCGATTTCCTCGGGCGTCGATCCAGGCGCCGCCGGCCCCGCTTTGATGGCCTGGCTGATGTCGTAGTTCTGGCAGAACACGCAGCGCAGATTGCAGTGCGAGAAGAAGATCGTGCCCGACCCGTTCCAGCCGCGCAGGCAGTCCTCCTCGCCGAAGTGCGGGAACGCGCTGCTGACGACCGCGTAGCGGCCGGTCTTGCACGCGGACCAGCGATCCTCGAGCCGGTTGACGCCGCAGTCACGCGGGCACGCCCGGCAGTCGGCGAGCGCCGCTCGCGCGCGCACGACGCGCGCCTGGAGCTCGCCGGGATCCAGTGACAGGTAGGCGGCACGAAATGAGTCAGCACTCATGGAGCGTCTTCAGGGAAGGACGAGGCGGAACCCGCGCCCTTTCGCCGTTCGATACGTCGAGAATCCGCGCCGGTCGAGAGTGAGGACGTCGGTGAACCCGAGCTCGTCGGCGAGCAATACGAGTGTGGCGTCGGCAAAATCCATGGGCGTATCCGAGTATTTGTCCATCAACTGGGCCGCCGCCAGAATGTGCCGCGGGTCGGTCGATTCGGCGATCTGCGTGTCGGACGCGACCAGCAACTCGCCGAATGCGATGGCCCCTCCGGCGACATCCGAAAGAAAGTACATCACTTCGGTGACCACGGCACTGGTCGTCGCGAGGCGGCCGGTGAATCCATCGAGCGATGCGGCGACCGGTGCGTGTTTCGGATCGGTCCGGTTGACATAGGCGACGAACGGGCCCGTATCGACGAGCCACGTCTTCATCGCCAGTTGCGCTCTTTGATCCGCCGCTGCCAGGCCGCCTTGGGCGACGGCACGTCGAGGCGGCCCTTGAGATGGCCGATGCGCGTCCCCAGCGGGCGCTCCTCGAGACCCCGATCGATGAGCTCGCGGATCAGCTGCGAGCGCGTCTTGCCCTGCGCGCGCGCGCGTGCCGTCAGCGCCTCGTCCTGCGCGCGATCCAGCCGGATCGTGACTGTCTTATCCATGTGCCAGATTGTAACACGCATGTAAGACACCACCACGCGATGTCTTACGATGTCGCGGCTCCGGCAGCGTATAATCTCGCGATGACCAACGAACGGCGCCTCGCGGATGGACGGGTGGAGCTCGTCGACACGCGCCGCGTCGAGGCGAGCCCGCTCTACAACCACGATCTCGCGCCGGTTCCGCTCTCGCGGCGCAACTGGACGACGTACAACTACGCGGCGCTGTGGATCAGCATGGCGCACTGCATCCCGACGTACATGCTCGCCTCCGGCCTCATGGCGTCGGGCATGACCTGGTCGCAGGCGCTCGTCACGATTCTGCTCGGCAACACGATCGTCCTCATTCCGATTCTGCTGAACTCGCATCCGGGGACGAAGTACGGGATCCCCTTTCCGGTGTTCGCGCGCGCCGCATACGGCACGTTCGGCAGCAACGTGCCGGCGCTGATGCGCGCGCTCGTCGCCTGCGGATGGTTCGGCATCCAGGCGTGGATCGGCGGCGAGGCGCTGCACACGTTTTTCAAGACGGTCATCCCGGGCTGGCCCACGCTGCTCGGCGCCGGCTTCGGCGGCCACACGACGACGGAATGGGTGTCGTTCCTGCTGTTCTGGGGGATGAACGTCTGGATCATCTATCGCGGGATGGACCTGGTGCGCGAGGTCGAGAACTGGGCCGCGCCGTTCGTCCTCGTGATGACCGGGTTCCTGCTCTGGTGGGCGATCGATCGGGCGAACGGGCTCGGTCCGCTGCTCTCGCAGCCGGGAAAGTTCCGCACGTTCGGTGAGTTCTGGCCGGTCTTCGTGCCGTCGCTGACGGCGATGATCGGCTTCTGGGCGACGCTCTCGCTCAACATGCCCGACTTCACGCGCTTCGGCCGCAGCCAGCGCGAGCAGGTCGTCGGCCAGGTGGTGGCGCTGCCGACGACGATGTCGCTGTTCGCGGCGATGGGCGTCATCATCACGAGCGCGACGGCGATCATCTACGGTCAGGCGATCTGGGATCCGGTGCAGCTCGTTGGCAAATTCTCGTCGCCGATCATCGTCGCGATCTCGATGTTCACGGTCGTCGTCGCGACCATCGCCGTCAACATCGCGGCGAACGTCGTCTCGCCGGCGAACGATTTCGCCAACGCGTTTCCGCGGGTCGTCAGCTTCAAGACCGGCGGTCTCATCACCGGCGTTCTCGGCATCCTGATTCAGCCATGGAAGCTGCTGGCCGATCCGTCGGGCTACATCTATACGTGGCTGCTCGGGTATTCCGGCGGCCTCGGATCGATCGCGGGCGTGCTCATCGCCGACTACTGGCTCGTGCGCCGCCGCGAGCTGAAGCTCGAAGATCTGTATCTCCCCGACGGCGTCTATCGCGGCTGGAACTGGCGCGCGATTGGGGCAACCGCGCTCGGCTGCGCGTTCGCGTGGGGCGGCTTCGTCATTCCCGCGCTGAAACCGCTCTATGACTATGCGTGGTTCGTCGGCTTCTTCGTGGCGGGCGGCGCCCATCTGGCGCTCGCCACGCGGAAGCCGACGACGATCAACGCCGAAGCCGGAGAACTCGCAGAGAACTGAGAACCCTCAGTCCTCCGGGCTGAACGACCGGCGGCCAACGCCCCCACTCACCCGCGGAGCCAACTGGAGCAGCGTCGCCGTGTCGGCGGCTCCGGTCGGCAGACTGTCGAAATACGACGCAGACCACGCGTCCCACCCGGCGGCATTCGATGTTCGCCACGAATCGTCGCGACCGTCGCCGTCATCACGTCCGTCATCGTCGCGGTCGTCATCGCCGTCCTGATCCTCGGCGGCGCAGAGACCCTGCGGTTGCGACGTCTGTCCGCGATTGTCGATCCAGAAATTCGCCGTCCCCGCCGTTCCCGGTCCCGCCGAATCGTCGTGGCAGTCGTGCGTCACGTTCGCCTTCAGGTGATTGTTCCGCAGTGTGTTGGATGTCGAGAACGCGGTGAGGCGAATACCGTCGGTCGTGTCGTCGCTCTCCGTTCCGTTCCGGCGGACGCGGTTGCCGTCGACCTCATTTCCCTCGGCGCCGTCCAGCAACACGCCGCTCTGCCTGTTCCGCTCGACGAGGTTCGACTGCAGCGCGTTGCCCTGTGAGAAAGACACGCTGATGCCGGGGCCGTTGTTCTCGTCGACTTTGTTGAAGGCGACGCGGTGGCCGGTCGCCGGAGACAGCGCGATGCCGTCGAAGGTGCTCGCCCTGACACGATTGTGAGTCGTCGCAGATCCGGGCGCCGGTTCGAACATGCCCACGCCGTTGTCATTCGAGCTCAGCGTGTTGTGGTCGACCAGCACCTGACCCGATTGAAAGAGCAGAATGCCCGTCGAAACAAGACCCGAGTCCGGCACATCGAAGAGGTTGCCGGCGACGAAGTTGTGCCGAACGGTCGCCGTCGCGCCGCCGATCACCACCACGCCGTTCTGCGGCCTCACCGCGGTCGGTCCCACACCCAGGATCCGGTTGTGCGCAATCTCTGCGAATGAGCCTTCATTGCTGACCCTCGGACCGCTGCGTTGATAAGTATCGATCGCATTGCCCAGGATTCTGGCCGAGCCGACGGTGACTTCGTTCTCGCCGCCAACCGCGACCGCGATCCCGTTTTGACACGAGCTGAAGGGCGTGTCGTGAATGTGCGTGATGTGGTTGCCGAAGATGTCGGCCGATCCGCCGTCATCGATACGGACGCCGGAGCGCAGGCTGTCGCAGGCCTCGCCGCCGGGTCCGGTAATCGTGAACGCGAGAATCGCCGCGCCGCGCGCGCCATTGACGCGGACGATGGATTTCGTGGGACCCAGCATCACCGGCGGCGCCTTGATGACGGCAGCCCAGACGTGAACCGAGCGCAACTGGAGGTCGTCCTTGCCGGGCGGAATCGTGACCTCCTCCATGTAGGTTCCCGGGCACACGTTGATGCGGTCGCCGGGCGCCGCCGCATCGACGGCCGACTGGATGGTCGGATAGCCGGGCCTGTTGCAGCTCCGTCCCGGCGGGGCATGTGGACGCTGCTTTGGTGAGTCGTCGTTGACCCAGTGGGTTGTGGCGGCCGACACAGAAGTGCTAGTTGCCGCGAGAAACGCGCACGTGAGCATGACTGCAAGACGGATTTCGAGTCCCCGGCGCAAATGCATACACCCTCTGTCTTTCGCACAGGCGCCGTTCGGCGCCATATCGGCGCGAAACGCGCCGGGCACAACAAGAACGCGTCGCGGCCGAAGCAACGGCAGTGCCGCGACGTACGATATTCTTCGCTCTATGAACAGGATGAGATTTGCGATCGCCGTCGTATTCGCTGTCTGCAGCGCGGCTCTGCTCGTCGCCGACGAAGGCATGTGGCGCATCGATCAGCTGCCGCTGGACGTCATCGCCAAAAAGTACGGCGTGCGCCTCGGGCCGAAAGATCTCGACCGGCTTCAGTCCGCGCCAGTGCGCCTCGTGTCGGCCGACAGCGGCGGCACCGGCACGTTCGCCTCGGCGAACGGGCTGATTCTCACGAACCATCACGTCGCGCTCGATTGCATCCGCACGTCGACGCTGGCCGAGCAGAACAAGTCGCGGGCCGACAACCTGATCGACAACGGGTTCACGGCGAAGAGCCAGGCCGACGAGCTGCCGTGCAAGCGATTCAAGGCGCAGGTCGAGCGGAGCGCGCGCGACGTCACGGCGGAGGTGAATCGCGGCGTCGCGCCCGGCATGCCGATCGCGGATATCCAGCGCGTCCGTCAGGCGGCGCGATCGGATCTCGAGCGCGCCTGTCAGGTCGAGAAAGGCGATCGCTTCTCGTGCGCCGTCGTCGACTTCAACAGCGGGGCGCGGCTGCTCCTCATCACCTACGAGGATTACCGGGACATCCGTCTCGTCTACGCCCCGGAGAAGCAGCTCGGATACTTCGGCGGCGACGAGATGAACTTCCGCTTCCCGCGCTACGTGTCGGACATCTCGATCCTGCGGGCGTATCAGGGCAGCGACGGCAACCACGACGAGTACGACGCCTCGCACGTGCCGGTCAGGCCGGACCACTACCTGCGCGTCACGACGAACGGCGTGAAGGACGGCGACTTCACGCTGGTCGCCGGCAATCCCGGGAACACCAACCGCTACCGCGAGAGCTACTCGGCCGAATACAACATCCGCAAAGGCATTCCGACGACGATCGAAGATCTCGAGCGTCAGCTCGGATTGCTGCGCAAGTACGCCGCGATGAAGCCGGAGTATCAGGTCCTGCTGCAGAGCCAGATCTTCGGGCTCGCCAACACGCTCAAGTATCAGAAGGACGTCCTCGCGGCGCTGAAGGCGACCAACGTCGTCGCCGACCGGCAGCGGCGCGAGCGCGAGCTGACGGCGTTCCTCGACACGCGGCCGGACTTGAAGGCCGAGTTCGGCGGCGTGCTCGCCGCGCAGGCCGCGGTCTACGCCAACGACGTCGAGGCCAATGCCGATCACGATGCGGCGCTCGGCTGGCTGCAGCGCGCCGATGCCGTCGGGTACAGCGTTGGTCTGTACGAGTTCGCCCTGGAGCGAGCGAAATCGTCGGACCGCGAGCGCGAGCCTCAATTCCAGGAACGGCACTGGAACGACGTGAAGCAGGGGCTGCTGAACGACGATCCGACCATTGCCGCGCTCGACCAGGAGATCCTGGCGACCGGATTCGAAAAGGCGCTCGCGCTGCCGGCCTCGCAGCGGATTCCCGCCGTGCAGAAGCTGGCCGAAAAGCTCGGCGCGTCGGCGACGCCAAAGACGATGGCCCAGGCCGTCATCGGCGGTTCGACGATCACGTCGGTCGACGCCCGCAAGGCGTTGATCGACGCGAAGCCGGATCGCTTCGAAGCCTCGGCGGATCCCGCGATCGCGTTCGCGCGCGACCTGCTGCCGGCGCTGAACGATTTGCGGCAACGCACGCGGATTCTGAACGAGAAGCTCCTGCGGAATCGATCCGCGTTCGCGCGGGCGCTCGCGGCGTGGAAAGGGACAACCATGTACCCGGACGCGAATTTCACGCTGCGCGTGACCTTCGGGCACGCGGCCGGTTACACGAGCCGCGGCAAGACCGTGCCGTTCACGACCCGTTTCGGCGACATGTTCACGCTCGCCGCCTCGCGCGGGAACAAGGGCGACTTCGCGCTGCCGTCCAAGCTTCAGACGTGGCGTAAATCGATCGGCGACGCCGCGTTCAAGCAGAAGTACGCCGCGCTGCCGGTGGACTTCGTGAGCACGAACGACATCACCGGTGGCAACTCCGGAAGCTCGATTCTCAACCGGTCGCTCGAAATCGTCGGCCTCATCTTCGACGGCAACGAAGAGGCGATGGCGGGGGACTGGACCTACAGCGAAGTCGCGGGCCGCGCGCTCAGCACCGACATCCGCTTCGCGCTGACCGTCGCGCGCGACGTCCACGGCGCGGGCTGGATCGTCGACGAGCTGCTGCAGCCGTCCACGGCAACGGCCGCCCGTTGAGGGAGGGGCGGACCCATGCGTCCGCCCTGCGCCGACCCGCGGGTCGGCGCGCCGTGACGCGTCAGATAGAATGCTGGCGCTGTGGATCTCCGCCAGCTCGAAATCCTCCAGGCGATCGCTGAAACCGGATCGTTCACGGCGTGCGGCCGGAAGCTCCACGTGTCGCAGTCGGCGATCAGCCGTCAGATTCTGCTGCTCGAGGAAGAGCTCGGCGAGCCGCTGTTCCTGCGCGTCGGGCGTCAGGTGCGCATGACGCCGGCGGCCGAAAGTCTCGTGCAGCTCGGTCAGCGCGTGTTTCAGGACGTCCGCGAGACGGTCGGCTCCATTACCGATCGCACGCGCGAGCTGCGCGGGACGCTGCGCCTGTCGGGCGGCATGACCGTCTGCATGTACGTGTTTCCGTCGCTGCTGAAACAGCTGCGCCGCGCGCATCCGAATCTCGACGTGCGATTGACGGTGACGACCGCGGGCCGGTCGCTCCAGGAAATCCGCGGCGGCCGCGTCGACGCGGGACTGCTGACGCTGCCCGTCGACGAATCGGATCTCGTCACCGTTCCCGTCCTGCGCGAGGAGCTGATGCTCATCACGACGCCGACGCACCCGCTCGCGCGCCGGCGCCGCGTGGCGCCGCAGGACCTCGGGAGGCAGCCGTTCATCCACTTCGAGCTCGGGTCGGCGACGCGCCGCGTCATCGATCAATTCTTCGCGACCGAAAAGCTCGAGCCGCCGATCGTCATGGATACGGAGAACGTGGAGATCATCAAGGCGATGGTGAAGACGGGGCTGGGCATCGGCATCGTGCCCTACCAGGCCGTGGCGCGGGAAGTGCGGGCGGGGCAGTTCTTCGTCGCGCGAATCGACGGCCACGAGCTGGTGCGCGAAACCGGCTGGGTGTACGCGCGGGCCAACCGCGTGCCGCGCATGATTCACGAGCTGCTCGCGGCGTTCGACGCCGTACGCGGCCGGCTCCGTCTGGCGCCGCCGCCCGCGCGGGCCCGCGCGAAGCATCCATGAGCCGATCAGATTGGTTCAATCTGATCATTCTATTTTCCGCCGACCTTCGCCGTATGTACGCTCTTAGCCCATGAGCAACGACCGCGATCGGGTCATTTCCGT
>Ga0114129_10016578_pt1 | contig 10494 bp, 7 predicted proteins | sample RhiMetdeltSRZDD1_FD_80071 | JGI IMG/M metagenome (GOLD analysis project Ga0114129, IMG submission 80071) | Populus rhizosphere microbial communities from Tennessee, USA - Rhizosphere MetaG P. deltoides SRZDD1 (version 2) (version 2) | ecosystem: Host-associated > Plants > Roots > Rhizosphere >... | reverse complement strand
TCAATTACGCCTGCGCCGACGGTTCCTGTTTTCCTGGATATCAGCCCGGAAGAATCCTTTCGACGCAAGCGGGAATTCTCCGTCGACTACCTGCGTCGTCGCTATGACGCGTACCAACTGGTGTTCAATCGGATACCCGCGGCGGTACGCATCAAAAACATCAACCTCGATGAAACCAAAGCGACCCTCCTCAAGGCGGTCCAAGACCGGATCGAGAGGGTATGACCTCGTCGCGCAGGCCGGTTCTCGTCCTCGACGGGCAGACCGTGCAAGCGCTCGCTTGCGTGCGTTCTCTGGGCCGCGCAGGGTATCCGGTGCTGGTCGCCAGCCCGCGTCGTTGGCCACTCGCGGCCTGGTCACGGTTTTGCCTGGCGAGCTATCGCCTCAGCGGCGAAACGCCCCGGGCCTTTGCCTCGCTGCGTGACTGGGCTGCGGCGCGTGACGCGTGCGTAGTGCTCCCGCTCACCGAACGAGCCTGCGTGCTGGTCAACCTGGGTCGCACCGATTGGGAAGCCGCCGGCATGAGAATCGGGTGTCCGCCCCAAGCCATGCTCGATCAGGCGTTCGACAAGGTACGGACCCTGGACGGTGCGCGCGCGTGTGGCGTCGTGGCGCCCCCCACGTGCGTCCCCAGCTCCTGGCCACAAGTCCGGGCGGCCGCCGCGCAGCTGCGGTTCCCGTGCGTCGTCAAATCGCGTTTCAGCAATGCCTGGGACGGCTCCCGGTTCGTGGCCGATCCGGGTCCGGGATATGCCGAGACCGCGGAAGAACTCGAGACCGCCGTGCGGGCACGGCAACACGCCGCCCAATGGCCGATCATTCAGGGATTTGTTCCCGGCTGCGGCAAGGGAGTGTTCGCTCTGTTCGATCACGGACGCGCAGTCGCATGGTTCGCTCACGAACGTCTGCGCGACGTACGCCCGAGCGGGTCAGGAAGCAGCTTGCGTCGCTCCGCGGCGCTCGACGAGCGCCTCCGCGCTCCCGCCGACCGGTTGCTCACCTACCTCGGGTGGCATGGGCCAGCCATGGTGGAATTTCGGGATGATGGAGCCCCCGACCCCTATTTGATCGAAGTGAATGGCCGGTTTTGGGGATCCCTTGAGCTCGCCATCGCATCGGGAGCCGATTTCCCGCGCTGGTGGGTCGAGGTCGTACTTGGCAACTCGGCTCCGGGGCGCACCACCTATCGGCTCGGCGTGACTCGGCGCTGGCTGTGGGGAGACATCAAGCGATTCTTGTATATCCTCGCCGGTCCGCCGCGTGGCTACCCGGGTCGATTTCCGACCCGGTGGCAAGGGATGAAAGAACTCTTCGGGCGCCAACCTCAAGGGACGCGCGTAGAGACATGGTCGTCCGATGACCGCTGGCCTGCCGTAGGTGAATGGGTCCAAGGGCTCAGCGAGCTGGCAGGAGAGGCCATCACGCACCTCACCGCCTTGCGAACAACGCGAAGCGGACACGAGTCCGGCCTGCCAGCATCGCCGGAACTCGGGTCCCAATCACCCGAGGTATTGAGAACTCCGAGGTCGTAGATGGAGCAACGGATTCGAGTTCTGATGATTACAGCCGGTTGGCCGCAACCGGGGCAACCGCAGACGACGCACTTCGTGAAGCGTCAAGCCGAATTCCTTCGTCGCGCCGGTGTGCTCGTGGACGTCTTCCATTTCCGCGGAGCGAAACGACCTTGGAACTACGCCAGCGCCTGGCTCAAGGTTCGCCCCCGAATCACCTCCGGCCAGTACGATCTGGTCCATGCGCAGTTTGGACAAAGCGGTATCCTGGCGCTCCCGAAGCGTCTCCCGCTCGTCGTGACGCTTCGCGGGAGCGACATTCTGGGAATCGTCGGAAAAAACGGCGGCTATACGACAGCCGGACGCGTCTCGCAGTTCGTCGCGCGCACCGCGCTGCGTCGCGCGGACGCCGTGGTCGTGGTCTCCGAGCACATGAAAACGTATTTCACGACCCGAGCCCCGGTCACCATTCTCCCTTCTGGTCTCGATTTTGAACTGTTCACTCACGTGCCGCGTGACGAGGCCCGGCACCGCCTCGGGTGGCCCCTGGACAAGCGTCTCGTGTTGTTCGCCGGGAACCCGGAACAACCCAGGAAGCGATACGCCTTAGCGAAGGCCGCCGTGGATATCGTGTCGCAGACGCTAACGACCGACATGGTGGTGGCCTGGGGCGTCCCGCACACGGAGATGCCGCTGTACATGAATGCCAGTGACGCGCTCCTGTTTACCTCGATGCAGGAGGGTTCGCCCAACGTGGTGAAAGAGGCTCTCGCCTGCGACCTCCCGGTGGTGTCGGTAGCGATCGGTGACGTGGAGGAGCGACTCCGAGGCCTCGACGGGTGCGAGGTGTGCGCCGACGAGCGACCCGAGACCCTGGCCTCGGCGTTAGAACGAACGCTGCGACGGGGGACGCGAGTGGCGGGTCGCGCCGCGGTCGCACATTTGGCCGAAGAGGCGATTACGGCACGACTGATCGAGGTGTACCGCTCGGTGCTCGCCACTCTGAGAGGCGCATGACTTCGAGAGAGAGCCCGACGGTGACGGTCATTGTGCCCTGCCGCAATGAAGCGCACTACATCGCTCCGTGCCTCGATTCGATTCTGGCCAGCGACTATCCCAAAGACCGGTTGGAAGTTCTGGTCGTCGACGGCATGAGCGAGGATCAGACTCGTCCCTTGCTGGCGCCGTATATCGCCCGCTACCCGTGGATCCGGCTCATCGACAACCCGCGACGGATCACGCCGGTCGCTCTGAATTTGGCGATTCGGGCAGCCACCGGGTCCGTGCTCGTCCGGATGGATGCGCACGTCGTCTACCCGGCACACTACATCTCGCGACTGGTGGCCGCCCTGGAATCGCACGGGGCCGACAATGTGGGTGGGGTGCTGCGGACGCTCCCCGCCGGCCCAGGAGCCATGGCGCGCGCCATCGCCGTCGCCATGTCGCACCCGCTGGGGGTGGGGACGTCTTACTTCCGGATCGGCACCAGCGTGCCCCGCTGGGTGGATACAATTGCGTTCTTCTGTGTCCGTCGGGAAGTCTTCGACCAGGTCGGCCTCTTCGACGAAGAGCTCATCCGGCATCAGGATGGTGAATTCAACGCTCGGCTCATCAAGCGCGGTGGGCGGATTCTTCTCATCCCCGACGTCGAGTCCCGCTATTACGCCCGAGCCACGTTAGCGCAAACCGCCCGGATGTTCTACCAGTATGGGTACTTCAAACCGCTCGTGGCCAAGAAACTCGGCCGCGTCATGACGTTACGACAACTCGTCCCTCCCTTCCTCGTGCTCAGCGTCCTGGTCAGCGGTCTGATCAGCCTACTGTGGTCCCCCGGGTTTTGGGCGTTTGCGTTCGTTGCCGGCACGTACGCCGTAGTCGTCAGCGGCGCGGCGCTCCATACGATGACGCGGCACGGGCTGTTGCAGGGGCTTGCGCTCGGAGCGGTACTACCGGTCCTCCACTTCAGCTATGGCCTGGGGTTCTGGCGCCGCGTCGTCGAGCTCCTCTCTCCCGGGCGCCGAGGGGTCGTCGATGAAGCCGCGGAGCTGCCACTCTCGCGGTAGGCGGGACGGGTCAGCGGGTGGTGGTCAAGAGAAAAGTATCGAAAGCGGGGCCCGTACGCGGCGGCGTTCGCGTCACTCGACCGATGGGCAAGGGCGGTTCGGTGCCAGTCATGGGGATTTTGATCGGACTCCCCTCATAGGTCCCGCTCGCCACCGGCCGGTCAAATATCGCCTGCACGTTGCGGATCTCGAAGTGATCACCGGGGTGCAGAACGCTCGAGAGGTCGACGGCGACGTCGGGTGAGCCTCCCCAATTATAGACGACGATGTGAGCGCGGCCGGGTTCGTATCGATTCGGCCGCACGAACACTGCCGGCCGACGCGGAAGATCGGGCAATGCGTGATCTGACTGGCCGAGACCCGTCATTCTGCGCCAATTATCCCAATCGTACAGTGTGTCGCCGTAGCGCCAGGCTCGAGCCGTGGGGTCCCGCACCCAGGTGTTATCGGCCCACTGGTAACGGTTGAGATTCGTCCCCCCGACCTTCACGACGTCGCGACTGCCGATGAACACATTTCCCGTCACGGCCGCCTGCTGCCACGGCTCATTCAGCTCGAGGCCGATCCTGCCGCCGGCCGCGTAGTTGTCCCGCACCTCGATATCGTGGTTGTTTTGGGGCGCATACTTGCCCGCGTGCAAGTTGACACCGTCCGTGTCGGAGAAGTACAACAAATTCGCGACGGCGACCATCCCGGAAGTCGGCACCGGCGCGTTGAAGATGAGATTCTCCCGTGCCCGAACCACTGAGGAGATCGAACCGTTATTGAAGGCGACGTTCCCTTCCACCCGGACATTCCGGATCCAGGGGTTCTTCGGACTGGCGTACACCTGGATCCCACGCGCCAGGTTGTTGAAGAAGACGTTGTCGGCGATCAGTTTCGTGCCGTCCTCATTATGGACGTATACGCCATGGTCCAAGTTCTCGTGGGTGCCGTTGTTATAGACAATGCACCCGTACAGTTCGGCGTCGACGGCAGGCGTCCAGAAGCTCACGCCTTCCGTGCCCGCATCGTGGACGACGAGGTTGATGAATCGCCCGTGGTTCGTGTTAGCCTGCAAACCGTAGGTCGTGGGGATCGTCTGCATGATTTCGAAGCCCCAGAACGTCAGGTAGGATCCATCCGCGCGCAACGTCCCATCGATGGTCGCCCGCTCTCCCGGAGCCTGGCGAAACACGATCCAGTGATCGGGCGCCCCGGTCAGACTGGTCCTGAACCTGCCGTGATAGACCCCCCCCTGCAGCCACACGGTGTCGCCCGGGCGAATGCGTCGAGCGGCACCTGCCAGCGCAGTGGCCAGAGACCAGGGATGCTCAACGCTCCCGTGACCACTATCGGTGCCCTGTGGAGACACGTAGTATGTGTGTCCCGGATACGGTCCCACGTGCCCTGCGGCCCCGATCAGCGAGACGACGAGCGTGAGGCCGACACCCATTCCTCCTCGGACCCGGTGGGAGCGCGGCATTCAGGGCGTGCCGCTCGTCAACAGGAAGACATCGAACATCGGGCCGGTCTTTGGGGCGTACGTGCTCCGGCCAATCGGTCGGGGAGCGGGGACTCCGGACATCGGGATGGAATCGCGCCACCCCCATACGTTCCGCCGACCAGTGGATTCTGGTTGAAGAGGTCTTGGACGTTGCGGACCTCGTACGGGACCCCGGCGGCCACAACCGTCGAGATGTCGACCGTGACGCTGGCATCGTTGGCGAGGTTGTACACGATGATAAACGCGCGTCCGGGCTCGTACTTGTTCGGCCGGAGGAACACCCACGAGCTTGTGAGCGCGCTCGGCGCGACGCTATCGTCCGCACCGAGACCGGTCGCCGCCTTCCACCCGGAAAAATCGAAGACCGTGCCGTTGTGTTCCCAGGCGAGTGCGCTGGCAGCGCGTGAGTAGACGTTGCCGGTCCACGTGTAGCCACCCAAGGCCGTGCCTCCCATGTGCACCATAGCGGTCGACCCGTTGCCGATCCACACGTTGTGTTGCACGGTGGCTGTCACCCACGGCACGTCCATTTGGAGCGCGAGCGTGCCGCCGACTGCGAAGTTGTTCTCAACGTCGATGTTCTGGTTGAACAGCGTGTCGTAGTTTCCCAAGAGCACCTGCGTGCCGTCGAGACCGGGGGCGAAGTAGAGCAGGTTGTCCTTCACGACCATGCCGAGCGTAGTCGCGGGAGCGCTCACCAGCAGGTTCGTGCGATTGGACAAGCAGGTGAGCGTCCCGTTGTCGAATGAAACATTTCCCACCACCTGGATGCTCTGGATCAACGGACCGTCGTCATAGATCTGGATCCCACGAGCACAATTGTTGAAGAAGACATTGTCCGTGATGTACTTGGTCCCGGTTGTCGCATTGTGAGCGTAAATGCCGTGATCGATGTTGTCATTGTGCCCGTTGTTGTAAATGATGCTCCCGTACAGTTCCGCCCCCGCTCCCCCGTCTTTGATCATGCTGACTCCGGAAATCCCGGCATCGTGCAGCACGAGATTGATGAAGCGCCCATTCTCCGTATTCGCCCCGAGGACCCGCTCGGTTGACCTGAGATTGTTGGACTGCATGATCTCGAATCCCCAAAACCAGAGATTGGAGCCATGGGAAGCGAGCGAGCCGTCGATGGTGGCGCGTTCTCCAGGGTATTGCCGGAAGATGATCGGCGCTGAGGTGGTCCCCTCCAACGTGGTTTGAAACGACCCCGCGTAAGTACCCCTGCGAAGCCAGACGGTATCACCGGGTTGAATGTGGTTGCCGTGGCCGCCGCCCAACGCTGTAGCGAGATCCCACGGGGCATCGCTCGTCCCGTCACCCGTGCTGGTCCCAAACGGTGGCGGCGCGGCGTAGTGCCCGACTCGTGTGCCAGGTGGAAGGGGCGGCAGAGAGCTTGTGGACTCTCGCAAACACGCCGCCATCAGCGTGCCTGCCGCGACTGCTATCCATCGCCTCGTCCCGGCCCACCACGCCATCCCCGATCGCTCCGGCTGAAGATTCCAATGCCATCTGGCTGTGAGGAACACCCGTATACGCAGGAACTTGGCCATGAGGTCTCCGCGATCGTGGATCCGGCACGGGCGTTGCACAGGTGTAAGCGAGGCGTCGCTCCGGAGCCAGCCGTTGCTGGCTACACGTAACCTATTGTGGTACATTCAGTTACGCTAGTGCGCTTGGCTCGCCCGCTGTCGGCTATCGTCGTGCTCGATCTCACAAGTCGTGCTCGATCTCACAAGACGAAACCGGTGAGACGTTTATACTCAAGGCGCCAGGCGAGTTGACTTGATGCGGTTCTGCAACGACCTCCCCCGCACTGCGGCGAAGGATTCTGCATGAAACGTCACAGCCTCACGCAGCGCACCGTGTCCGGATTGTTGTGGACGACGGTCGGGAAAGGCGCCTACGGCGTCCTCCAAATCGTCGTGCTCGCCATTCTCGCCCGTTTGGTATCGCCGGGCGATTTCGGAGTGGTGAGTGCGGCGATGATCATCATCGCCATCTCGGGCATTGTGTCACAACTGGGGATGGGTCCGGCGCTGGTGCAGCGTCCAGAGCTGGAGCGCCGACACATCGACACGGCATTTGCCTCATCGGTACTCTTGGGAGTCATACTTGGCGCGGCGATCTGGCTGAGCGCTCCGCTGGCGTCGAGTTTCTTCCGTGCCCAGCACGTGCAGCCGGTGCTGCGAGCCTTGGCATGGGTGTTCCCGCTCCAGGGACTCGCGACGGTCGCGGAGTCTCTGATGAAGCGGGAACTCCGGTTTCGCTCCCTGGCGAATCTCGATGTCATATCCTACGGCACCGGATTCGGCGCGGTCGGAATCACGCTCGCGCTGCTGGGGCTCGGTGTGTGGGCGCTGGTCGTGGCGCAGATCGCACAGAATGTTGTGAAGACCGGCATCCTCCTGTCATGGCAACCACCTCGACTTCGCTGGATCGATCGACCGGCGTTCCGTGATCTGATGTACTTCGGCGCCGGGTTTACCGTTGCCAAGATCGCGAATCAGTTCGCGGCACAGGGCGATTACCTGGTGGTGGGTCGGTTCCTGGGGTCAGCACAACTCGGTTACTATGGTCGCGCCTACAACTTGATGTCGGCGCCGGCCGGCGGGTTTGGCACGATCCTCGATGCGGTCCTGTTTCCGGCCATGGCGCGGGTCCAAACCAGCGCCCAGCGCCTGGCTGTCGCCTATCGACGCGGGATCTCCCTGATCGCCCTGCTGTTCCTCCCGATGAGCATTGCGCTCGTCATTCTCGCTCCAGAGGTTATCGCCGTTCTGCTTGGTCCGCACTGGGCTCCCGTTGTCGCGCCGTTCCAGGTACTCGCCGCGGGCATGCTGTTTCGGACCAGCTCCAAAATCGCCGATTCCTTGACGCGCGCTACCGGCTCGGTGTATCGACGCGCCTGGCGACAAATCATGTATGCCGGTCTCGTCGTGACCGGAGCATGGGTGGGACAGCATTGGGGAATCACGGCCGTTGCGTGGGGAGTGTTGTTCGCCATCACGGTGAACTTCCTCTCGATGGCACAGTTGAGTCTCAGTGACTCGAAGATGGCCTGGCGCGAGCTGTGGCGGGCACACATTCCGGCCTTGTCGATTTGTGCCGTCACGGGACCAATGCTTTGGGTCGCGGTGGTGGGACTCCGACATTGGGGGCTGCCCCCTCTTCTGGTGCTCACCGTGGGGGGCGTGCTGATGGCCGGCGCGACACTGGCCCTTACGCTCCGCGCCCCTACCACTTTTCTCGGATCGGATGGCCAGTGGATGGTCGAAATGGCCAAGGACTTGGCACACAAGCTCCCGCGACGGTCGACCCAGGCCACTCCGCAGGTCGCAACGCCTGCTGCTCCCTCACCCGCTCCCACAACCAGCACAGTCGTCGAGTAGCGTCAGCGCGCTTCGTTCCCTCGAGCCTCAAAACAGCCGCGCACCCACGCGGACGTGAAGGCGAACGTCCACAAGAAGATGTGAGCCCCGACGCTCAGCGATTGACGGCGGGCCCGATCCACCATCCGCCGAACGACGGGGACATTACAGAACTCGCGCAGCGGATTCTCCGGAGACAAGGCGACGTCATGCAGGATGGCCTGGACGAGTGTCATGGCGAAGAAGGCCCGGGCCGAAGCAACTCGGGTGAATCCGGTCTTGCGCCGATAGACCCAGTCGTGGGGAATCTCCCGGGCCAACATACGTTTGAGAATAGCCTTGGCTTGCCCACCGGGGCACTTCGTCCTCCAGTCGAGTGACGAGCTCAGGCTCACCATGGATGGCTCAAGAAATGGGTAGATGGTTCGGATCCCGTGAGCTCGCAGCGGATCGAACGACTTCGGGGCCATTCGTCCGGCGCATACCCACATGAGGTCGAGCAGACTGAGGTGATCGAGCGCCGGAAGCCCACCGGCGACCGCATCCAAGTGTCGACTGGCGATCAGAGCAAACTCGCCCGGTCCCTGCGGTGGAGCGCCGAACGCAATGCGGTGCAGCGCATTTTGGGCGATGACGGCGTGGGGAAGCGGCAATGCGGCGCTCTTGCGTGCGAACCGCGCCATCCGCTCGAGTCGGTTGTCGAACCGCCAGAGATCCCACCACGCGTACGCCGTGCCGACCAGCTCCCGAATGCTCCACGGCACGCGATAGGTGCGCCGCCACCTCGGATACGCGGCAGCCATCCCGTACGCACCGTCGGCGCCCGTCCCCTCAACCACCGTACCCGCTTCGGCCGCAAACGGCAGCGAACCGTGAACCAGATGGTTCATCGGAATCGTGGAAATGTCCCCAAACGGAAACGAATAATCCCGCGCGGCGCGGCTGAAGACGCTGGCCCCCTGGTCGTCCGCCTGAGGAATCAGTTCGCAGCGGAACCCGAGATGCTTCGCCATGCGAATCGCACCCTGATGCTCTTCATCGCTGGCAGCGAACGCGTAATTCACCAGCCTGACGTCACGGCGACCCAGTCCGGCCAGACGGGCTGCCATCAGGCCCGAGTCCACTCCGCCACTGAAATACAGGACAGCCTGCTTGGGCAGCGTGGCCAGGATGGCGTCGAGCGTCTCCGCGATCCTCTGTTCGGCTTCCTGCTCGACGAGCGGCGCCTGGCTCAATTCTGCGGATCGGAGAATCGGCGTCCATACCGGCGCATCAGAACCTGCGCGGACCTGCACCCTGTGCCCATTGGGCACACGGTGCACATTCGCAAACAACGTCAACGTGGCAGGGATCGTGCTGTACTGAAACAACGCATAGACGGCGTCGCGGTCCAACGTTGAATAGCCCAAATGCACGAACAGCCGGAGATCGTCGGCAAAAATCCAACCCGCCTTCGTGTGAGCGACGAAGAGCTGTTGCGGGGTTGTGGGGGGGACGATGAAGCTCAACTCGGCATGGTCGAGCGATGCCGTCGCCCAAATGGTGTTGCCGTCAGGCTGAGTCGAGAGCTTCCGCCAGGCACCGACTCCGTCAGGGGTAGACTCAGGTGCCGTAATGTCGCCATACGTTCGCACCGTCATGGCTCGGTCGTGCTCGACAAACGAGCGACCCGCCAGCCGCTGTTCCAAAGCCAGCCAAGCCAGACCGAGAATGGCGGAATCTGGGAGATCCCGCCGCTCGAATCGACTAGAGAGCCCGAGCCACGTCGCGTGCCTGACCACGGCCTGGCGCCAGGGGAGGAAGCCTGTAGCACCGCCGAGATACGCGCTGAAAAACATCGGCGCCGATCCTCCGGTATCCGCTGAAACCTTCTATCAGTCGTGCCGCGGGGGAGAGACTGAGTCGCTGCCAGGGGACCAAAGTACATATGGCGGCTGCCATCGCGCCACTCGTCGACCTGGGGGCTATTTCGTGCCTCGTGCTCGGTACCTAGATTGGCGAACCGACGCCGCGGCACAGTCGAGCGAACCTCTACGCTTGGTGGACGAGTGAAAGCCCCAAGGATC
>Ga0114129_10016577_pt1 | contig 10494 bp, 9 predicted proteins | sample RhiMetdeltSRZDD1_FD_80071 | JGI IMG/M metagenome (GOLD analysis project Ga0114129, IMG submission 80071) | Populus rhizosphere microbial communities from Tennessee, USA - Rhizosphere MetaG P. deltoides SRZDD1 (version 2) (version 2) | ecosystem: Host-associated > Plants > Roots > Rhizosphere >... | reverse complement strand
TCTCGGTGATGCCGACAACGCCGGCGGCGGTCACGGCGCAGGGAACGATCCTCGGCACGCTTCAGTACATGCCTCCAGAGCAGCTCGACGGAGCGGAGGCCGATGCACGCAGCGACATCTTCGCGTTCGGCGCGCTCGTGTTCGAAATGGTTACCGGCAAGAAAGCGTTCGAGGGGAAGAGCCAGGCGAGCCTCATCGCGTCGATTATGGCGGTCGATCCGCCGTCGATCGCCATCCTGCAGCCGATCGCGCCGCCAGGGCTCGATCGGATCATTCGAAAATGTCTCGCGAAAGATCCCGAGGAGCGCTGGCAAAGCGCGAAGGATCTGGCCGACGAACTGAGCTGGATCGGTCGAGCGGATTCGACAGCCGTCGCCGAAGCCCCGGCTCCGCGCGTTCAGCGCTCGCGGTGGCGACCCGAGCTCGCCACTCCCGCCCGCGCCGCTGTTCTCGTAGTCGCAGCCATCGGTCTGTTCGCGCTTGGACGCCTCGGATCTCCCACACCGCAGTCAATCGCGCCCCTGCTCTATCGCGCATCACTCAATCTTCCTGCTGGCGCGTCGATGGAAGGGGTCGCCCCTGGGAGAAGGGTCGCGCTCTCTCCAGACGGCCGCTACATCGTCTTGGTTGCGATGGCGGCCGACCGGCAGCGATTACTTTGGTTGCGGAAATTGGATTCGATGACCGCGCAGCCGCTTGCGGGAACCGACGGCGCCAATAACCCGTTCTGGTCTCCTGACTCGCGGTTCGTCGCGTTTGTCGCGCAAGGAAGGCTCAAGAAAATCGAAGCGTCGGGTGGTCCGGCAGTGACGCTTGCCGCAGAGGCCTCGTCCGTTGGCGGAAGTTGGAATCGCGACGATGTGATTGTGTTCGCAGGGCGGCCTGGCCCTTTGTATCGGGTGAGCGCATCCGGCGGGACGCCGGTCGCCGTGACCGTTGCGCAGAAATCCACCGTCCACTCGGATCCAATGTTTTTGAGCGACGGGAAGCACTTCCTGTATCAGGTCAGCGAACTCACGACTGGGGGCAACGCCGGCGGCATCTATGTGGGTTCGCTCGACGAGAAGGAGCCAGCCAAGCGGCTGCTCTCCGTCAACTCAAATGCAATTGCCGCGAAAGGGTACCTCCTGTTCGCGCGCGATCGCGCGCTGATGGCACAGCGCTTCGATGAACGGACGCTGGAGCTGTCGGGCACTGCCGCTGTCATCGGGGAGGATCTCGAGGTCGGAAGTTTGCCAATCAGTGCAAGCTTCTCCGTTTCGGACACGGGAGCGCTGGTCTATCGAACCGGTGCCGCGACGATCCCGACCAAACTGTCGTGGTTCGACCGGACGGGAAAACCAATCGACAGCGTGAATGACACCGCAGATCAGATGACGGTGGCGCTCTCGCCGGATGCGTCGCACGTCGTGGTCAGCGGGCTCGATGCTGCGCGGAACACCCGCGATCTCTGGATCGTTGACACCAAGCGGAATCTGCGAACCCGATTCACGTTCGATGCGGCCGACGAGATGAGCCCAGTGTGGTCGCATGACGGGCGTGACATTTTTTTCGGGTCACGACGACGAGGTCGCTTGGACATTTACAAGAAGGCCGCGAGCGGCGCCGGCGCCGAGACCGAGTTGTTGACCGACAACCAAAACAACCTGTATCCGACGAGCGCGTCGAGAGACGGCAAGTATCTGTTGTTCTTCACCGGCAATGCGCTATCTCCAACGGGCAACGACTTGTGGGTCCTCTCGCTCACCGATGGCGGAAAGGCCACCCCATACATCCAGACGGAATTCAACGAAACCTATCCCACGTTCTCACCGGATGGCCGGTGGGTGGCGTACAACTCCAATGAGTCAGGACGCAGTGAAGTCTACGTGTCGGCATTCCCGGGCCCTGGCGGCAAGTGGCAGGTCTCCCAGGGGGGCGGCGCATTTCCAACCTGGCGAGGCGACTCGGCCGAGTTGGTCTTTCAGGCGGCCGAGGGTCCTCTGATGAGCGCGAGCGTCGATGGACGTGGCAACGCTTTCACAGTAGGGGCGGTCAAGCCATTGTTCGAGCCGCGCATCAGGACCGTCGGGTTTGCAGGCTCCAATGCCAAGAATTACGACATGACACCGGACGGCCAGCGATTCGTGATCGCCTCCACCGACAACTCGCCAACCGAGCCGCCGATCACACTCCTGGTGAACTGGACAGCGGCGCTGCAACCGTAGACACAAATCAATGCTCAGGGAGTGCTGGGATTCGTGGCGGCGCGACGCGCGAGGATGTCGGCCTTCCTGATGATGATCAGATGGTGCGGGCACTTCTTCGTGTCCTCATAGAGCCGCTCGCAATCGTCGCATCGTACGCACTCGGTTAAGACGATTTCAGGTCCACGAATCGCGCCCCACTCGCAGGCCTTCTCACAGATCTTGCACGTCTTGCATTCCGACCACCGCTTGATGCGGAAGACGGTCAGCCTCGACAGAATCCCCAGCGCCGCACCAAGAGGGCACAGGAACCGACAATAAAGATTCCGCACGAACACGGTCGCTATCAGCAACAGTGTCAAAGCGACCCAGAGGACCGGCGTGCCGTGCATCCCAAACAACCAGAACGGCTCGACGTACGGATAGATCAGGGGATCGCGCGTCGCGATGAAGTAGATGAGAACACCGGCGAGGATGCCGTACTTGATCCACGCCGCGCGCCGCTCGATCGCACGCGGCACATTGACCCGCCACTTCGCGGGAAGCACGCGATCCATCAACTGAGTGAGCGCTCCGAACGCGCAGATGCGTCCGCAGTAGACCCGACCCCACAACACCGTTGAGATGACCGTCACCAGTGCGAGCAGATACCACGCGAGGCTGTAGCGGAAGATCGGCAGATTGCCGCCGAAGAGCGCAAAGACGTTGACAATTGAGAGGAGAGTGCTCTTCCAGAATCCGACGTAGATGACCGACGCAACCAGCGTCACGTACTTGAGGCGCGCGCTCTTCTTGAAAAAGCTCGTGAACGCGAGCGCGGTGAAGGCCACGACGAGCGCAATGTCGACCGCCTGGGCACGAATGTCTTCAGCCCACGTTGGGGTGTCCTCTTCCTCGTCAGGAAAATCGAACCCACCGCCTTGTTCCTGCGCGACGACGTAGGCCGGGTCTTGTTCGGCAGCGTAGGCCGGGTCGTGTTCTTGAGACCCGGTTACAAACGCAACGACGAATACCAGCGCCGTGAGGACGTGTCGCCACTTGCTGGAATTCATCGAGATGGTGGCGGCGCGGTCAGATACTGACGTGCCATGCGACGCGCGCTATTGCGAATGATGCGCACGGCGCTCGACATCGTGATGGTCGCGCGCGACACGGCATCGACGTCTTCGCCGAGCTTGAACGGATCACGGACATCCTTGCCCTTGAACTGCCCCGCGAACGCCGGAGGCTCAATCGAGAAGTCGCCATACGGCTCATGATGCTCCCCGACGATGAGCCCTGTCAGGTGTCCGGTCGTGTCGAGCCCTATCAAGATCGCAATGGGCCCGCCATAACCACGTTCGAGCGGCAGAATCTCCGTGGTCCAGAACGCATATCCGGCCACCGTCTTCGATCCAGGTCCGCCGGTGTACGCCGTGTAGTGAGGGGGGTCGCCTTCTTTCGTCGAGAATCCAGTCGCTGAGGGAAAGAGCCGCGCGAGCCTCGGATCGACGGTGCCTTGGGCACCGGCGGTCAGCAGCGTCGCGCTCCCGGCGACGACCGCGAGAAAAACGAGCAGCCTCTTCATCAGCCCTTGGATTATAAGGTGACTATGCGAATCTCCTTCGTTCGTCGGGCGATGATCGTCGGCCTCGCGGCGGCGCTCGGCGCGTCGGCGGCCCATGCGCAGTCCACCGACCCACCCAACCCGTTGACGTCGCTGAAGGCGTTGAAGTGCCGGTTTCCGGCGGCGACATCCGCGACCTGGAAGGCCGGTGAAGCGATGCCGCAGACAAAGATGCAGGAAATGTTCTTCACCATCTCGGCCATCGACGTGCAGGACGGCACCGCGGAGTTCATGGGTACCGCGGGCCGCGCGTACGTGACGGCCGTGCTGTCCGGCTGGAGCATCTATTTCGTGGAGAGCGCGGTGGGTCAGCTCAACGTGACGACCGTCTTCGCGCAGGAAGCGTCGCCCAAACATCTGAAAGCCGTACACTCGCGTCACGGCTATCTGCAGATGCAGGTTGGCCGCTACATTTCCGAGCCGTCAGTGTCACAAAACTACGGCGACTGCGAGATCGTGGAATGACGTTGATACTTCATGGACTGCCCGCGCTGCATTGGGCGCTCGCGGGCGTCGGCATTGCCGGAATCACGCTCGCCCTGCTGGCTATTTCTAGCCGCCGCCTCGGCATCTCCACTGGATTCGAGGACGTTTGTAGCCTCGTGCTCACGGCGCCCTACTTTCGACGAACGGCGATCACATTGGGACGTCCCTGGAGGCTGCCGCTGCTGATCGGGCTGGTGCTCGGCGGGTTTCTCTCCGCAGTGCTGAGTGGCGGATGGCAGCCGACGTGGGCGCTCGGCATCTTCGACGAGGCGATCGGCCTCGGACCGGCGGGCAAGCTTGGATGGATGTTCGTCGCCGGACTGTTCATCGGCGTCGGCACGCGACTGGCCGGTGGCTGCACGAGCGGTGACGGGATCTTTGGCCTGGCGAATCTCGAGCGTCCCAGCCTCATTACCACCGCGACGTTCATGGCAGCTGGCATCGTAACCACGCAAATCGTCTACCGCGTGCTCTTTCCGCTGGCAGGATTCTGATGACGCTGCTGTATCTCGTGCTCGGCACGATCTTCGGATTCATCCTCAGCCGGTCAGGCGCTGCCGACTACAACTTCATACAGGGCATGTTCCTCTTCACCAACCTTCAGCTCTACGGAATCATGGCCGTTGCCGTCGTGCTCGGAGCGCCGGGCATTTGGTTGATCAAGCGGCGAGGGCGCACGCTGCTCGGCAGGAAGATCGAGATCGAATTGAAGCCGCTTCATCGAGGGAATATTGCTGGCGGCGTGCTGTTCGGTGTCGGATGGTCACTTGCCGGTATGTGCCCGGGCCCGATCCTCGTCAACATCGGCGAAGGAAAGATCTATGCGCTTGCCGCATTCGCTGGAGCGCTGGCCGGTGCCGGTCTCTTCGGGACGTTCTACGAGCGGTTTCGTCGACCGTTTGCACTGCCCGTTCTCAAAGTGGGAACAGGCGAGGGATGAAGCACGGGAAGAAAGCTGTGCCGGAACGCTCTGCTACCATTTGATCATGTCCGCCCGCGGCCCGCTCATCGTGTCGGTCCTCGTCTCCGTGACGGCGCTCCTCTGCACCGCGAGCGGCACTGCACAGGAATCCGAACCGGGCGAGCGCATCATGAACGCGAGCTGCCAGGGCTGTCACACACTGCGCGCGATTCAGACGCAGGCGATGGACAAGGACGCGTGGGCGAAGAGCGTGACCAGAGAAGTCGAGAGAGGCGCGAAGGTGTCGAAAGACGATGTGCCCGTGCTTGTCGACTATCTCGCCAAGCATTACGGGCCCATTCCAGATGGCCCGGGCAAACAGATCGTGCTCAACATCTGCACGATGTGCCACGACCTCGGCCGCATCAAGCTCGGACGGCGATCGTCTGAAGAGTGGGAAGAAACGCTCGTCTCGATGCTCAACGAGGGCGCGCCGCTGTCAGAAGAAGACTTCCCTGTGGTCCAGCGATACTTGTCGCAGCATTTCGGAATCAATTAGGCCGGCGCATTCACGGTCGGCCGAGCCCAATCCCACCAGATACCCTTCCCGTTCCTACGGTGCCCGTCCGACGTTGATCAGATCAGCGGCCTTCGGACCGTGGGGAAGGTGTTCCATGAACGGGCGACTGACGGTTTCAAGTCTGGCCCTTTATGTTGTAGTGGTGACGGGCTGCGGAGTGTCCGCCCAAGCAGTGGCGAACCGTGCCAATGCATTCCGGTTCTATGATTCGCGCCTCCTAGTGCCGGGAACGGCTGTGTCTTCGGACGAGCCCGAGCCGGGGCTCGAGCTTCGCCTCGCGTCGAGGTTCGCGATCGCTCCGGCCACGGTGCAAAGCCTCGTCAGGGTTTCATCGCACCCTGACAATCGCCTTCTCCGAGTCCTGATCGACGGTGAGGCGTTCTCCCGCAGCAGCGATACGCAGCTCGACGGGGCCGCGGCCGCGCAACACTACTTCTTCACGTGGCGATCGCTACCGCCCGGCACGTACTCCATCGTCGCCATCGTGTACGGACCGCTGGGAGTGCGTGAACAGCGGCTGAGCAGTCTCGAAGTGCTTGGAGGAGGAACGGCCCGCGCGCCTACGGGCTCGTTCCCTGACAGAGTGCGACCACACAGACAGAATTGATCGTGCGATCGACCGGCGGCGCCGGCATGTTGCGCTCGGCCATCATCTGGCGAATCAGCTTTGATGCCTCAGTTCTGAAAACCGCCGACTGTACGCCGACGCGCACGAGACCCTCGGCATAGTCGAGCGCCTGCCACGTGTGACCGGCCGCAATCGAGGCGACTTTGTCGGTATCGCGGCTGCCTTTGTCGTGCGCATCGAGCTTGCCGCCCCGCTCGACGAGCAAGCGAATCACGTCGGTTCGTCCCTTCATCGCCGCGCCCATGAGCGGCGTGCGCCCCTCATTGTTTGCGTGGTTGGGATCGAGGCCAAGATCGAGCAGCAACTGGATTGCCTCGAGGTTCGACTTCGCCGAGCGCTCGTAGGTGACGCCTTCGACCCAACCGATCCCTGCGCATGCGGTGAGCGCATTGTCGCCGTTGGCGGTCGTCGCTTGCGGATCGGCGCCAGCCTTCACGAGCAGCTGCATCAGTTCCGTGTCGCTCGATTGCGCCGCACGAATGAATGGCGTGGCGCCGTCCTCGAAGAACCACTGCATGGTGAAGATCGTGCGGGTCAGCGTGTTGTCCTTGACCTTCGTGTTCGGGTTCGCACCCTTTGCGAGGAGCAGCTTGATGATCTCGAGATGATCCAGATCCGCCTTCGGCACTGGATAATCACCGCCCTCGATATTCCGGTTGTCGGTCGCGAGGTAGAGTGGCGTCCAGCCGCCTTTGTTCGCGATCTTCGGATCGGCGCCCTTCTCGAGCAGATACGCGGCGAGCTGATAGTTGCGATTGTTGACGGCAGCGAGGAGTGGCGTCCACCCGTACTCCGTCTGCCGGTTGATCTCAGCGCCAGCCTCGAGCAGCGCTTTGGTCGATTCGAGGTCGCCCTCGCGAGCGGCGAACACGAGCGGTGTAAGCCCACCGCCGCCAGTGCCGACAAGGCCAGCGACGACGACTTCGTTATCGTCGGCATCGTCTGGATCGGGAGCTTGCGCTTGATCTTGACCCTGTACGGCTTGGCCGCGGCCGCGGCCGGCGGCCTGACCCTGTGCACCGGCACCGGCGCCGCGACCACGGCCTTGTTGTGCCGGCGGCGGGGCAGGATTTGCAGGTTGCTCCTGCGGGGTAGGATTCGCTGGCAGCGCCTGTGGAGCAGGAGTTGCTGGCTGGGCCGGTGGCGCAGCTGGTTGGCCGCCGCCGAATGCACCACCCTGACGACCTGGCAGCGGGAGACCATCGGGCCCGAGTGCTTGCGCCAGACCGCGCTGCCCACCGAGATCGATCCCCTGCTTCTGTTCGAACGCGAGCTGCTCTTCGTAGGTGCGCCCCGCGGCGGCGGCGCGTTTACGGCGCTCCTGCGCCATATCGACTGTCCGCACGTTGACACGGTTGGCCATGTAGTTCCGAGGCAGGCCCGCGCCCCCCGATTTCGCGTTGGCGTCCGCACCGGCGGCGAGCAGCATTTTCACAGCGTCGGGATGCTTCTGCTCCACGGCCCACATCAGCGCGGTCGTGCCGCGGACCGTCTCGCGTGCATTCAACTCCGCGCCGGCCTCCAGCAGCACTTTCACCGCTTGCGGGTTTCCGTTGCGCGCCGCAAACATCAACATGGTCTCGCCGTTGGGCCCCTTTTGTTTGGCATCGGCGCCCGCTTTGATCAACTTGTCGATCAACCCGGCGTTGCCGTAGAGCGCTGCCATCTCGAGCGGCGTCACGTTGGTCCGATTCACGGCCTTCACGTTGGCGCCTGCACGAAGAAGCATGTCCACGAGCTCGGCGTCCTGGCGATACACGGCCCAATGAAGAGCGGTCGCGCCATCAACTTGCGCGGCGTTGACGTCGGTCTTCTGCAGCAACAGTTTCTGAACGGCGGCATGGTCGCCCTTTTGAGCGGCGTCTGCGATGTCGCTGCGCCCGGCAGCAGACACCACGCCGAGAACTCCCGCAAGGAGTAAAACGCAGAGGGCGGTCCGAATGACCATGTTCGTCCTCGCTACACGAGACGTGGAAGGCGACCGGTACTATCGCCTTGCTTGTCCTGATTGATCCCGAACAGATCGAGCACACTCAGCAGCAGATTCCCGGTGGGTACGGTCTTTCGCTCGTACTTCAGATGTCGGTTGCCTTTCAGTTGACCGTTCGCGCCGCCGACGAGGATATGCGGGACATCGTAGTGCTGATGCTGATTCGAGTTCCCCATGTTGGTCCCGTACATGATCAGCGTGCGATCGAGCAACGTGCCGTCGCCGTCAGGTGTCTCCTTCAGCTTCCGCGCCAGATACGCCATGGTCGACACGTGATATCGGTTCAGTGTGGCATAGCGCTTGACCTGCACGGGATCGTCCTGGTGGTGCGAGCCCCCGTGGAAGCTGACGCTCGAGCCGCCCTCGGGGAACAGCGGACTCTTCGGGAACTGATAGACGCGGCCCGTCAAGTCGCGAGCGCCGAGTAGTGTCGCGACACGCGTGATGTCGGCCTTGAACGCCACTGCCAGCATGTCCGAATGCAGGCGCACGTGCTCATCGAACTGTTCGGGAATGCCCGGTGGAAGATCGAAGTCGGGTACGTCGTTGGATGTCTTCGACGCGAGTTGGATGCGCCGCTCGATCTCGCGAATCTCGTCGGTGTACTGATTCACGGTGCGCACGTCGGTCGGTCCAAGCTGCTTCCGGAGACCATCGAGCTCTTTGACAATCGAGTCGAGGATGCTCTGGCTCTGCTTCATGCGCTCTGAGCGCACTTCCGGCGTCGAGCCGCTGCCAAACAGGCGCTCGAAGACGACCTGCGGATTCAGCTCCATTGGGAGTGGGCTCGTGCGCGGCGTTTTCTCCTCGGGAGGCGTGGGCAGCTCGATCCATGAGATCGAGTTCGTGTACGAACAGCTGTATCCCTCACCGCAATTGCTCGAGCTCGAGTTCGGATCTTCGACGGCGAGCTGCAGCGACGGCAACAGCGTGTCCTGCCCGATCTTCCTCGCAATGATCTGATCGATCGTGGCACTCCCGGTTGTCGCATCGGCGCCTGCCGTCTTGCGTGGCTTGATTCCTGTCAAATACGCCGCAGCGACCCAGTGGTCAGATCCCGTGGTGCCCTCGGGCGGCTCGGCCGATTGCGACCAGAGCCCATTGAGGACGGTTGTATCAGCCTTGAGATCTTCGAGCGACTCGAGGATATAGGGCAGCTTCTCGGGCAGCGCCCCCTCGGCGGCTGGCTCCCAGTGTCCGGGTCCCATGCCATGCGGATAGAAGATTCCGACAAAGCGGCTCTTGGTGTTTCCCGCCACAGTCTGCGCGAGCGCCGTGCTGGCCGGAATCATCGAGTCGAGGAGCGGCAACGCCAGCGTGACGCCCGCACCTTTCAGGAACGTCCGTCGATGAATGTGCCTCTTCGTGATGAACGGCATGATCAGTTGACTCCCCTGTTGGCGGATGGCGTGGGCGCGCTTGCAGTGGTCGTCGCCGCCTCGATTTTGGTGTTCATCTGGAACGGCTTGCTCTTGACGACACCGAGCACCATCGACACAAAGCGCCCATTGTTCTTCACCACATCGTGCGCGATTGCACGCACGAGCGGCATGTCTTGGTAATACACGCCGCGCCCGAGCGCGTAGGTCAGCAGCTTCTCGGTTGCAACGGCCACGAACTGACGGTCGTACTTCGTCGTGAGCCAGGTCCGAAGATCGACGGGGCTCGCAATCTGAGTGCTGTCGAAGGTCTGTGCCTTCGGATCCACCAGCGTGCCCTCGTCATGAGTGCGCCACAACCCAATTGCATCGAAGTTCTCGAGCGAGAATCCAATCGGGTCCATCAGACGATGGCACTGGACACAGTCCTGGCGGACGCGGTGATCCAGCATCTTCTGGCGCATCGTCGGTTCCTTCGCGTTCGGGTCTGACGCTCGCGGCGGCAGCGGCGGCACGTCGGCCGGAGGCGACGGTGGGCTCATCCCGAGCAGGTTCGTCATGACCCACTTGCCACGCGTCACCGGGGACGTGCGCTCCGGCTTGGACGTCGTGGCGAGGAATGCGCCCTTGCCGAGCAACCCTTGTCGCGACTCCTGCCCGGGACCAAGCATGATGCGGCGGAACTGGCTTCCGTAGATGTTTGGAATTCCGTAGTGCTTCGCGAGCCGCTCGTTGACG
>Ga0114129_10016576_pt1 | contig 10494 bp, 7 predicted proteins | sample RhiMetdeltSRZDD1_FD_80071 | JGI IMG/M metagenome (GOLD analysis project Ga0114129, IMG submission 80071) | Populus rhizosphere microbial communities from Tennessee, USA - Rhizosphere MetaG P. deltoides SRZDD1 (version 2) (version 2) | ecosystem: Host-associated > Plants > Roots > Rhizosphere >... | reverse complement strand
GGTGTTGATGCCGACGCGCTCCTGACGTTCTGGGAGGCTGAACTCCACGATGTGTATCAGTACCGACTCATGCTCGCCTGTCTGGAGGACGACGCCCCCCTCGAAGCCGATGCCTTTTTACAGGCAGCCTTACACAACGCCCACGATCAGATCTTGTCGCTGCTCGTGCAGGTGCTGGCAGTCTGGACATCTCCAGAAACCGCGCGCCTCGTGGAGAGTGGACTGCACGACACAGACCGTTTTATGCGTGCCAGCGCTCTTGAGGCCCTCGAAAGTCTCAGTGCACACCGCTTCACCCGTTTCTTGTTGCCGATCCTGGCAGCCGAGGAAGGAGGGCACAGGGATTGGCGTGCCGTAGCACACCGTCAGTGGCAGCTCACGTATCCCGAGATGCGCATGGTGATCGAGGCGTGTCTGCAGTGCACCGACCAGTGGATTGTCATGGGGGCACTCCTGGCCGGTCACGCGCGTGCTGCGGTCATGGGCCCGACCTGGTCTGCCACCCTGCAGCACTGCGCCAGTGCGTCCGCAGACAGCGATGTCCGCGAGACCGCTCAGCGTTTGTTAGGGATGGCCACAGCGCCGGCACGTTGGTCCTTGCCTCTTACGGAGATTCTCCTCTTTCTCAAGCGTATTCCGCTCTATAGCAGCATGCATCTGGAGCAACTGCGTACTGTTGCGGCGCATCTGGTGGAACGTGATGTCCTGCCTGGCGAGGTCATTTTTCGTGAAGGAGAGTTCAGCCATGAACTCTACATTATTGTCGCTGGGAAGGTGGAGATCGTGCAACAACGCGCTAAAGGGCCACTCACGCTGGTGACGCTCGCTGTGGGGGATTTCTTCGGTGATATCGCCCTGGTTGGCGACCGGCCCCGTTCGGCGAGCGCGGTAGCTGTCGAACCCACAGTTTTATTAACACTGAGCCCAGAGCACTTCCGACAGATTGTCCTGGAAGATCCGGCGATGTCCTTTGAAATTTTCCGCGCCCTCTCCGCCCGCATACGACGCTTCGATGAGCATAGTAACCAGAGAGTGAGAGCTGTATGAGGCGGCGCTCCCGTGTCGCCTCGTGCTTGCGCAGATAGTCCAGTCGCTGTGGCACGTCGTCTCTCCTGAGAGGTCTCCCTGTAGCGTCGCTCCTCTCCTAGTGCAGCAACAAGCGACCTGCTTGGCCATGCGTTCCTATCCCCTCTCCCAGAGGGAGCTGGAGGCACACGCATCGCATGCCCAAAAAGGTCTCATGAACATATACTAGGTATTGTCGCACAGGCCAGACAGAAAAGTGAGATCAGGGCTGAGAAACAACCTTTGACAGGAGCGATCTACTCCATGTATATTGCCCATGAACTCTTGCTACCTTACGTGGCCGCCGCTAGCATCGAGGCCACGCAAAGACATAGGGAAAGCCATCGTGGGAGGGGGCGGCATCATCACGTGGTCGCCTATGTTGCTCTTATTTTGAGAGCCTGCGCCTCATGAGGAGGCAGTGCACGCCAAGGCTCACACGTGAGCAAGTCATGTACCTTCAGCATGTACCGATATGTCCGCAGTTTTTCCTCCTCTCAGGAGAAAGGTGGCATCTTTTTTGCTATATGGTTATCGCGACAGGTGGTATTGTCGTACCTGAGTTTTTTGAGCATTTGAGCGTCAGTCAGGGATGTGCTGGCCTTGATCACCATAGTGGCTATTTGCCGGCACGCAGATGGGTAGCCTGTATCCTTGCACCCTTTATGTCTGCGGGAGGGCGGGGCTTGTGCCTCACATTGTAGCAGAAGGGGTGGCTGACGCCATCATCAAGCCTGAACCCCGCGATACGCCTGAGAGAATCAGGCCCGAGGAGGAGGTTATGCCCAGTGAGGATGAGCATATTGCCCCTTTGACGATTTTACTTGTTGAGGATGACATACCACACGCCGAGTTAGTGAAGCGCGGCTTGGAGGCGCATCAGATCGCCAACAGGATCCACCACGTGGTCGATGGGGAGGCAGCCCTTGATTACCTATTTCGGCAAGGGGTGTATGCCGATCCGGTGACCAGTCCCAAACCGCACATGGTGCTGTTGGACTTGCGTTTGCCCAGGCTGAGCGGCCTCGAAGTCTTGAGGGAGATCCGCGCTTCGAGTGACAGTCACTTACATACCATTCCCGTCGTCGTCTTGACCAGCTCGGCGGCGACACAGGACGTCACCAGTGCCTATGAGCAGCACGCCAACAGCTACCTGGTCAAACCGGTCGACTTTGCTCAATTCATGCAACTGATACATGACCTGGGTTTCTACTGGCTAGGCTGGAATTATTACGCAGTGGCGTAATGGAGGTGATCCCTAGTAAGGGGAGTGAGACTCACTGCCGGCGGTCTAGAGGGGGTGAGGCCTATGACAGGAAAGACGCTCCAGCTACTCCTTGTCGAAGACGACCCAGCACATGCAGAGTTGATCCGCCAGGCGTTTCAGTCACACAACGAGCCGGTGCATCTGACAGTGGTGCGGAGTCTGCGAGAAGCGCGTGCTATCCTATCGACCACTGTGCCCGATCTAGCGATCATCGATTTGCTGCTGCCCGATGGGCGAGGGTTGGAATTGTTGCCGGGTGATGAAAGCGCCGCGGCGTATCCTGCGGTGATGATGACCAGCCATGGCAACGAGCAGGCGGCGGTCGAGGCGATCAAGACCGGCGCAGTGGATTACGTGGTCAAATCCGAAGCGACCCTGGCTGACATGCCCCATATCGCGGAGCGAGCGCTCCGCGCCTGGGGGCTCATCACCGAGCGCAAACGGCTCGAAGCGCAGTTGCTGCAGGCCCAGAAAATGGAAGCCATTGGCACTCTGGCCGGCGGCATTGCGCACGATTTTAACAATATTCTCGCTGCCATTCTCGGCTATACTGAGCTGGCCCTGCGCGCCATACATCAGGACAGTATTGCGTGGCACTATCTGCAGGAGGTGCACAAGGCTGGCCAGCGCGCGACGCTCCTGGTGCAACAGATCCTCACCTTCAGTCGGCGCACGGAACAGCCCCGGACACCCGTGCAGCTCTCTCTCCTGGTCGAGGAGGCCCTCGCCTTGCTGCGGGCATCGCTCCCCTCTACGATTGCGATTCGCCACCATATCAGCCAGGATGCCGGTACTGTCCTGGCTGATCCGACCCAACTGCAACAGGTGCTGCTGAACCTCGGCGCCAATGGCGAGTATGCGATGCGTAAGACAGGTGGGCTCTTGGAGATACGCCTGGAGCCCGTGGAGGTGGACGAGCACATAACGGCACAACATCCCGAGTTGCGGGCTGGCCCCTACGTCCGCATCACGGTGACTGATACAGGCCACGGCATGACGCCCGACCTCATGAAGCGCATCTTTGAGCCCTTTTTCACCACCAAGGGCCCAGGGGAAGGGACTGGGATGGGGTTGGCCCTCGTGCACGGCATTGTCGCCAGACACGGAGGGGTCATGGCGGTAGCCAGTGTCTTAGGCCAGGGGACAACATTTACCGTCTACCTGCCCCGCATCGACGACAGCGTGCGAGACGAAGTAGCCCAGGAGGATGTTCTGCCTACTGGTGCAGAGCGGGTGCTCTTTGTCGATGACGAGGCAAGCCTAGTGGGCCTAGGGCAGGAGATACTCATGCTCCTCGGCTACGACGTGGTGGTCTGCACGAGCAGTGTCGAGGCCCTGGAAGTGTTCCGCACGGCGCCGCAACACTTCGATCTGGTGATCACGGATCAAACTATGCCACACATGACCGGGGAAGAGCTGGCTCTGGAATTACGGCGTCTACGGTCAGACATTCCAATCATCCTGTGCACGGGCTTCAGCCATATCATGCAGGCGGAGAGGGCGCAGGAACTTGGTATCGATGCTTTTCTGATGAAGCCCTTAGCCATGCAGGATCTCGCCCTGGCCATCCAGCAAGTCCTGGCGTCGAGGCGTCAGCTACCTCCCTGACCTCTTCGGAAGGGGCACAGGTTGAGGAGAACTCAGCCACTGCCAGGCTGCGGTGGCTGCACCTGGCTCTCAGCGTCAGCGCGAGGGGGACACACACATGGTCGTTCTCTCTATCCTCGGGCTCTCCATTGTCTTGCAAGCGAGTGCCGCGGCGTTGGCATTACGCTTGATCCGGGTCACCAGCAGCTTCCTGGGATGGATACTGATAGCGGCGGCGATGGTGCTCATGGTAGGGCAGCGCTGTACCACCTTCTTCGGGACGCTTTCTGGAAGTCTGTCCTCCCCACCCGCTCTGGCAACCGCCGTGCTAGAGCTGCTCATTGCCGTCGGTATGGTAGCCGGTATCGCCCGTATTGCTCCCCTTTTTCTCTCCACGAAACGTACGGAAGCCGCACGCCGAATGGTTGAGGCAGAGCTGCACAAACAACAGGAAGAATATCACACGATTTTCCACACCGTACCCACGGAGATTCGGTTCAAAGATACCAACAACCGACTCTTACGAGTCAATCGAGCAGCCGCTGAAGCAGATGGGTATACGGTGGAAGAGCTGGTGGGCAAGACCGCATGGCAGCTATATCCCCGTGAGGTCGCCGCCAGGTATTACGCCGAGGATCTGGAAGTCATCAGGACAGGCCAGCCAAAGCGCGGCCTCATTGGGCCCCATCCCACGGCTACTGGGATGCTGCGGTGGGTGCAGACGGACAAGCTGCCGTACCGCGACCAGGACGGTAAGGTCGCTGGGGTCATTGTGTGTGCGATGGATATCACGGAGCGCAAGCAGGCCGAGGAAGCCTTGGTCATGCATATCGAGCAGATGCAAACCGTGCACACCATTGCTGAGGAGATCACGCGGGAGTTGGACCTCTCCATACTCCTCGATCTGATCGTGCAACGGGCGATAGACTTGCTGAGGGCAGCCAGGAGCATTATCTTTCTCTGGGACGAGGCGACGCACACGCTGCGCCCACGCGCTTGGTACAACACTGGTGAATGGCTCAAAGATGTGCGCCTCAGGCTTGGTGAAGGTATCGCCGGTATCGCCGCCCAGCGCCGAGAAGGGCTGATCATCAATGACTACAAGCATCCGCCACACACGCACCCAACTATCCTAGCGCAACCTGAGCCGGCTGCCATGATAGCCGAACCTCTTATCTACCGCGACCAGCTCGTGGGTGTGCTCGTCATCATGCATGTCGAGTCCGGGCGAGGCTTTACGCCGCAGGACCGCGAACTCCTCGCCGTGTTGGCGGCGCAGGCGACGATTGCCATCGAAAATGCCTGGCTGTTTGAGGACAGTATTCGCCGCCAGGCGTGGCTCACCACGATTTTGGACATTAACAAGCGTATTGCGACCAATGAGGACAGGGCCAGTCTGTTGGCCCAAATTGCCGAGGAGGCGGCGCGCTTGATAGGGGCGGATGGCACGATCTTACGGCTCCTGCGCGATGACCTGCTAGTAGCCGTTGGTACAACACCGTACGGTCCGACCCTGGCGGATGTCCCTGAAACGCGGCTGGGGCAGGGGATTGTCGGGCGGGCAGCGCTCGAGAATCGGGTGTTTATGGTGCCCGACCTCCAGGCTCATCCAGACATTACCCCGTACCGGAAGCAACGCGCTGCCGAGGCTGGCATCAACGCGATGCTGTGTGTCCCAGTCCGTGGTCAGCACCACGTCCTAGGAGTGCTATCGATCACGTCAAAACAACTCCGGGTCTTCACCGACGACGAGACGATGGTGCTCTCGGCCTATGCCGAGCAGGCTGCCATCGCTATCGAGCACGCCCGGCTCTTGGCGGCAGAGGAGGAGCGGAGGGCTGCGTCAGAGCGCACCAATATCATCCTCCACAATGAAATTGCCGAGCGCCAGCGCGTTGAGGCAGAGCGGGAACAGCTCATAACGGAACTCGAGGCCAGGAATGCGGAGATGGCGCGCTTCACCTACACTGCGTCGCATGACCTCAAAAGTCCCCTGATTACGATCCAGGGATTTCTGGGCCTTTTAGAGAAGGATGTGCTGGCGGGCGATATCGAGCGTATGCGGACCGACATCACGTACATCCGGGCGGCGGCCACCACCATGCAGCGCCTGCTGAACGAGTTATTGGAGCTGTCACGCATCGGGCGCGTGGTCAACCCGCTCACCGAGGTCGCCCTCAGCGACCTGGCTCAGGAGGCCGCGACGCTGGTCAGTGGGCAAATCACCGCACGTGGCGTGCAGGTGCATATTGCGCCGGACTTGCCCGTGGTCATGGGGGATCGCCCACGCCTGCTCGAAGTACTGCAGAACTTGCTGGACAACGCCGTGAAATTCATGGGTGCCCAGCCCCAGCCGTGCGTGACCTTCGGCGTGCGGCAAGATGCCGAGGCGACCGTCTGTTATGTCAGCGATAATGGCATAGGGATTGCACCACGCTATCACGAGAAGATCTTTGGCCTCTTCGAACGCCTGGATGTATCTAGCGACGGCACAGGCATCGGCCTGGCCCTCGTCAAGCGGATTATTGAGGTGCATGGCGGACGTATCTGGGTCGAATCCGCCGGGGAGGGGCACGGCAGTACGTTCTGTTTTACCTTCCCGTCTCAGCGGGTAAAAGGGCAATCTACCGCGTAAAATGCGTGCAGCTCTATCTAGAACGGCGGCCGCGACGCCGGCGACGTGGTGCTGTACAACCTTGTAACCTTGCCTCTTGCAATCAGCCTGGAAACCCTCTACTCTGCGTGCAGGCCAGCTAAGTAGCAACCTCATAGAGATATCGCAGGATGTTCTATGCCCGGCCCTTCAGTCTTTATCAGCTACAGCCACAAAGACGAAGCCTGGAAAGACCGTCTGGTGAGGCATCTTGGGGTGTTGCAACGGGAAGGACTGCTCGACACGTGGGACGACCGCCAGATCGGTGCCGGGGCCAATTGGTATAAGGCAATCCAGCAGGCCATAGAGCGGGCTAGGGTCACCATCCTGCTCATCTCGGCTGATTTTCTCACCTCGAAGTTCATTCTAGAGCAAGAGGTGCCGCGTTTGCTGGAGCGCCGTCAGGCAGAGGGACTGCACATTGTGCCGGTCATCGTATGGCCATGCCCTTGGAGGCGGGTATCGTGGTTGAGCAGTCTCCAGAGTCGCCCCAAAGACGGCAGAGCACTTTCAGCAGGAAACGAGCATCAGATTGAGGACGAACTAACGGGGATTGCTGACGAGGTGATAACGCTCATCGAGCATCCCCGTCCAGTAGTCACTCCTGGCTCTCCTGCACCCGCGCCACTGGTCAAAGTCTCCCTCGCCAGGTTGCCGTCCACCAACCCTGACCTGTTCGGCCGCGAGGCGGAACTGGCGCGGCTGGATGCGGCCTGGGACCATCCCCAGTGCAATATGGTCACCCTGGTGGCCTGGGGCGGTGTGGGCAAGACAGCCCTGGTGAACCACTGGCTCATTTGCCTGGCACAGGATAACTATCGCGGTGCAGCGCGCGTGTATGGTTATTCGTTCTACAGCCAGGGGGCGGCGGAAGGCAAGCAGGCCTCGGCAGACCTGTTTATCGCCACGGCACTGCGGGATTTTGGCGACCCGGAGCCGGACGCGGGCTCGCCCTGGGACAAGGGCGAGCGCCTGGCGCGCCTCCTACAGCAACAGCGCACGCTGCTCATCCTGGATGGCCTGGAGCCATTGCAATATCCGCCTGGAGAACAGGAGGGGCGGCTCAAGGATCCTGGTCTCAAGGTCCTGTTGCGGGAGTTGGCACGCCGCAATCTGGGACTCTGTATCGTGTCGACCCGCGTGGCCGTGGACGACATCAAGGAATTCGAGGGTACGTTGGTTGAGCGCCTGGACCTCGACCATCTCACGCCTACAGCGGGAGCAGCGCTGCTCGGTCAGGCCGGAGTACACGGGACGCCGGAGGAATTGCAGCAGGCTTCGGTTGAATTCGGCGGTCATGCTCTGGCGTTGACATTGCTGGGCAGTCTGCTGCGCGATGCCCATGGTGGAGACATCCGGGCACGGCGGGAGATTGGTTCACTCACGGGTGATCTCCGGCAGGGTGGTCATGCGCGCCGTGTCATGGTGTCGTATGCCACGTGGCTGGGCGCCGGGCCGGAAGTGGCTATCCTGCATCTGCTGGGTTTGTTCGACCGTCCGGCACCGGGCGAGGCGCTGGCCGCGTTACGGGCGGCTCCCGTGATGCCAGGATTGAGCGAGGCGCTGTTTACGTCACCGCCACGGCGAGGATTTCTCAGTTTCTGGCGTGCGTCTGAGCCCGAGCCGCTATCAGAGCCGGAGTGGCAGCGGGCTGTCACCAGGCTGCGCCATGCCCGGCTCCTGGACGAGCGCGACCCGAGCGCCCCGGACACCCTGGATGCCCACCCACTGGTGCGGGAACATTTTGGCGAGCAGCTCAAGGTGAGCTATCCTGCGGCCTGGCGGGAAGCTCACCGGCGTCTGTATGCCTACTACACCGCGCAGGCCAGAGAACTCCCCAACACCATCGAGGAGATGGCGCCGCTCTACGCCGCAGTGGTCCACGGCTGCCAGGCGGGGCGCCACCAGGAGGTCTACGATGCGGTGTATCGGAAGCGAATTCATCGAGGGAATGAGCTTTTCAGTTTGCACAAGTTATGTGTGTTTGGCGCGGACCTTGCGTCCGTGTCTCAGTTTTTGGATCCGCCCTGGAGCAGACCGGTTGCCGCGCTGACGGAAAGTGATCAAACCTTTATTCTGGCGACAGCTGGCTTTTGCCTCCGGGCGCTGGGCCGGCTCCGCGAGGCGGCGGGGCCCATGCAAGCGGGGTTACCGGCAGAGATCGCCCGAGAGGATTGGCAGAATGCGTCTATAACCGCTGCCAACCTCAGCCAACTCTCTCTGACTCTGGGCGATGTCGCCCAGGCGCAGGCATACGCAACACAGAGTGTCGAGTTGGCTGACCGCAGCCAGAATGCCTTTCAGCGCATGGTCAATCGAACGACCCTGGGCCGATGCCCTGCATCAGGCTGATCGTCAGGCTGAGGCCGAAGCGGCCTTCCATGATGCCGAAGTACTGCAACGGGAGAGGCAGCCGGCGTTTCCGCTGCTCTACGCCTTTCAGGGCTTTCTGTACTGCGATCTGCTGCTGAGCCAGGGGCAGGTGGAGGAGGTGCAACGCCGGGCGACGCAGACACTGGCCTGGGTGACACAAGCTGGCTTGAGCCTTCTCACCATCGCGCTGAACCACCTTACCCTGGGCCGCGCCTTGCTGCAGGCACACCTCCAGGATGGCAGTACGGTTCTCGTTGACGCCACCACCCACCTGCAGCAGGCCGTGGACGGCCTCCGACAGGCTGGGCATCAGGAATTTTTATCCCGTGGCCTCCTCGCGCGGTCAGAACTGCACCGGGTGCAGGGTCACTTCGCCCAGGCCCAGCGTGACCTCGACGAGGCGCTAACCATTGCCACACGCGGCGAGATGGGGCTGCACCAGGCGGATGGCCATCTGGCCTACGCCCGGCTGCACCTGGCCATGGGAGACACAATCAGGGCATGGGAGAGTCTGGCGACCGCCAGAGCCATGGTGGCCCGCATGGGCTATCACCGGCGCGATGCCGAGGTACAGGAGCTGGAGGAGCAACTCAAGCGCTCCTGACCGTGAGGTGGCACGTTGCTACAAGGTCTCCTCTCCCGGAACCGCCATGCTCCATCGTGGCCACGGTGGCCGGGCTGGAGCCAGGGCGCTCCCAGGGGGAGGCCATCGAGAGGACCTTACCTCTGCCAGGGCCATAGCCTGGGCTTGTGCCATGCCCATCAGGACGATATACTCAGCCATCTGGCTTCTGGGAGAAGGATGAGACACACCATGGCCATCCAACCGCAGTTATGCACCGTGGCGGAATTTGAACACTTTTTGGCCTTGCCAGAGCATCGTGACCGTTTCTTTGAACTGATCCATGGGGAGATCGTCGAGAAGGTGCCTACGGAAGAACATGGTCTGATCGCTGGCAATATCTACGGCTTCTTATGGCAATACACCAGGCAATCGGGTATTAGCCGTGCCGTGATTGAAGTCCGGGTACAGGTGCCGGAAGACGACTATAACAGCCGCCAGCCTGACCTGGCAGTGTTTGTGGATACGACCCGCCCGGTGGTCACGCGGGGACCAGTGCTCCGGATGCCTGATGTCGTCATTGCAGTCAAATCCCCCGATGATACCTACGCGTCGATGCGAGAACGTGCGGCCTACTACCTGGCGCATGGCGCCAGGCTGGTCTGGCTCCTCTATCCCGCCAAAGGCCTGGTGGAAGTCTATCGCCAGAGTGCCGATAACGATATCTTGACAGGTGCGGATACGCTGCAAGGCGAAGAGGTGTTGCCCGGGTTTACCCTCCCGGTCCGGGAGATTTTTGCCCTCCCATACGTGCAAAATGTCTGAGGCGCAGACCTGCAATCTTTCGCAGCTATCGCCACGAAGATGCAGCCTGTGACGTCGTCTGATGGCCCACCGAAGCGAGCGTTGCAACAGGAGAAAAGACATGCCCAGCGCACTGACAGGTATTCGCGTGATTGACTTTGGCCAATACATCGCAGGCCCCCT
>Ga0114129_10016574_pt1 | contig 10494 bp, 10 predicted proteins | sample RhiMetdeltSRZDD1_FD_80071 | JGI IMG/M metagenome (GOLD analysis project Ga0114129, IMG submission 80071) | Populus rhizosphere microbial communities from Tennessee, USA - Rhizosphere MetaG P. deltoides SRZDD1 (version 2) (version 2) | ecosystem: Host-associated > Plants > Roots > Rhizosphere >... | reverse complement strand
TCCAGACCTTCCTCCTCCTGCGGCCAGTGAGGCATGACCCCCACCTTTGGATATCGGCCCGTGGCCCCGGACCGAGCGGGACTTGAACCCGCCTGAGACGTGTGCTGCCAGGCACACACTATGAAGCGGTCCGACTCCCTGCACCCGTGCACCACGGTCGTGCCCCGTAGGTTCACTGTGCGGACCTGGCGATCGCTCGTCAGGCCAGATGCGGGGCCTCCCGGGTCCCGCACACGATGTTTCCGTGCATGCCAGGGGTCTGCGACCCCGCCAGGTGCGTGTACGCCTTGCCGTAGCGGCGTGCCCGCTGTTGCCTTCCGCGTGTTCGGAGCGCGTCGGCACCCAGATTGGCCATTTCGGGGCTCCATACCCTGCCTGCACGTTCCCCTGGCAACGCTTCACGGACTCCGTTACCGAAGCTCGCGCATGACTCGGGGCCAGCGTGGTTGGCTCAACCTTCGCTGTCAGAGACTTGCACTCTTTCACATCGTGCCGGTTTGTCCCGGCACACCCGAACGCTGGCGGTGAGCCGCGCCCAAGAGCCGGAGCGACGCAGGAGCGCAGGCTCTTGGGCGTCGGCTCCAGTGTGTGGTTGGACGCGCGACCTGGGACAGACTCCCACTTGGCCTCCCCATCCCCTCGCGACGCTTGAGCAGGATGTATGATTACTCGACTCCAACCCTAGTTTCTCCAAAAGAACGCGAAGGCGGGGGCCGCTTCAGCCCCGGTTAGGCCCTCACGTTCGGTGCTGCCGTGGCTTCAGCTCCCTTTTGCCCCCGATTTTCCCTTGTCAGCCTTGGTGCTCACTACTGGTTGGGCTTCGAGAAGACGCGAGCGTCCCGATACTCGGCTTGGCGCAGCTTCTTCCCGGCTTCCTTAGGCCAGGGCCTGTTTCACCTTCGCTGGAGTGAAGGGCAGCGCGCGCAGGCGCTTTCCGGTTGCATTGGCGATGGCGTTTGCGATCGCCGCCGCCGCGGGCCCCTGCGCGCCCTCGCCCACGCCGAGAAAGCGCTCGTTCGGCTGGTTGAGCAGCACCACCTCGACTTCCGGCACCTCCTCGAAGTGCATGATCGGGTAATCGGCCCAGGACCGCGTCGCCACGCGCGTGCGGTCGAAGCGCACCGCTTCCTTCAGCGTCCAACTCGCCGACTGGATGATCCCGCCCTCGATCTGGTTGACGACGCTGTCCGGGTTGACGATCTGCCCGACGTCAACGGCGGCGACCGCGCGCGTCACGCGCACGTGGCCACTCGCGCGGTCGACTGCGACGTCTGCAGCGATCGCGACGTAGCACGCCAGGTTTTTGTATCTCGCGAACGCGAAGCCGCGGCCGCGGGTGCCGTCGCCACGCGCATTGGGCTGCCAGCCCGCCCGCTGCGCCGCCGCTTCGATCGCCGCTCGGGCGCGCGGATCCTGCATGTGACGCAGGCGGTACTCGACCGGGTCGGCGCCCGCCGCCGCCGCAAGCTCGTCCATGAACGACTCGAGCGCGAAAACATTCGCGTAGCCGCCGAGTGCGCGCAGCGCCGAGGTGCGCAGCGGCGCCTCCGCGATGTAGTGCTTGAGCACCTTGACGCTCGGAAAATCGTAGAGCGGGATCGCGTTGCGGTCCGAGCCGCCGGTGGGCTGCGGCACGTCGGCGGGCGGCACCAATTTGAATGCTTTCTCAAGGTGCCGCGCCGCAAGGAGGCTCACGCCGGCGTTGGACCCGGGCCGCGCGTTGTGCGAATAGCTCCACAGCTCGTGCGTCCAGCTCACGACGTTGCCCTGCGCATCCAGCCCGCCCGAGAGCTTCATTGCCATCGCCGAGCCGTAGGGCTCCCACATGAACTCGTCGTCACGCATCCATTGCAACTTTACGGGCCGGTCGCCTGCCGCACGCGCGACGAGCGCGGCGTCGAGCGCGGCGTCGTCCGCGCCATTGTGGCCGTAGCAGCCGGCTCCCTCCACGTGCGTGCAGCGGATGTCCTTGGCATCCATGCCGAATGCCTTGGCGAGATCGCCGCGCAGCGCGAACACGCCCTGGCTGTGCGTCCACACGGTGAGCTTCCCGTCCTGCCAGTGCGCCACCGCGCACGAAGGCCCGAGCGAGCCGTGGCACAGGTAAGGACGTGTATAAAGCGCCTCGAGCGTCTTCCCAGCAGCACCGGCGGTCGCCGCTAACTTTTCCGTCACCGTCTGCGCGGGCACCGGCAGGCTCATCATGTGCTCGAACAGCGCGTCGCCGGAAGGCGGCAGCGATTCGGTTTCCGTCCACGTGGCGCTTTGCTCCAGGGCCTCGCGGGCACGAATCGCCTGCTCTTCGCGCTCGGCGGCAACACCCAGGAAATTGCCGTCGCGCACCACCGCGACTACGCCGGGCATGCGCCGCACGGCCGCTTCGTCCACCGCGACGAGCTGCGCGCCGGGCGAAGGCGGCCGCACCACGCGACCGAACAGCATGCGCGGCAAGCGCACGTCCTGCACGTAGGCCGCACCACCCGTGAACTTCTTCGGGATATCGCGGCGGGGGACGCTCTGTCCGACCCACGTGTGCTCCGCGGGCGGCTTCGGCTGCACCTTCGCCGTCGCCTCGCGCCTCAGGTTTGCGTCGGCTGCGATTTCCCAGTAGGTCGCAGTCGCGCCGTTTGGCGCGACGATGGTGCCGTCGTTCACCTTGAGCTCTGCGAGCGGTACTCCGAGTCTGGCGCCGGCCGCGGTGAGGAGAATGTCGCGTGCTTCCGCACAGGCGAAGCGCATCGCCGTGCCGCTGTCCTGCACCGACAGGCTGCCCACAGTCGGGCCCTCGTTCGGCGTCAGCGCGGTATCGCCGTGTACTACTTCGATCCGCTGCAGGTCCACGTTGAGCTCGTCGGCGGCGATCTGCGTGAGCGCCGTGCCGATGCCCTGCCCCAGCTCGATCTTGCCGGTGAAGATCGTCACGCTGCCGTTCGAGTCGATGCGAAGCCAGGCGTTCAGCATGCGGTTGGCGTTGAGGCTGCCCGGCAGGGGCGTCACGTCCTGCGCTGGCGCGAACCGCGGACCGAGCGCGAAGCCGATGACGAGCGCGCCGCCCGTCTTGAGGAATTCGCGTCTTGAGAAGCCTACGCTCATGACTGCATCTCCTTGGCGGCGCGCTGCACGGCGCGCACGATGCGGTTGTGCGACGCGCAGCGGCACAGATGATCGTTCAGCGCCCGCTTGATGTCGTGTTCGCTCGGGCGCGGGTTGCGGTCAAGCAGCGCCTTCGCCGACATGACCATGCCGTTGCCGCAGAAGCCGCACTGGCAGGCCTGCTCCTTGATGAAGGCGCGCTGCAGCGGGTGGAGCTGGTCCGCGCTGCCGAGGCCTTCGATCGTCGTAATCCTTCCCGTGACGGCGGAGACCGGCGTGACGCAGGAGCGCACTGGCTGCCCGTCCACCAGTACCGTGCACGCGCCGCACTGCGCCAGGCCGCAGCCGAACTTCGGCCCGTTCAGCTCCAAGTCGTTGCGCAGGATATAGAGCAACGGCGTGTCGGGCTCAGCCGCCACGTCCCTAGCCATCCCATTCACCCGCAAGGTGAAGTTCGCCATGGTTGCCTCCTCCTCCTCAGCCGCCGCCTCTACCCGGCAGCGATCCACATTATCTTCCCCCCGCATTTCCCAGCCGCCCTTCCCGAGGCCTTCGCCCCAGGGCACCCCTGAGGCCCTACCCTACCCCATCCTGCGGCGCGTGTCCAGAGCCCCAGGGGTGTCGCGCTGCGCCTTGCGCCAGGGCGTTCTGGAGGGCTGCTGCACCGCACTGAGCGTGCGGGAGAATCCGAACGCGTTCCAGATGTCCCTCTGGGCACGCCTGGACGTGACCACCGAGCACGGCCGTGCGACACGCCAAGATCGCCTAGACAGCTCGACGCACGTAGTCAGGCAACGCATGCGTGCGTGCATAGGCCTCATAACCCATGTGCAGGATTGTTTGGAGCGTGAGCTTGTCGGTGTGCAAGGCCTGTCCATCACCACTCATGCATCGCTCCATCACTGATAACGCACACGTAATATTCCCCGCCATTGCGGTCCGTCCAACGCTGCGGCTCAGCCGCGCCTGGAAGCGGGAGCGCAGCGGACGCTGGAAGGCGTCGGCTGCAGCCGGTTGTTCGGCCTGGACTTTAGGCGTGGACTCGTCCGGTAAGGGTAAGACCCGGCCGATTGGTCTAGGCAAGTCCGCCCCCAATTGTGCTCGCTCGGTTCCATGGGCGTCATGCCGCAGAGCCAAGCTCCTATGTGTGTGCCACGACCACATGAGTCTCTATTGGCGCGGCCAGTCCCTCATCGTCAACATACGTGTGCAGGGCTTCGGCGACCTCACGCACCATCGCTGTTCGGCTGCGCTCCTCCAGCGACGCCACGCGCGCGGCAACCGGCGTGGCGGCCAAATAGCCGAGCACGTAGCGCTCCAGGGAAGGAAATCGCAGCAGATTGGCGGTGATGTGTATATGGACCCTGGCAAACCCCGCGCCGGTCACGAGGGTGCGCAGCTCGTGCGGATCTGCGAGCGTAAACGCCGCGCGGATCGGGGCGCCCGCCCCTTCTCCCAGATGTCGCTCAAGCGCATTGAGCAGTACTACGTAGAAGGGTTGCCGGTCTAAAGCCCGCCAGACCCGCAGCACCAGTCGTCCTCCCGGCACTAGGACGCGCGCAATTTCGCGGAGCCCTCGGGGCCGGTCGGCAAAGAATTCCAGGCCCCACTGGCAGAGGGCCACATCGAAGGCCCTGTCCGGCAAGGTAAGGGCGGCCGCATCGCATGCGTGTCATTCGATGGGCGCCCCCTCGTGCTGCTCCGCCTGCGTACGCGCCACACCGAGCATCCCCTCGTTCAGGTCCGCTCCGGGGACCTTACCCGTCGGGCCGACGGCCTTCGCTGCCAACCGCGCCAGCACGCCAGTGCCACAGGCCACGTCAAGCACGCGCTCTCCAGGACGCAGGGCAGCGAGTGTCACCAGATCCTGCGCTGTCTGCATGAATGCAATGACGTTATGCCGCTCATAGGATTCCGGGCCAGTACCTGCAAGCTGCCACCCTGATTGCTGAGGCATGTCCATCTCCTCCCCCTCTTCGCTGAACCTATTGGATAGGCTCCCCACAAACCTCAAACGCTCACACACCGCTAATGAATATGAAGAGGCCGAACTTATAATTGGGCAGGGTCTGGCACTAGCGCAGCAATCACTGTGATATGCGGCAAGGGGCGAGAACCAGCAATTACTTTGCTGCAGTCCTGCTGTTCAGTCCTTCCAATAGTCCACGAATGACTTCGCCCATAATCCAGTACGCTTGCGGATCGACGCCGCAGCAGATCAAATGGCCGGCATCCGCGTTGATGGCGACCACCTGGGCATGCTTGATCTGTGCCGCAGCCTGCTCGACCTGCTTGGGCAAGAAGAACATATCCTTCGGGCTGTAAATAAACATGGTTTTCGCTTTGATCGATTGCAGGGCGGCGTTCAGATCGCCTTTGAACCCTGGCGTGGCGGCAATGGCACTGCGTCCAAAAGTTTTGGCAAGGTAGTAGAGATCGCGCATATCCTGGACGCCGAAGTAGACCTCGGACCACCTTTTGCGGAAGCCATCAAATTCCGCTTGGGTGCGAATATTGGCGTCCCACCACTCGCGGCTGAAAAAATAGTTCGCCAGGTTCCACAGCGCTGTGCCTGCGCACTCCGTGGAGTTCTCTGTGTAGTTGCCCCCCTGCCACGCGGCGCAATTTTCGATGATGGTTTGCACTTGCGTCATAATGAGGAACGCCTCGTTCCCGTAAACCGGGACGCCGGCGATGGGCACGATGGCATCCATGAAGTCGGGATGCATCACGGCATATTGCAATGCGTGGGTAGCGCCCATCGAGATCCCCAGCACCGCGCGCAGATGGCGAAGCCCCAACCCCTCGGTCACCAGCTTGTGTTGCGCTTGAATCATGTCGCGGTGGTTATACGGCGGAAAATTCATCTTCATGCCACTGTTGGTCGGACTGGTGCTGTGGTCGAATCCGACCTGCGTACTCCCGAACTGGTCGGGGGCGATGATGAAATACTTATCGGTATCGAGCGCCTTACCCGGCCCGATCATGCCGTCAAAACCGTGGTGGTTGCCGCCGAAAGGATGCAGCACGAGGATGGCGTTATCCTTTGCGGCATTGAGCGTGCCATGAGAGGTGTACGACATGTTGAGATTCTTAACGACCGCGCCGGACTCCAAGGTCATGTCGCCAAGCTGGACCATTTGATGTTTTGCTCCATCTGGTCCATGGGCGCTGGCGGTGGAAACGGCAAAGGTTAGTGTGACCAGACTGAGTAATGTGAAAATGGGGTGCATGTGAGACTCCTAGCGCATGCGTCGGAAACACCGCAGTGCGCGGCGCCTTGGAATGATTAAAGAAGCCGAAAGCAACTTGGGATGCGGAGCACGATACTCATTGCCTCCTCTCGTGTATGTTGCCCAACGCTAGGTGTCAGCCGCCGCTGGAAGCGGTCGGCTGCACACCCTGGTTCGGCTTGGCCGCTGGGGTCCCCTGGCAGCAAGCGCCTCCTGCTCGTTACGCCTGCCCGTTTTCATACGGTTTCAAGCCTGCGTACATGGCGAAGTTGACCGGGGTTGGGATACCCAGTTCCTGCCCAATCTTGACGGCCCCGCCGCTCCAGGCGTCCAGCTCCAGCGGTCTCCCCGCCTCAAGATCTTGCAGCAGCGAAGGACGCCCGGCAGGATTGCTGGCCGCGATTTCGTCCCACAGCTGATCCGCCTTGGTCACCGCCTCTGGCCCGAACGCGAGGCCCTTGGCGTTGGCCAGGGTGATGGCTTCGGCCACGGCCATGGAGGCTAATTGGCGCAAGACTGGCTCCTGGACCACGCCGCCGGCCGGCTGTCGGGCGAGGGCACAGACGGTGTTGCCACAGACCACAATGAATTTGCCCCAGATGGCCTCCAGGACGTTGGCACTCTCCACCACGTTGAGACCAGCCTCCTTGAACACCTGGACAATCGCGCTCGTCCTGGCGCTCATGCCTCGGGGAAATTCGCCGATGGCCAGGGGCACGGACGCCATGCCCATCCCGACACCGACCACATGCGCTGCCCCAAAGTGTGTGCTGAGGCGGTCTTCGGCTGTCACCCCGTTCTGCAAGCCCAATATCGTCGTGCCTGGTCCTACGAGCGGACTGGCGACTGCCATCGCGTCATCGAGCTGGTACAGTTTCACGCACAGGCAGACGACATCAACAGGGCCAACGCTCGTGGGATCGTCCGTGGCCCGGACCGTGTCAATATGGATGGCCGGCGTGGTCGTGCTTTGGGGTGCGGTCAGCCCTTGTGTTCTCAGCCGCTCCAGCGTTCTGCCTCGGGCGATCACGGTCACGTCTTGTCCCGCTTGAATGAGCCGCGCGGCGAACCGCGACCCGTAATTCCCCACGCCCACAATGGCAAGGCGCATACGCCACTCCTTCTGCGTTGGTTTTCCTCAAAATAGGTATACGCCCAGTTCTCTTGGAAGCCGAACGCCGCGCTTCAGGCGCCGCTGGAAGCCGCAGCGACGCAGGAGCATAGGCTGTAGGCGGTCGCCTGCAAGCGGTGGTTCGGCTGGGGGCGCCCTCGTGAGGCTGTGGGTGGCATGCCCCTGTCTGGCCCACTCGCGTGTCCTGTGCCTGCCTATTGGATCACCTCGTCCGCCAGGATGAGCAGGGACGAAGGCAGCGTGATCCCAAGGGCCTTCGCCGTCTTGAGGTTGATGATCAGCTTGAACTTCATGGCCTGCTCGACGGGCAGGTCCGTGGGCTTGGCACCCTTCAGAATCTTGTCCACGTAGGTGGCGGCGCGCCGGTACATGTCCGCCGTGTCCGCGCCATAGGCCATCAGGCCTCCCGCCTCCGGCAGCGTCAACACACCGGACATGATGGGCAGCCGGTGCTGCGCCGCCAAAGCGATGAGACGGTCGCGGCCGGGACCGAACAGCGGAGACCGCAGGACCAGCAGGGCTTCAGCGCCTTCCCGGACTGCGGCCGCCAAGGCGCTGTCGTAATCGTAGGCCGGCGGGTGGCGCAGCTCAAGCGATTGGAGCCGCACCCCGAGCACCTGTGCCACCCCTGCCGCCGCGCGGAACTGGTCGGCGGAGACCGCGTCCCAGAGCACGGCCACACGGGTGATCTGGGGGAGGGCGTCCTTGAGGAGCTCAAGGCATTTGCCCGTCACTTCGATTTGCTGCAGGAACAGGCCCGTGATATTCCCGCCTGGCCGCGGCAGCCCCGCAATATAGCCCAGAGCCATCGGATCATAATCCACCGCGACCATGACAATCGGCAGCGTGCTCGTGGCCTGCCTCGCGGCGCGCAGGATGACCTCAGGACCACCCGCGACCAGCACGTCCACCTTGCGTTGGACGAGCTCGGCGGCGAGGGTGGGGAGCCGCTCTAGCTGTCCCTCCGCCGTGCGGAACTCGATGACGAGATTCTCGCCCTCCACGTAGCCGAGGTCCCGCAGTCCCTGCGCCATGGGCTTGCACGTCGGCGACGGGGCGGCGCAGTCGGGCGCTGTGATGCCCAGAAAGCCGACTCGCGCCACTTTCCCCGGCTGCTGCGCTACGGCGGGACGCGGCGCGAGGAGGACTGCCAGGGCGAGGAGGACGAGACCCGCGACGAGGCCATGCCACCGCGTGGGCCCCCCACGTCGGCCCGTGGCAGGCCGGAGCACCCCGTGGACATTCCCGATCATGGCGCTCATGACACTCTCCTTGCGGCGCAGCACACACCCTCAAGCGACGCTGCGGTCTCTCTTTCCTCTTCTCCCAGTGCTACAGCGGCAGCCGAACGCCCAAGCTCACCTGCTGCCGGAAGCCGGAGCGACGGAGGAGCGTAGGCTTCTGGCAGTCAGGTGCAGCGCCTTGTTCGGCGGGCTCACCCGATAGCGTCGTGGCCCGACTTTCTTCCCTAATCCCCACGCCTGGCCTATCTACGCAAGCCCTAACCACTGCCGCAATGACTGGTCGACCTGCTCCGCATCCGTCGGGGTCAGCCGGCCAACCCGTTTGAGAATGAGCGTCTCGTGCACTGTATACAGCCCACGTTTCACCGCGGTTGGCACGTGGAGTCCGGCTGCTGCCCATTCAGTATTCGGCGATGTCAGGGTATTATTTTATTGCTCCCTGTCGACAGCGTCGTACGAAGGAATTGCAGCAAGTTCTAAATCCCTAATGACTTGCAATCCGATTTCTCCGGTAACCTCCGGTTCGTGGTCTTGCAGAATGGCAGCCGCAAAGTCAGCGATCTCGCCATCAAACGGTGAGCGTGGAACGAACGGGTACGCTTCGCCGCGCATCCAGGCACTTCCCTTGCCGTAGCGTCCGAGAGTTCCTTCCAAGACTGCGTAGCCTTCCAAACCGTAGATCTCCAAACGCGGAGGGGAATCAAACAAGACCGAAGTGAGCAATTCGGCCGTTGCACCATTCGCAAAACTCAGGCTCAAAAGCGCCGATTCTTCGTGTGGACCTCCCCATTGGTTGCGAGTCAAAATGCTGCGGCGATGGACAATGTCGCCGCAACTCGGTTGTAGAAACCACCGGATCAGGTCGAGGCAATGAACGCCGTGTGCCGCAAGGCTCCACCACCGTCCGAATTGTTCGGATGCCCTCCAATTCCTATCGTCGGGCGCCTTGAAGGTCCAATGAATTCGGACGTGTTGTAGCTGTCCCAAGACTCCCTCCATGATGCGTTCTCTTATTCTGCGATGTGCGACATGCCAGCGCAGGTGAAAGCCAACGCCAAGTTTCACTCCTGCTTCTCGGCAAGCTCGAATCGCATGTTCTCCATCTACTACTTCGGTTGTCATTGGTTTCTCAACCAGCACGTGCTTCCGAGCCTCCGCACAGGCCAAAATGTGGCTGTGGTGCAGGCGGTCAGGACTGGCGACAATGACTGCATGCAACTCAGGATCGGATAAGAAGCTTTCCAGTGCGGTATGGGACGGACGTGGACTCTTTGCTCCAAATTGTTGAGCAAATCGATCGCCTCGGGCGGGATCGCGGCTCAACACGCTCCAAAGTTGCACGCCAGGAATCCGCGACAACGCCGGCCCATGAGCGTCGGACGCGATACTTCCTGTACCTATGATGCCGAAGTTTAGCATGCGATCCTCCTCCTTCACGGTGAGCCGGTTGGTTATGATTTCGACTAGAACATCCTAGCAGAGCTGTGATAGGAGACCAAGTTACGGCGGGAAACAAGGCAACAAACCAGAACGATCCTGTGAGTACCGCGTTCGAGCCGTAATCCCCTTCCCAGCAGCGGGACCTGTCCAGACCGTGTGCACGTAGAGATACTATGCTTGTCCGCTAATTCCTTGAGCGGGCCGTTGTTGGTAAGCTTCTTTTCCATCACCTGCATCGATCACCATGGAGGAGCAAGCCCATGACGACCCTAGCGACCTGCCATACGCAGGATACCACAACAGAGGGCACCTTGTTTGTGGCCTTTGAACTGAGTGAAAAAACCTGGAAGCT
>Ga0114129_10016573_pt1 | contig 10495 bp, 5 predicted proteins | sample RhiMetdeltSRZDD1_FD_80071 | JGI IMG/M metagenome (GOLD analysis project Ga0114129, IMG submission 80071) | Populus rhizosphere microbial communities from Tennessee, USA - Rhizosphere MetaG P. deltoides SRZDD1 (version 2) (version 2) | ecosystem: Host-associated > Plants > Roots > Rhizosphere >... | reverse complement strand
CGTTCTCGCCAGACGGGCGAGCCATCGCGTTCACGTCCGGCTCGACAATCAAGGTCCTCCGTCTCGATGGCGGGTTGCCGCGTGACGTCGCGCAGGCGGAGCAAAGCCGGCACTGGGCGTGGAGCGGTGTCGATAGTCTCGTCCTAGCCGGTCCGGCCGGCCTGGTGCGCGTTCCCGTCAACGGCGGTTCTCCAGAAGTGCTCGCGAAGCCGGCTCCTGGCGAGGCAATTTTCAGCAGCGCCTTCGCGATGCCCGGCGGAGCGTACCTGGTCTCGATGCGCACGACTCGAGCCACTGACGACAGATCGCGTGTGGCGGTGGTGGTGCCGGGTCAGGCCGAACATCTGGTCATTGCCGAACGGGGTGGCAGCCCAACGTTCGTTCCGGGTGACGAGCCCGGCGTCGGCCATGTCGTGTACGGCGACGCAGGGCGCCTGATGGCGCTCCCGTTCGACGCCGCCCGGCGCATCGTGAAGGGCGGCGCCGTCCCGATCATCGAGAACGTCGCGATGCGGCCGAACGGCGATTTGGCCGATTACACAGTATCGTCGACGGGGACGCTCGTGTTTCGCGACGGATCGCTTCACGAGCTCGTATCAATCGTTCGCGGCAGTGGGGCGATCCGGCCGCTGTCGGCAAACTTGCGCCGGTTCGCGCTGCCGCGTCTGTCGCCCGATGGTAAACGTCTCGCAATGGAGATTCAGGACTCGCCGCACCAGATCTGGATGCTCGATATCGAGCGCGATGTCCTCGTGCCGCTGACCACCGAGTCGACCGGCAGTCACAACTTTGCGTGGTCGCCGGACGGAAGCTCAATCCTGTACACGATCCACACCACCCCGCCTCAACTCGGGTGGATACGCACGAATGGATCGGGCAATGCCGAGAAACTCAGCGTGACTACTGACTCACGAGTGATGGTGCATGGCTGGAGTCGTGACGGACGTCTTGCGCTGCGCTTTGAAGGGCGGCCGAATGACGCCATCATGACCCTGGGGCTCGAAGGCGCGGCACCGCCACGAGCCGCTGGTGCTCCCGTCCGAATCGCGGCGGGCATCCCCGGCAGCTTTTCTCCGGACGGATCATGGCTGGCATACTGCGATTGCGGAAGCACCGGCGATCGTCCTCCGAACGTCTTCATTCAACATCTGGAGAGCGGGACTCGACACCAGCTGTCAACTGACGGAGGCGTCGAGCCAGTGTGGGCGGGCTCTGGCCGCGAGCTGTTTTTTCGTACTGGACCGAAGATGGTGGTGGTGCCACTCGCATTCGATGGCTCGTCGGTTCGAATCGGCCGTCCGCAGACGGTATTCGAAGGCGACTACCTCGAATGGTCCGGCGCCAACTACGACGTCACGTCAGATGGCAAGCAGTTCGTCATGGTGCGAACTGCCACGGCAAACACGCGGACGTTCTCTGTCCGACTCAACTGGACGGCCGAACTCGAACGACTCGCCCCGATCCAGCCCTGACGATAAACGACACGCCGAAGGATCGTCCTTCTTCAGTAACGAGGCGGCGGCCGGATGCCGCCGCCTCGTTACCTCTCACCGATTGGCTGTTGTCCCCAAGAGCGCGCCAAGGGCATCGAGCCGTTCTGCCCAATACACCTTCGATGTCGCGGAGGCCGCCCGGTCGCGAAGCTGCATGTGTGCGAGCGCGACGGCGCTCTTGCTTCGACCTTTCGCCGTGAACCCGACGACGACGAGCGTGCCGTCCGGCCATCGCAGGCGCATCGACTTCGGCTTCGTTGCGGTGCGGACGACAGGCTCGACACCAGCGAGCCAGCGGTGCCGCGCCGCGTGGTCCGCCCACGCGTCGAACAGCGCGGCGACCGGCACGTTGTAGGTCCGGCTCTTGGTCGCTTCGTACGTCCCGTTCCGGCGTTGGCCGCGCTCGCGCAACCCCTTAATCCGCTCGTAGCCGACGGTGACGGTCTGCGCCCACCAGTCGCCGACGTGGTGTTTGCTGTGCAGCATCGCGGCGATGTCACGGTGCGTCATGGATGCGGCGCCGTCGGCGTCGAGCGCGTCGACCCAGTGCCGCCACGTGCGGCCGGTCTTCGCCGCGACTGCGGCGTCCGTCATGCCCGCCAACGCCCCCAGATCTCTGACGGGCGCCGCCGGCCGTTCCGCCGTTTTCGTTTTTTTCGAGAGGACGTGCGCACGGGCAGCGGTGTAGGATTCGCCCGTTTTCTGCATCCGCTCGCGGATGATTCTCTTGCGGTCTTTGTCGCGAGGCATCGTCTCGTCTCCTCTGCACACGCCGCGGGCTCGCTCCCCGGCAACGCGCACGCAGCGACGCAAAGGGTTGACGATGCGAATCCGGGAGTATGCCCCCCTTTGCCTCACAACGGATCCCGGTCGGGGCGGGATCTCAAGAGGTTTGGCGTGGATCGACGCCACCGCCAGAATGCGCCAGGCCCACGTTCTGCGTCAAGAGATTTTCGGCCGTGAAGGAGGTAGATTGATCGGTCATGCCGGTCAACTTTCAAACCAGCATCGAGCACGTCATCGTGCTGATGCTCGAGAACCGTTCGTTCGATCACATGTGCGGCTGGTTCGGCCGCGGCGACGGACTGCAGCCGACGATGTTCAACCAGCGGGATCCGGCGAATCCGGCGTCTCCCAAAGTATTCGTCACGCAGGACGCGGACTGGCTTGGCGACCTGACGATCGATCCCTCGCACGCGGTGCTCGACGTCAACGTCCAGCTATTCGGACGCACCATCGAGCCGTCGCCGCCGGTGGCAACCAACGTCGGCTTCGTGCTCGACTACGCGAATCAGCCCGGCAACCCGGCGGCGGCTGCCGGGAATGTCATGAAGGCCTTCGACCCGTCGAAGCTGCCGGTGCTGTCGACGCTGGCGCGCGAGTTCGTCCTCTGCGACCGCTGGTTCGCGTCGGTGCCGGGCCAGACCTGGCCCAACCGCTTCTTCGTGCACGCGGCGACGTCAGGGGGATTCGTCGACAACAACTTTCGCGAGTACACGTTTCGAACGATTTACGACAACCTGGAGGAGCAGGGCTACTCCTGGGCGATTTATTTCCACGACTTTCCGCAGTCGCTGACCATCTCGTCGTTGCGGAAGCCGCAGCACTTGAGTCATTTCAAGAATTCGCATCAATTCTTCGTCGATCTCGAGACCGGCAATCTGCCCGCGTACTCGTTCATCGAGCCCAGATACTTCGACTTCCTCCGCTGGAAGGCCAACGACCAGCACCCGCCGCACGATGTGCGGCTGGGCGAGCACCTCGTCGCCGACGTGTACGAATCACTCCGCCGATCGGCCCTCTGGAACTCGAGCCTGTTGTTCGTCCTGCATGACGAGCACGGCGGAATCTTCGATCACGTGCCGCCGCCGGCGACGGTGAACCCCGACGGTCTGGTCTCGGCCACGCCGCCGTTCGATTTCAGGCGGCTGGGTGTTCGCGTACCGTCGGTGATCGTTTCCCCGCACGTCGGCAAAGGCGTCGTGGATTCGACCGTGTACGACCACACGTCGATCCTCGCAACCGTTCGTGAGCTGTTCAACTTGCCACGCGCCCTGACCGAGCGCGATCGCCAGGCGAACACGGTGTCGCGGAACCTGAAGGCGCCGGCGCGCGTGGACGCCCCGATGACAGTGCAGCGGCCCTCAGAGCCGACCGCCGATGCCTTCCACGCGAACTCCGCTACCGCAAGGATGACGGCGGCGAACGTGGTGCAGGACCTCGCGCACGGTCAGGCATCGACGGCGCCATTGTCGGAGTTCCAGGCCAGCCTCGTCGCGGCGGCGAACGCGCTCCAGGTCGATCAGCCGCCGCGTGCCGGCGTGCTTACACTGGCGCGACTCGTGGACAACGAGCACGAGGGCGCGGTCCATGTCCGCGAGACCGCCACACGTGTGCTCGGGAAAGAAGGAATGATGCGCCCCGCCGGTCGCCCGCGACCGCGGAAGCGCGCCAGGCCGAAGCCAAAGCCAAAGGGTCAGCGTCGAAATCGAAAGCCTCGCAGATGAGTTCTCGGTGTTCCGATTCAGCTCGTCTGTTTCGCCGTCATTGATCGACGCCATTGGATGTGGGACAACTAGGTGCATTCATGGGTCCACGTCTGTTGCATCGAGTCGGCACGCACGACGATCTCGCCGAGCGTCCGGCCGAAGTCGTCCGGAGCGCGAGCGACGCGCCAGCGCCCGAGACGGCCGGTCGCGCATCGATCGAAACGATTCGCATCGACCCGTCGTGGGTTGTGCTGCCGCTGATCGCGATCCTGAGCGGCCTCGCCGCGTTCGCGCTCGTCCGCTCCAGGGTCGAATCGAGGCGCGCGGCGGCGGCGAACCGCCCGGCGACGATGACGGTGGATACCCGGCCTGCAGCCGCGGACGTGTTCATCGACGGCCGGCGCGTCGGCGCGACACCGCTGGTGCTGGCCGTCCAGCCCGGCACGCACACGCTGACCCTGCGAAACGGCGAAGCGGAACGACGCGTGGTGTTCGCGGCCGCACCAGGCGAACAGCTGGCGCAGTATCTCGACCTCAAGGCCGAACCGGCCGTTCAGTCTGCGCGCTTGTCAATCACGACCGATCCGCCTGGCGCACAGGTCGCCGTCGACGGTCGTCCGCGAGGCGTCTCGCCTGTAATCGTCGAGAACCTGTCGCCGGCGGAGCATGGCGTCACGGTCACGTCGACATCCGGATCCATCGAGCGCAGAATCACGCTCGACGCCGGTGCGACCAAGGAGCTGGTGTTCTCCCTTCCGCAATCGCCGACGGCTGTGGGCGGCTGGGTCTCGCTGGCGTCGCCATTTCAAGTGGAGCTCTTCGAGGGAGGCGAGCTGGTCGGCACGAGCGGCACGACGAGGGTCATGCTGCCGGTCGGACGGCACGCGCTCGTGCTCAAGAACGTGAGTCTCGGCTACGAGTCCGGGCACAGCGTCGAGGTCGCCGCCGGCCGGGTCGCAACGATTGCGGTGGTGGCTCCCCAGGCACGGCTCAGCATCAACGCGGTACCGTGGGCGGATGTTGCGATTGACGGCACCGCAGTCGGCCAGACGCCGATGGGCAACATCATGATTGCCGTGGGCCTGCACGAGATCACATTCCGTCATCCGCAGTTCGGCGAACGCACGCAGGCGATTGTCGTCACCGCCGCCGGCGCCAACCGCGCCGCCGTCGATTTCACCAGGTGACGCGTGCTGAAGAAATCGCTGATGGCGGCGTTGATCGGCAGTTCGTGCGGTGCCGCCGCCGGCTACTGGACGGCGCCGGCGCGTGCCGCGATCGAGACTCGAACTTCAATTGAAGGTTCAGACGCTCGCGCCGGTGTTGTCCCAGTGGACGTCTCCGTGCCGCCGCGGTCGTCAGCGCCCGCGGTGTCGGATCGTGTTAGCAGTCCGCCGAGCACCCGGCCGGGCGCGCCCGACGCCAAGTCCGGCGACGTCCTTGGTCTTGCGCAAGAGCTGGCACAGCGTGCCGACGTCACCGCACTGGTCGCGCTGAGAGCAGCCGTGCTCCGTCTAGCGGAGGAGGCTGGTCGGAAGGACGACCCTGCCATCGTTCGTCAGATTGAGGCGATCGATCGGTACCTGTCCGAAGCACGAGCCCTTCGCCTCAGGCTCGATGCAGCAGCCTTGCGCTAGAGCACATCTTCCATTCTCTCCGTCCTACCGGTGCGGACCGGCCTGGCAGGTCGTCCAGAAGATGCGCGCATCCCATGCGTTCGCGCAGCGGTTGTAGATCTGGTAGTGCGTGCAGCCGTCCTGGAACTGGCGGTACATCGGGCTGTTGCACTTGTCCGTCGGCGTGCCCCACCAGTACTTGAACTCTCCAGGGTGCGGGTTGATGCAGTTGCCCGACTGTGCGCTGCTCTCGCCTTCCGGTGTCTCCGGCAATTCCAGCGCGGTGAGCACCGGTACGAAGCTGTCGAGCAGGAACGCCGAGGCGAGCGAGGGCGCCGCCGGCCCTTTCGATAGCGCCGTTGAGTGTCCGTGTGAACGTGAATCGTAATCGTGCTTGTGATGCTTGGGATCGCGCACCCACTGCGCGAGGTCGATCCCATTCGCGCGGCGTTTGACGTACACGCAGCGGTCCGTCTTCTCGAAGAATCGGTAGTGAATGTAGTTGTGCTCGTCGGTGTCGGAGCCGATCGCCAATTCCTCAGGATTGTCTTCGCTTTGATGGTTGAAGTGCCACTCGAACGCTGCGGCATCCTCTGCCGCCTTGTGATCGGCCTCCTGGTTCTGCGGGTTGCTGCTGTCAGATCCCGCATGCCTCGGATCCGGCCGGCCGTTGGTATAGGCGCCGGGCTCTTCCAGGCGTGACTGTCCGATGACCTGCGCGTGCGCTTCGAGCACCGGCGGTGGCCCGTACTTGCCGTACAGGAACATCCCCCCCACCGCGAGCGCCACCAGGACGACCAGCGCGCGGCAGGCGACCGGCAGGCTCATGAGGACCGTGAGGCAAGCATCGACGATGGCGTTCGTGACGCCGCCGGCCGTTGACGGTTTCCGTTCCGGTTGCGCACTCGGGGTCGGCGCGTCGTGCAGCGTGGTGGCCATGGCATCCTCCGCAAGGCCGTTCGATTTGCCGTTGGCCCAGCAACCGAGGTACCAAGTCACCGCTGGTGAAAGGCTGTGAAACAGAGCGACGCAGCCGTCACACCTTCCTATCCGTTTGGATAGGTGGCAACCCGCTCGGATAGTGCGCCCTCAGACCAGGCCGCCCATCGCCGGATCGCTGATGCTGTCCTCGCCGTTCTCGAGATGGCCGGCCAGTCGACGCTCGAACTGCGGATCGTCATCGACGGTGATCACAAGGTCGTACCATCCCCAGATCGGTGCGAGCGACCAGCTCCTCGAGCCGGACTCGCCCGGATCGAGCGACAGTCGCTTGCGGCGTGATGTATACGCGTCGAGCACGGTGACCCGGACGGATTGGTGTGCGCGATTCGTGATCTGCAGCGAAAGTTCGCGGCCGTCGTCGCCGTAGGTGGCTCGAACCTCCAGATCCGCGTGACCCGGAGTGGCCGCCCCCTTGAACGAGCGATGAAACCCGTTGGGACCGTACACCGCGAGGTCGTAGCCTGATCCGGCGACCTGCCAGGTCTCGGTCACGTGCTTGTGTGGCTCCACCGTGTAGGTTTTCGGAGATTCGGCGGCGTTGCCCGAGCGGACCTGGAAGACCGCGGCCGCGTCGCCGCTGTTTCGAAAATCGACGCGGAGCGAGCCGTCCGCTGGATGCAGATCGCCTTCGGCCTGGAGGGTATAGGGCAGCGCCCGCGCCGGGCGCACGCCGCGTTCCTGGCCAGGCAGCGATCCGTGCGCCGGCGGTACCGGTGGCTGATCCGGATGACGCTCGAGATCATCGGGCTTGAACGCATCCGTGCTCGGCAACGCGATCCGTGGCGACGCATTTGGCGTTCGGAAGTCAAACGCCGTCGTGAGATCCCCGACAACCGCGCGCCGCCACGGCGTGATGTTCGACTCGACGAGATCCGGATGGCCCTGGGCGAAGCGCGCTTCGAGAAAGCGGGTCATCGACGTGTGGTCGAACAGTTGCGAGTTGACCCAGCCGCCCCGGCTCCACGGAGACACGACGATCATCGGCACGCGAATCCCCAGACCATAGGGTCCGCGGGCGTGACCCGCGTCGCCGGGGAAGATCTCATTGGTGATGGCGACGGTCGAGACGCCCTCCGAACGCGACTGCGGTGGAGTCGGCGGCACCATGTGATCGAAGAAGCCGCCTTCCTCGTCGTAGGTGATGAACAGGGCGGTCTTGCTCCAGACCTCCGGGTTTGACGCGAGGATGTCGAGCACCTGCGAGACGTACCAGGCGCCGAAGTCCGGCACCCAGTTCGGGTGTTCGCTGTACGCTTCCGGCGCGACAATCCACGACACCTGCGGCAACCTGCCATGCCGCACGTCCTCGCGGAATATGTCCATGAGACGCTCGGGCTCGCGGCTGTGTGGTTGCGGCAGTTCGAGAATGTTCGTGCCGGTCCTGGCTCTGTCGGCGAGCGGCGTTCCGGCCGGCGCGAACTGGTACTGGTGGAAATAGAGGAGCGAGTTGTCCCCGTAGTTCCCGATGTACGCATCGTCTGTCCAGCCCCAGAAGCCAGCCGCGTCCAGTCCAACGCCGACGTCTTGATAGACCTTCCAGGAAATCCCGGCGCGCTGCAGCCGCTCGGGGTAGGTCGACCAGTCGTATCCGGCTTCCGCGTTCGTGATGACCGGTCCACCGCCGCCGCCGTCGTTGCCGACCCAGCCGGTCCACATGTGATAGCGGTTGGGATCGGTGGGACCCATCAGCGAGCAGTGATAGTTGTCGCAGACGGTGAATGCATCGGCCAGCGCGAACTGGAACGGCAGGTCCCTGCGGGTGTGATAGGTCATCGTGGTCACGCCCTTGTTCGGCACCCAGCGATCGTAGCGGCCGCCGTTCCAGGCGGCGTGGGTATCCGCCCACCCGTGGGGAGGGTCCGGCAGGAACGTCATGCCGAGGTCGTTGACCGCTGGACGAAATGGCAGCAGCACGTCGGATCCGTTCGGCTGATGCCACACCGATTGGCCGGACGGCAGCTTGACGGCGCGCGGGTCCGCGAACCCGCGCACGCCGCGCATGGTGCCGAAGTAGTGATCGAACGAGCGGTTTTCCTGCATCAGAAACACGATGTGCTCGACGTCCTCGATCGTGCCGGTGCGGCGGTGGGCCTGGATAGCGAGCAATCGGCTGAAGTCCAGTGGCACCGCGGCGAGAGCCGGCGCCCCGATCAGTTTCAGGAACGAACGACGATCCGGTGCATTCATGACGGACACCTCACTGTTGCCGCTTCGACGATCGGCGGGCAGAGGCTAGCAACGAGATGTAGAAGCGATGTGTCCGCGATTCGATGATTGCGTAAATCCTTTCGATCGATGTTGAAACACGCGCAGGTTTACGCGATCGCGACGTCGTCGTTTCACGCGCGCAAAACCGGGTGTCTAGTCTCTGTCTGCCTGCTATGCTCGCTGCGGTGAGACGATCACGTTCCAGGATGAAGGCGGCGATGCTGGCGGCGGTGTGTGCGGGACTGACGGCGGTCGTCCTGCCGGCGGCGCAACAGGCGCCCGCGCGGCACACGCACGTCGTCATTGTCGTCGACGGACTGCGCCCCGACTACGTGACAGCAGACGCGATGCCCCGGTTGTTCCGCCTCGGCCGGCGCGGCATCGTCTTCACCGCGCATCACGCGGTGTTTCCGACCGTGACGCGCGTCAACGGCCCGTCGTTCGTGACAGGGTCGTATCCCGAAACGCACGGGTTGATGGGAAACGCCATCTACATTCCGAAAGCCAACCCGGCCAGGGCGCTGGACACCGGCGGCAGGGCGAGCCTCGAAGCCGCCGAACGCGCTGACGGCCCGCTGTTGACGGCGCCGACGCTCGGCGACATCCTCCAGCGATCCGGCAGGAAGGTGCTCGCGGTCAGCAGCGGGTCGAGCGGATCGGCGTTCCTGCTCAATCACACGACCACCGGCGGCGCGACCGTTCATCCCGAGTTCACCCTCCCGCCTGACCTGGCGGTCCGCGCCGCGGCGCGGCTCGGTCCCGCGCCGCCGCATGCGACGCCAAACGACGCACAGAACCGGTACGCCATCGACGCCTACCTCACACTGGGGCTCGACGAGATCCATCCGGACATCACCTTCGTGTGGCTGAACGATCCGGACGGCACCGCGCACGCCAGCGGCATCGGCGCCGAGCCGACGGTCAAATCGCTGGCACTCGTGGACGCCGGCATCGGGCACATCGAAGACGCGCTCAGTGCCAGAGGCCTGCTCGATCGCACGAACATCATCGTCACGTCGGATCATGGCTTCTCGACGCATGCCGGAGGATTCCGGCTGTCGGCGCTGGTCGAGCCGTTTGCGAAGCCGATGCCTGATGGCTCGATGGACATCGTGGTCGCTGAAGGCGCGATCTATCTGCGGTCGCGACCGGATCCTGAACGCGTCGCCGCGATTGTCTCGGCGCTGCAGAAGCGCCCCGAGGTCGGGGCGATCTTCACGAGGCCGCGTCCGGGCGCAGGGTTCGAGGGGATGGTGCCGGGCACCCTCTCGTTCGATGTCGCGCGCTGGAACCATCCGCGGGCCGGCGACATCCTCGTGTCGTCGAACTGGAGCCACGACAGGAACCAGGGATTTGCCGGCACGACGAGGGACGGTGGCACGGCCGGCCACGGCAGTTCGAGTCCCTACGACATTCACAACACCCTGATGGCTGCGGGTCCCGATTTCCGTGAGCGCGCGTCGAGCGAGGTGCCGACGTCAAACGTCGATCTCGCGCCGACGCTGTTGCGTCTGCTGGAGCTCCCGGCGCCAGCCAGCATGTCGGGGCGTGTGATTCTGGAAGGGTTGCGGAACGGTCCGGCGATTTCAACCGTTCGCGTCGAGCGGCTGCAACAGACCGTGAAGACGGGTGACAACACCTACGAGTTGACCGCCCATCTCTCCATCGTCGACGGCCGGCGGTATCT
>Ga0114129_10016571_pt1 | contig 10495 bp, 9 predicted proteins | sample RhiMetdeltSRZDD1_FD_80071 | JGI IMG/M metagenome (GOLD analysis project Ga0114129, IMG submission 80071) | Populus rhizosphere microbial communities from Tennessee, USA - Rhizosphere MetaG P. deltoides SRZDD1 (version 2) (version 2) | ecosystem: Host-associated > Plants > Roots > Rhizosphere >... | reverse complement strand
TACTCACCCGTTTGCCACTCAATCGGGGCCGAAGCCCCTCTCGCGTTCGACTTGCATGTGTTAGGCACGCCGCCAGCGTTGATTCTGAGCCAGGATCAAACTCTCATGTTAAAGGCGTTGTCTTCCTCACATGGACCGCCTGACGGCGGCCCCTACGAAGAAGCGCAACTCGATAACGCGATCGCCTGTTGACTTGGCTCTTGCGTTGTTTTCGTACTATTGTCGAGCGTCTGACTTATCCCTTGCGGGTTTCATCAGAGCCGTTTCGTCCGCCTTCGTCCGCCTTCGCACCTTGCGGTGCTTCGGCGAGACTTCGGCAAGACAAGCTGACACTCGACGGGCGTTCACTTCTGCACGCGGCTTCTTACGAAGCGTTATGCAACCGTGAACATTTGTGTGCTTGCACGCACTATCTAGTTTTCAAAGAACCGGATGCCCGACCCGACCGTTTCCGGCCATGCGGGGTCCCCACCGAGCGGCCGTTACCGTCCGTTTTAGGGGAACCTTCTGAGGTTACTACCCAAGGTCCGTGCTGTCAAGCCCGCGCGCCTTTGATGAAGCACACAGCCCGCTTGGTTGACTCCGCGTCGACCTCACCATCGGGCCTCAGGGCTCGCCGTCGAACTCGGTCGGGCCTCAGGGGCCCGGCCCCATCGACTCGGTCGGGCTCAGGGCCCGACTACCACTGCCGGGCTGGCGCCCGTCAGACCAACCTTTCGATCCTATGTTGCACGCCGCCGACTGTCAATCGTTCAAGACGCGCACGAGGAAATTGTCCTTCTTCCCCTTTCGGACGACGAAGTACTGACCATGAATCGCGTCCTCGGGTCGCAGGCGCGTCTTTTCGTCAGCGATGCGATTTCCGTTGACCGATACGCCCCCGCCCCTGATGAGACGCGCCGCCTCGCTCTTGGAGCCAACCACCGCATTCGACGCGAGAAACTCCGTGATCGCCCATCCCTCTGCGAGGAAGGGGATTTGCGAGGAGGGTACGCTGCTGAAGACGTCCAAAAACTCCGCTTCCGACATGTCTCGCAAGTCGCCCTTGAACAGCTTCTCAGCGGAGCTTTCGGCGTCACGCACAGCCTCTCCGCCGTGCACGAGCCTCGTCACTTCCTGGGCCAGCGCACGCTGGGCATGTCGTCGATCGGGTTCGGCGCCACTGGCGATTTCGAGCTCGGTGATTCGCTCCTGACCAAGAAACGTAAAGAACTTCAAATACTTGATCGCGTCGCGATCGTCGACATTCAACCAGAATTGATAGAACTCATAGGGCTTCGTGAGCGCTGGGTCGAGCCACACCGCCCCGGCCTCAGTCTTACCGAATTTCGTTCCTGCGGCAGTCGTCACCAGCGGCATGACGACACCATGGGCTTTTGCTCCACGCACGCGACGAATCAAGTCCATGCCCGCCGTGATGTTGCCCCACTGATCACTCCCGCCCATCTGCAGCGTGCACCCGTAGCGATCGTGCAGAACGAGATAGTCATACGCCTGCAAGAGCGAGTAGCTGAACTCCGTATATGAAATGCCATCCTCGCTCTCGATGCGTCGCTTCACCGACTCCTTCGCCAACATCGCATTCACCGTGAAGTGCTTGCCGACGTCTCGCATGAAGTCGATGGCTCCGAGCTTCGTGAGCCATTCCGCGTTGTCCACCAGTCTCGCAGGATTTGTTGCCGCGTCGAAGTCCAGAAATCGCTCGAGCTGCGTGCGAATGCCTCGCACGTTCTCCTCGACGCGCTCCGGCGTCAGCAACTGTCGCTCGACGGTCTTTCCACTGGGATCCCCAATGAGACCCGTCCCTCCGCCCACCAGGCCGATCGGCCGATGTCCCGCCCGCTGCAGGTGCGCGAGCGCCATCACGACGAGCAACGACCCGACGTGGAGGCTCGGAGCGCTCGGGTCGAATCCGATGTAGCCGGTCAGCTTCTCGCCGCCGAGCGCGTCTCGCGCGCCTTCGGTCGCGGCGTGGATCAAGCCACGCCACTCGAACTCGCCGTACACATCCATCAGCCGGTACTATACCGGTCTACGGTCTCCAGTCTACGAACGCGGCCGTGTTCCATCTGCGGTGCCCTCTCCCGGCCAACGCACATTCCCTTCTCGTACCGAAGACCGTAGACTGAAGACTGCAGACCCGAAGGTCCACGATGCTCATCACCCGCCGTGCCGCCGTCAAAGGTCTGCTCGCCACCGCGGTTGGCGGGCTCACCGGCGCATCGACGTACGGGGTGCTCTACGAACGTCATCGTCTTGGCGTCACGGAAGCCATTTTGCCCGTCTCTGGGTTGGCGCCAGGGCTCGACGGCCTTCGGATCGGTCTTCTGACGGACATTCATCACAGCAGCCTGGTTCCGGCGCACGACGTCGCGCAGGCGGTCGACGTCACCATGTCTGCGAAGCCAGACCTCATCGTGCTGGGCGGCGACTACGTCAGCTTTCAGGATCGCAAGTTCGTCGAACCGGTGGCGGAGCTCCTGTCACCGCTCGACGCACCATGTGGTGTCTTCGCAATCCTCGGTAATCACGACGATGATCGCGAGATGCCCGCAGCGCTCGCGCGGCGGCATATCAGCGTCCTCAAGGACCAGCGCACGCGACTCACGATTCGCAGCGACGCGCTCGAGCTCGCTGGCATTCGATTCTGGACGCGACGGATCTCGGACATCGCGCGGGTGTTGAAGGGCGTCGAGGACTCCGTGCTGCTGCTCGCGCACGATCCTCGGCGGCTCATCGAGGCCGCGGCGCTCGGCGTACCCGGCGTGTTGTCAGGCCACACGCATGGCGGCCAGATCGTCATGCCCGCCGTCGGCGCGCTTGCGCGGATGCGCTTCCCGGTCGTCGCGGGACTCGGTCGCCGCGACAATGCGTCGATTTTCGTGAGCAGGGGTGTTGGAACCGTCTACGTACCGGTCCGCATCAATTGTCCGCCGGAGGTTGCCATCGTCACACTTCGGCGGCTGTCCGCGGTCTGAGAAACCGCTGACCGTCGATCCTCCACCCGCCATCGAGCACGAGAGAGACGGCCTCCGGATACGCGCGATGTTCCTCGACGAGGATGCGAGCGGCGAGTGCCTCTTCCGTGTCTCCTTCAAGAACCGGGACCGCGCGCTGCAGGATGATCGGCCCGGCATCGAGATCTGCGGTGACAAAATGTACCGTGACGCCGCTGATCTTCACGCCATGCGCGAGCGCTTGTCGCTGCGCGTCCGCGCCAGGGAACGAAGGCAGTAACGCGGGGTGGATGTTCAGAATCGCCTGCGGGAACGCCTCGAGCATGGGCGCACCCAATCGGCGCATGAACCCCGCGAGACATACCAAGCCGACATCGCGTGTGTGCAGCTCGCGCACGAGCGCGCGATCGTAATCGTCGCGTGACGGCCATCCACGGTGGCTGATCGAGATCGCGTCTATCCCTGCTTGCCGCGCGCGTTCGAGGCCCGCCGCATCGTCATGGTTCGAGATCACCACGGCGATCGTTGCCTCGAGGCGACCACTTCGAATCGCATCGATGAGCGCCTGCAGGTTGCTGCCACGCCCGGAAATCAGCACGCCGAGTCTGCGATTAATGGGGTCGGGGGTCATTTAAAGAGGACACTGTTCATCGGTCGCCGAAGCGGCATCACCATTGCGTTCTGCGCGTCGTCATGCCGAGGCGTCGACGAGCGCACACTGCGGGACTGGTTTACCACGTCGTCAACAGAGCCGCGAAACGCTCGATGCTTTTTCATTGCGACGCTGATTACGACGGCTTCATGCGTGTCCTCGCCGCGGCGGTCGCCCGCTTCCGCATCGCACTTTTTGCGTACTGTGTGATGCCTAACCATTGGCATTTCGTGCTATCTCCATACGTCGACGGAGAGCTGTCGCGTTGCATGCATTGGTTAACGACCACGCACGCTCGACGCTGGCAGACATGTCGCGACCTCGATGGACAGGGAGCAGTCTATCAGGGTCGGTTCAAGGCTCTCCCTGTCAGCTCTGATGATCACTTCCTTTGGGTCTGTCGTTACGTCGAGCGGAATCCTGCTCGCGCGTCGCTCGTCGAGCGTGCGGAGGACTGGCGATGGTCCAGCCTTTGGCAGAGAGAAACGAATCTTCGTGCGACGCCCAGGCTATCGGAATGGCCGGTCCAGCGGCCCAACAACTGGGTCTCGCTGGTGGATACACCTCAGACAACGGCGGAACTGGAAGCGTTCAGAGCCGCGGTCAGAGCATGCGAACCATTCGGCACTGACGAATGGAAGCAAGCCTTGAAACGGCAACTGAATGAGATTCCATCGAGCAGGCGCGGACGACCTCGACGATCCAGAGCACGTGGAGAGTGTCCTCTAGAAATGACTCCCGACCCCATTACACATAGGTGACCGAAGGCGGCTCGCCGGCGACAACCTCACCAATCACGCGCGCATCGCGACCGCCTCGAGCCGCGAGCTCGTCGATCAAGGCCTCGGACTGATCGCGGCCGGTGACGATGATCAACCCGATGCCCATGTTGAACGTGCGCATCATGTCGTCTGCCGGTACGCGTCCGCTCGCCTGGAGCCACCGGAAGAGGGGAGGCACGTCCCATGATGACAACTCGACGACGGCACCCGTGCCGTGCGGAAGTATTCGCGGAAGATTGTCGGTGATTCCGCCGCCGGTGATGTGCGCCATGCCTTTGATGCGGCCGGCCTCGAGCAGTGGCTTCACGATAGACAGATACGAACGATGTGGCTCGAGCAATGCGCGTCCCACGGTCGTGCCGAGCTCGGGGACATAGCTATCGACCTTCAATCCCAGGCCATCGAAGACGATCCGCCGCGCGAGCGAGTAGCCGTTCGTGTGAAGCCCAGAAGACGGAACTCCGACCAACACGTCGCCGACCGCGACGGTGCGTCCATTGATCAGCCGCTCTCGATCGACGACACCGACGATGAAGCCGGCCAGGTCGTACTCGCCGTCCGCGTACATCCCGGGCATCTCGGCTGTCTCTCCGCCGAGCAACGCGCAGCCGTTGTCACGGCACGCGGCTGCCATGCCGGCGACAACCGATTCGGCAATCGCTGGTGAGAGTCGTCCGGTCGCGAGATAGTCGAGAAAGAACAGCGGCTCCGCGCCCTGAACAAGGATGTCATTGACGCAGTGATTGACCAGATCGGCGCCGACGGTATCGTGTCGATCGCTGAGAAACGCGATCTTCAGCTTCGTGCCGACGCCGTCCGCGCTCGCGACCAGTACCGGGTGACGATGGCCGCTCTCAAGTTGAAACAGTCCTCCGAACGATCCGATGTCGGACAGCACGCCGGAGGTGAACGTCGACCGCGCCAGGCCTCGAATTCGACGGACAGTTTCGTTGCCAGCATCAATGTCGACGCCTGAAGACTTGTAGTCCATGAGATCAGCGATCGAGGATGCGCGAGATCAGCCGATGACGGGATCTTTGTCGAAGTCGGGTATCGAAACGGGCTGCAAGTCCATACGCGCCGGCTCCGCATTGAGCTTCAGGGCCAACTGGAGGTAAGCCGCTTCGTCGCGCGGAAACGCCACCGGATACACCCCCGTGTAACACGACGTGCAGTACCGTTGACGGCCTCCACTCACGGCACCGGTGAGCCCATCAAGACTCAAGTACGCCACGCTGTCGGCGCTCACGTACTTGCGGATCTCTTCAATCGTGTGTGTCGCCGCGATCAACTCGGATCGCTGCGGCGTGTCGACGCCGTAGAAGCATGGCGAAATCGTCGGCGGACAACTGATGCGCATGTGGACTTCCTTTGCGCCCGCGTCGCGCACCATCCGCACGATTTTCCGGCTCGTCGTACCACGAACAATCGAGTCGTCCACGAGGATGACTCGCTTCCCCTCGAGAATGCTCTTCACCGGGTTCAGCTTGACGCGAACACCGAAATGACGAATCGACTGCTGCGGCTCGATGAACGTCCGGCCGACGTAATGATTCCGAATCAGCCCCATGCGCATCGGCAGGCCCGATGCTTCCGAGAAGCCGATGGCCGCACAGACACCAGAGTCTGGGATTGGCACGACGACATCAGCCGGTACGCCGGCCTCACGAGCCAGCCGACGACCAAACTCCGTTCGGATTTCGTTCACGCTCTCGCCGAAGACATAACTGTCTGGCCTGGCGAAATACACGTGTTCGAAGATGCAATGCTGCGTCTGGGGCGCGGCGCCAAACGGTTTGAGCGATCGGATCCCGTGCGCAGTGACGATGACGATCTCCCCGGGCTCGACATCGCGCACATACGTGGCGCCGATGAGATCCATCGCGCAGGTCTCGGAGCAGATCACCCAGGCATCGCCGCGGCGTCCGATGGCCAGCGGACGAAACCCGTGCGGATCGCGGGCGCCGATGAGCCGACCCTTCGTCATCATCACGAGGGAATACGCACCACGGACCTGCGACAACGCGTCCACGATCGCGGACTCGACATCGTCCTCACGCGACCGCGCGAACAAGTGGACGACGACTTCCGTGTCCGTCGATGACTGAAAGATCGAGCCCATTCTGACGAGCGCATCTCGCAGCTCGCCCGCATTCACGAGATTGCCGTTGTGCCCGACAGCGAGCTGACCATGTACGCTGTCAATGACGATCGGTCCGGCATTCGCGAGCCGGCTTTCTCCCGCCGTCGAGTACCGCACGTGGCCCATTGCGATGTGACCGGGCAACGTCGCCAGCGTGTCGCTGTCGAACACCTCGTTCACATAACCCATCGCCTTCGATACGCGGATTTGCGTGCCGTCGGACGCAGCAATGCCCGCGCTCTCCTGTCCTCGGTGCTGCAGCGCGTACAGACCGAGGTAGGTGAGGTTCGAAGCCTCGGGATGGCCGAAGATCCCGAAGACGCCGCACTCGTCACGGAACTTATCGATCATCTAGTGGACCGCCTCAACTGATTGATCACAACTCACAACAAGTGTTCGACTACGATTCGACTGGCCGCGACAACGGAGCGGCCAGCCCGATGTGCGAACGACGTACCACGCAAGCCTCAGTGTACGACGTTATGCAATGGCACGGCTGCGTTCGAAGTACGTCTCGAGCGTCGTCGACCAGATATGCTCGGCGCCCGCGAGCGACTCGTCCAGCACCTGCCGACCGTCAACGGCCATGCGAATGCGATCTCCGCCGACCACTCCAATTTGTGCAGCGGGGAGGTGGACCGCTGCAGCCAAAGACAAGAGCTCGTCGACGCGATCCGGGCTGACCGAGACGACCACCCGTGAAGCGGATTCCCCAAACAGCGTTGCCACGTCCTGATAGAGTGCCTGTATCGTCACGCCGGGGACGTCCGCGTCCACGCCAAGCGACGTGTCGAAACAACACTCTGCCAGGGCCACCGCCAGTCCGCCCTCGGCACAGTCGTGCGCCGACTGAATCACGCCAGCCGCAGCGCCCTGCACGAGAAACCGTTGCAGCCTTCCCTCTCGAAGGAGATCGAGCGTCGGAGGCGTTCCGCGGACGAGGCCATGAAAGACTTTGAGGTACTCACTACCGCCCAGCTCGCTTCGACTCACACCCAATAGGATTACGACGTCACCAGCGGTGCGAAAGACCCGACTCACTACCCTGTCGGCGTCTTCGATCAGCCCGACAACCCCGATCACCGGAGTCGGCAACACACCCCGACCGTCAGTCTCGTTGTACAGGCTCACGTTGCCGCCGGTGATCGGTATCTCGAGCGACCGGCAGGCCGCACCCATACCCTCAACGGCACGTGCAAACTGCCACATGATCTCGGGCCGCTGAGGGTTGGCGAAGTTGAGACAATTTGTCGCCCCAATAGGCTGGCCGCCAGCGCACGCGACGTTGCGTGACGCCTCCGCGACGGCGAGTTGGGCACCACGGTATGGATCGAGGTAGACGAAGCGAGCGTTGCAGTCCACCGAGAGCGCCAGCGCGCGTTTCGTGCCCTTGACGCGAACGACCCCGGCTCCCATTCCCGGAAGCACCACCGTGTTGGTCCGGACCATGTGGTCGTATTGCCGGTAGACCCAACGCTTGCTTGCGATTTCAGGAGACCCCAGAAGACGTCTGAAAATGTCGCGCGATGTCGCCGGCTTCCCAAGCGCCGACAGGTCCAGCTGTTGCGCGTCTTCGAGATACGCCGGCTTGACCATGGGCCGACGATACAGGGGGGCTTCGTCCGTGAGAGCGCTATTCGGGATATCGGCCACCACTTCGCCGCGATCCTTCACGCGCATGCGGTTGTCGGTCGTCACTTCTCCAATGCGGACGGCGTGCAGATCCCATTTCTCGAAGATCCGCTCGACCTCGGATTCGCGGCCTTTCTTCACGACCAGCAGCATGCGTTCTTGGGATTCGGAAAGCATGATCTCGTATGGCGTCATGCCGGTTTCGCGCTGTGGCACGAGTGCGACATCGATTTCAACGCCAGCGCCGCCGCGTGATCCCATTTCACATGTTGAGCAGGTGAGACCAGCCGCCCCCATATCCTGGATGCCGATGAGCGCATCGCTCTTCATCACCTCGAGGCACGCCTCGAGCAGCAGCTTCTCCATGAAGGGATCGCCGACCTGAACCGCGGGCCGCTTCTCCGCCGACTTGTCGTCGAATTCGGCGGAAGCCATCGTTGCGCCGTGGATTCCGTCGCGTCCGGTTTTGGCGCCGACGTAGTAGACGGCGTTCCCGGCCCCCGAGGCGGTGCCTTTGATGATCTCGTCCGCTCGCGAAATGCCAAGGCAGAAGACGTTCACGAGCGGATTGCGCGTGTAGCTCTCGTCGAAACCGATCTCGCCGCCGACCGTCGGGATACCAATGCTATTCCCGTAGCCGGCGATGCCGGCGACGACGCCCGCCATCGTTCTGCGCACGAGAGGATCATCGAGGGAGCCGAAGCGCAGCGAGTTCAAGAGCGCGATGGGACGCGCGCCCATGGTGAAGATGTCGCGAATGATGCCGCCGACGCCGGTGGCTGCCCCCTGATACGGTTCGATGAACGACGGATGGTTGTGCGACTCGATCTTGAAGACCGCGGCCAGACCGTCGCCGATGTCGACAGCGCCCGCGTTCTCTCCGGGGCCCTGCAGCACTCGCTTGCCCGTCGTGGGCAGCGTTTTCAAATGCACGCGGGAGCTCTTGTAGCTGCAGTGCTCCGACCACATCACCGAGAAAATCCCAAGCTCAGTGAGGGTCGGCTGCCGTCCCATCACGTCGAGGATGCGCTGGTACTCCTCACGCGTCAGACCATGTCGCTCGAGTACGGAATCTGTAATGGGGTCGGGAGTCATTTGTCGAGGACACCCACAACGCCGGAGGTTGACGCGACCGACGCTGTCCTCTTTAAATGACCCCCGACCCCATTTATCGCCGACTGAAACACGACGAGCCCGTCGGCGCTGCCGACGGCCAGCTCGCACGCACGCTCGGGATGCGGCATCAAGCCGACGACGTTCCTCGCGTCGTTGGTGATGCCCGCAATGTTGTGCACTGAGCCATTGGGATTTGCCGCATCGGTCACATCGCCCGATGGCGTGACGTAGCGGAAGATGATCTGGCGATTCTTTTCGAGCCGCTCGACGACTTCTGGTTCGGCGTAGTAGTTCCCCTCACCATGTGCGATCGGAATGCGCAAGACCTGACCTGATTGAGCCGCTGCTGTGAACGGTGTGTCTGTCTGCTCGACCTTGATATGAACGTGCTCGCAGCGGAAATGGAGCCCGCGGTTCCGAAGCATCGCGCCTGGCAGGAGACCGGCCTCGAGCAAGATCTGAAAGCCATTACAGATCCCCAGCACCGGGCCTCCGGCCGCAGCGAACGCCTTCACGTCCTGCATGATGGGTGAGAAACGCGCGATCGCCCCCGTTCGGAGGTAGTCTCCGTGCGCGAATCCACCGGGCAGAATGACGACATCGGCCCCGCGCAGCGAATGATCCTTGTGCCACACGAGCTCCGCATCCTGACCAAGCACATTCTTCGATGCGTAATAGGCGTCGTGATCGCAATTCGATCCGGGAAAAACCACGACGGCGAACTTCATGCCGTGACCTCTATTCGATAACTCTCGATGACGGGGTTCGCGAGCAGTTTGTCGGCGGCCTCCGAGGCGAGGCGTCGCGCTTCATCGGCACTCGGCGCTTCGATGTCGAGCTCGAAATATTTCCCCTGCCGGACATCCTTGACCGAGCCGTAGCCGAGCGTGTGCAGCGCCTCGGTCACGGTCGTGCCCTGCGGGTCGAACACAGATGGCTTGAGCGTTACATACACACGAGCACGCATGAGACGGTCCCTCCACCAGGCCACCCGACCGGCCCCACGATCTTCACGCCTCGACTACCGCATGGTGAAACACGCGCTCGAACACATGATCCACATGACGGAGCTGCGCCTGCAGATCGAACGCGTGCTCGATCTCCGCTGGACCCAGCACTCGTGCGACGTCGGGGTCGGCGAGCAGCAGGCCCTTGAAGTCCCGCTGCTCATCAAACGCCCGCATCGCATTGCGCTGAACCCACTCGTATGCCT
>Ga0114129_10016568_pt1 | contig 10496 bp, 7 predicted proteins | sample RhiMetdeltSRZDD1_FD_80071 | JGI IMG/M metagenome (GOLD analysis project Ga0114129, IMG submission 80071) | Populus rhizosphere microbial communities from Tennessee, USA - Rhizosphere MetaG P. deltoides SRZDD1 (version 2) (version 2) | ecosystem: Host-associated > Plants > Roots > Rhizosphere >... | reverse complement strand
CTCTCGCTGCCAGTGCCGGAGCAGTATCCTCCTCTGGCGCTCTCCCCCCAGCGCCAGAAGCAGAAGACCCAGGAGGCGCTGGTGGCGTGGCTGCTCGCGGACGCCGCGCAGCAGCCCGTGCTGGCGGTATGGGAAGACCTGCACTGGGCCGATCCGTCCACCGTGGAGGTGCTCGAGCTACTGCTGGACCAGGTCCCCACGGCCCGCCTGCTGCTGGTGCTGACCACCAGACCGGAGTTTCGCCCGCCCTGGGCGCCCCGCTCCTCTGTGACGCAGCTCACCCTCACGCGTCTGACGCGCCCCCAGATCGAGGAGATGGTCCTGCGGGTAACGGGTGGGAAGCCGTTGCCCGCCGAAGTGCTGGCCCAGGTTGTGGCCAAGACTGATGGCATCCCACTGTTTATGGAAGAGCTGGTGAAGACCGTCCTCGAAGCGGGCCTCGTCCAGGAAGAGGCAGGCCGCTACGTACTCACAGGCCCCTTGCCGCCGCTGGCGATTCCGGCCACGTTGCAGGATGCCCTGATGGCCCGGCTCGACCGGCTGGGGGCGGCGAAAGAGGTGGCGCAGCTTGGGGCAGTCCTGGGGCGGGAGTTTGCATACGAGGTCCTACGCGCCATAGCGCCGCTGGACGAGGTGACGTTGCAGCACGGCCTGGCGCAGCTTGTCGAGGCCGAACTCATCTACCAACGAGGGATACCACCCCAGGCGACCTACCTCTTTAAGCATGCCCTGATTCGGGATGCTGCCTACGAGTCGCTGTTGCGGAGTACGCGGCAGCAGTACCATCAGCGGATTGCCCAGGTGCTGGAGGCGCAGTTCCCCGAGACCACCGAGGCAGAGCCCGAGTTGCTGGCGCAGCACTTGACCGAGGCGGGCTTGAGTGCACAGGCCATCCCCTACTGGCAGCGAGCGGGACAGATAGCCATCGAACGCTCGGCGAACATCGAGGCGATGAGCCATCTCACCAAAGGACTGGAGTTACTCAAGACGCTGCCGACCACGCCTGAGCATATCCAGCGCGAGCTCGCGCTGCAAATCAGCCTTGCCGTGCCGCTGGCGTCCACCGAAGGCTGGGCCGTCCCAGAGGTGGCAGACGCATACGCTCGGGGCCGGGAGCTGTGTCGGCAGGTAGGCGAGACGCCTGAGCTCTTCACGGTCCTGTATGGACTGCGGATGTTTTATCACATACGGGGGGAGTTACGGACGGCCCGTGAGCTGGCAGAGCAGCTTCTGCACCTAGCCCAGCAAGGACAAGCCCCGGACCTACTCCTGGCCCGTAATGCGCTGGGAACAACCTTGTTCCTTGTGGGAGAGTTGGCCTCGACCCGAGCGCACCTGGAGCAAGGTCTTACCCTCTACAACCCTCAGCAATACAGTTCCCATATCTACCTCTATGGTATGGATACAGGGGTGATTCTGCTGGGCTTTGTTGCGTGGACCTTATGGTTTCTGGGCTATCCGGACCAAGCTCAGAAGAGAAGCCAAGAGGTTCTCACTCTAGCCCAAGAGCTCGCGCACCCTTATAGCCTAGCCTGGGCTCTTATCTATGTTGCCTGGTTTCACCAGTTCCGCCGGGAGGGGCAGGCGGCTCAAGCGCGGGCCGAGGCCGCCATGACCCTCGCGACCGAGCAAGGGTTTGCGCAAATCTCGGCGTGTGGAACCATATCGCGAGGCTGGGCACTGGCTGAGCAGGGGAAAAGAGCAGAAGGCATTCGGCAGATGCGCCAGGGGCAGGCTGCCTTGCGGGCCATGGGGGCAGAGACGATGCAATCCTGGGTTCTTGCTCTGCTGGCCGAGGCTCACGAGAAAGTAGGGCAGGCTGAAGAAGGACTGGCCTTGCTGGCCGAGGCGTTCGCCGTGGTGGACAATAATGACGAACATTTCTACGAGGCCGAGCTGTATCGGCTGAAAGGTGAGCTGACGCTGCACCAGTGCAACGTTCAAGGTTCAACGTTCAATGTCGCCAATCCCCGATCCCTCATCCCTCACTCCCAAGCGGAGGCAGAAGCCGAAGCGTGCTTTCTCAAGGCCATCGACATTGCTCGCAAGCAACAAGCGAAATCATTAGAGCTGCGGGCCGTGAGGAGCCTGAGCCGCCTGTGGCAGGGCCAAGGCAAACGCGCCGAAGCCCGTGAGCTGCTGGCGCCGGTTTATGGCTGGTTCACCGAGGGCTTCGACACGGCTGACCTCCAGGAGGCCAAGGCGCTGCTAGAGGAGTTATCACAGTAGCCAATATGGCAAGTGGCACTGTATGACAGCCCGCCATATCTAAGCCTGCTAGGAACATTCCCATGCGTACAGCTCTGTACCTGCGCGTCTCCACCATCCATCAAAAGCCCGATCTCCAGGCGGATGGGCTGCGCCGCTATGCCGCGAGTGCCGGGCTAGAGATTGTGGGGGAGTACCTCGACGTGGCCGTCTCGGGTCGCAAGGAGGGGCGGCCACAGCTCCAAACGCTGATGCGTGCAGCGCGCAATCATGAGTTTGCCTGTGTGCTGGTCTGGAAGTTCGATCGCTTTGCACGCAGCGTCTCCCACCTCCTCAGCACCCTCGAGGAGTTCAATCACCTTGGAGTGCGCTTCATCAGTGTGCAGGATCAGGTGGACACCGGGAGCCCGATGGGCAAGGCGATGTTCACGATCATTGGGGCAATGGCCGAGTTAGAGTCATCATTGATCTCGGAGCGGGTCAAAGCAGGCATGGCTGCTGCCAGGGTCCGTGGGAAACATCTGGGGCGTCCCGCTACCCCAGCGCATGTCGTGACGCGAATCGAAGAGTTAGCGGGTACAACGGATATGAGCATTCGTCGGATTCACGAGGCATTAAAAGGCAGGGTGAGCCAGTCGGTGGTAGGAGAAATCGTGAAGCGCGTCAGGGCACAGCCACAAGGGGCACCACTGTGACCGGTTTTTACACGTACTCTGTATAAATCCCTGCTTGACATGTGTAGAATCCTTTTCTACCATGCGGCCTCAGCACGATTTCTCTGTGGCCGCCTGCGATGCCGGAATATACACCGCTCTGACCGCTCCACACTGTCGATACTGCCGCTCCTGACTGCGCGATAGTGTACTCCATGGAAGGCTTTTTCTTGAAACCTCATACGAATGTTGTCGACTTGCAACGGGCTGCGATGCGGCTATTGCCAGCGAGCATTCCTTGGATATCACTACCAATTTGCAGGTATTTTGCAGGTAAAAATCAGGCAACGGGTGTCCCGTATCCGTAGACTTATGATCGTTTCTTGTGAGGGAATCATGCGGTTATGCTTGGCGCGCGACCCAGGGCACAATCGGCAGGCGACGAAACACCGTGCTCTCCATCGAATACCGTCGTGATCTGAGGGGGGCGTATGGGGTGGCATCACACAAAGGCCCCTGGGGTGGCCGACGCCATAATGAAGGCCGAAATTCCTCTATGCAGTCCCCTTACAATGAGGAGATCACCCATGGCTCAAGACCCCATTAGAGAGCACCCGCAAAGAAATACGTCCTCAACAATCGTGGCAAATCGAGAGGAAGAGGGATTCCAGGCCCTTCCGCCTTCCATCGAAGGCTTGCCGGCGTGCATTGAAGATGTCCGCCAAGCTGGCCTCGATGGCGATACCGGGCCAGTCGACCCGACCGAGTTCAACCAGTTGCGTGGACGGCTAGAGACCGCCCGGCTGAAGTTGCCGCCCCTCTATCGGGAAACGGTCTTCACCCCCTATGTGCAGACGCTTAATGAGCTAGGGCCGACTGGCTTCAATCAGGTGCTCCTTCGGGATCCTGCACGCGAGGGCGCTGCCGGCCTGATGCTCGACATCGCCCATGCGATTCTCCAGAACGGTGAAGGCTTTAACGAGCGGCAGACCGACACCTTTCAAGAGGTGGTCAGCGACCTGTACGACGGATTCCTCAGCGCCGAGGACCGTATCGGGGTCGAACCGCCCGACCTGGGGATCGTCCCGCCACTCGTCAAATGGGGCCGACCTGACTTCGGCCCGTACACCTTCCCGATCGAGGCGACCTCGACCTTCGGCTGCGGCGCTGCGGTGGTGAGCCTGCCGCCGGGGAATGCCCGGCGCGGCCTACTGGCCTGGGCAGCCCTCGCGCACGAGACCGCGGGCCACGACATCCTCAGCGCCGACACCGGCCTGAGAGCGCAGCTGATTCAAGCCGTGTTCGCCGCTCTTCAGGCCAACAACATGGACTTCCTCGCGAACTACTGGGCGTCTCGGATCGACGAGACTGCCGCCGACACCATGGGCATTCTGAACATGGGACCAGCCGCGGGTATTGGACTGGTCGGGTATTTCCGCGGCCTGAATGCCGCCTTCACCGGCGAGGCGCGACTCCGAAATCAGGGGCCCGCCACAGATCCCCATCCGGCTGACATCGTCCGCGGTTTTCTCGCCGCATCTACCGTGCGGCTCCTCCAATTCCAACAAGCCGACGCCTGGGGGGATATCATCGAGAGCGAGACGCGCAATGATGTGAGGACCATCCGGCTTGCCGGCCGGTTGGTCAGCGAGGCCGAGGCACGCGAGTCGGCCCAGCTGGTGGCCGAGACGATCGCAAAGACCCGGCTCCCAGCCCTGGAAAACCATGCCCTGCTGGATATCCAGAATTGGCGAGATCTGGACGAAGAGATCACGACCCAGTTACGGAGCGTACTCACCACGGCGACGCAGTTGCCGACGCAGTTCGCCACCGGCATTTTCGCAGCGCATGCCGTCGCGGCCGCGGTCATGGTCGCCCTGGATGAGGGAAGTACCCTCTCGCTGGTGTTTGCTCGTATGATTGATATCCTCAAGCGTATGCATGATGGTAATCCATCCTGGGGACCGCTCTTCGTCCGCCATCCTGGGAACCTTGCTATTCACCGTGCCTACGAAGAATTCCTCCAGGTGAACAGGCCGGGCCAGATCGGTCCGCTTCCCGGCCGCTCCCCGGGAGTAGCCTCGACAACGACGCGCCGCAGCGGTGCTAGACGCCAGAGGTCCCCGGCGGCCAGCGAGTGACTATCTGGCCCTAATCTAGCGAAGCCCCAAAAATTGGCCAAGTCGACCCAGGGCGATTTCCCAACAGGGCTGGAACGTGCATCACAAGTTCGTTTTGCCTGTTTAACCACGCGGTTTGTCTCAATTCTGCCGCTCTTGCGTCGGGGTTTGAGCCGCCAGTACAGTCAAAACTTCGCAGTCTACGCATTATGCGCACTTTCCTGCCACTCAGCGCACTATATGGTGCCCCCCTGTCTGCATGCAGATAGATTTTTCGCAGGTTTTTGCCTCAGAACGACTGTACTTGGCCAAAAAATCACCCTTCGCTAGGTTTGGGCCTGATACGCGAGGTATGCAGGAGGAGCATATCCTGTGGCTACACTCAGGTCAAAGATAGATGTCGTTGTAGGGCTAGTGGTGCGGCCAACCACAATACCCCAGCGTGATCTGCCTTGCAGAATGTTGAGGCTCTCGTACCAAAACGGACGCATACCCGGATGATCTGATTATGGTTGTGTAAGGAGGGGCGCCATGCACATACCAACCGTCATGATTGTTACCAGTGATGTAACTCTGCGTCAGAATGTACATAAGCTGTTGCTCCACTGCGGGTACGATGTTGTCCCGATGGTGGACGTGCCTACGTCCCTGGCGATGACACGCCAGCGGCCGGCGCTCGTTATCGTTGGGCATGTGCCCGAGGGGGCGTGGGATGGGGTAGAGGTTGCCCAGCGCCTACGTCGCTGGGACCGCGTCCTCCCCATCGTCCTCCTGGCCCAGCCTGGCTCTGAGGAACTGGTCATTGCAGCCCTCAGAGCCGGCGTCAACGACTACCTCAAATTCCCCTGCTCTGGTGCAGATCTAGAAGCTAGCGTGCAGCGCTGCCTTGCTACTGTCGCCGCTCCAGTCATCCAGGCCGCACCGGCGCATGGCTCCACCGACAGCGCTATGCTGATCGGTGAGAGCCCATCCATGGCGAAAATCAAAGCCTACATTGGCAAGGTTGCGCCCATGGATAGCAATGTCCTGATCACGGGGGAGACCGGCACCGGCAAGGAACTGGTGGCCGCCCTGATCCATCGTCACAGTGCGCGCTGGCAGCAGCCGTTCGTCTGCCTCAACTGCGCGGCTCTCCCTGACAGTCTGCTTGAAAGTGAGCTGTTCGGTTATGAGCGCGGGGCATTCACCGGGGCCGACATTGCCAGGACTGGGATGCTACAACAGGCTGAGGGGGGGACGGTCTTCTTTGATGAAATTGGGGACATGAGCCCATATGCCCAGGCGAAAATCTTACGCGTTCTGGAAAGCAGAGAGGTACAACGGCTGGGAGGTAGACGGCCCGTTCCCCTGAATATTCGGGTCATCGCAGCGACTAATCAGGAGCTGGAGTGCCTCATGGCTGAAGGCAAGTTCAGACCAGATCTCTATTTTCGACTGCATGTGGCGCGGATCCACTTGCCACCGCTACGCGACCGAAAAGAGGATATCCCAGCGCTGCTGGAGCACTATATCCAGGATACCAATCGCCGATTTGGGCTGGAGGTGCAACGTTTTACCGACGAAGCCCTGCCCCACTTGCTGCGTTATGCCTGGCCGGGCAACGTGCGGGAGCTGAAGCATCTGGTTGAGGCAGCGTTTATCGATCTGCCCTTACAGCGTAGAGCGTTGTTAGACTTGCCGGAACGGTTCTGCCAGCAGTACCAGACAAGCGCAGACCAGCCCCAGACCGAGCGTGAGCAGGTGCTGTCTGCCCTCCTGATGACGCGCTGGAACAAGAGCAAAGCGGCCCAGAAGCTCCACTGGTCGCGCATGACGCTGTATCGCAAAATGGCCAAGTACGATATTGTCAGCGGCGGGCAAACCACAGTCGAGACGGTCAGTGGCCCAGCCGAAGCCCTGTAACATGTTCCCCTCGGATGTTACAGTCCTGTGACGCACTCCTGAGACAGGTAGCCCAAGCTCGGCTGTCCGCCTGTGCGTCAGAGATACCCTGTATGCTCCATCCCCTGGTGTTTCTCTCTAGGCACTTCCACGGGGTCCCCCAACCTCCTGGTGTGTCACATCTCCTGTGACACTTCCGGTGGGGTGGGGCTCATGCCCAAATGCACATATTAATGTAAGTATTTTTGAAACAATTACTTGTAGAAAACGTGAGCCGTAAGGAAGCTGTGGCACTGCCCTTGCATTAGCCATGGATGCGACCCGCGTTGGTGCACAGACGTCCGTGTTCCAGAGACGCGTGGAGCATCAGAGGCTATTACACGCGGAGAGGCTCATGGAGTATGACCGTGGCACTCCTCAGGAAGTCGGCCCACCCGAAGGCCATTACGCCAATTATTTCCGCGTGGGGCACAACGCCTTCGAATTTCTGCTCGATTTTGGTCAGCTTGACGTTGAGAGACAGGCCGTACAGTTCCATACCAGAATAATCACCATACCGGTGTATGCCAAGATTTTGTTCGAGCTCTTCCGCGAGTCTGTTGATCGTTATGAACAACGCTTTGGCATGATTCCTAACGAGGATGAAACCGAGTCAAACAACGCATGAGCCTCCTCTGGTAGGGAAATACGCTCCATGGCCGATGATTTCACTATTATCAGAGATGTCGGCAATACGCTGCGCGTACTCCTGGAAGAAAGCATTCCTGCTTTGGCAGGAAACGTTTCCTTCAATTCACCGGCAGACATGGCGACTGTATCAAATAATCAGAGATTGCTGTCTCTGTTTCTGTATCAAATTACTGAAAATGCCTCGCTGCGGAATCGCCAGATGGAAGCGCCTGATCCAGAACGCGCGCTGTATCCACCCATGGTCCTTGATCTCTCCTATCTCATTACGCCTTATGCCACAGAGAGAGATGAGGAGTTTGATCTTTTGGAACGCGTGGCCCGCATCTTTTATGACCATGGGATACTGCGCGGCTCGCAACTCAAGGGCATGCTGCTAGAGAGTGGCAATGAAACCTTACGCTTGGTGCAGAATTTTTTATCACTGGAAGATCTAAACAATCTGTGGAGTACGTTTGGGAAACCGTTCAAAACCTCGCTGGCATATCTCGTCACACCCGTGTACATCCCGTCAACACGCGTCGTGCAGACACCGCGCGTGGTCCAGAGAGAGGACAGATACTACCAGATTACCCAGGGGAGAAGGGGCCAGTAGTGGTGCAGGTCGATGGGAAAACCGCCGTACACGACGCGACATTTGTCACCCATGTGTCACTCGCTGTCGCCCTGCTCGATAGCTATACCTCGGTGGTGCGCCGCAATGGTCAGGACATGGGGCTGAGAGAGCGCCCCCTCGGTCGGGTACGCGTGCTGCTGCGCGAACTGGCGCGTGAGGGGCGCGTGAACCCGAGCGGTTATTATCTGTTTCTGAATATTCCAGATGGCAGCTATACCTTGCGCGTCGAAGCCGAGCACTATCTGGATGAAGAAGTACTCCTACATCTCCCGACTTCACCACCGCATAACCCACTCGTATCCATTGTACTTCAACCGCGGGCGTCGTATCCGTTTCCGCCGGGTGCAACCTTGATTAGAGGGGTCGTGCAAGACGCCACCAGGGCACGGGTGGCTGAGGCGACTGTGGACGTGGTCGGCAAACAGGTGGCGAGTCGGAGTAGCGCGAATGGTGAATTTGTCCTGGCGTTTGGGCCCCTCAAAGAAACAGACATCATACGCGTCAGTGGGAGGCCCATGGTCAGAGGCAATGGTGATCACACCATCACCGTGCGGGCGCAGCACCCCCAGCATGGGGTAATGAGCACGCCCACAGAGGTGCAGGAAGGGACGGCGGCGTTTGTGACGCTCATCTATGCATGAGCCACGTGTGCTGAACAGGAGGGACGGCGATGCCTGAATATCTATCACCCGGTGTGTATGTTGAGGAAATTGAACTCGGGGCACGCCCCATCGAGGGCGTGAGCACCAGTACCGCTGGGTTTCTTGGCGTAACCGAGCGTGGGTCGACCGACGTACAACTGGTCACCGGCTTTGAGCAATTCCAGCGCCTCTATGGGGGATTTATTAGGGATGGGTATTTGCCCTACGCCGTCGAGGGGTTTTTCCGCAACGGAGGACAGCGGTGTTTTATCGGACGGATTGTGCGGAGCGGGGCAAGTGCCGCAATGCTCACCCGAGATGCGCTGACGTTCGAAGCCATTGGCGAAGGCCTATGGGGGCAGCGGGTTGCCATGCGCATTGAAGATGCCTCGCTCGGTGGTGCACTGTTCAAGCTCACCGTCGCGTATTGGAGTCGCAGCCTGCCTGCCCTGGATGTGCCGCTCACGTCGCCGCCAGCGGACCGCAATCGCATCAATCGCCTCCTCCGGGAGCGGCTCGAAACGGCTGCGCTACCCGCCGAAGTCTTTGATAACCTCTCGACTGATCCTGACTCGCCGGACTTTTTTGGCAAAAGGGTGAATGGTACCTCGAACCTCATCACTATCACCGCTACCAGTCCAAGTGTCAGCCGCCCTACCAATACCTCATCGCTGGTGCTGCTGGAGGCCCTGCAAGGCCATTCGGACGACGACGGGACGAGCCCACTGGACCGTGAGGATTTCCTTGGGAATCTGACCGCTCTGCCGGGGGAGCGACGTGGCCTCACCGCCTTTGCCGACATTGACGAAATCTCCATTATCAACGTTCCGGACCTCCACCTGATTGCAGACTTCACGCAACGGCGCACCTTGATCGATGATGTGCTCTCCCAGTGTGAGACCTTGAAAGACCGCTTTGCCATTCTGGAGGCGTCAAATGATGACCCGAACTATCGACGCCCCGACCGGATCTCCAATGACCTCTATGATGAGGAAATGCGACGCTCCAAATACGGCGCCCTTTACTACCCCTGGATCAAAGTCCTGGACGCCATCACGCAGCTCCCCAAAGCTATCCCTCCCGGTGGCCATGTAGCGGGCATTTATGCCCGCACGGATCAGGAGCGCGGAGTGCACAAAGCGCCGGCCAATGAAGTTGTGCGCGGGGCCCTCGAGGTTGACGTGCTGGTAACGAAGGGAGATCAGGACATTCTGAACCCGAGGGGGGTCAATGCCATTCGGGTCTTCCCTGGGCGTGGCATACGAGTCTGGGGGGCACGCTGCACGATCTTGGATGCGCTCTGGAAGTACATCAACGTGCGCCGCTTATTTATCTTTCTCGAAGAATCGATCGACGAGGGTACACAGCCCTTCGTGTTCGAACCCAATGACCAGAAGCTCTGGGACCGCGTGAAACAGACTATCACGCAATTCCTCACGCGTGTCTGGCGTGATGGTGCCCTCATGGGGACCACGCCGGAAGAAGCCTTCTTTGTGAAAGTCGACCGCACCACCATGACCCAGGACGACATCGATAATGGACGCCTCATTGTGCTGATCGGGGTGGCACCGGTCAAACCAGCGGAGTTTGTCATCTTCCGTATTGCGCAGATGCCCCAGGGTGGGTCTAGCATCCTCGAAGGCTAACCTGGGTAGTGACGCATGACGCACCAGGAGGAGGCCAGATATGG
>Ga0114129_10016567_pt1 | contig 10496 bp, 10 predicted proteins | sample RhiMetdeltSRZDD1_FD_80071 | JGI IMG/M metagenome (GOLD analysis project Ga0114129, IMG submission 80071) | Populus rhizosphere microbial communities from Tennessee, USA - Rhizosphere MetaG P. deltoides SRZDD1 (version 2) (version 2) | ecosystem: Host-associated > Plants > Roots > Rhizosphere >... | reverse complement strand
TACCGGCCGCCAATGCACTTCACTTGCACGAGCCCCCATGACGTGGCACTTTCAAATCGAAGAGCAGCCCGATCACCTTCTCGTCCGTGTCGAGGGAGAATGGCAAATGCAACGGCTGCTGAAGATGCTCGATGAAGTCAGCATGGTGTGTCGCCAGCTTGGCTATCTCAGTGTTCTGATCGATTGCCGTGAGGTACGCGGACACCTTTCAGAGGCCGACCGTTATCTCGCAGGGACCCGTATGGCTGAAAAATTTGGAAAGATCCGACTGGCCGCGCTGTTGAGCTTGGACGCGGCGATGACGAAGTTCGCTGAGCGGGTGGCTGTTGCAAGAGGAGCCGCGGTGCTGGTCACCAAGGATCCGGACGAAGCGCAGCGATGGCTGCGCGGCGATCGCAGTTAGGCCGCTCGCGTCATCCGCAGAATCGCTGGTGCGATCTGATCGAGCGACAGCACCTCGTCGACCGCACCGCGCGCGATGGCCTTGCCCGGCATCCCGAAGATCACACTGGAGTCCTCGTCCTGCGCGATGGTCCCGGCCCGGGCCAGCTTCATCTCTTTCAGCCCATCCGCGCCGTCGTCGCCCATCCCTGTGAGGATGACGCCGACCGCTTTCGGTCCGGCAGCCCTCGAGACGGAGTTGAACAACACGTTGACGCTTGGCCGATGGCGGGACACCAGAGGCCCGTCGCTGACTTCGACCGTGTACTGATTTCCGGCCCTTCGAAGCCGCATGTGCTTATTCCCCGGTGCGATGAATGCTCGGCCGCGGCAAACGGTGTCACCGTCGGCTGCCTCGCGGACATCGATGGCGCACATTTCATTCAAACGGCGCGCGAAGGCCGCTGTGAACAGCTCCGGCATGTGCTGCACGATCAGAATGCCCGGCCCCTCCGGAGGCATCCGCACCAGAATCTCCCGGATGGCGTCGGTGCCGCCGGTTGAAGCGCCGATCGCGACGACCGTCTCGATTCCGGCTCGCAGCGGACGATTGACTTCCGCGTTGTCATGAGACTGCGGCTGCAGCCTCACCGCAGACTCCGGCACGCTGCGGCGGCGCAACTGCGCTCGCGATGCCGCCCTGAGCGCGTCGATCAGAAGCACGCTCGATTCGTAAAGAAACTCGCGCACCCCGACCTTCGGCTTCGTGACAATGTCGAGTGCGCCTTGTTCCAGAGCGCAGAGAGACTGCTTCAAGCCCGGACCGCTGACCGCCGAACAGATCACGACCGGGACCGGATCGTCGGCCATGATCTTGCGCAGGAACGTCAATCCGTCCATGCGCGGCATCTCGATGTCGAGAAGGATGACGTCGGGCCGCCGACCCCGCATCTTGTGCATCGCGATGAAGGGATCAGCGGCGACTTCGACGCTGACATCCTCCTCCTGAGACAGGAGCGCCGCTACCGTATGGCGCACAACCGCGGAGTCGTCGACCACCAGAACGTGCATCGCCGATCACCAGTTGGCATCGAGAGCGGCCTTGGCCCGTTCGCACGTCGCGGTCCAGTAAAGCGCGCTGCCGGCGTGCCTGCTGAAGATGGTGAACAATTCGCGATCGAGCGGCTTATCCACCATCTTGTCCGTAAAGATCGCGATGGCTCCGATGGGGATTGAATCCATCATCAGGGGAATGCAGGCGCGCAGCCGCCGCTCCGACACAAGAGCGGCGTCGGGCTCCCATAGGCGCTCGTACATCTCGCCTTCCTGGGTCGCGCGGCCGATCAGCCCGATCCCGAGGGGAATCGATTCGAGGTTATCGGATTCGAGGCCGCTCGAGCTGACTGGCACTAGCCGGTCCATGTTCGTGTCGAGCTCGAAGATTGCCACGGCACTTGAGCCCGAGAAGGCTGTAGTGATGGACCGGATGATCTGCAGCACGAGGCCGCGATCGTGGGTTCCATGAAGCAGATCGGTGGCGGCGTGAAGGGCTGCCAGCGCCGTCATCTTCAGCTCGGTTGAGGTGGGCCGGTCGTTGACGGTGTGCGTCGCCCGTTCATTCGGGACGGTGACCGCGTCTTCAATCGGCATTTTTTCTCGTCGGGATGACAATTCGAACTCCTTCGCTTCGTGCAATGAAGCGTTATTCGATTAGTCATCGATCGACGTCAATTCATTACAGCGTTTTCCGATGTAATGAATTCGATTGCAACGCGGACTAATGTCCAGGAGCTCACAATGAGTCTTGTTGGACGTTTGGAGGATCTTCCGGTTTCCGACATTCTGCGGATCGTTTATCTGAGCCGCGGAACAGGCGCCCTGGAAGTAAGTCGCGGCAGCGAATGCCACCGCGTTCTGTTTCGCCGAGGGCTGATCGTCAACGTGACGGCCCCGGCGGATCCGAGTCTCCGCTCGCATCTGGAACGGCAAATGAGCCTGGCGCCGCTGGGGCAACTCGGGCAAGAAGTGCCGATCGGAGTGGCAGCGCTCGAGATGAACCTCATCTCTCCCGCCGACCTGGCGAAAGTCGTCTTCAAGAGAGTCTCGGACCTGGTCAAAGCGCTGTGCGAGCTTCGCAACGGCGAGTTCCGTTTTCTGGCGTCTGAACCGACGGCGTCGGAGATCGAGTACCAGCCGAAGATGCTCTTTCGCCACGGCGGCATCCAGCTCGAAAAAATCCTCGGCAAGAGCTCCATGCAGTTGCGGGCTCTCAGCAGCATCAAAGAGAGCATCGCGGCCGGAAAGGCCGCTACTTCTTCCGAGAAGATCGCGGCGGCACCCGCGCCGATTTTCAAGGGCTCGGTCGTGATGTTCGAGCAAAACCAACAGGCCTCCGAGGCGATACGACAGGCCGTCATCCGTGCGGGCATCGAGCCCATCGCGTGCTCGGCCATGGATGCCAAAGAGAAAGTTGTCGCGTTGCTCGCGGAGAAGCGGTTCTTCGTGGCGGCTCTCGATGTCGGCACCGCAAGCGCGCAGCAGGTCTCGTGGCCGCTGCTCGATCTCATCAAGGACAAGAATCCCGAGATCCCGGCGATCGTCATCGACCAGGAATCCAGTTTCCGCCGGCGTCACATTGCGTTGCAGGCGGGCGCAGATCTCTACCTGACGAAGCCGCAGCCACCGAAAAGCAAGCCGAACCTCTACGACGAGGAGCTGGCGCTCTTTGCGGAGGACGTTGCACTCTTCGCGCGCCGGACGCTGCAGAAATCGGAAGAGGCCAAGCCGGCAGCCCGCGACGAAGCGGTCGCCGACAAGGAGCGGATGTATCGCGGTTTCCGGCTGCTGATGCAGTTGATCAGCGAAGTCAGCGACCCGAGCGACATCAGCCAGCTCGCGCTCACGATTCTGCAGCTCGCGGCCGACTATGTCGATCGCGGAGTGCTGTTCGCCGTGACTCCCAGCGAGTTCGCGACCCTGGGCCGCTTCGGGCTGAACAACAGCGGCCCGCGAGGCTTGCGCGTGTCGCGCGGCGAGATGGAGGTCCTCGATCGCGTACTCGAGTCGCGGCAGCCGTATCGCGGCCGCGTCGACGTCACGGCTGCCGACCACCAGTTCCTCAACGCCTTCGGCGGGCACCCGCCGTCGGAGATTGTGGTCCTCCCGATCACCAACGGAGATGAAATCGTCGGTCTGCTTTACGGCGATAACGCTCTCAATCAACGCACCATCGACGACACTGTTGGCCTGGAAGTGTTCCTCTCGCAGGCCGGCTCGGTTTTTCAGAACGCCATGATGGCCAGCCAGGCCCGCAGCCCGCTGGCCATGGCACTGTAGGTTCGCATGCAATGCAAAGCAGTCGTTGATCTGATGTCCGATCACATCGAGGGCGCTGTGCCGCTTGCCTTGCTGGCGTGTTTCGAAGATCACCTTGTCGCCTGCAGCCATTGCGCGAGCTACCTGCGGCAGATGCAGATGACGATCGCCGCGATGAAGGCGCTCAGGCGGTGGTCAGCGACTCCAGAAATCCCTGGATCGTGTTGAGCTTCCGCTCGGCATCGGAATAGAGCCTGGCTGAGAAGATCGCGGTGGCCGCCTGGCCGGCGAGGAGCGAGAACAGCTCGTAGTCGGTGGCTGAGAACGCCCGCTTCTGCTGCAACAATTGATAGATCACCAGCAGTCCGATGATCTTCTCCTTGATCTTCAGCGGGACAACCGCCAGTGGGTTGTCGATTCCGGCCTGTCCGTCGAAAGCGCCTTTCGCGAAGTAGCTCTCGCCGCTGGATGCCGCCTTGCCGAGCTTCCCCTCGCCGGCGCGGACGACCAGGCCGGCGATCTCGGGCAGTACCGAGCTTCCTTCCGAGGCGATCGTGCGCAGCTCGCCGGTCTCTTCGTCGAGCAGAAGAATCGCGAAGCACTCCGAGCCAATGAAGTTGATCACGATCTCGTGGACGTTCTGCAGGACTTCGTTGAAGTCGAGAGTCGAATGGAGCTGGTGACTGGCGACGTAGAGATTGGCGAGGTTGCTGTTCTGCTGCTCCATCTCGACGAAGCGCTCCGCGAACTCTCGGTTCTCGCCTTCGACACGCTTGAGGCGCGCGATCGTCTTCTCGCGCTCGCCGTTCTCAGTCTGGAACTGCTCCTTCTGACTCTGGTAAGACGAGACCGATTTCTCCAGAATGGCGACGTTGCGGTGCAGGGATTCGTTTTCGCGCAGCATTTCCTCGACGAACTCTCTTCCCGTATTCAGGACGTCGACGAGGCGTTGCGCGCGCTGATGCAGATTGGTGGTGAGGGTTCTCATCGCTTTTCTCCCGAGAGGAATTTGTCGAGGGCGTTCCGCAGCCGGGTCCGCGCTCTATGCAGCGTCACGCGCTGGTGATTCTCCGACATGCCGAAGAGGTCGCACACTTCGCGGGTTGTCCATCCTTCGACGTCGCGCAGCACCAGAATCTGTCGCTGAAGAGCGGGGAGCTTTACCAGCTCGCGTTCGATGTACTCGAGCGTTTGTGTTGTCATCAGTCGATCCTCCGGCGTCCAGACCGCAGGCGGCACCAGCCACTGGCCGGCCCGCTCGTGATCGTCGGCGTAAAAGTGCGACGCATCGAGCGGTTCGTCGTCTGTGCAGGACGGATATGTCAGATTTCTGTTCAGCCGGCTGGCGCGCGCTTCGTGCGCGGCGTGCGTCAGTGCGCGGTTGATCAGCACTCGAAAGAGCCAGGTCTTGAACTTCGATCGCCCCTGGAATCGCTCCAGGCCTCGCATGACCGCGATCCACGACTCCTGCGCCACTTCCTCCGCGAGCGCAGCCGGCACGTAGGTGCTGGCCACGCGAATCATCGCGGAGTGATAGCGCCCCACCAGCTCCGCGAACGCAGCCTCGTTCCCTTCGCGAGCCTGCGCCACGAGCGCGGCATCCGGGTCGGAGGCTGCTGTCCACGAAACGTGGGGAATCGGTATCGGTCGGCTGACCATTGCCTGTTCCAAGTTCATGAAGTTCCTAGAACGCGACGAGCAGTTTCAGCCCGTAGCGTGTGTCTCTGCTCCGAGCGGGGTTGTAGTTCCGCTGCTCGAGCGAGTCGCAGTCGACGAGCACCGCGGACGTGACCTTCTGCAGATTGGGGAACCAGTACGCGACGCCGCCGATGTTGCGCACGCGGCGCTGACGCGTCGCGCGATCCGGCCGTGTGTCGTCATGTCGGAAAAGCAGTTCCCATCCCGAGGTCAGCCGCGGGTTGACCCATGCCGACCAGCCGCTGCCGGCGACGCTGCGATCGTGGGCGCTGATGTGATCGAGTCCGCCGTTGACGCGCGCGCTCTCGAACGTCACCTGCTCGATCAGCCGCCGGCGTTGAGCGCCAGGGGCGGAGTGATCGGCGTCGTAGAAGAGCGTTGTCCGGAGGCCCTTGAGAGCGCCGGCCGGAAGGGGACGGAGCGACGCGCGGACCTGGATCGCTTTCTCGCTGTTCGTCTCCGATTTGCTGTAGCCCTCGCCGTTGTAATAGCCGGCGTGGATGTCGCCGTAGTTCGAAGGGAAGTTGTAGTGCCCCGAGAACCCGGCGTCGGACGACGTCAGATAGCCTTCGCGCTCGGCGAAGATGGTTCCCTGAAAACGATAGCGATAGATTCCTTCCTGGTAGTCGACCAGCGGCGTCTGCTGCACGCCGAGCCGGACCCACGATCCCTTGGCGGTCCACTGATCGAGATTGAATTGCGCGAAGGCGTACTTGAGGCGGAACGTCTGGCTGCCTGACAGCGAGCTGCCGGTGCCGCTCTCGCGAGCGACGTCGGGCGTCACGCGGAAGACGATCCACGAATTCAGATTGCCGGTCAGGTTGATGTAAGCGCGTGAGACATTGAACGCGGCCGGAACGCTCTTCGCGTTGGTGTAGTCGGCGAAGATGGTGGTGCCGACTTTGATCGACGGCGCGTCGGCGGTGGTCTGTGCGGCGGCTGTGGCGGCCAGCAGAGCCAGCGCCAGTATGGAAAGAGTTCGCATGTTTCAGTCCTTTGCAGAATTGTTAGGCGCAGCGGCGCGCCGGTAGGCGGCCGGCCCTGCGTGCTGCAGCCCGTGGGCGGCAGCGGCGATGGTTTCGGAGTGACCCAGGAAGAGGTAGCCGTCCGGCGCGAGGTGGCGCGCCAGCCGGTCGATGACGGCCGACTTCGTCTCCTGGTTGAAATAGATCAGCACATTGCGGCAGAAGATGAGATCGAAGCTGCCTTCGATGGGATAGTGCTCGGCGTTGAGATTGATGCGGCGAAAATCGATCATCCTTTGGAGCTCGGGCCGCGCGTGCATTTTTCCCTCGGCCGAGCGCACGCCGCGAAGCATGTAGGCGCGCTGGTATGGCCGCGGGATGTCGTGTGCGCGCTCGATGTTCCAGACACCTTCGCGCGCCACTCCCAACACACGCGTCGACAGATCCGACGCCAGAATCTCGGTGTTCCACGCCTCCTCGGAATCGAGGTGGGCGCGCAGCAGCATCGCCAGCGAATACGGTTCCTCGCCGGTCGAGCATGCTGCGCTCCACACTCGGATGCGTTTTTGTCTGGCGCCAGACGCGGCTTCGCTTCTCCAGCGCGGAAGAATCTTCTCGTCGAGAAACTCGAACTGGCGCGGCTCGCGGAAGAACCGCGTCTCGTTCGTGCAGATGCAGTCGAGCATCTCGGCGCGCTCCACGGAATCGTCCGACTCCACGCGATCGAGATAGGAGGTGAAATCGCGCAGCTCGAGCGTCCGCAGGCGCCGCGTCAGGCGTCCGGAAACCAGCGCCTTCTTCGGTTCGGAGAGATAGATCCCCGACTCGCGATGAATCAGCTTTTGAAACCGCCGAAATTCGCGATCGCTCAGCGGACGGATCCCGTGATCAAGCGTCTGTTGCATTTCAGGCCACCGCGCTCACGGCTGCGTCGGACGGAACGACATCGACTACTTCGGCGGCGGCTGTTGCAGTTGCCGCAGCCAGGATGTCGTTGCTCGACAGGACGTGATCGATGTCGAGAAGGACGACGAATTTCTGATTGCTGATGCCCATGCCGAGGATGCAGTCGACGCGCACCTTCGGTCCGAAGGCCGGCGCGTTCTGAATCTCGTCGGGACGGAACTCGACGACCTGGTGGACCGAGTCCGCCATCACACCCATCACGAGCCGCTCGTCATTGGTGGTGAGCTCGACGATGATCACGCACGTGCGTCGCGTGACCTCCGTCGGCCCGATCCCGAACTTGATGCCCAGGTCGACCACCGGTACGACCGCGCCCCGAAGGTTGAGCACTCCGCGAATCCACACTGGAGCGCCCGGGACCTTCGTGAGCGTCACGCACTCGATGATCTCGGTGACCTGCAGAATCGAGACGGCGTATTCCTCGCCGGCCAGATAGAAGGTCAGATATTGGTTGAGCGACTGAGTCGCTGCGTTCGCTTGCATGTTCGTCGCTCCTAGAAGTGGGTGTAGTCCGCCAGCGGTGAGGCTGGCAGCGCGGTTTTTGCTGCTTCCAGAGGAAGTGCGCGTCCGCCGCGGAACGGCGCATAAGGCGGAATGACTGAGGTTTCGCTCTCTGTGCGAGCGGCCTTCACAGGCCCCGTCTGATCCGCCGACTTGAAGAACGCAATCGTCTGCTGCAGGGCCTCCGACTGCGAGGCCATCTCCTCGGCGGTCGACGCCAGCTCTTCGGACGCCGATGCGTTCCGCTGCGTGACCTGATCGACCAGCGTCATGGCGCGATTGATCTGCGCCACGCCGGCCGACTGCTCGTTGGATGCCGCCGCGACTTCGCGGACCAGATCTGCCGTGCGCCGAATCGTCGGAACGAGCTCAGTGAGAAGCTTGCCCGAGCGCTCCGCAACACCGACGCTGGACGAGGCCAGACCTCCGATGTCTTTGGCGGCCGCCTGGCTGCGCTCCGCGAGTTTGCGAACTTCGGTCGCTACGACTGCGAAGCCCCGGCCGTGTTCGCCGGCGCGCGCGGCTTCGATTGCGGCGTTGAGCGCCAGAAGATTGGTCTGATACGCGATCTCTTCGATGATGGAGATCTTCTCGGCGATCTTGGTCATCGCCTCAACGGACTGACCGACAACCTGCGCGCTCTCTTCGACGTCGCTGGTTCCCTTGAGTGCCATCGTTTCCATCTGCCCGCTGTTCTCGGCGTTCTGCGCAATGGATGCGCTCATCTGCTCGAGGCTGGAAGTGGTCTCTTCGACCGACGACGCCTGCTCGCTGGTTCCCTGCGAGAGCTGCTGCGCGCTGGAAGAGATCTGTGAAGCGGCCACGGTCAGAGCGGACGCGCCCGAGCGGACTTCGCGAATGATCTCGCTGAGACGCTGAATCATGTTCTCGAGCGCCTTGCCGAGCGCGTCGCGGTCGGAGCGGGGAGAGACAACGACGCGCAGATCGCCCGAGGCGATGCTGGTGGCGGCGTTCGCGATTTCGGCGTTGGAGTCCACCATGCGCTTCATGGCCGCGAAGAGGATTCCGGTTTCATCGGCGCCGCGCACCGGGATGTCGAGATCGAGGTCACCCTCGGCGAGCTTCTCGGCGTAGCGGACGACCTGCAGGATGGGACGGCTGATGCTGCGCGTAACGGCGACGGTCAGCACAAGGACGATGGCCACGCCGCACGCAAAGATCACCCACATGGTGGCGCGCGTCCGGCTTTCGGTATCGGTGACGACCTTCTCCTTGGAATTCATCCGCTGGACGTTCTTGCCTGCAAAGCTGTCGAGCGTGTCGTCCAACCGATGGATGTCGTTCTTGAAGGGTGTCATCGCTTCGTTGGCCTGCGCCGGCGAAGTGATCTTCTTGTTGCCCAACTTTGCGACGACCGCTTGATACCCGGCGGTATAAGTCGTCAGGTCGGCGTGCAGGCCGCGCAGAAGCTCTTTGTCATCCTGCGCGGTGGCGGTCTTGTCGAGCGCCTCGAGCGTCTGGAGCAGAAGCCCGTGCGCATCGTTCCACTTCTTCGAGTACTCCGCTTCCTTCTCCTTGTTTCCGATGTTGAGGAAGGTGTCCTTCTCGAAGCGGCGGAGGTCGAGGCCGTTGATCTGCGCCTGCAGAGCAAGGTTACTCATCTTGCCGTCGTGATGCAGGATTTGGTAGGTGGTCTGCACCGTCTGCGAAAGACCCCAGAAGCCGGTCACTGCGACGACGGCCACCAGGGCGATGCTGAGGCCGAATGACAACGCCAGCCTCGTTCCGATTTTCCAGTTGCTGAACATGAAGATCTCCTTATCGCGCTCAATGGCGCAGTTAATTTGTTATCGCCTGTCAGGCGGGGGCTATGAGTTGTAGTGGACCGTTAGATGCGTGAGCCGATGGATCGAAGCACTTTCAAACTCCTGTTAGGCCGCCGGCGGTTCAGCCGCGCGGCGCACGATTTCGTGTGGGTCGAGAATCAGGGCAACGCGCCCGTTCCCGAGGATTGATGAGCCGGCGATTCCCGCTACGCCTCGCAGGAGGTGGCCCATCGGTTTCATGACGCTCTGGCTGCCGCCTAACAATTCCTGGACGACCAGACCGGCGCGCCCGCGCTGATGGTGGATGACGACCACGTTCTCGCGCGCGGGCGAGGTCGACGGAATGTCGAACAGATGACCGAGGCGGACGAAGGGGAGCGGCTCTCCGCGGAGATTGAGAACTCCGCGCGCATCGGGCGGCGTCCCGGCCGGAAGCTCCATGCATTCGGCAATGGCATCGATCGGAACGATGTAGGTTTCGTCGCCGACGGCCACTCCGAATCCCTCGATGAGCGCCACCGTCAGCGGTAAGCGGATCATGATCGTGGTTCCGGTGCCGGCGACGGAGGCAACGCTGACTGTGCCGCGGAGAAGCTCCACGTTTCGGCGCACGACATCCATACCGATGCCGCGGCCCGACACTTCGGTGATTTCATGGGCCGTCGAGAAGCCGGGCTGAAAGATCAGGCCGAGGATGTCCTCGCGCGAAAACCGCTCGACGTCGATCGACATGGCGCGAGCGCGGCCGGCGATGCGGACCTCATCCAATCCGCGTCCGTCGTCGGTGAACCGGAAAACGACGCCGCCGGATTCGTGGGACGCCGAGATGCGGATCGTTGCGGTGGCGGCCTTTCCTCGCGCCGTCCGCTCTTCCGGGCGTTCG
>Ga0114129_10016566_pt1 | contig 10497 bp, 7 predicted proteins | sample RhiMetdeltSRZDD1_FD_80071 | JGI IMG/M metagenome (GOLD analysis project Ga0114129, IMG submission 80071) | Populus rhizosphere microbial communities from Tennessee, USA - Rhizosphere MetaG P. deltoides SRZDD1 (version 2) (version 2) | ecosystem: Host-associated > Plants > Roots > Rhizosphere >... | reverse complement strand
CGTCAACAGTTCCGCGCCGAGTTCGGCGGCGACAACCCGCCCGACTGGCAGGTGCATACGGCGTTACTGCCCAAGGTGCAGGACGCGGCCGAGCGCGCGGTCGCGATGGGGCTCGACCGGATGCGGCGCCCGGGACTCGAGGCGGCGCTCGTGGCAATCGATCCGCAGACCGGCGATATTCTCGCGATGGTCGGCGGCGCCAATTATCCGCGCAGCACGTTCAATCGCGCGACGCGCAGCAAGCGGCAACCCGGTTCGGCGTTCAAGCCCCTCGTCTACACCGCGGCGCTCGAGCACGGCTACTCCCCGGTGTCGCTGCTGTCGAACCTGCGGCACGTCACGGCGCCGGACAACCCCGAGTGGATGCCGGGCAACGCGCACGGCGAACAGCCCGACGCGTTGACGCTTCGCGCCGCGCTTATCGAGTCGAACAACGCCGCGGCCGCCGATCTGCAACAGCTCGTCGGCTCGAAGGCGGTGCTGCGGCTGGCCAGCGACGCCGGGTTGGAGGGTCTGCCCGACGTCCCGTCGCTGGCGCTTGGCACAGGGCTCGTCACGCCGCTGGAGCTCACGGCCGTCTATACGATGTTTCCCGGCGCCGGCCAGATCGCCCAACCGCGCGGGGTCATCAACGTGTTCGACGCAAACGGCGCGCAGGTGCTGGACCGGCCGGTTCAACGTACCCAGGTCGTCGCTCCGCCGGTCGCATTTCAGATGGTCAGCATGCTGCGCGACGTCGTCGAGCGGGGGACCGGCGCCCCGGCGCGCGCATTCGGGGTCCGCGGAGCCGTCGGCGGAAAGACCGGAACGACCGACGATTATCATGATGCATGGTTCGTCGGGTTTTCCACCTCCGTCGTCGCCGGTGTCTGGGTCGGATTCGATCAGCCGGCGCCGATTGCCCGCGAGGCGTACGGCGCGCGGGTCGCCTTGCCCATCTGGGCGGACTTCATGAAGCGGGTCGCACAGACCCTGCCGCCCGGGGATTTCCAGGCGCCTCCAGGCATCCACGTCGAAGAGCTCTGTAGCGTGTCGTACTTGCGGGCGGTCGATGGGTGCCCAACCTATTCCGAATACTTCAAGGAGGGGGACAAGGTCCCTTCTCAACTGTGCACGGTCCATCGCGGATCGTTGAAGGAGCGGACAGCGCGCGCAGTCGGCGGTTTTTTCCGGTCGCTGGGGGGTAAAATCGCCGGAATCTTCCGCCGCTGACCCTTTGATGCCAGACCCTATCCGCGTCCTCGTGGTCGACGACGACCTGGCCCACGCGGAAATGGTCGTCCAGTTCCTGCGGCTCACCGAAGCGTGGGCCGACGCCGCCATCGACACCGCGCCCACCTACGAGCAGGCGTTCACTGCCCTGACCACCAAGCCGTACGACGTCGCGTTCGTCGATTACTGGCTCGGGTCGCTCGACGGTCTCGCGCTGCTGCGCGACGTCCGCCAGCACGGCGTGACGACACCGGTCGTCGTGCTCACCGGCCGTGGTGCCGAGGAAGTCGCCGTCGAGGCGATGAAGGCCGGCGCGGCGGACTATCTGAGCAAGACCCATCTGTCGGCCGAGGCGCTCGAGCGGACGATCCGGTACGCGCTGGCGCTGCGCGCCGAAGAGCAGCAGCGGCAGCAGGCCGAAGAGGCGCTGCGCGCCAGCGAAGAGCGGTTTCGCGCGCTCGTGGAAAACAGCTCCGACGCCATGCTGCTGCTGGACGCCGAAGGCCGTGTTACCTACATGACGGCCTCCTCGCAGCGTCATCTCGGCTGGAAGCCGCCGGATGTCGTCGGCCGGTCGATCTTCGAATTCCTTCATGCCGACGATCGCGAAACGATCACCGCACGCATCGCCGAGGCGCTCCAGACACCGACCACGACGGTCACCGCGGAGGTTCGCTTCCGCCATCCCGACGACAGCGATCGGACGATGGAGATCGTGGTCGTCAATCGCCTGACCGACGCATCGATTCGCGCGATCGTCATCAAGGCGACCGACATCACCGACAAGCGCCGTCTGGAGGAGCACCTCCGCCAGGTGCAGAAAATGGAGGCGGTCGGTGCGCTCGCCGGAGGCGTCGCACACGACTTCAACAACCTCCTGACGGCGATCCTCGGCTACTGCAACCTGATGCTGGAGGACGTGCCGAAGGAGGATCCGCTGCGGCAGGACCTGGAAGAGATCCGGTCGGCGGGCGAGCGCGCGGCCGCGCTCACGCGGCAGCTGCTGGCCTTCAGCCGGCGGCAGATGTTGCAGCCGCAAATCGTCGACATCAACACGCTCGTCCGGCAGCTCGAGAAGCTGCTGCACCGCCTGCTGACCGAAGACATCGTGCTCGTCACCGCCCTCGCGCCTGACCTGCAGAGGGTCAAGGTCGATCCCGCGTCGATCGAACAGGTGCTGGTGAACCTCGCGGTCAATTCACGCGACGCGATGCCCGACGGCGGCCAGCTGACGATCGAGACCGCGAACGTCGAGCTGGACTCCGCCTATGCGGAAACCCATGTCACGGTGATTCCGGGCCGCTACGTGATGCTCGCGGTCGGCGACACGGGCGAGGGCATCGACGCCGCGACCAAAGGGCGGATCTTCGAGCCGTTCTTCACCACGAAGAAACAGGGCAAGGGCAGCGGTCTCGGTCTGGCGACCGTGTACGGCATCGTCAAGCAAAGCGGCGGCTACATCTGGGTCTATAGCGAGCTGGGCCACGGCACGGTGTTCAAGGTGTACTTCCCGATTGCGGAGTCACCGGCGGGGCCGGCGCGGGATGGCGGCGGCGGCGACCTCAAGAAGCAGGCGTGGGAAACCGTGCTGCTCGTCGAGGATGAAGACGCCGTGCGAGCGCTGGCGCGAGAGGTCCTCCGCCGTCAGGGCTACGTCGTGCTCGAGGCGAGGCACGGCGTGGATGCGCTGCGGCTGGCCGAGCGTCACCCCGACGAAATCCACCTGATGATCACCGACGTCGTCATGCCACACATGAGCGCGCGCGAGCTGGCGGAGCGATTGTGCGCGGCGCGGCCGACAATGAAAGTCCTCTTCATGTCCGGGTACACCGATCATGCACTGATGAATCGTGCGCTGACACCCGGATCGTCGTTCTTACAAAAACCATTCACGCCCGAGACGTTTGCCCGCAAGGTGCGTCAGGTTCTTGACGCCGAAAAAGCCACAAAGCTGAGCTAAGGCAGCGTAAAAAGGCGGCCTTGGCCGCCGAAGCGGCGAAGCCGCGAAGGCGGCACTGTTCGTGCAGTTCAGGTGGTGCTCATGCCCGGCTCAACGACTGTTGCTTCATCGCGTTCGCCGGCGTCCGTGCGACGCCGTCTCCCGATCGGCGCCGAGTATCTCGGCGACGGCCGCGTGCATTTTCGTGTCTGGGCGCCACGCGCGTCGGGGATCGCTGTCGTCGTCGACGGGGGCGCGTCGACCGCCCTGCAGCCGGAAGCGGCGCACGCCGGGTACTTCAGCGGCGAAGCCGCGGCACCACCGGGCGCGCGGTACCAATTCCGGATCGATGGCGAGGAGAAGCTCTATCCCGATCCGGCGTCGCGATTCCAGCCGGAAGGTCCCCACGGTCCGTCGGTGGTCGTCGACCCGTCGGGTTTTCGGTGGACTGACTCGGCGTGGCGAGGCGTGTCGCTCGAAGGTCAGATCGTCTACGAGCTGCACATCGGGACGTTCACCCGCGCCGGCACGTGGGCCGCGGCCGTAGAGCAGCTGCCCGAGCTCGCCCGCGTCGGCATCACGCTCCTCGAGCTGATGCCCATCGCCGAGTTCGAGGGACGGTTCGGCTGGGGCTATGACGGCGTCGATCTCTACGCACCCTCGCATCTGTACGGCCAACCCGACGATCTCCGCCGGTTCGTCGATGCCGCGCACGCGTCCGGCATCGGCGTCATCCTCGATGTCGTCTACAACCACTTGGGACCTGTCGGCAACTACCTGCGAGCGTTCTCGCCGGCATACATGAGCGACCGGTACGACAACGACTGGGGCGAGGCCTTGAACTTCGACGGCGAGGACTCGGGGCCGGTGCGAGAGTTCTTCGTCAGCAACGCCGGCTACTGGATCGACGAGTTTCATCTCGACGGCTTGCGGCTCGACGCGACGCAACAGATTTACGATCAGTCGCCGGAGCATGTGCTGGCGGCGATCGGCCAGCGCGCGCGGGCGGCCGCGAAAGGCCGGGACATCGTCATCGTCGCGGAAAACGAGCCGGAGGACACGCGGCTGGTGCGGCCGATCGACCAGGGTGGTTACGGTCTCGACGCGATGTGGAACGACGATTTTCACCACAGCGCGATGGTCGCGCTCACCGGCCGGGGCGAAGCCTATTACAGCGACACGCGTGGGGAGCCGCAGGAGCTCATCTCGGCGCTGAAGTACGGCTTTCTCTTTCAGGGGCAGTACTACCACTGGCAGCGCGACGTCCGGGGGACGCCCGCACTGCACGTCCCGCACCCGTCGCTCGTGACGTTCCTCCAGAACCACGATCAGGTCGCGAACTCGGCGCGGGGCCTGCGCGGCCACGAGCAGACGAGTCCGGGGCGCTGGCGTGCGATGACGGCACTGCTGCTATTGGGTCCAAATACGCCGATGCTGTTTCAGGGCCAGGAATTCAACGCGTCGTCACCGTTCATTTTCTTCGCGGACTTCGAGGGCGATCTGGCGGCCGCCGTTCGCAATGGCCGCGGCGAATTCCTAATGCAGTTTCCCAGCATCGCACCGCTCGTCCGGTCGGGCGCACTCGACGATCCCGGCGCGGACGCGACGTTCGAGCGGTGCCGGCTCGATTTCTCTGAACGCGAGACCCACCGCGACGCCTACGCGCTGCACATCGATCTGCTGCGGATGCGCCGCGAAGAGGCCGCCTTTCGGGCGCAAGGGCGGCACGGCTTCGACGGGTGCGTGCTGTCGGCATCGGCGTTCGCGCTGCGCTTCTTCACGCCCGATCACAAGGAGGATCGCGTCCTGGTCGTGAACCTCGGGGCTGACCTGAACCGGACGTCGATCGCGGAACCGCTGCTCGCGCCGCCGGCCGGCAGCGAGTGGCTGATTCGCTGGTCGAGCGAGGATCCCGCCTATGGCGGCGGAGGGACGCCCGACATTCAACCGGACAGCCAGTGGTTCTTTCCGGCGGAGTCAGCCGTGGTGCTGGCGCCGGGGCCGCTTCGTCCCGTACGTCCGAACCTTGTCAAGCTCCGTCGTGGCGTGTGAGAACAGCGATGCGGATCAAGGAGCCGATTCGTCGAATCCCATGGCCGCCGCCGGGCACCGCGGACCCGGACGCGCTCGTCACGCCCGAATGGCTCGTCACGAATGGTCTGGGCGGGTACGCATCGGGCACCGTCGCGGGTGTGATCACGCGACGCTATCACGGCGTGCTCATCGCGGCGCTGCCCGCGCCGTTCGGCCGCACGGTGATGCTGAGTCGCGTCGCCGAGGAGCTGCGCTTCGCGGACGGCCGCTGCTACGAGTTCGGTGGGCGCGAGCGGACGGGAGCCGCACCCGATGCGCACGGCACGGGGCATCTCGTCGAGTTCAGACTCGAGGCGGGCCTCCCGGTCTGGCGCTTCGATGTAGAAGGCACGGTCATCGAAAAGCGCGTGTTTCTGTCGTACATGCAGAACACCGTGCACGTGATGTACGAGCGGCTCTCGGGTGCAGAGCAGGTAGAGCTGCTCCTGCGACCCGCGGTGAATTTCCGCGCGCAGGAACTGCCGGTCAGCGAGCCGCTCGCGTCGCCGTACGAGTTCCGCGCGGTCGCCGACCGTTCGGAGATTTCGCTCGCGGGCAGCCGGCTGCCGCCGCTCCGCCTGAAATGGTGGGGCGCCGAGGCGACGTTCACGCTCGACCCGAAACGCATCGACAACGTGCTCTATCCGGTCGAGGAAAGCCGCGGCTATCAGGCCCGCGGCGATCTGTGGAGTCCCGGCGCGTTCCGCCTGACGCTGACCGAGGGGACGCGCGCCACGCTCGTGGCGTCCACCGAATCGCCGGAGACCATGAACGTCCTTGAACCGAGCGTCGCGCTGGACGCCGAGCGCATCCGCCGCGAGCGGCTGCTGGCACAGGCTGTAGCCGAGGCGCGCGAAGGACCGGCCGCCGAGCTCGTGATTGCTGCCGATCAGTTCATCATCGCCCCCGCCGGCCGCACCGGGGAAATCGCCCGCGCGCGCGCCTACGGAGACGAGGTGCGAACGGTCATCGCCGGCTATCACTGGTTCACCGACTGGGGCCGCGACACCATGATCAGCCTGGACGGGTTGACGCTCACCACCGGTCGACACGCCGAGGCCGGCTACATCCTGCGAACGTTCGCCCACTACGTGCGCGACGGCCTCATCCCGAACATGTTTCCCGAAGGGCAGCGGGAAGGCCTGTATCACACCGCGGATGCCACGCTCTGGTTCTTCCATGCCGTCAACCGCTACGTCGAGTCGTCCGGCGATCGATTGACGCTCGCGCGTCTGTATCCGACTCTCAAGGACATCATCATTCGCCACGTGCAGGGCACGGCGTTCGGCATTCACGTCGATCCAGCCGATGGCCTAGTCGCGCAGGGGGCGCCGGGCTACCAGCTCACGTGGATGGACGCGAAGGTGGACGACTGGGTCGTCACGCCCCGGCGCGGCAAAGCCGTCGAGATCAACGCGCTCTGGTTCAACGCGCTGAAGTTGATGGAGGAGTGGGCCGAGGATCACGACGATCGTGCAGAGACGTATCGCGATCGTGCCGAACAGGTGCGCCGGTCGTTCAACGAGCGCTTCTGGTACGCCGAAGGCGGTTATCTCTATGACGTCATCGACGGCGAGGCCGGACGCACCGATCCGAAGTGCCGGCCCAACCAGATTCTCGCGATCGCGCTGCCGCATCCGGTGTTGCTGGAGCATCGTTGGGAACCGGTGATGCGCGTCGTCCGCGATCGACTGGCGACGCCCGTCGGCCTTCGATCGCTGGCGCCGGGAGACGCGGAATACAAGTCGAAGTACTTCGGCGATCTCCGCGCGCGCGATGCCGCCTATCACCAGGGCACGGTCTGGGCGTGGCTGGCCGGGCCGTACATCGATGCCTGGCTGAAGGTCTATCCGGATGACTGGGCCGGCGCGCAGCGCGTGCTCGACGGCTTCGTGCCGCACCTCAACGAGGCGTGCATCGGGTCGATCAGCGAAGTGTTCGACGCCGAGCCCCCGTACACGCCGCGCGGCTGTATTGCCCAGGCGTGGAGCGTCGCCGAGGTGTTGCGCGTGTGGGTGAAGCTCGCTCAGTATGCTCAGCACCCTGCGCAGTCGAGCTCCGACGTCGTCGCGGTGTAGTCGGCACAGCGCTTGCGAGAAAGTCAGGCCGAGGAGAGTGGAATGGCCAAGGTGAAGGATCAGATTCAGAGCGGCATCCTCGGCGACATCAACCCTGCGCCGGGCACGCGGGATCACATCAGCGGATCGGCCGGACGCGTCGACGCCGAAAGCCTCGAAAACGATGAGTCCATGGAAGGTGGATCGGGTCACGATCAGAGCCATCACGCCGGCTCCCGCGATGTCACCGAAGGTGTCACGGGTGGGCTGGGTACGGAAGTCGGCGGCACACGGAATTTCCGTCAAGGCACAGGTGCCACGGGCGGCGATATCGGGAACAGACCAGAGTAGGGGCTAGGGGCTAGCAGCTTGGGGCTAGGGGCTAGCTGTCAGAAGCGGAGCACCTCAGTAGCATGAAACGCATATTCGCCGGCATCACGATCGTGATTCTCTTCGTGCTCGCGTTTGCGGCCGGCGGATATGCCTCTGCCAAGTCGTATCAGTTCACCGGCGTGATCAAGGCGGTCGACTCGACCAGTCTGACGGTCGAGAAGAGTGCCAAGGAAACCTGGCAGTTCGAGCTGACGAAGGACACCAAGGGGACAACGCCAAAGGTCGGCGATCGCGTCACCATCTCGTACAGGATGACGGTGACGGAGATCGAGGCGAGCAACAAGAAATAGGGCCTGGCTCCTAGTCGCGACCCTTCATTTTTCTCAGGGCGCGCCGTTGCCGCTTGTCAGGCGAGCCGGTCGCGGTCATGGCGGCCCGGTAGACGCGTTCCGTGCGGCGCAACTCAATTTCTTCCGGGGTCGGCGGCGGCGTCAGGTCTTGATACAGCTGTTTCGCATCGGACTTTCGGATATGACTGTCGGCCAGCGCTCGCACGGTCACGCGCTGCTGGCGCCCGAACGGACGCCTGATCTGCAGCTCGTCTCCGACGTGTATCCGGCGCTTCGGCTTGGCCGCCTGCCCGTTGACCTCCACCCTTCCGTTCTGACACGCCTTTTGCGCCTCTGAACGCGTCCGATAGAGGCAGGCCACGTCGAGCCAGACGTCCAGACGCACGTCATCTGACGGCTGGGGGTCCTCACTCATTCGTGCGCGATCTCGTGGCTTGGGCCTACTTCGGGCATAATGCCCCCCCATGGCCGAAGCCTTCCATCAAGTGTATAGCCCTGTCGGTGGCAGTGTGCTCTTCTCGGCGCTTGTTGCAGCGCTGCCTCCGCTGCTGCTCGCCGTACTGCTGGCCGGCATCCGCGTGGCGCCGTGGCGAGCGGCGATCGCGGCGGCGGGGGCGGCGTTCGCCCTCGCATGGCTCGTCTGGGGCATGCCGCTCTCGCTGACGGTAGCCGCCGCAACCCACGGGATGGCGTTCGGTCTCTGGCCGATCAGCTGGATCGTGCTCAGCGCGGTCTTCTTCTACAACCTGTCAGTCGAAAGCGGCGACTTCGACGTGATTCGTCGATCGCTCTCGCGTCTGACCGGCGATCGCCGCGTCCAACTGCTGCTCGTCGCCTTCTGCTTCGGCGCCCTCATCGAAGGCATCGCCGGATTCGGCGCGCCGGTGGCGATTACGGCGTCGATGCTCGCCGGACTCGGTTTCGAGCCGATCATGGCCGCTGCGCTCGCGCTCATCGCCAACACGGCGCCGGTTGCGTTTGGTTCGCTCGGCATTCCGGTCACGACGCTGGGCGGCCTGCTCGCGCCGATGCTGGGCCACGACACGCAAAGCACGACGCACGCGTTGTCGGCGATGGTCGGCCGTCAGCTGCCGATCTTCTCGCTGGTGATTCCCGCCTACCTCGTGGTGTTGTACGCGGGGTGGCGCCGCATGGTAGAGATTTGGCCGGCCGCGCTGACAGCAGGTGGGAGTTTCGCCATCGGCCAGTTCATCGTGTCCAACTTCGTCGGACCGGAGCTGACCGATGCGCTGTCTGCGCTGCTGTCGTTGACCGCTGTTGCGGTTCTCCTTCGGGTCTGGCAGCCGGCTGAAATCTATACCGTCGGTGCGCAGTTCGCCGTGGCGGCCGTGCCGGCGGCCGTCGGCGGCGGCCACTTCGTGGCCCCGCCGACGCAGACCGTCGATACGGGCGGTCGCGTCTTCCGCGCCTATGCAACCTACGCGATCCTGATCGTTACGGTGCTGATCGGTCAGATCGGCAATTTTGCCGGCCTCTCGACCCTGCAGCCGCCAGCCAACGTCACGGCGCTGCTGAAATGCGGACAGGGGGGCAATCGGCTCTGTCCGGAGCCATGGGTCGGCGCAAGCGCGGCGGTCAGCCCACAGGGATTCCGCTTCCCGGTTTGGGAATTCCACTGGCCTGGCGCCTACCGGCTGCAGGACGGCAAACCATCGGCTGTGGTCCAGCGCGAGCCGCCCGTCGTCGCCGCGTCGACCGCCTATCCGTTGACGTACCGGCTCGACTTTCTCGCCGCCGCCGGCACTCTGGTGTTCTTGGCCGCGCTGTTCGCCTCCATCCCGATGATCATGTCGGGGATGGCGCCGGGCGTCGTGTGGACGACGCTCGTCAAGACGCTCCGCCAGCTTCGATTACCGATTATCACAATCGCGTTCATTCTCTCGATCGCCACGGTCATGAACTACTCCGGCATGACATCGTCGATGGCGCTCGCCCTCGCGAAGACCGGCGTTCTCTTTCCCTTCTTCTCCGCGTGGCTGGGCATGATCGGCGTCTTCCTGACGGGAAGCGACACCTCCTCCAACACTCTGTTCGGGCCATTGCAGGCGACGACGGCCAAGTTGTCGGGTCTCGATCCCATCCTCATGGGCGCGACGAACAGCTCCGGCGGCGTGATGGGGAAGATGATCAGCCCGCAGAATCTGTCCGTCGGCGCGGCCGGCGTGGGCGCGGTGGGTCGCGAAGGTGAGATCTTCGCGAAGGTCTTCGCGCACAGCCTGATTCTCACGGGGCTGATGGGTCTGCTCGCGATGCTTCAGGCGTACGTGGTGCCGTGGATGGTTCCGGCACTCTAAGGATCTGTCGGGGCTAGGGGCTAGGAGCTAGCTGTCACGGGAGTTGGGGCTCGGGGCTTGCTGTCACTCCGTTCTCAGCGCCTTCATCGGTGAAATCGACGCAGCGCGCGCCGCCGGGATGATCGCGGCGAAAAACGCGCACACAGCGAGCGAACCGGCCGCGACGGCCAGCGCCAGCGGATCCCAGAACGACACCGTAGAGTTGTGCCGCGATCAGG
>Ga0114129_10016565_pt1 | contig 10497 bp, 10 predicted proteins | sample RhiMetdeltSRZDD1_FD_80071 | JGI IMG/M metagenome (GOLD analysis project Ga0114129, IMG submission 80071) | Populus rhizosphere microbial communities from Tennessee, USA - Rhizosphere MetaG P. deltoides SRZDD1 (version 2) (version 2) | ecosystem: Host-associated > Plants > Roots > Rhizosphere >... | reverse complement strand
TGACGAACTTCACTTTTCGACTTCAACTTCAACTTCAAACTTCAGACTTCAGACTTCAGACTTCAGATGTATGGTTATCGTCGAGCGCACCTATCGAGAGCCCGAACTGCCTCATGCGGCCCGCGGCTATCCGCGAGACTCGATCACCATGGGCTGGGAGGAGAGAACGCACGTGCACGGGCGGCGCCGGACGGACGGGGGCGTCGAGTTCGGCGCGTCGCTGCCCCGCGGCACGGTGCTTCGCGCCGGCGATTGTCTCGTGCTGGACGACGAGCGGCTCGTGGTCACGGTTGTCGAGCGCCCAGAATCGGTGTTCGTCATCGAGCCGCGCAGCGCGCGCGAATGGGCGCTCTTCGCCTATCACATCGGCAACCGCCATCAACCGCTGATGATCACCGAACAGGGCCTGGTCTGTCCCGACGCGCCGGGCGTCGAACTGTTGCTCCAGCAGCACAAGATGCCCTACGCGCGATCCACGCTGCCGTTCACACCGGCGGCTGCCGTCGCAGGGCATCAGCATTGAACCTTGAACCCTGAACCTTGAAAGTTGAACGTTGAAAGTTGAACCTTGAACCTTGATCTGTTTCATCTCTGCGACTCCCTCTTTCCGCTCGGAGGATTCGCATACTCCGACGGACTGGAAGCGGCGGCCAGCGGCGGCAGCGTCGCGGATGCGGCAGGCTTGCGCCTGTGGGTGGAGACGACGCTCGACGACACGATTGGGCGACTGGAAGGGCCGGCCGTCTGGCACGCATGGCGCGCCTTTCACGAGGAGGACTTCGACGCGCTCAGGCGGCTCGACGAGGAACTGACGGCGCTGCGGCCATCGGCGAACACCCGGCGCTCGAGTCGCGCCATGGGACTGCGGCTGTTGACGACGTGGAGTGACCTGCATCCGGATCCGCGGCTGGAGCGGCTGGCACAGCTCGCGCGAGCAGGCGGCGGCCCCGTGCTGCCGGTGGCATTTGCCGGTGCCTGCGCTTGCAGCGGCGTCGCGCGTCACGCCTCGGTCGAAGCGTTCGCGTACACACGCCTCGCCTCCACGGTATCTGCCGCGATGCGGTTGATGCCGATCGGGCAGACGGAGGCGCACCGGCTGCTCGCGCGGACGCTCGAGCATGTCCCGGCCGTCCTCGATCGGATCGCGTCGCGCGATGGCGTACCCGAATCGTTCACGCCGCTGATGGACATCGCGGCGATGTCGCAGCAGTATTTGCATTCGAGGCTGTTTCGATCGTGATCTTGGAACTCTCGACCACGGAGGACACCGTGGACACAGAAAAAAGAAAGTACCGGAAGGATTCTCGCTCCGTGTCCCCCGCGTCCTCTGCGGTGGCGAGCTTGGGGTCACGAAAACAATGAACAAGCCTCTCCGAATCGGGATCGGCGGGCCGGTCGGCTCTGGGAAAACCGCGCTCGTCGACGCGTTGTGCAAGTCGATGCGCGACACCTATCGATTGGGCGTGATCACCAACGACATCTTCACGCGCGAAGACATGGAGTTTCTCGTCCGCAGCGAGGCGTTGACGCCCGATCGCATCATCGGCGTGCAGACCGGCGGCTGTCCCCACACCGCGATCCGCGAGGACGCGTCGATGAATTTCGAGGCGCTCGACGCGATGTCGGCCCGCCACCCTGGCCTCGACCTCGTCTTTCTGGAGAGCGGCGGCGACAATCTGGCGGCGAGCTTCAGCCCCGAGTTGGTGGACGCCTCGATCTACGTCATCGACGTGTCCGGCGGCGACAAGATCCCGCGCAAGGGCGGGCCCGGCGTCACCAGATCCGACCTGCTCGTGATCAACAAGATCGATCTGGCGCCGCACGTCGGCGCGGATCTCGACGTCATGGCGCGCGACGCCAAGCTGATGCGCGGCGATCGCCCATTCCTCTTCACCAATCTCAAACGCGGGCAGGGCCTGCCGGATGTCGTCGCCTGGATTCAGCGGGAGCTCCTCTACGAGGATGGGGTGATTGGATAATTTGATAATTGGGTAATTGGGTAATTGGGTAATTGGGTAAAGGTGGAAGGGAGAGTCTATGTTCCTACGTCTACGCGTTCTATTCGTCGCGGCCGCCGCTTTGACGGCATTCGGAGCATGGGCAGGAGCACAGGTGTTTTCCAGAACGCCGGTGGATCCCCCGATGATTATTTCGGGCGCGGATGTGGGCTTTCGAGTGACTGCCTATGAGCGATCGACTCCGGTCGGCACGCTCGTGGTTCGCATTAACGGTCAGTGGGTGCCTATCAAGGAGGACACCTCAACCCCGCGTGTATCGACGCGATAGAGATCAGATTGAAGCGGCCCTCGGCACCGCTTCTATCGGATGATTCCGTGGCGCCCGCTGGCAGAGCGACGGCGATCGCGTAATTTGGGTCGTTGAGTAATCGAGTCATGGATAACGCGATGCCCACACACTCGCCCGATCAATTACTCAATTCCTCAACGACTCGATTACTCGATGCTCGCCGGCCGGCCGTGATTGGGCGGACAGCCAGGCTCGAGCTCGTCTTCGAGCGCCGCGCCGGCCGAACGGTGATCGCGCATGCGTATGCCGAGCCGCCATTTCGGATCGGCCGAAGCTTCGACGTCGACGGCGCCGCGTACGTGATCCTGGTCTGCTCCGGTCCCGGTGTCTTCGCGGGTGACGTTCTGAGCCTGTCGCTTCGCGTCGCATCAGGCGCGCGCGTCGTGTTGACGTCGCAATCCGCCCTTCAGGTGCATCCGTCGGCGGCCCCTTCGCCCGCGCACATCCGGCACCGCTATGTCGTCGAGGAGGAAGGCGAGCTTCATGCGCACTGGGATCCGGTGATTCCATTCACCGGCGCGCGGCTGGACCAGCGGTTCGATCTCGAAGTCGGCGAAGACAGCCGATTGTATTGGAGCGACGCGCTGATGGCGGGCCGGATCAGCCGAGGCGAAGCGTGGCGGTTCGAGTCGTTGACGCACGAGCTCAGGCTCCGCGTCGGCACGACGTTGAAATATCTGGAGCGGTACACCGTGACTCCAGGCCTGCAGTCCGTCGTTCATCCGTGGATCGTCGGTCGAATGAATTACGTGGCAACGGCTCTCGTTCACCACCCCCGCGTCACCGCCGATATGGCCGAGTCGCTCCACCGCACTCTCGAAGCTGCCGCGCCACAGGAAGTCAATGCCGCCGTCGACCTCCTCGAGCCACGACTGCTCGTTGGACGATTGTTGGGCTCATGTGGCGCATCGTTTTCAGCGGCGCGCGCGTCCTATCAGGAGCTCGTCCTGGCATCGATCTTTGATCGTCCGACGCAGCTCCTCCGCAAATAGAATGAAGGGCGCAGAAAAACTGAGGCACTCATGATTCGAACCTGGGCATTTCTCGCGTTGTTCGGCACGGCGCTCGCGGCCTCTGCCCAGGCCAGCCTCACCGGCGAATGGGCGATGTCGTTCACAACCCCTCGCGGCGGGCGCGCTGAATACACCCTTTACATGACGCAGGAGGGCCCGAGGATCACAGGTCACCTGACATCCGAGTACGGCGAAACTCCGGTCAAGGGAAGCGTGAACGGCGACGAAGTGAAGCTCGCCTGGTCGATCATGGAGAACGGCAAGCCGCTCGACATCGCCGTGACCGCGACGGCCAAAGGCGACACCTTGACCGGCACGATCAGGCTTGGAACAGTCGGCGAAGGCTCCTTCAGCGCAGAGCGTACCGGCGGCCATTGACCACCGGTAGTACGGTAACATTCTCGGCAGGTTTCCCCTCAGGAGAAGACTCATGACACGCGCGAGATTCTGCTTGCTGGCGATGCTGTTCTTCGTGCCGAATCTCGCGTCCGCTCAAACGAGCGTGGCTGGTGATTGGGACGTGACGATCAATTCGCCCCAGGGCGCGAACACGTCGCTCGTGACGTTCAAGCAGGACGGCGACAAGGTATCGGGCGTATTCAAGGGGCGCGCGGGCGAGCTGCCGTTCGACGGTGGCACGCTGACCGGCAACGAGTTGAAGTTCTCCTTCACCATCACGACGCAGGGGATGCAGCTTCCCATCACCCTGACGGGCAAGGTTGAGGGCGAGACGATGAGCGGCAAGGCCGACTTCGGCGGCTTCGCCGAAGGCGACTGGACCGCCAAACGCGCCACTGCCGCCACCGCTGCGGCGCCAGCCGCACCGGCGGCAACTGCCGCACCGGCTGCCGCGACCGCGCCAGCCGCCGCCGCGTCGACGTCGGGTGCGGGCGGCAAATGGGATGTGACCTTGCTGACACCTGGCGGTGAATTTCCGGCCACGGCAACGCTCACCGATAGCGCCGGCAAAATCACCGGCACCTTCGGGAGTCAGATGGGAGAAGTTGCCGTCACCGGCACGCTCGAAGGCAAGGCGCTCAAGATGACGATGGTGGCGCAGACGCCGCAAGGTGAGATGACCGTCGTCATGACCGGCGAGGTTGACGGCGACGCCATCATCAACGGGCAGGCGGAGATCGCCGGCATGGGAACGATGGCATGGTCCGCGAAGCGCGCCAAGCAGTAACAGCCATCGCGGTGGTGTTGCTCCTCGCAGCACCGCACGCGCAGACGGCGCTCAAGCTCGCCACGGTCGTCCCGCAGAACTCCATCTGGGACAAGAACCTCAAACAGATGGGCGAGGAGTTCAAGCAGGCGACCGACGGGCGCTTCGAAGTCACCGTCTTCAGTGGCGGCACGCAGGGCGATGAGCCGACGGTCATCCGGAAACTGCGGCTCGACGCGCTGCAGGCGGGCGCGTTCACGAATGTCGGTCTCGGCCTCATCGACCCCGCTTTCAACGTCTTCAACGTGCCGTTCTTCTTCGAAGGGTACGACGAGCTGAACTACGTCACGGACAAGCTCACGCCGACCTTCAAGAAGCGAGCGGAGGCGAAAGGCTTCGTGCTGCTCAACTGGGGGCATGGCGGCTGGACGCAGGTCTTCACGAAAAAACCGGTGCAGACGGTTGCCGACATGCAGCAGGTCAAGCTCTGGACCTCGTCGGGCAACGATGCGATGGTGCAGTGGTTCAAGGCGAACGGATTTCAGCCGCGCCCGCTGGCGATGACCGACATCACGACCGGACTCACGACGGGCATGATCGACGGTGTACCGACCACGCCCCTCGCCGCATCGCTGTTTCAGTGGTACCGGCAGCTCCCGTACATGCTCGACCTGGGCCTCGCGCCGATTGTCGGCGCCGGTGTCATGACTCTGAAAGCCTGGAAAGCAATCCCCGAAGCCGACAGGCCCAGACTGCTCGCCGCCGCGGCTGGCGTGGAGCAGCGTCTGCGCGTTGAAGTGCCGAAGCAAGACGACGCCTCTGTCGCCGCGATGACGAAGGCCGGCCTGACGATCACGCATACGTCCGGCACAGAGTGGAAGACACAGCTCGACAACCTTGCCAAGACGATGCGCGGCCAGCAGGTGCCACCCGACATCTTCGATCTCGCCACCAAAGCACGCGACGAATACCGCAAGCAGAAAGCTCCGCCGAAACAGTAGTCATCAGTCACCAGTCGTCAGTCATCTGTCATTAGTCGTCAGTGACCAGTCACAGTCATCAGTCGTCAGGCGGAGCGGCGACTGGCGGACAGGCGCATGGCGGACCGGCGACTGACGGACCGGCGACTGGCGACCCACGACTGGCGACTGAAGACTTACGACTGAAGACTGACGACTGGCGACCGACGACTGTCCTGGCAGCGATCGAGGATTCGATCGGTTCGATCGCCCTGCTCGTCATGGTCCTCCTGCCGCTCAGCGAGATCGTCGCCCGCCGGTTCTTCAGCCGCGGCATCCCGGGCTCCGGACCGATCGTTTCTCATCTCACGCTCTGGGTTGGCTTCCTCGGCGCCGCGATCGCCGCGCGCGAAGGGAAACTGCTGGCGCTCGCGACAGGCACGTTCATCAAAGGCGGATGGCGCCGCGCCGTCGACATCGTGGCGGCGGCGTACGGCGCGTGTGCAGCAGTCGTGCTCGCCTTCGGCGGCTGGCAGATGGCCATGATCGAGCGCGAGGCCGGCACCGAGATCCGCGCCGGCATCCCCGCGTGGGTCACGCAGCTCGTCCTGCCGGTCGCGTTCACGCTCATCGCGCTTCGGCTGGTGTGGCGTGTGGGTCACGCGACGCTCCCGGAAGATCTGCAGGCGAAGACCAGCGGACGAGGCGCGAAGGCGTTTGCCGAACGAGGCATCGATCGCGCCCTCGCCTCCGTCGGCATTCTCGCGGGCGTCGTGTTCGCGCAGTTCCCGTCGCTGCTCACGGGCCATCTCATCTGGCCCGCAGCCGTCGTCATCGTTGTCTCGGCGTTCGTCGGTACGCCGCTGTTCGCGATCCTCGGCGGCACCGCCGCGTTTCTCTTCATGCACGACGGCGTGACGCCGGCGACGATTCTCATCGAGACGTACTCGCTCAGCGTGTCGCCGACGCTGCCGGCGATTCCGCTCTTCACGCTCGCCGGCTTCCTGCTCGCGGAGGGGCACGCATCGGAGCGGCTGCTCCGCGTCTTCCGCGCGTTCTTCGGGTGGATCCCCGGGGGTACGGCGGTCGTCTGCGCGGTGCTCTGTTCGTTCTTCACCGTCTTCACCGGCGGATCGGGAGTGACGATCCTCGCGCTCGGCGGCGTCCTGTTCCCGGCGCTGCTGAAGGACGGGTATCGCGAGCGCTTTGCGCTGGGACTGCTCACCGCGTCGGGATCGCTCGGCCTGCTGCTGCCGCCGGCGCTGCCGCTCATTCTCTATGCGGTGTTCGCCCAGATTCCGATCGAGGACATCTTCATCGGCGGCATCCTGCCCGGCATCCTGTTGACCACGATGATCGCGGCGTGGGGAATGCGGGAAGGGATCGTGTCGGGCGCCGCGCGGCATCGGTTCCGCGCGGACGAGGCGCTCGCCTCATTGTGGGCCGCGAAGTGGGAGCTCGCGATGCCCGTGCTCGTCCTGATCGCGATGTTCAGCGGGCTCGCGACGACAGTCGAGGCGGCGGCGCTGACGGCGCTATACGCGCTCGTCGTGCAGGCATTCATCCATCGCGATCTGTCGCTCGGGCGCGATCTTCCGCGCGCGATGGCGGAGTGCGTCACCGTCATCGGCGGAGTGCTCATCATTCTCGGCGTGGCGCAGGGTCTGACGAGTTATCTCGTCGGCGCGCAGCTCCATTCGAAGCTCCTCGTCTGGGCCCAGGCCAACATCGCCTCGCGCCTGGTATTCCTGTTCGTTCTGAACCTGTTCCTGCTGGCCGTTGGTTGGCTGATGGAAATCTGGGCCGCGCTCGCGGTCGTCGTGCCGATCATCGTGCCGCTCGGGGCCGCGTACGGGATTCACCCGGTGCATCTCGGGATCATCTTCATCGCGAACCTGGAGCTTGGCTTCCTGACGCCGCTCGTCGGCCTCAACATCTTCCTGGCGTCGTACCGCTTCAAACGGCCGGTGCTCGAGGTGTGCGTGGCGGCACTGCCGATGATGGCCATTCTCGGCATCGGCGTGCTCGTGATTACCTACGTCCCGTGGCTCACGACGGGTCTGCTGTCACTCCTCGGACGCGGATAGCGAACACGCCGGGACCACGAAGACACGAAAACACGAAGAAACGGCACGAAGAAGAGACGTGTTTCACCGCCGCTGGATGTGGTCCCGCAGCTCCCGAATCTGGCCCACCAGCGTAGGCTTTCCGGCCGTTGCCGCCTGTGACTCGGCAACCGCCGCCTCGCGGATCGCCGCCTCCCACCGATGAGTGGCCGCGTACACGCGAGCCAGGTTGAAGTGCGCTTCCGGATACGTGGACCGGAGAACGACGGCACGCTGTAAGTGCGGGAGCGAGGCAGCCGCATCGCCGAGCGCCAGAAGAACGGCGCCGAGATTGTTATGCGCTTCGGCGTTGTCCGTCGACGATTCCACCGCACGCTCGAACTCGTGTCGCGCTTCGTCGAGCCGTCCACCTGAGAGGAGGAGGCTGCCGAGATTGTTGTGCGCGTGCGAATACGTCGGATCGATCTGCAATGCCGTTTGATATTGCCGCGCGGCCTCGCCCGGCTTCCCCGTGGCCTCCAGCGCCACGCCCACGTTGTAGTGCGCGGGCGCCGATTGCGGCCGAAGGCGTGCGACCGCTTGGAAGTGTCGCAGCGCATCTGCCGGTTGCCCCAGCTCGACGTAGAGGTTCGCGGCATCGTTGCGAAGGTCGGCGTGCTCGGGCTGACGTGCAATCAGCGTCTCGCAGCCGACCGCATCTTCAGCGGCCATCTTGCGGCGGACGTCGCGGATCAGGTGCACGCGATCGGATTCGGTCCGCGTCATGACCTGAATCCACATGTCGGCCATCTCGTCCGACGAGCGCCATCCCCACGAGACGCGGCCCGGCGGCCGAATCGGATTCCGCGGATTCGCTTCCGAGTTGTCGAACGTGTATTCCATTTCGAGAGTCGTGCCTGCCGGCAGCCAGAATGGCGTCAGATATCGGTACTGATCCTGCCAGTTGAAGTCCCAGTTCTGGATGAGGATCAACGGGCGACGTGTGCCGTCGGACAGAACCGCTGCGGCGCTGACGCGCCGGGCACGGTAGTGCGCGTGCGGCTGGATCGCGCGAATCTCCGCATCCACAGGCAGCACGAACGCGTCGACGACGCGGAAATCAGCGGCACCGGCGGGAATGTCGAGGTTCTGGCGTCCGAGCCGCAGAATCGCCGGTGTCCGGACAGGCGCCTCTTTCGCGAAATACAGACCGATCGTGGGTCTGATGCGTTCGGGCCTGCCGGTCGGCTGCAGGTGCAGTTGCACGACGAGATCGTCGCCGGCACCGAGCCGCCACGCGAGCGCATTCGGCCCGGACTGCGGCATCTGTCCCGGCGTCCAGCCGAGGAAGTGTCCATCCGGATAGTCGGCGGAGCGCAGGATCACGCCTTCGTAGCCCGGTTCCGGATCCGCCTCGTCGAGGTGACGCGACGCGGCCGTCGGATCGACGCGAATGTTGGCGTGATGCACGGCCCGGTTGCCCGGGTGGAACTCGAGCGCGCGGATGTACCGCGCCCCAACGCCCGGCACGGCGACGACGAAGTTGCGGAACACGTCGGCGCCGTCGGCGCGAAGCGTGTACTCAGGGAGTGCCACGACGGCGTCTGGGACTCCATGCTGCCAGCCCGAGTGCATTTGCGGTGGCGCCGGTAGATCTGACGCGTCACCTTCGGGCTCGCCCGTCGCCACCCAGCGGTCGATCGTGAGGATCTGCGAATCAGTGAGACGGCGCTCGCCGACAAAGTCGCCCGGCTCGGGCTTCCATGGCGGCATGTACCGGCTGGCCGTCACCTTGGCGATCTGAGCCGCCCGCCGCCGCGAATCGGTGTACGTCAGGAGGCTGAACGGCGCGGGACCGTCGGGCTGGTGGCACGATGCGCAGTGCGCATAGAGGATCGGGGCGATGTCTTTCGTGAACGTGATGGGACGATCGCCGCGGGACGTCTGGTCATGCGGCAGCGCGACGCCAGCTGCCGGAACGGCCATCAGAAGCGCGCCGACGGCGCCCGACCACCTCATGGTTTGGATTCGCTCACGGATCGCACACTGAATCGCCGCAGTATATCGCCGCATTTCCTTGACGGCCGGGCAGGTGGAGCGTATTTTCGAGCCCGTCGAAAGATAGCCGGGAGGGCTTATGCACAAGATCGTGACCGGACTGGTGCTGGCGTCGGCTTTCCTGGCGGCGCTGCCGGCCACCGCCTTCGCGCAGGCGAGCGGGATTGCTGGCGTGGTGAAAGACACGACCGGCGCCGTCATGCCAGGCGTCACCGTCGAAGCGAGCAGCCCTGCGCTCATCGAGCGCGTGCGCACGGTCACGACCGATTCTCAGGGCCAGTACAAGATCGTCGATCTTCGTCCCGGCATCTACAGCGTCACCTTCACCCTGCCCGGTTTCTCGACGATCAAACGAGAAGACGTCGAGATTCCCGCCGCATTCGTCGCGACGGTCAACGCCGAGCTGCGCGTCGGCGCCCTCGAAGAAACTGTCACCGTCTCCGGCGTCAGTCCGGTCGTCGACACGCAGACCGTGCTCAAGCGTCAGGTGGTGGCGAAAGACACGATCGACGCGATGCCGACATCGAAGAACTGGTCGACGATTGGCGTGATGACGGTTGGCGTCAGCAGCAATCAGAACGACGTCGGTGGGTCGGCGGGCGAACACCAGAATCAGCTGAAGGCGCACGGCGGCTCCTTCAACGATCGCCTGGTTCAGCTGGACGGCATCATGAACGCCAACATGGCGTGCAACTACTCGTGCACCGGGATCTCGACCAACGACCAGTCGACGCAGGAGTTGAGCTATGAATTCGGCGCCATCTCCGCGGAGGTCGCCGGCGGCGGCGTGCGCGTCAACATCATCCCCAAGGACGGCGGAAACCGCTTCAGTGGAGCCGCCTTCCTCAATTTCGCCAACGACAAGCTCCAGGGAAACAACGTCGACGACGCCATGCGCCTGCAGGGGATCGAGACCGCCGACAGCATCCTGAAAATCTATGATGCGAGCG
>Ga0114129_10016564_pt1 | contig 10497 bp, 20 predicted proteins | sample RhiMetdeltSRZDD1_FD_80071 | JGI IMG/M metagenome (GOLD analysis project Ga0114129, IMG submission 80071) | Populus rhizosphere microbial communities from Tennessee, USA - Rhizosphere MetaG P. deltoides SRZDD1 (version 2) (version 2) | ecosystem: Host-associated > Plants > Roots > Rhizosphere >... | reverse complement strand
TACTTCTCGAGCCGGCCCCGGAAGTAGGCGGCGTCTGGGGCCTTGAGCCGGGGATCACCGGGAGGCGGGGCGAACCGCACGGCCCGCTGGGCCAGCCGCTCCGCCAGTGGTGTCGTCTTCGTAGAAGACGACGGGGTAGGGGAGTGTGAGGGGGAGGGGGTGACCGCAGTCCCCGCCTCTCCTTCTATAGGCGTTACGCTAACGCCGGTTGGGTTAACCTTCCGCCGTTGCCGTAACTGGCGCATCCCGAGCTTCGCCCGCTCCCGGTCCCGCTCGAGTCGGGCGAACCCGACCGGGCCGAGCTCCTCGGCGGTGTACTCCCGCCGGCCGGGCATTAGAGCCCTCCCGCGGTCGGGTCGTCCTCCTCGTCGACGAGTGGTTTCTCGCCGTGCCGGATCGGGTACCGCTCCCGCTGGCGGCGCTCGGCCTCGACCCGCATCTGCGCCTCGACCGTGTCCCGGGCCTGGACGAACAGGTCGTGGGCCAGGCGCAGGGGCACGTCACCGTCTCCCACCGTCTGCACCAGTCCCAGGTGGAAGCGTTCGCTCTCAAAATTCCCCAGGTTGACCGTCCTGCCGTACTCTGCCGTGACTTGCGTGATGGTCATGGCTCGCCCCTCCTGCGCCGTCGCCGCTCCTTCCGCACGATGGCCGGCTCTTCCGGGTCTTCGGTGGGATCGGGCTCCGGCCAGGGCGGCGGGTGCTCCCGGGCCCAGGCCAGCAGGATGCGGGCGACCTCGAGCGACAAGCCCTCCGACCGGCCCCGCCGTTCCTCGGTCGAGGTCACGGCCCGCCCCCGGGCCGGTGCGGCTCCAGGAACAGGGCGTTGTAGGCCGCCCGGGCCGGGGGGTAAAAGCGACAGATGCGCTCCACCTGGTAGCGCCCCACGCGCCGGCGCCGGGTGCGGATGTTGACCCAGTGCGGTTTGGAGAGGCCCAGCCGGGAGGCGTAGTCGGCGTCCGATAAGCCCAGGGCGTGCTGGTCCTCCGCCAGCCAGACGACCAGCTGGTCCGTCTCGGGCGCCGGGAGGCGCCGACCCCGCGCCGCGGGCTCCGCCATCGCTACGACCATGCCGCCCCTCTCGCCGCCGCCCGGCCCGGGTTTCGCTCGGCCCCCGTGGCCGGGCGCGTTCGTCGTGGGGGGCGGCGGGGATGCGCTGGATTTTGAACCCCAAAATCTCGGGTGTCAAGACCATAAGGACCGATGGATGGGCCGCCTTCCAGATTGTGAAGAGATGCCGCATCGACAGAATACGCGCTCTATACGCCCGGTTTCATTACGTGTTCCTGGCCCGGTTTCAATGGGTGCGGGAGTGGTACAGTTCGTGCGGTTCGTCACAAGCCGGCACAGCTACGCACAGATCGGGAGCACGCACGATGGACGAGGCCAGCGACGGGCAGCGCCTGGGACAGGCCATCAAGGCGCTGCGCAAGGGCCGCCGGCAGAAGGCCCAGGAGCTGGCCAAGCAGGCCGGGGTTTCCAACGCCTGGATGAGCCTGATCGAGCGGGGCCGGATCGACAACCCGACCGCGGTGACCACGAACGCCGTGGCCCAGGCGCTGGGGTTCCGGGACGCGAACGACCTGCTGCGGATGTTCTACGGGCACGACCGGTACGCCAAGCGCCGGCCCCGGGGCTACTGGCGGGTGGCCCGGCAGCGGCCGGAGGGGGACGACGGGGAGGACGGCGGGGGCCACCCGAAGCGGGCGGCCGCCGGGTGGCGCCCTAGGGGGGCGGGGGCGCGGTCAGGAGGGCCAGGGCGGCGGCGAGGACGGGGCGCAGGGGGGCTCGCACTTCCGATACCTGCGTTAACGCGGACGTATCGAAAGTGCTATCTGGTGCAGCGCCCCTGGACGCCACCAGGCGCCGGGCGGCCGGCGTCAGCACCGGGGGGCGCGCCCCGGACACCCACACCCGCCGGGCCCTGGAGGGCCCCTCGCCTTCCAGCGTCACCGCCTCCACGAACAGCCCCACCACCTGGCGGTAGCGGGCCGGGTCGCTTACGGCCATGCGGGCCAGCGTGGCCCGCAGCGGCGCCCCCCGCAGGGCCTCCGCCGTCCGGCGCAGGTCGTCCCCCTGCCCCCGCTCCAACCGCAGCCCGGCCAGCCGCTTCGTCAGCCGCTCCGCCTCCGCGTCGAGCTCGTCCTTCTTGACCCGGATCTCGGCGTGGGTGTAGAGCCTGGCCGCCACCGCGTCCAGCAGGTTCTGCTTTTCGAACGCGTTGCGGTCGAGCGCCTCGCGCAGCGCCGCGTCCTGCCCGGCCGAGTCCCGCGCCCGGGCCTCCGCCACCGCCTCGTCCAGCTCCCGCTGCACCTCCAAGCGGTCGAACAGGCCCAGCACGAGCCCGTCGACCAGCGGCAACGCCAGGTGCTCGGCGATGCTGTAGCCCCCCCGGGGGCACCCCCCGTCCGGCGAGGCGCCGTAGTGGCGGAAGGCGAGGCAGTGGTAGGCCACCGACCGCTCCCGCTCCCGGCCCCCGCTGCGGCCCGACTGGGCCATCGACACCGTGCGGCTCTGGCAGTGGGGGCAGCGGAGGAGGCCCTGCAGGGGCCGGGTCGGGCACCCCAACCGGGCGGGCTGGCGCCGGCGCTCCTCGCGCACCGCCTGGGCCCGCAGGAACAGGCCCATCCCGACGACCCGCTTGGCCTCGTCGAACGCCTCGGCCGGGCCCAGGTCGCGGGCGTGCCGGCTGGTCTGGTGCTGCCCCCACCCGCTGTAGCCGACGTAGCGCCGGGAGGTGACCACCCGCATCACGTCCATCGGGCCCCAGGCGCGCCGGCCGCCGCCCTGGCTCCGCCCCCTGCGGCTCCGCTCGGCCGGGTCGCGGTACTGGCGCTCCCGGAAGCGGGAGCCGCGCCGGTTCAACTCGGCCGCCACGCCCTTCTGGGAGAGGGGGCGCCACCGGCCGTCGTCCCCCACCACCCCGTGGGCGTAGAGCTCGAAGCAGAGGCGCACGACCTCGGCCTCGACGGGCTCGACCTCGAGCCGGCCCCGCAGCCGCCCGTCGCGGTGGGGCCGGTTGCGGACGAGCCGGTAGCCGTAGGGGATCTGGCCCCCGGGCCACTCCCCCTCGGCGGCGATCCCGTACTGGGCCCGGGTGGTCACCCGGGTGCGGGCCTTGTTCTGGTTGGCGGCGAAGATGGCCTCGAAGTGGGCGAGCAGGTCGTCGGCGTCGCGCTCGAAGTCGTAGGTCTTGGTGGGGGTGACGACGACGGCCCCGGCGTCTTTGCAGGTCTTCTTGATCACCAGGCTGTCGACCAGATCCTGGTCGCGGGACAGCCGGTTCCAGTCGGCGCACAGGATGCCGGTGATGGTGGCGCCCGGGGGGATCGGGTGGCCCTCCACGTCGGTGGGCTTGCTGATGCGGCCGTTGGCCAGGTCGGCCAGGAGCGCCCGCATGTCCGGCCGGGCGTTGATGGTCTCCGCGCTGACGCCGAGGTCGCCGTCGTAGAGGACGACGCCGGCGCCACGCTCCTTGCCCAGCCGGGCCAGGGCCAGCTGATCCTTGACGCTCCAGTTGTCCTTCTGCTGGGCACTGGACACCCGGGGATAGAGGGCGAGGTAGCGCTCAGGTGGCGGTAGAATGGTCACGTAGGTTCCTCTCTGTTGGGGTGGAGTCTGCTGCGCCCGGTGCCGTCGCGAGCGGCCCGGGTGCCTTTTTGTGTCAGCGGGTGTCGAGGGCCGCCCGCCACGCGGCGTCCCAGACGGCCCACCACCGGTCGACGTCGGCCAAGGTGACCTGCTGGGCGTCCTCCGCGTGCGCACGGCCCAGGACGTAGTTCGCGAATGCGGCGCGGGAGGGCTCGTCGGCGGGGAGCGCCGGGGCGTCGACCGGCTGACGTGCCGGGGGCTCGGCGGGGGGCGCGGGCTCGTTCGGGTTCAGGTGGGCCCACAGGTCCGGGCGCCGCGCCAGGACGCGCCGGAGGACGGCCTTGGAGACGCCCCGGTCGCCCCGGCGCATGAGGTACCAGATGGTCCGTTCGATCCCCAGTTCGGCGGCGGCGAAGGGTGCGTGTCGCAGGCCGAGCTCTCGGCGCCAGGACTCGAGGGCGCTGATGAAGCGGCGCTCCTCGGGCGTCGCGCCAGGAACCGGTGCCCGGGCCTCAGCGGGCATCCGGCGCGTCCTTGGGCTGGCGACCCCGGCGGGTGCGGACGTACCGCTCCAGCGCTTCGAGCACCGTGCCGTTGATGCTGCGGTGCTCCTCCCGGGACAGCTCCCGGATCTCCTCGAGCAGCTCGACCGGGAACCGGATCGAGTAATGCTTCACCTTGCGCTCCTTCGCCACGGCGCGAGTCTAGCGAATTCGTGCCCGCCGGGCACGAAAAGTGTAGCATGAACGGATACGTATCGGGTATACTCTCTCTGTGAAGAACGATGGCCCGCAGGTGGTGAAGTGCCGGCTCTTTGTCGACGGGAAGGTGATCGAATTCGACCTCCCCGGCCCATTAGTGGCGATGCCCGCGAAGTCTCCCAAGGGCAAGGGAGGCAAACGGCCATGAAACGGCGTGTGTGGAAGGAACTGCGGTTCGCGAGCCAGGACGACTTCGAGGACATGGAGAGCGTGCTCCACCGGCAGAAGGGGCTCCCGAACGGGACGATGTGGGAGTTCGAGGATGGGCCGAACATCCTGGTGACCAATCTGAGCGTGGGCAACCTGCGGGCGTTCGCCCGGATGAACAGCATCCGGCTCCCAGAGTACGTCCCGCTGCCGAACGACGACGAGATCGTGCAGGAGATCGTCGCCAAGTGGGCTGGGCGTCGATGAAGCACGAGGCGGCCCTGTTCTGCGACCGGCTGCGGTTCCGACTGGCCGGGCTCGACCCGCTGGACGTGCGGCTGCTGACCGAGAAGGACGCCGGGTGGCGCACGGACATGCTGTTCGAGCTGGCGAGCGACTTTTCGGACGCGCTGCTCCTGTTCGAGCGGGGCGCGGTCAGCGCCTCGACCGTCCGGGAGGAGGCCGTGGCGGTGGCGGTGGAGGCGTTCAAGGTGTGGCTTGCTACAACCGGGTTAGGGAGGGACGGCGATGGCCGCTGAGTGGCCCCGGAACTGGGGCATCGTGCGCCGGATGAGCTATGCGGGGGAGCCGTGGCACGTGGTGGAGGTGCCGGACGACTTCGACTGGCGCTACGGGGACACCGGGCGGCCCGCCCGCTGCGGCGCGACGCCGTGGCTGGGGACGTGGGGGACGGTCGCCGGGACGACCGGGCGGGAAAGGATCTGTAAGCGGTGCCTGAAGGCGCCCCGGAAGGAGCGCGGCGATGGCCGCTGAGGCAGTCGAGCAGGTAGAGCAGCAACCGGAGGAGCACGAGTTCGGGGAGCTGGACGTGGAGCGGCTGCGCCGCTTCCTGGTCAACCGCCAGGGGACGGACTTCCTCCTCTTCGCCGGCCTGATCAGCGGCCTCCACCAGCTCAGCGCCGGCTACTTCGCCATCGAGACCCGGATCGAGCAGCTGCCGACCGAGGCCAACGGGCAGGTCGCCGTCTGCTCGGCCCGCGTCCAGGTCTTCGACCCCGACCAGCCCGACGTCGTCCGCCGGCTGGCCACGGGGATCGGGGACGCCAGTCCCTCGAACGTCAACCGGATGATGGCGAACGCGGTGCTGCGGATGGCCGAGACGCGGGCCAAGGCCAGGGCCCTGCGCGACCTGTTGGGCGTGGCCGAGGTGACGGTCGAGGAGCTGGGGCCACAGGGCGCGGAGGACACGCCGGAGCGGCAGCCCCAGGCGAGCTCAGTGCCCTTCACGGCGCAGGACCGGATCGAGATCAAGGGCAAGGTCTACAGCCGCGACCAGGTGTGGGTGGCCTACCAGGCGCGACTGGTCGAGGCCCGGGCGGCCGGGCTGGCCGTGCCGGACGACCAGGGTGGGCTGAAGCGGGAGGCGCCGCTGCCGGTCATCGTGGGCGCCAGCCAGGAGCTCCGTCGGCGGATGCAGGCCCGGGATGGGGCCGGGGAGTAACCTGGGCCACGGGAGCGCTTATCCGCCGTAATTCGCATGAAAGACGGTCCCACGTTCGGTTCGGTTTTTACCGGCATCGGCGGCTTCGACCTCGGGTTGGAGCGGGCCGGGTGGAAAGCCGCCTGGCAGATCGAGGTCGATCCTTACCGCCGGGGCGTCCTGGAGGCGCATTGGCCCTATGTCCGACGCTACGGCGACATCCGACACGTCGACCCCGCCCTCCTCGAACGCCCCGGGCTCGTCTGCGCCGGGTTCCCCTGCGAGGACGTGTCCCGTGCCAGCGGCGCCGGCAACGGACGGCTCCGACTGGACGGCGCCAAGAGCGGCCTCTGGGCCGAGCTCATGCGCCTCGTTCGCCACCTACGACCCGGCTACGTGCTCGTGGAGAACAGCACAAGCCTCCTTGTTCGGGGGCTTGACCGGATGGTCGGAGACCTGGCCCAGAGCGGGTACGACGCGGAGTGGGACTGCCTCCCGGCTGCCGCCTTTGGTGCCCCCCATATCCGAGATCGGCTCTATCTACTGGCCTACCCCGGTGAGCGACGACACGGGGCACCGGACGAAACCGTATTCGCAGGGTGGGCGCAGTCTCAGCTACATGCTGGGTGGGCGCGTCGACCCGAGATTTGCGGAGTGGCTGATGGGGTTCCCCGACGGGTGGACCGACTTAGAGCCCTCGGGGACGCCCTCGTGCCGCCGGCCGCCGAGTGGCTCGGACGACGGATCCTAAGAACCCTCTGATGCCCCCCCGCCCCCCTTGCGGACAGGAATTCAGTGTGATACTATTCATGTATCACGCACTGGGGACACAGACAGATGGCAAAGCGGATGACCAAGAGCGAGGAAGCGGTGGCGTGGGCGAAGGCCCCGAAGAGCGAGATGACCACCGACTTCCTGAGCGCGCGCAAGGGCCTGGACGTGCGCCAGTTCGTCACCTCGGACGGGAGCAAGACGTACACCGCCGTGGCGGTCTGCCCGGTCTGCGGCAAGGCGTTCGGCAGCGACGCGCTGATGATGAACCCGACCCTCGCCGGGCGGCTGACCTGCGGGAAGCACTAACTCTCGAAGACGCACTGAGGGCATAGACAGATGGCGACGCGGATCGTGGCAACGGGCGAGGTCAAGGACAAGCTGAGCATCGAGGACTACCGCGCCCTGCTGCTGGGCATCGGGTACGGGGCCGTGCACGCGGCGGACGTGCTGGAGTACCTCGAGGAGAGCGCGAGCGCCCGCTTCACGGTGTACGGGACGGCGCTGCGCAAGGGCCTGATCGAGAAGGTCGGGGGGAAGCCGCTGTCCGAGGGCACGATCGTGAAGTGCGCCTGCGGGGCCAGCTACAACGACGCCAGTGCGGCGATGGTGCGGCTGCACGCGGGGCACTGATGCCCGGCGTGCAGAAGGGCAAGAAGCACAAGCCGGGGGCCGGGCGCCCCCGGCTTTCGGCCGCCCGGACGCTGCGGGTCACGGTCACGCTCCCGGCGCCGCTGGCGGCGCAGCTGCGCGCCCTCGGGGACGGGAACGCCAGCGCCGGGGTGCGCCGTCTGCTAACGCAGCATGACGGCACCTATGGTGCGTAGCGATCTTGTAGCCAGGAGTACCAGTTGGGACGCAAGGGCAGGGCAGACCGCCGCAACCTCGAACTGCTGCGCGACATCCTCGGGGGGGCCCTCCACGACGTCTACGCCGAAGACATCAAAGACGACATCCGAGAGGCCCTGGAAGTGTTGGAGCATCTCCCCGGGGGCACCCGGACGGCACCGAAGCGGCAGCGGCGGATGATCATGCGGTGGTACGGGGTTCCCAAGAAGCGGCCGCGGCGCCCCGAGCGCTTCTGAGCGTCACGAACGCAAACGGCACATAAGTTCGGGGTGATCTGGTGGACGAGGACGAGCTCCGGGAGATCGAGGCGGCGCGAGACTACCCGCTGTTCGACGGCGTCGACGCTCAGCAGGCCCTCGCGTTGGTGGCCGAGGTGCGCCGGCTGAGGGCGGCGCTGCGCTGGTGTCTGGAAGAGGGTGGCTGGCGCCTCACCCACTACCAACTCAGCGGCCCGCCGCCGGAGGGCGTGTTCGACCTCCGCGATCCCTGGAACCCGCGGCTCGCCGGTGATGCACCATAACTCGCGTAATTAGCCCAGGAGCAGGGCCAGGGCGATCAACCCCAGTCCCACCGCCACCAGGTTCACCCGAGCGATCCCCGGGGCCAGGGGAGCCAGGGCCGCCAGGGCGAAGGCGAGCAGCGCCAGCAAAAGGCAGAGCATCCGTGCTGTCAGGGCCATCTCGCTTATCCGTTCCAGCTGACCGGCTGCCCCGGAAGCCAACACGCGGTGCCGTACTCGAAGAGTCGCCAGGCCCCCGCCGGCGAGCCCTCCGCCGGGTCGTCCGGTACCAGTTGCTCATCCGAGAGGGGCGCCCCGCGCCACGCTCCCCGGCGCCACTCGTCCCGCCATGACGCCTCGATGGCGTGTTCGCTCGCCGCCGGGTTCCAGTAGGCCCCCCAGACGGCCGACTGGATGGCGGCGGTCTGGGCGCCGCTCAAGATGCTCACGTCGATCCCTCCCTGCCCCGCGTGCCACGTCAGCAGCTGGGCCCACCAGTCCGCCGGCCGGACGTAGTGCTCTCGGACGTACTCGGCGCTCATCCCGTAGGGCCAGTAGTCGTACCCGGCGATGGCCGGGTCTTCCCGTTTCACCTCGAGGTGCAGGTGCGCCCAGGTCTGGAAGCCGCTCTTCCCGCAGCTGGCCACGACCTGCCCGGGGGCGCCGGCCGTCCCGACCTCGCCGGTGATGCTCGCGCAGTGGCAGTAGTGCAGGTAGTCGCCGTTGACCAGGCGGAGCCACAGGTGGTTGCCGTACCCCTGCGCCGCTCCGCTCCACCGGGCGACGTAGACGACCTCGCCGGCGATGGGGAAGCGGAGCGGCGCCCCCAGATCGCCGTCCCCGCCCTCGCCGCCGTTCAGGTCGGCGCCGCAGTGGTACGTGGCTCCGCCGTCGGTCCGGTCCAGGAAGGCGTAGCCCCCGCGCAGCGGGTCCCATGCCTCCACGCCGTCCATCGGCACCCAGACGCCGGGGAGCGCCTCGCTCACGTCAACCCCGCGATCGGCCGGTCGACGTAGTACACGTCCTGGTCGCTCTGCAGCGCCCCCAGCGTCATCGTCCCGCGCAGGAACCAGCGCCACACCCCGTCCTCCGGGGTATCGGCGGGCCAGTCGACGTAGTACCTCCCGACCTCCTGGCGGGTCAGCACCCCCAGGTCCCCCGTCTGGGCGCTGGGGTAGCTGAAGCTCCGCTGCGTCCCTGTGGGGGCCAGCAGCCACAGGCGCACGCCGGTGGGGTCGACGGGGGCCCCGGCCGGGTCGACGAAGGGCTTCCGGGGGGGCACCCCGGCGGCCACCTCGGCGCTGGTCAGGGTGTGGTTGCCCACCCGGACGGTGGTGGCGACGCTACTGGTCTGCATCGGGGGCCCTCCCGTTCGGGGTGGCGTCGGGCGCCCCGAGCCGCATCCCGGGCTCCGGGACGACGGCGAGGTCCTCGAGCGTCACCCGCCAGCCGTCGGCCGGGTTGACGCCGTGGCTCTCCAGCACGGCCGCCCAGACGGCGCCCAGTTGCTGCTCCAGCACCCGGCAGGCCCGCTCCCGGGTGGTCGGGCCGAGCAGGATGGGCGCGACGGCGGGGTGCGCGTGCTGCCCGAGGACGGCCATCTAGAAGGGGCCGGAGGACGGGACGAGCCCCGTGCCCCAGAGCTTCTTTAAGAAGGTGGTCGCCTGGAGGGCGGCGACGATGGAGGGCACCTCGCCCATCGCGGACTTGTACTCGTCCCCGGTGCCGGCGGGCAGGCCGAGGGCCTCGAGTTCGGCGGGGGTGTACGCCTCGCTCCACAGGCGCAGGCTGTCGAGGTTCTCGACGGCGCGTTTCAGGGACGTCGCGTTGAGCCCGGCCTGGGAGTTGGCGTCGGCGCCGGTGACCTGGATGCCGATCTGCTGCGGGGGTGCGGTCGGTGGGGTCATGCGGTTATTCCCAATCTGGCGCACAGCGCCTGCAACGCGGCGAGTAAGACGCCCGCGTCGTTGGACGGACTGGCCTCATCGGGGCCGATGGTGAACAGCGGGTCGGCCTCCTCCAGGTAGTACCCCGACTGGAGGCGTTCGGTGCCCTTGTACCGGAACCGGCGGGCGGGGGTGCGCAGCACGGCGCCCAGGGCCGCCTCGGGGTCGAGGTCGCCGGCGGGGTCTTTGTCCTTCAGGGAGGAGGTGTTGATCGTCCCGGCGACGGCGTAGACGGTCGTCCAGCGGTGGTCGGTCCAGCCCAGGGCGAGGGCGTTATCGGTCTTCGGGGCCACCACCGCGCCGGCGGCGCCCAGCAGGAGCCACTTGCCCCCCAGGGCCTCCACCACCACGTCGGCCCCGCTCACGTCCAGGCTCCCGTTCCCGCCGCTCCACCGCAGGGCCGCCTGCCCCGCGGCCGGGGTCAGGGTGAGCTTCCCGGTGTTCGCGAGGGCCAGGCGGGTGGCGAAGGTCTGGGCCGCCCCGGCGGCCACCG
>Ga0114129_10016563_pt1 | contig 10498 bp, 6 predicted proteins | sample RhiMetdeltSRZDD1_FD_80071 | JGI IMG/M metagenome (GOLD analysis project Ga0114129, IMG submission 80071) | Populus rhizosphere microbial communities from Tennessee, USA - Rhizosphere MetaG P. deltoides SRZDD1 (version 2) (version 2) | ecosystem: Host-associated > Plants > Roots > Rhizosphere >... | reverse complement strand
TCGCTGTACGCGGTGTACGTGAACACGCAAGGCGCATCGCCGGGATAAGCGCCGTCATGCTGGTTGTGCTGAGCGGCCTTCCTGGCGTGGGCAAGACCACCATCGCTCGCGAGCTGGCGCGTGCGATCGATGCCGTGCACGTGCGCATCGACTCAATCGAGCAGGCGTTGCGCAACGCGGGCCGCGACCTCGAGGACGAAGGCTACCGCGTCGCATACGCCGTTGCAGAAGACAACCTGCGGCTTGGCCGGGTCGTCATCGCCGATTGCGTCAACCCGTGGCGGCTCACGAGAAACGAATGGCGATCGGTCGCCGACCGGACTGGCGTCCGTGCGGTCGATGTCGAAATCGTGTGTTCCGACGCCGGCGAGCATCGGCGTCGCGTCGAATCGCGCGTCTCCGACATCTCAGGCCACGAATTACCGACATGGACCGACGTCGTCGAGCGCGATTACCACATGTGGAACGGTGATCGGGTGGTCATCGACACGGCCCGGCTCGACACGAAACAAAGCGTCCACGCCATTGTGTCCGCGCTTCAATCGGTTCGATAATCTCGCCCGACAAATCGTTTTGGAGGTCGCGCCATGCTGAAGAAGCTCGTTGGCCTCAGCCTCACGTTCGTGCTGGTGTCGTGCGCGTCCGCCGCAGCGCAGCAGTCGGCATCGTCCGGCATCATGGGCTCGGTCGTCGATGCGACGCAGGCCGCGCTGCCGGGCGCCACCGTCACGGTGACGCAGATCGGCACCGGCGCGCAGCGCATCGCCGTGACCGACAGCGACGGACGCTTCTCGGTCGCGGGACTGCGGGCGTCCACGTATGCGTTGAAGGTCGAGTTGTCCGGATTCAGGACCGCTGAAATCAAGGAGATCGTGCTTCGCGACGGCGAAACGATCCGCCAGACCTTGACGATGCCGGTCGCGACGATCACCGAGTCCGTCACGGTGATCGGTGAATCGCCTCTGCTCCAGACCGCCAGCGCGAAGGTCGGCGCGGTGATCGACGCAAAAACGCTCGAAGACATCCCGGTCGCCGGCCGCACGGTCCTCAACGTCACGACGCTCACGCCCGGCGTCACGCCGCGTGACTTCAGCCGCGTGACGTTCTTCGGGCGGCGCGATCAGTACGTGACCGTCGAAGGCGGCCGCGACAGCTCCACCAATTACGCCATCGACGGCGTGTACGTGCGATCGCTGCGCTGGAACAACATGTCGGTGAATCCGGCGCTCGACAGCGTCCAGGAAGTGAACCTGCTTCGCAACTCGTTCTCCACCGAATACGGTCAGGGCCAAGCCGTCGTCTCGATGGTGACCAAATCGGGGAGCAATCGCGTGAACGGGTCGGCCTTCGAGTACTTCCGGAACGAGGCGATGAACGCCCGCGGATACTTCGAGACCAGCACGTCGAACTTCGATCGCAATCAGTACGGCGTGACGCTGGGCGGCCCCGTCGTTCGGAGCAGATTCTTCGGCTTCGGCGCGATCGAGAAGATCGGCGAGACGCACGGCGAAGTGCAGTTTGCGAACGTGCCGCCGCCGAACTGGCTGCGCGGCGACTTCTCGGACGTCGCGCTGCCGATTCTCGATCCGCTGACCGGATTGCCGTTCTCGGGCAACCAGATTCCGCCGGGCCGCTTCTCGAAATTCGCGACGGAGCAGCTCGACACGATTCCGCTCGCCAACAACACGGGCGTGAACAACTATCGGGTCGTCCGCAATTTCACCGATGACACGAAGACCGCCACGCTTCGATTCGATCAAGTGCTCAATGCCAGTCACTCGTTCTTCGAGCGCTACATCTGGTACGACAGCTTTCAGGTGCTTCCAGGTTCTGTTGTCGATTCGGGCCGGCCGCAGCAAGGGAAGAACCTGGCCTTCGGCCACACGTGGGTCCTATCACAACGCGTCGTCAACGAGGTGAGAGTCGGCTACAACTACGCGCATCACCACACCGATTCCCTCTACCGCGACGAAGATCCGCGCGCGCGCAACTGGGTGCGCGATCTCGGGCTCACCAATCTGTACGGCAGTGAAACCGAGAAGTACTACGGAAGGCCCGGCGCGACGATTCAGGGATATGGCGGCGTGGTGCCGGGCACGGGGTATTCGAACGGCGCCACCGACAATCTCTTCAGCATCTCGAACGCGACCAGCAAAGTCGCCGGCGCCCACAACCTGCGGTTCGGGTTCCAGGCCGAGCTCCGGAAGGTGGACATGGACACGACCACCGGCGCGCGCGGCGGCTTCACGTTCAACGGCCGCGCCACGGGCCGCACAAACAGCCTGCCGCACTCGGTCGCCGATTTCCTTCTGGGCTATTGCTCGACGTGCACCGGCACGTTCGGCTCCGCCGATGCCACGTACAGGTCGCCGACGTTTGCGCCGTTCGTCGACGACGTATGGCAGGTCAACAACAAAGTCACGCTGCAGATGGGTCTTCGATGGGAGTACCTGGCGCCGTGGCACGAGATCAACGACAACGAGGGCACGTTCGATCCGGCGAGCGGCAAGATCGGCTTCCACAAAGTTCCCGCGAGTCTTCCGGCCTCACTCCTGCCGTTGCTGATCACTCAGGACAATTTCTATCCCGCCGGAATCGTCCGGAAGGACTTGAACAACTTCGGTCCACGCATCGGCGTCGTGCACAGCCTCAACGATCGAACCGTCGTGCGAGGCGGGTTTGGTTTGTACTTCGACAATCTCAACCTGAACGAATTGCAGTTCACGCGGCTCGTGCCGCCGTTCACAGGCCGCTTCGAAGCGTCGCCGACTGGCACGCAGCTCGTGAACGTCGCCAATTTGTTTCCCGATCCAAGCCTTGCGAGCAGCTTTCCGACGCCGTTCTCGATGGACCCGAACAATGTCACGGCGTGGGTGCGGCAGTGGAACGTCAACGTGCAGCGCACGCTTGCGCGCAACCTGGTGTTCGAGGCCGCATACACGGGAAGTCAGAGCCGCCACGAGCACAAACGCTACAACCTGAACCAGCCGAGGGAGGGCACGACGCCGCAGGTGGAGCGATTGCCGTACCCACAGTTCGCGCCCGGCATTCTGACGTCGAGCGATACGGGACGAGGCGAGTTTCACGGCGTCTCGGTGCGAATCGACAAACGATTCTCGGGCGGACTGTTCTTCAACGGCAGTTATCAGTGGTCGAGGAACCGGGACAACAACTCTGGAGAGATCGAGGCGAACGATACGGCGTTCGCGTGGGACCACGACGCCGACTGGGCGTTGTCGAGATACGACCGCACGCACCGCAGCTCCGTCGCGTTCGGGTACGAGTTGCCGTGGGGCGCAGGGAAGCGGTGGTTGTCGCAAGGCGGTCCGGTTCAGTACGTATTCGGCAACTGGCAAGTCTCGGGCGCGATGCGGATGCAGAGCGGCATTCCTTTCTCGGTGTCGGTCAGCGCGCTGCAACCGCTCGGCAGCTTCGTGCCGCAGCGGGCGAACTTCGCGGCGGGACGCGAGAACGATCGAGGCACGCTCGACAATCCAACGCCCGATCGATGGTTCGATTCGACGGCCTACACGGTGCCGGCGGCCGGCTTCCAGGGACACGCCGGCCGTAACACGCTCAGGGGTCCGGCATTCCGCCGAACCGACCTTTCGATTTCCAAGAAGTTCCCGTTCGCGACCAACCGCGTCGAATTCCGCGCTGAGATCTACAACCTCTTCAACAACACGAACTTCGGTAATCCGGCGGCGAACATCTCCAACCCGAACGTGGGTATCATCACCACGGTGGACGAGCCGAGGTACATGCAGCTCGCGCTGAGGCTGGTTTGGTGAGTCGCGCGCTTCTCGTGACGACGGCGTGCGTGTGGGGTGGCACCGTGTGGGCGATCGCACACGCGATGCCGCAGAACGCGACCGCCGCGACTGTCGATTATCAGCAACATGTGCACACGATTCTCGCGGCGAAGTGTCTGAGCTGCCACAGCGCCGAGCGTCGGTCAGGCGGACTGTCGCTCGCCGCGTACGCCGACACCCTCGACGGCGGACGCAGCGGCGCGGCGATTCGACCTGGCGACTCGGCGCGCAGCCTTCTCGTGCAGCGCATCACGGGCGAGATCGCGCCGCCGATGCCGTTCGGCAGGCCGCCGCTGTCGGCGGGGGAGATCGCGACGATCCGCGCGTGGATCGACCAGGGCGCGCGCGAAACCGTCACGTCCGCCGCGGCGAAGCCGAAGTGGGAAGCGCCGCTTGCACTCGAGCGTCCCGCGGTGCCGGATGTCGTGTGGCGAGACTGGACGTCACCAGTTGATCGATTCGCCGCGGCGTATCTCAACGAGCGCGGTGGGCAGGCGCCTGAGTTGATTGCGGACGCGGCGTTCGTCAGGCGCGCGTACCTCGACATCTGGGGTCTGCTGCCGCCGCCAGAAGATCTTCAGGCGTTCGTCGCAGATCGAAACGCGAGCAAACGATCTGCGCTCGTACAACGCCTCCTTTCCGATAACGACAAGTACGCCGAACATTGGATCTCGTTCTGGAACGACCTTCTGAGAAATGATGAAGGCGTCAATTACTACTCCGAGACATCATCACGTAAGAGCATCAGCGCCTGGCTCACGTCGGCGCTGCGCAGAAACGTTCCGTACAACCGGTTCGTGGAGCAGCTGTTGAATCCGGCGGCGCCTGACGATCCGGATGGATTCCTCATCGGCGTGAACTGGCGCGGCGTCGTGAACGCGAGTCAGACACCGGCGATGCAAGCGGCGCAGAACAGCGCGCAGATCTTCCTCGGGATCAATCTGAAATGCAACGCGTGCCACGACAGCTTCATCAGCAAGTGGAAGTTGAAGGATGCGTACGCCCTCGCGAGCTTTTTCGGCGAGGACGATCGGCTGCGTCTGTATCGCTGCGAGGTGGCGCAGGACGCCTATGCCACGCCCGCGTTCCTGTTTCCTGAGCTGAATCGCGTCCCGCCATCCGGTTCGCTGGCTGATCGGAGAAACACGGCCGCCGCGATCTTCACCGATCCGCGCAACGGCCGCTTGCCCAGGACGATGGTGAACAGAATGTGGCATCGCCTCCTGGGACGCGGCATCGTCGAAAACCCCGATGAGATGGACGGCGTGCCATGGAGTCCTGGATTGCTCGACTGGCTCGCGAGTGACTTCGTCGACGGAGGGTACGACTTGAAGCGGCTGATGGCGACGATCGTGTCGTCGAAGACGTATCAGATGCGATCCGTGTCGCGAGTTGGCGAGCAGCCGCGTGGGTACGTGTTTCGCGGTCCGGAAGTGAGGCGGCTGACCGCGGAGCAGTTCGGCGACGCCATCGGCGCGATCACGGGCGACTGGAACGTGTATCAGCCTCCGGCTTCCTCGGTGCCGTTGCCCGGGCGCTACACGCGCGAATGGCAGACGCCCGCCAGCTCGCTGGCGCGCGCGCTCGGCCGACCGATTCGTGATCAGGTCTTCTCCACGCGCAACACTGGGGCGACGACGCTTCAAGCGCTCGAATTGGTGAACGGCGAGCGGTTGTCGAACTGGCTGCTTCGAGGCGCGCGAAACATGCTTGGCGAGTTGCCTCCGCCGCCGACCGCGTTGTTCGTGACGCCGATCAATGCACGGGGCGTACGCGCCGACCAACCGGCGCTGCGCGTCGCGCCTGCGCCATTCGACGTCGACGTCTCTCACGCGACGCGCGTCTGGCTGATCGTACAGGATGCAAACTCGACGGCGGTGGACAAGGCCGAAGCCGTGTGGGCACAAGGTGAGTTCGTCGGAAAGAATGGCGCAGTCACGCCGTTGACGGACGTCAGGCCGATGGATGAAGTGGCCGTGCGACCGGCGGCCGGCTCAGTGATTCTCGATGGCGCGCCGTTTCCGACAGCCGTGCGCGTCAAGACGCCGTCACGGCTCGTGTACGACATCTCGGGTCGTGGATTCACGCGGCTCCGTGGAGTGGTCGGGCTCGAGAACGTCTCCAACCTCGCGCAGGGAGAGACGATCCTGGGACGATTCCTCGTCTTCGGAACGGAACCCGACATGGATCGTCTGGTTCCGCCGACGCCCGAAACGCCGCTGCCACCGGGCCCGCGACTGCGCACGGCGACAGAAGTCGTCGATCGCGTCTATTGGTACGCGGTTGGACGCGGGCCTTCTGCCGAGGAGCGAGCCATCGCGCTCGACGCGCTGGCTGATTCGAATCGCCCGGGCCGCATCTCGCCGGAAGGACTCGCCGACCTGCTGTGGGCGGTGATGATGAAGCCCGAGTTCCAACTGATTTTCTGAGAGCATGCGTCATGACCGATGAACAGACGATCGTCTCGCGACTGATCGACCGCCGGCGTTTCATCGGCGCGACTGCCGCGGCCACGCTTGCGGCGCTGGTCGGCCGTGAGCCGCGACTGGCGGAGGCGCAGGGAAGTGGTGCGAACGCGACCGCCGATGCGGTCATCGTGCTGTGGATGGCGGGCGGCATGGCGCAGACCGAGACGTGGGATCCGAAGCGGTACACACCCTTCGAGCGCGGCGTTCGTACTGAACGGGTGCTGAGCACGTTTCCGAGCATCGATACCGCGGTCGATCACATCAAAATCTCTCAGGGGCTCGAGCGCGTCGCCCGCGTGATGGACCGCGGCGCGATCATCAGGAGCTTCCAGGGGCCGGATCTCGGATACATCCTGCACTCGCGTCATCAATACCACTGGCATACGGGATACATCCCACCGCAGTCGGTTGCGATGCCGCACATCGGTTCGGTGATCTCCAGAACGCTCGGACCGAAGAATCCGACCGTGCCGGCGTTCATCGCCATCGGGCAGAACATGGAAATCGGCGGCGAGAGCGCCGCCGTGAAGGCGTTTCACACGGCCGGTTTCCTCGGTTCGGAACACGGACCGTTTCTCATCACGAACCCGCAGGACGCCGCGGCTGCGGTGCGGCCCCCGGCCGAGCTCGGCGAGACACGATTTCTGAGCCGTCGGCGGCTCTATGAAAAGTTGTTGGCGAAAGAACCTGTCTATCAGTACGCGGGCGACTTCCAGCGTGAATCGCTCATCCGATCGCTCGAATCCGCCGATCGTCTGCTCATGTCCCCGTCGTCGAAGGCGTTCGATCTATCGCTCGAGCCGCGGAGCGTGTACGACGCGTACAACACCGGTCGCTTCGGTCAAGGATGCCTGCTGGCCCGTCGCCTCGTCGAGGCGGGCGCACGCTTCGTCGAAGTGACGACCGAGTACATCCCGTTCCGGTACTGGGACACTCACGAACGTGGTCACGAGCGGGCAAAGGGGATGAAAGAACAGATCGATGCGCCGCTCGCGCAACTGATACTCGACCTCGAGGAGCGTGGGCTGCTGAATCGCACGCTGGTCGTTCTTGCGAGCGAGTTCGGCCGCGACGCGATTACCGAAGGGAAGGTTGGCAAGGAAGTTCGCGACCAGGCGAACACGCCCGACGTGATGAGCGCGCCCGAGCACTACGGCATGCACCGCCACTTCACCGCCGCCGGATCGGTCGTCATGTTCGGTGGAGGAGTCAAGAGAGGAACGCTCTACGGAAAGACCGCCGACGAACGTCCGTGCACGACGATCGCGAATCCAGTTCCTGTAGAAGATCTTCACGCGACGATCTATCACGCGCTCGGAATCCCGCCCGACACGTCCTATCTCGCGGAAAAGCGGCCGGTCTACGTCACGAGCGATGGGAAGGGCAAGCCGATCCGCGAGCTATTCGAGCGGAGTTGATCGATGGATCAGAGACTGCCGGCCCTGGTCATTGCCGTCGCGATTCAGGCTCCGCTGCAATCGATTCCCGACAAGCTCGTGGTGCTGACCTTCGATGATTCGAAGGCCAGTCATTACACGTTCGTGCGGCCTCTTCTCGAGAAGTACGGGTTCGGGGCGACGTTCTTCATCACCGAAGGCTTTACGTTTCATACGAACAAGAACGATTACCTGACATGGGATCAGATCAGCGAATTGAATCGCGATGGTTTCGAGATTGGCAATCACACCAGGGATCACGTGGGCGCATCGAAGGCCAATCTTCCGCGGCTCAAAGAGCAGATCGAGGCGATCAACGCGCAGTTCGCCGCCCACGGCATCCCGCCGCCCGTGTCCTTCGCGTACCCCGGCAACGCGATCGATCCGGGCGCTCTCCCGATCCTCGAGCAACTTGGATTTCGGTACGCACGTCGCGGCGGCGCGCCGGAATATCCGTACGAAGAAGGCAACGGTGTCGCATACGAGCCTGGTCGCGACCATCCGCTGCTGATCCCGTCGGCGGGCGATGCGCGTCCGTTCTGGACGCTGGAAAACCTGAAGCGCGCCACGTCGCAGGCGAGGAACGGGAGGATCGCAATCCTCCAGTTTCATGGCGAGCCCGACATCGAACATCCGTGGGTTCACACACCGCCGGAGCGGTTCGAGGAGTACATGAAGTACCTCCACGACGAAGGGTTCAAGGCGATCGCGATGCGAGACCTCGCGAAGTACGTGGACTGGCGGGTGAAGCCCGATGATCCGTGGGCGATCATCGAGCGGCGAAAGAGCGCCTTGCCGGGCTCAGTTCCCGCGCAAGGCGCGCCGTAGGATCTCGTTGCGTTCGGTACGAGACAACGACGGAAGAGACGCCTCGATCCGTTCGACCGCCGCCGTGACTTTCTTGCGCACCGCGCGCGTGATTGGGTCGCGCGTCAACTCGAGGACGTAGTGGTGACCGGCCCAGGCCGGCTCGTTCAGGATCGGCAGCCGCCAGACGAACGCGTTCTCCAGACCAACGCTGATCCAGTCCTGGCCGGCGGCGAGCGGTCGCTTCGGCGACGGCGCCGCGCCGGCGATGGCGCCGTCCAGATGCTCGATGAGCGTGGTGATGAAGAATTCACGGAGCGGGTCGCCGCCCTCGAGCGACGCGAAAATCCGCTCCGATTGCAGCCTTCTCGCGATGGCGCCATACGCGGCGCCGTTGATCAACACGCGCGGCACGACGACGATGCGATGAAGGTCGACGCCGAGCCGCGGAAGCCCGTCGGCGTACGCGAACTCCTGCAGACGACCGAGATACGCATCCATCTCGCTCTGGATCGCGACGATGACGCGCGGTTCACGCGCCGCCGCCGCGAGTCGGCGCCAGAGCCGGCGCGCCGCCCGCGCGCTCGCGAGAAACGCGAAGCGCGTCCGCGACGCGGCCTTGTCGAGCACCGCTCGCCCCTCGGGCGTCTCCAGCCAGGCGACGAACGGTGCGCGCGAGATGCCGCCGGTGTATCGCGCGCATCCGCGCCGATACCGAACCCATGTTTTCATGAGAAGCGCGATCCGAAGTTCGCAACGCGAGTGGCAAATGCGTCATCGCGCCGCGGAGAAAGCGGCGATACGAGCGCGTTGCCGACTGCGTATGGACAGCGCTAGCGAATGTCGTGCCGCTCCGCGCGAGCCTTACTGAAGGGGCGTCGCCGACGCCGGCAAGACGTTGGTCAAGGTCGCGCCCGAGAGCTCCTGGTAGATCGTGCCGCGGTGATCCATGCCGAACGATCGCTGGCCGGTCGAGCCGGCGAGTTTCGGGTGGGCCTCCGCGAAATACGAGGCGAGCGCGTCGTCGGCCGGCGCGTTGCAGATGTCGGCTTTCAACGTGATGACACTCGAGAGAGTGCCAGGTCCGACAGTGAGGATGTAGCCGCTCTTCGCCACGCCGTTGGTCGGCAGGTCAGGACTGACGAACCCGGCGGTGCCGCCGCTCGGAGGCAGCGCGAGATCGTCGAGCGACTGCGCGTAGCCGCCTCGCGCACAACTCGAGGCGTACGTCGCCTGCCCGCTGTGAATCGCGCGCAACGACGCGATCGCCGACGCCTCGTTTCCGGCCGTCCGCGCCCGGAGCAATTGAGGCGTCGCGACCGCCGCGACGACGGCGATGATCGCCACGGTGACCAACAACTCGACGAGCGTGAAACCGCGTTCGCCTGGGGTTGTCATATGACAGCCTGTATTGTCGGCTGAAGTCTGTCCGAACTTCACCGGCCGCGGCAAGGCTGTGAAGGATCGCGAAAAGATGTGAAGCTCTTCTGCGAGCTCCTGCCATGTTGGTGAGTGATCTCACACTGGCCTCTCGATACTGATGAAGCTGCCACGCGGCGCTGCTGCGCATCTCACCACCTGATCACGCTTCGTCGCAGCTACGAGCGGCCGCGATCGAGTGAACGTGTCGCGATGAAAGAACCGTACAAGAACTAGAATGCCGACTTCCACGCCATGTCCGCCGAGTGGCAGTTTCTGGTCACGCTGAACGAGCGGCTGCGTCCTCTGAGGGATCCTGTCGAGATCCAGGAGGTCGCCCTCCGGCTGATCGGTGAGCATCTCCAGGCGAGCCGTGTCAATTACTCGCACATCGAGGGCAACGAGTTCGTCATCAGGCGCTCCTATGTGCGCGCCGTCTCGCCATTCGCCGATCGAGGTCCCGTCGCCTGGTTCGGCCACGCCATCGTCGAGGCGTGCCGGCGCGGCGAGACGGTCGTGGTCAGCGACGTCCACACGGACCCACGGTTGACGGACG
>Ga0114129_10016560_pt1 | contig 10498 bp, 13 predicted proteins | sample RhiMetdeltSRZDD1_FD_80071 | JGI IMG/M metagenome (GOLD analysis project Ga0114129, IMG submission 80071) | Populus rhizosphere microbial communities from Tennessee, USA - Rhizosphere MetaG P. deltoides SRZDD1 (version 2) (version 2) | ecosystem: Host-associated > Plants > Roots > Rhizosphere >... | reverse complement strand
TTCGTGATCGTCATGGGGGTCGAGGAAGGGCGCGTCGTCCGCTACGTGGCGCTCGAGCGCGGCCGCGTCGTCGACGAGTACCTTTCGGTCCCCGAGTACTACGGGCCGCTGCCGCCTGGCGAGGTCATCGCCCTCGGCGCGAACCCAAGGCTCATGGCCCGGCTCACCGGGGCGGACTCGGACGCCGTCCGGGCGACCGCTCGCACGGCGACGGCGCCGGAGGAGCTGCAGACCGCAGCGACGCTCATCGCTGACCTCGCCCGGCTCTTCGGCATCCCGCAGGGAAGCTTCGGCTACGCGAGCGCGACCGGCCAGCCGGACGCCATCGCGGTCGAGCGCTAGAAGCCGGCGGCGTAGCCGTCCTTGCGCCGGTCGGAGCCGCCGAGGAGGACGTCGTCCCTGACGACGATCGCCTGTCCACCGCCGAAGACGGTCGAGTCACGCTCGGCTGCGACCCGCAGGCCGAGCGCCTCGATGTGCGGCGCGAGGTCCCAGAGCTCGCCTTCGAGGAGAACCGTGTCGCCGTCGACGCGAAAACGAGGCTGGTCGAGCGCAGCTTGCGGCCCCACCCCTCCGGCCAGCGAACGGACGAGCTGCACGTGCGCCTGCGCCTGGATGAAGCCGCCCATGACCCCGAACGGACCGACCAAATGCCCGTCGCGCAGGAGCATTCCCGGGATGATCGTGTGGTATGGACGCCGTCCCGGCTCGACATGGCCCGAGACGGAGAAACACGCCCCTCGGTTCTGGAGCGCGATGCCGGTCCCCGGCGCGACGATGCCCGAGCCGAAACTGTCGTAGAGACTCTGGATAAGCGATACGGCCATGCGGTCGCCGTCGACCGCGCACAGGTAGACGGTTCCGCCGAGCGGCTCGACCAGGTCGACGGATCCCTCTCGTGCGCGCCGCTCGAGGAAGGCGGGCTCGAGCAGACCGGTCACGTCTGCGCCGTCGCGGACGTGCGCGAACGCGTCTTCGAGCGCGAGGCGGACGCACTGCACGACGTCGACGGGGCTTCCCCCGCTCAGCTCGAGCAGGCCCAGCCCCTCCAGCGCCGCGACCCCCTGCGTGGGAGGCGGCAGCTCGCAGACCGTCGTCCCGCGGTAGTCGATCGTGAGCGGCTCGACCCAGCGGGGCCGATACGCGGCGAGATCCTCGGTGTCGAGCCACGTGCATGCCGCGATGGACTCCGCAATCCTGCCGCGGTAGATCGCGTCCGGTCCGTCGTGGGCGATTCGGCGCAAGGTCGCCCCGAGCTCCGGAAGCCGAACTCGCTGCCCGAGCTCTGGGACGGGGCCGAGGGCGAGCGCGGCGTGCGAGCGTCCCCACGCCGTTGCCGTGTGCTCCGCGACGGCGAAGCCGTCCTCCGCGGCCGAGATCGCGTCGGCGAGCACGGCGTCCAGCCCCAGACGGCCGAACCGCTCGGCGAGCGCAGCCCAGCCCCCGACGGCTCCGGGCACCGTGACGGAGCGGGGGCCGTACTCCTCGACCGGGCTATCCGGGTCCGCGCTCAGCGGAGCCGGCCCGGCGGCGTCGAGCCCATGCACCTGCGCGCCGTCCCAGACCTGGGCGAAGAGGTCGCCGCCGACACCCGTCGACATCGGCTCGGTCACGCAGAGAACCGCGGCCGCGGCGAGCGCTGCATCGACCGCGTTGCCGCCCTGCTCGAGGATGCGCAGGCCGGCGCGTGTCGCGAGCGGTTGACTCGTGGCCACCATCGTCTCGGCCGCGACCGTGGACGGACGGTAGGCGGGGAACGGCTGGACCATTCGGCCGGTAGCATCGCACGGCCCGTGAGTCGCCCGACCGCCCTCCTCCTGCACGCGTTTCCGCTCGACTCGCGCATGTGGGAGGACCTAGCGTCGACGCTCGACGGGGCCGATCACCCGGTGGTCGCTCCCGACCTGCCCGGCGAGGAGCCGGAGCTCGGGTTCGAGGTCTGGGCGCGCCGCGTCCTCGGCCTGGTCGACGGCCCGTTCGTTCCCGTCGGCTGCTCGATGGGCGGCTATCTCGCGTTCGAGCTCTGGCGGCAGGCACCGGACCGCATCCCGGCGCTCGTGCTCGCGGACACGCGGGCGACGCCCGACTCCCCCGAGCAGCGCATCGCGCGCGACGACTCGATCCGCGTGCTCGGCGAGGCCGGCCGCGAGGCCTTCTGGGACGACCTGGCCCCGAAGGTCTTCGCCGAGGGCGTCGACCCAGCCGTCGTGGAGCGCGCGCGGTCGATCGCGCTCGAGCAGCCCGTGACCGGGCTCGTTGCGACGCAGGAGACGATTCGCGATCGCGTCGACTCGCGCCCGACGCTGGCCTCGATCGACGTCCCGGTGCTCGTTCTGGTCGGCGAGGAGGACAGGCTCACGCCGCCGGCCGACGCCGAGGCGATGGTCGCAGCTCTCCCCGATGCGCGTTTTTCGCGCATTGCCGGAGCGGGGCACCTGGCGCCGTTGGAACAGCCAGCCGCCGTGGCCGGCGCGATTCGCGACTTCCTCCAGGAGGTGGCTCCATGACCGGCGACGAGCTGGCGGCCCTCCTCGAGCGGGACGAGGTCGCGCTCCTCGACGTCCGCTCACACGAGGAGTACTCGGGCGAGGCCGGCTATCCGTGCGACCCGTACCAGGGCCACATCCCCGGGGCGGTCCACCTGGACCTGAACGAGATCTACGCGGCCGGGGACAGGCTCACGGAAGTGCTCGCGTCACACGGCATCCCGGAGGGCCGGCGCGTCGTCGCGTACTGCCACTCTGGCCAGCGGTCGGAGATCGCCGCCGTGCTTCTGGGTCAGGCGGGCGTCGACGCGGTCAACTACGCGGGCTCGTGGCACGAGTGGTCGCGTCGGGGCGCGTAGCCTCGGCGACCGCCAGGAACCGCCCGCACAGCTCGCGCCCGAGCTCGTTCCACGCCGCGATGCGCTGCTCGCTCTCGGCGCGGAGCGCCTCGACGTCGATGGGGCCGTCCTCGTTCGGGTCGGCCGTGCGGAGCCATTCGGCGAGGTCCTCCGGCGTCACCTCGGGATGGAACTGGATCCCCCAGGCGCTCCCGGACCTGAACCCCTGCAGGCAGCGGTCGTTGCGCGCGAGCGCGAATCCGCCCTCGGGGAGCTCGAAGTGGTAGCTGTGCCACTGGAACGCCGGGAACCGCTCCGGTAGCCCGGCAAAGACCGGGTCGTCGGCGGCCTCCGGCGTCAGGTCGACGTCGAACCAGCCGATCTCGGGGCTCGGCATGCGGCGCACCGGCGCGCCGAGGGCCTTGGCGACGAGCTGGCCGCCCAGGCAGACGCCGAAGGTCGGCACACCGTCCGCGATGAAGCGCTGGAGAAGCGCCTTCTCCTCGCGGAGCCAACCGTGGCGCTCCACCTGGTCGACGTGCATCGCCCCGCCGAAGACGAGCACGGCGTCGTAGCACTCGACCGGAGCCGGCGGGTCGGGGTCGCTCGAGATCAACCACTCGTCCAGCTCGTGCCCCTGCTCGCGGACCGTTTCGCCGAAGACGCCGCTCGCCGCGTCGCTCTGGTGCGTGATGGAAAGAACGCGCACCGGCTCAGCCTATGGGGTGGCGCACCCACACGTTCGGCTCCCAGTACTCGCACAGGTCGGCCTCGCGGTCGACCTCGAGCGGCGCGAGCCCGCGCGGGAACACGTAGGTGCCGCTCTCGGGCAGCGGCAGCTCGACCCACTCCTCCCACTCGGCCACCGTCCCCGTGATGTGCAGCGAGCGCGGCACCGGCGCAAGGAGCTCGGCGCCGAGGCGGACGTGAAGGCGGATCCACGGGTCGAACGGCAGCCCGTCCTCCCGCGTCCAGGCCGCGTAGCGCTCGATCGGGGTGAGCGGATAGCGCTCCTTCCAGGTGGGCCGGAGCGGCGCGATCAGGCTCCCGAAGCCGCGTCTGGCGGCGATGTCGCGCATGCCGCCGATCATCGTCCGCGCGAGCCCGCCTCCCTGGTGGGCGGGTGGGATCTCGATCGCGAGCGCGGAGAGCGTGTTCGGCTCGCCGCCCTCGTCGAAGAGGCGCACGGCGCCCGACATGACGTCGTCGATCCCGCCGAGCCCTTCCACGGTCCCGTCCCAGCGGCACGGGATCGTGTGCCCATGGGCAAGCGCGGTGTCGGCCTCCTCGTCGTAGAGGACGAGCTGCGTGTCGGCGAAATCCTGGTCGAGCCGCGACCAGTGCTGCCCGAGGACGTCGCCCTGCTCGTTGTACTTCGGCCACACACCGACGATCTGCTCGTAGGCCCGCTCCCAAAGGTCGGGTCGCTCGGCCGCGGTGAAGAGCTGTGCGCTCACGCGCCCGCTGCGCGCCGGAGCGCAGCCTGGAGCTCGCCGGCCGCGGGCCCGGGCGTGCCGGCGCCGATCGGCGCGCCGTCGAGCTCGACCACCGGCATGACCTCGCGGACGGACGAGGACGTGAACGCCTCCTCCGCCGCGGCGAGCTCGGCAACGGGGTAGGCGCCCTCGCGCACGGCGTAGCCGAGGCCCTCGGCTTCCTCGATCAGCGTCGAGCGGGTGACGCCGGCGAGGATGCCGAGGTCGAGCGCGGGGGTGAAGAGCTGGCGGCCGCGGCGCCACCAGACGTTGGTGACCGGGCCCTCGAGGACGATCCGCCCCGCGGCGAGGAAGACGGCGTCGTCGGCGCCGCGGCGGCGCGCCTCGGCCTCGGCGGCCATGTTGACGGCGTAGCTTGTCGACTTCACGCCGCCCAGCAGCCAGGGCGCATCCGCGCGGAGGTTCGGGTCGAGGCCGAGCGGCACGGTGATCATCCGCATCCCGGCTGCGCGGCGCTCCTCGAGCACGGCGGGGATCGTCGACACCATCGCGAGCGCGGTCGGGCGGCCCTCGCCCTCGCGCCCCGGCGTGAGGTAGAGGCGGAGCACCACGTCTCGCTCGCCCGCGGCGCCGATAGCCTGCTCGGCGAGCTCGCGGAAGGCGTCCGTGTCGACCGCGGGCAGGTCGAGCCGCTCCGACGAGGCGGCGAGGCGCTCGAGGTGGTCCTCGAGCCGGAACGGGCGGCCACCGTAGACGCGGATGGTCTCGAACGCCCCGCGGCCGCGGAGGAACGCCTCGTCGTCGGCGTGTAGGACAGGCTCGTTGGGGTCGACGAGCCCGCGCCCGCCGACGGCCAGTGCAAGGACGGTCACGTGGCGACGGCCTCGGGAACCGGGCTGCCGACCGCGGCGAGGAGCGGCCGCGCCTTGACCCAGGACTCCTCGATCTCGGCGCGCGGGTCGGAGTCCCAGACGATGCCGCCGCCGACCCAGAGATGGACGCGGCCGTCAGCGACGGCGAAGGTGCGGATGGTGAGCGCGAGCTCGAGGTCGCCGTTCGAGTGGATGCTGCCGAGCGCGCCCATCGAGGCGCCGCGGCCGACCGGCTCGAGCGCGGCGATGTGGTCGATGGCGGAGATCTTCGGCGCGCCCGTCACGGAGCCCCCGGGGAAGACGGCCCCCAGGAGCTCGGCGAGCCCGACGCCCTCGCGGAGCCGGCCCTCGACGGTCGTGACCATGTGCGTGACCCCGGCGAGCTCGTGCTCGGCCATCAGGTCCGGCCAGCGCACCGACCCGGGCTCGCACACGCGCGAGAGGTCGTTGCGCTCGAGGTCGACGATCATCACGTGCTCGGCGCTGTCCTTGACGGAGTCGCGCAGCTCGCCGCGGACGCCGGCCGGCCGCGTGCCCTTGATCGGCTTCGTCCAGACGCGGTCGCCGCGCCGCGCGAGGAAGAGCTCGGGGGAGGCGGAGACGATCGCCCAGCCGTCGCCTACGAGAGGGCCCGGGTGCAGGGGCCGCAGCGGTGCGAGCGCGGGCGCGAGCCCGGCCGGATCGCCCTCGAACGGCGCGCGCAGGTGCTGGACGAGGTTGACCTGGTAGACGTCGCCGCGCGCGATCGCCGCCTGCACGCTCTCGACGGCGCCCGCGTAGGCGTCGTCGGTCCAGGAGCGCTCCCACTCGCCGACGGTGAACGGGCCCGGCGCGGTGGGCCGCTCGTCGCGCGGGTGAATCCGGGCCGCGAGAAGCGGAAGCCGGCACGGCTCCGGCGGATCCGGCCAGGGCGCCCGGCGCAGCGAGCGCGAGATCCCGTAGCCGAGGAAGACGTCGGCGACGAGGTCGTCGGCCGTGAAGAACCCCGCCTCGGCGAGGTAGGCCTCTAGCTCCGTGAGCGGATCGGCTGCGTCCCAGATCTCGAGCACGGGCTAACGCTAGCGCGGGCGCCCCGTGCACTCGGTTACAGGCGCGAGTTCGTCGGGTCGGGGAAGACGGGCTGCGACGCCGGCGGCGGCGTCCCTTCGGCGCGGCTAGACCCGGCTCGAATCAGCGGCGCGCCCGGGCGTTGTAGTCCTGCGGAAGCTGGTTACCGCAGAGCATCACCACGGTGAACGGCAGTCCCACGACGGCTTCGCCCGGGACGATCCCGAGCGTCCGGTAGCGCAGCGCGGGATCGGAGGGGACACTGCTTCCGCCCGGCTGCGCGCAGACCTCCCGGCCCGCGATCGTTAGCCGGAGGATGAGGTAGCGGGAGTCTCCCGGATCGATGCGAACCGGTTCGAAGGGGACGATCGTGCCCCCGACGGCGCGGTCCGGCTCCTCGAACGTGGGATATGCGGCCATGCCGCCGAGCGTGAAGGCTGACGGCGATCCGAGGCCCTGGAGCGTGATCGGGAGGCGTCCACCGTTGGTCACGTCGAACCCGACCTCGAAGACCGCGGGCTTCCCGGCGCTCACGTAGTAGACAAGGTCTCCCACCCCGGTGTCCGCTTGCGTCCATGCGGCGGTTCCCCGCGGCGAGCCGCCGACCGATCCCGGCTCCAGCGGGCTGTACGTCAGGAGCCAGGCGACGCCTCCGACCACGAGGGCGACGGCCGTGAGGAGCGACGCGACCAGGATCCGGCCACGCGTGACGAAGCGCCCCGGTACCGGAGCAGGCTCCGGAAAGACCTCGTCCCAGCCCACCGACACGAGGAAAGTGTCCCTCACGCAGGAAGGCCGTTCAACCGGCGCTGCCCGCCGCCGCGCCTAGAATCGAGCGGGTGGACGGACGGCCGATCGGGATCTTCGACTCGGGCGCGGGCGGGTTGACCGTCCTGCACGAGTGTCTGGTCACGCTGCCACACGAGGACTTTCTCTACCTCGGTGACGGCGCCCGGTGTCCCTACGGGCCGCGGCCGCACGCAGAGATCAGGCGGTTCGCGCACGAGATCGCCGCCTACCTCGAGCAGGAGGGCGTCAAGCTGATCGTGGCGGCCTGCAACGCGGCGACGTCGGCGGCGCTGCCCGCCCTGCAAGAGTCGCTGCGCGTCCCGATCGTCGGCGTCTTGCTCCCCGAGGCGCACGCCGCCGTGCAAGCGACCCGCAACCGCCGCATCGGTCTCCTCGCCACCGAGGCGACCGTGGCGAGCGGGCGCTACGAGCAGGTCGTGCACGCCATCGACGCCGGCGCGCACGTCGAGTCGGTCGCGTGTCCCAAGCTCGTGCCCCTGATCGAGGCGGGCGACGTGGGGGAGGAGCTCGACGCCGCCGTGCGGGAGTACGCCGCGCCCTTGAAGGCGGCCGAGGTGGACACGGTCATTCTCGGCTGCACGCACTATCCGATGATCAGACGGGTCTTCGAGCGCGCCTTCGGCCGCGGGACGACGCTCGTCTTCTCCGCCGAGGAAACCGCGCGCGAGGTGGCGGAGACGCTGGCGCGCAAGGGGGTCGAGAACGACCAGGCCCGGGACGGCGCGACGCGGTTCCTGACGACGGGCTCACCGGAGGAGTTCCGGACGCTCGGCGAGCGCTTCCTCCAGCTTCCGATCCCGCAGGTCGACCAGGTCAGCGTCCGAGAGCTCGAGCTCGCCGCCGCGTGAGCCCTCGCGCGCGTCTCTGGAAGAACGGGGCACCCCATCCCACCACCCGCTTCGAGCGTAACGCCGAGAAACGCAACGGTGGTGCGCGGAACGTGACGAGGGTGTGAGGGAGTGAGCCGGGAAGGACGCACACCCGACCAGCTTCGCCCGGTGTCGATCCAGACCGACTACGTCGAGCAGGCGACCGGCTCGGCGCTGATCTCGTTCGGCGCCACGCGGGTGCTCTGCACCGCGAGCGTCGAGGAGGGTGTGCCGCGCTGGCTCGCCGGCACCGGCCGCGGGTGGATGACGGCCGAGTACGGGATGCTTCCCGCCTCGACCGGCTCGCGCACGCCCCGTGAGGCGAGCGCCGGCAAGCAGAAGGGGCGCACGGTGGAGATCCAGCGCCTCCTCGGCCGCTCGCTCCGCGCCGTCTACGACCTGGACACGCTCGGCGAGCACACGATCTGGATCGACTGCGACGTGATCCAGGCCGACGGCGGCACCCGAACCGCGGCGATCAGCGGCGCCTGGGTCGCGCTCACCCTCGCCGCCCGGCGCGCGAAGCTGCCCGAGCCGGCCGACCGGGTAGGCGCCGTCTCGGTCGGCATCGTCGACGGGGAGCCGCGCCTCGACCTCGACTACGTCGAGGACTCCGCCGCCGACGTGGACATGAACGTCGTCATGACCGGTGACGGCCGCCTGATCGAGGTGCAGGCGACGGCGGAGCGCGTGCCCTTCACCCGGGCCGAGCTCGACGCGCTCGTCCACCTCGCGGCCTCGGGAATCGAGGAGATCGGGAAGAAGCAGCAGGAGGCGGTCGCGTGATCCCCGACGTCACCTGGTGGGACATCCTCATCAGGCTCCTGGTCGCCGCCGCCCTCACGGGCGCGATCGGCCTCGAGCGGGAGCTGCGCGACCGTGCGGCCGGGCTCCGGACGCACATGCTCGTCGGAGTCGGCTCGGCGCTCTTCACGATCGTCTCGGCCTACGGGTGGAGCGACTTCCAGTTCTCCACGCGGGAGGGGGTCGTCTTCGACCCGACCCGGATCGCCGCGCAGATCGTCACGGGCATCGGCTTCCTCGGCGCCGGCGCGATCATCCGCCAGGGGCTCTCGGTCCGCGGGCTGACCACCGCCGCCGGCCTCTGGGTCGTGGCTGCCATCGGCATGGCCGTCGGGGCCGGCTACTACTCGGCGGCGCTCATCGCGACCGCCATCGTGCTCGTGGGACTCGGGCCGTTCCGATGGGTGGAGAGGGCGCCCGGGCTGGCCCGCTTCCGCCGGGCCGGCGGCTCGCTCGAGGTCGACCTCACGCCCGAGCACTCGATCACCGAGCCGCTCGCGGTCGTCGACGCGAGACGGGTGCGGATCAGCCGCGTCGAGTTCGAGGATCAGAAAGACCGCCGCCGCCTCCGGATCCAGCTGGACGTGCCGCTCGGGCAGGCGGAGGAGCGGCTCGTCGAGGATCTCGCGGCGCTCGAGGGCGTCGTCGCCGTGCGGTGGGCGGAGTGAGGGCGACGCTCGTCTCCAAGAACGCGCACAAGGCCAGGGAGCTGGCGGTGCTCATGCCCGGCTGGGCGGTCGAGCCGATCGACGTCGACGAGCTCCCGGAGGAAACGGGCGTGACCTTCTACGAGAACGCGCGCGCGAAGGCCGCTTTCGGCCGCGAGGTCGACGGCGGGGAGACGTGGACGATCGGCGAGGACTCGGGCGTCGAGGTCGACGGACTCGACGGGCGGCCCGGGATCCGGTCGGCGCGCTTCGCGGGCCGGGACGCGACGGACGAGGAGAACGTGACCAAGCTGCTCGCGGAGCTCGACGGCATCGCCGGGCCCGGCCGCAGAGCGCGCTACGTGTCCGAGCTCGTGTGCTTCTCGCCGACGGGAGAGGAGTTTCGAGGCCGCGGGACGCTCGAAGGGCGGATCGGCGGCGAGCGCCGCGGCTCGGAGGGCTTCGGCTACGACCCCGTCTTCATCCCCGACGGCGAGGAGCGGACGGTGGCCGAGCTCGGGGACGCCTGGAAGGCGCAGCGGAGCCACCGGGCGGCCGCCGCGGGCGCGTTGCTGCAGGCAGTAGGCAGCGCCGCCCCGGCACGGTAGATTCCGCACATGCAGCTCTTCTCGCACGACGCGAAAGCGGATGCGCTCGCCAAGGCGCCGCTCTTTCGCAACCTCTCCCGCGCCGACCTGGTCGGCCTGGCGAAGGTCACCGAAGACCTGGAGGTTGAGGAGGGAAAGGTGCTTGCGCGCGAGGGCGACATCGGGCACGAGTTCTTCGTCCTCGTCGACGGTGAGGTCGACGTGGCGAAGGACGGTCAGTCGGTGCGGAAGCTCGGGCCGGGCGACTTCTTCGGAGAGATCGCCCTCATCTGGGAATCGCCCAGGCGTACCGCGACCGTGACCGCCGCCGGACCCGTCCGCCTCTTCGTCCTCACGCGACAGGCGTTCCGCGGGCTCATCGACCACCATCCCGACATCGAGGAGAAGGTGCTCGAGGCGCTCGAAGAGCGCGTGCGCGGGACAGAGTCGGCCGACGCCTAGGAAACGAGCGGCGCGTCGCCGCGCCGCCCGCGGCTGAGCCACCAGTTCACCTCGGCGCCGAGCACGAGGATGTTCGCCATCACGTAGAGCCAGACGAGCAGGAGCACGAGGCCGCCGTAGGCCTGCAGCGCGATCAGTTC
>Ga0114129_10016557_pt1 | contig 10499 bp, 11 predicted proteins | sample RhiMetdeltSRZDD1_FD_80071 | JGI IMG/M metagenome (GOLD analysis project Ga0114129, IMG submission 80071) | Populus rhizosphere microbial communities from Tennessee, USA - Rhizosphere MetaG P. deltoides SRZDD1 (version 2) (version 2) | ecosystem: Host-associated > Plants > Roots > Rhizosphere >... | reverse complement strand
CCGTCATCTTGAAGCGCTTCTTGCAAGATGACTTGTTCTTCATTTTGGGCATTTTGCTCATCCTTCAAGTTTCAGGGCTGCCTTGCACAGCCCTCTCAAGCATTGCGAGCCGCCACGGCATGCCCTGCCGGGCGGCTCAAAGCCCGCGGTTTATAAGGCGGGCTTAAGCCAAACGCAAGTTCGGCGGAAATCGCTATTTGGGCGCGAGCACCATGACGACCTGACGACCCTCAAAGCGGGGTTCGGATTCCACCTTGGCCAGCTCGGCGGTATCCTGCTTCACCTGCTGAAGAAGCTCGAAGCCGAGCTCCTGGTGCGCCATTTCGCGACCGCGGAAGCGCAAAGTCACCTTGACCTTGTCGCCTTCCTCGAAGAAACGCTTTATGGCCCTCATCTTCACCCCATAATCATGGGTATCGATGTTGGGGCGGATTTTTATTTCCTTGATCTCAATCGTCTTTTGCTTCTTGCGGGCTTCGTTGGCCTTCTTCTGGGCCTGATACTTATACTTGCCGTAATCGAGAATCTTGCAAACCGGCGGCTGCGTGCCGGGTGAAATTTCGACGAGGTCCAGGCCCGCCTGTTCGGCAAGCGTCAGGGCCTGCTGGGGGCTCATGATGCCGACCTTCTCGCCTTTTTCGTTGATCAAAAGTATTTCGCGGGAATCTATCCTATCATTGACGCGCGGACCGCTGTCGCGGGGCCGCTGTTCCTTGACAAAAGGTTTGCGGTTTATGTTCCATTCTCCTCTATATGGCAGCCAGGTGCGCAATCGGCCCTGAATACTGCCGGTTTAGTCAAGCCCTCTATACATGTTGAACTCGCCAGTGAAGTCAAGGAGTGCACCCCCTGCCAGCGGCCTCAAAATTAATCAAAAGTTGAGTCATGGGATTTGCGCAACATGCCGCCTGCGCCATTGAAATTCCGCGACCGCAAAAAAGGCCCCCGCCTCGCCTATCACCATGACAATCCGAAAGCCAGCGGCATCGGGCTCTTCTGGCTCGGCGGACTCAAATCAGACATGACCGGAACCAAGGCGGAAGCCCTCGCCGAAGCGGCCCGGTCGGCCGAAAGACCATACCTCAGATTTGATTATTCCGGCCACGGAGCTTCGGAAGGGGAGTTCGTCGATTTTGTGCTGAGCGACTGGCTCGAAGATGCGCGCGACATGTTCGTGAATATTGCTCGGGGGGAGCAAGTAATCATCGCCTCGAGCATGGGCGGCCATATCGCCCTTCTCTTGGCAAGATGGCTTAAGAAAAATGCACCAAGCGAGCTTGCCCGGGTCAGGGGAATGGTGCTCATCGCACCCGCCGCCGACATGACGGAGGTCTTGATGTGGCGCCGTTTCGATGTTTCGGCGCGGCAGAAGATCGAGCAAGAGGGCCGGTGGCTGATGCCTTCGGCCTATGGCGAGGGGTATGTGATCACCAGGAAGCTCATTGAAGATGGGCGCAAGCACCTCATCCTCGACGAGAATCTCGGCGTCAGCTATCCGGTGCGAATCCTGCATGGTTCGGATGACCTAGAGGTTCCCTGGCAGCTCGGACTTGAGCTGTTCAACAGGCTCGCCGGCGAAGATGTGATCTTCACGCTCATCAAAGGGGGCGATCATCGGCTGTCGAGCGCGCGGGACATCCAAACCATCCTCGACACAGTCAACGGCGTGATCAGAGCCAAGCTTTGAGCGCTCGCAAGCCTTCGCGATAGGAGGGGTAAGCCAGCCGGTAGCCCAATTCCTCCTTGATGCGCCGGTTCGAAACGCGTTTCGACTCTTCATAAAAACTACGGGACAAATCGCTGAGCTCGACCTGGTCAAAGGGAATCTCCGGCGGCGCGGGCAGTCCAAGGAGGTCCGCGGCATGGGCGATCACGATTTGCGGCGGGGCAGGTTCATCATCACACACATTGTAACAGCGACCAGGGTGCGGGCTGACCATCGAGGCCTCGAGGACGCCCGCGACATCATCCACGTGAATGCGACTGAAGACCTGACCCGGCCTGACGATCCGCCGCGCCTCGCCCTTGCGCAGCGCAAGGAGCTGGTTGCGGCCGGGGCCATAGATGCCGGCAAGCCGAAATACGTGTACCGGCAGAGCGTGCCATTCGTGGAGAGCAAGCCAGGCGCGTTCAGCGGCAAGACGTCTTCTGCCGCGTTCGGTCGTCGGGCGAAGCTCGGAGGTTTCGTCGACCCATTGGCCCCCGCGGTCACCATAGACACCCGTCGACGACAGATAAGCGATCCAGCGCGACGACAAGCGGGTAGCGATCAGGTCCTCCTCATAGAGGCCGAGGACGCGGTCGCCCGAGCTCGTGGGTGGAATTGAGATCAGGTGGTGATCATGATCCCGCAGAGCGGCCGAGACCTGTTGGCGGTCGTCGAATGCAAGGCAAGCGAAGCCCTCGCGGGTGAGGGCCGCACGGGCAGTCTCGTCGCGGACCGTGCCACCAATGCGCCAGCCCCGTTTTTGCAAACGCCGCGCAAGGACCCTGGCGCAGTAGCCGAAGCCAAAACAGAAGAGGCTTCCCGGGCTTAAGGCCTGCACCATTCCTGCCTTACGGCTGCATCTTCTTCTCTCACCAGATGAGCCTCTTTGAGTGTCGCGTACTGATGGGGCGGGGCGAGCTTCGACAAGGCCCAAACGGCCATGGCGCGAACGAGAGGCGAGCGATCATCGAGCAAGGGCTGAACGTAAGGGACGAAGCGCGGCTCGCCGGTGTTCGCCGCTGCAATCAGAACGTTGCGCAGGAAGCGATCGCGGCCCGTTCGCTTTATGGGAGAGGCGGCGAATTTTCGGCGGAAGGCTTGTTCGTCCAAGGCGAGGAACTCGGCAAGCGGCGGCGCGATGAGGGCCTCGCGCGCGGCAAGTTTCGCTTCCCGAGAAACACTGGCAAATTTGTTCCAGGGACACACCGCCAGGCAATCGTCGCAACCATAGATGCGGTTGCCGATGGCCTCGCGAAATTCGACATCGATATGACCCTTGTGCTCGATGGTCAGGTAGGAGATGCAGCGACGCGGATCGAGCTGATAGGGTGCAGGAAAGGCCTTGGTCGGGCAAATGTCGAGACAGGCGCGGCAGGAGCCGCAATGATCCTTCTCAGGTTCGTCGGGGAGGAGCCGGGCCGTCGTCATTATGGCACCGAGAAAGAACCACGAGCCCAGCTCGCGCGATACAAGATTCGTATGCTTTCCCTGCCACCCGATCCCCGCTTGACGGCCGAGCGGCTTCTCCATCAGGGGTGCGGTATCGACGAAGACTTTCACTTTCGCAGCCGTGATCGAGGCCAGATGAGAGGCGAGCTCCTTGAGCTTTCCCTTGACCAGGTCATGATAGTCGCGACTCAGGGCATAGAGGGAGATATTGGCTGCGGTTCTGTTCTTCAGCCGCTCAAGAGGATCGAGCTTCGAGCCGTAGTTCATGCCCAGCATCACCGCCGAGCGCGCCTCGGGCCATAAAGCCTGAGGGTGCTTGCGGCGGTCCGATGTCGAGGCAAGCCAGACCATATCGCCATGGCGTCCGGCCGCTATGAATTCGGCAAGCCTTCTCTCCTGCTCGGGCGCCGGCCCGAGCTCGGCAATGCCGCAGACTTCAAAGCCCAAAGCTTTTGCCTTTCTCTTCACCGATTGTTCGTGGCTCAAGCTCATTGGTTTTCTCAAAAGTCGAGGTCCGCATAATCGGGCGGCGGCGATATCCCGCGGACGTAATCCGAAAGCAGAGGCCGGAAGGAGGGCCTCGATTTGATGCGCTGGTACCAGGTCTTGGCCGGGCTCGCATCGCTCCATGGGACTTCGCCCATAAAGTCCAGGCAAGAGAGATGGGCAGCGGCGGCGAGATCGGCAAGGGAAAGATTGGCTCCGGCGAGCCAATTGCGCGTATCGGCGAGGGTTCCTATGTAGTCGAGATGAGAGCGGATGCGGCCCTGGGCCGCCCTGACTCTGCCCATATCGGGCGGTCCGCCCCCCAATTCGCGCGGCCAGAACCTGCGATGGAGCTTTTCGGTCAGGATGGGCTCGCTCACCTCGGCGTGAAACTTGCGGTCGAACCAAGCGACGAGCCTGCGGGTCTCGGCCCGCTCGGCCGGCGTTCGCCCGAGTAGCGTCAGCCGCGGGGTGCTGCGCGTCTCCTCCAGATATTCGCTGATGGCCTCGATGCCGGCGACGATGCTCCGGTTGTCCTCGATGAGAACCGGGGTGGCGCCGGCCGGGTTCAGTTCCTGAAGGGCATCGCTCGGCTGGCCGGGCCGCTCCTCGATGAGCTCGATATCCTGTCCATATTCGCCGAGAGCAAGACGAATGCGGCGCGAGGCGGGATCGAGGGGAGAATGGTAGAGCTTGGGCATTTATACAATTCGATCTGCTGGGCAGAGCAAAGGAGCTGTTTTACTTGCAGCAATAATGCGCTAGCAGAAGCCTTCCCGCAATCAAGCGGCGATTCGCCCTTCTTCCCTTAGAGAGCCTGGATGCCTATCGAGCAAATTCTGGTCCTTGCGATCATACAGGGGATTACAGAGTTTCTCCCCATTTCGTCTTCCGGCCACCTCATCCTCGTCCCCATCTTCACGGGCTGGGCCGACCAAGGACTGGTCACGGACGTCATGGTGCACATGGGATCGCTGCTTGCGATTATCGTCTATTTCTGGCGCGATGTGCTGAAACTTGTGGGCGGCGGGATCGAGCTTCTCAAAGGCCGCATGACGCCGGAAGGGAGGCTTGCTCTTTATATCGTGATCGCGACCGTGCCGGCGATCGTCTTCGGCCTATACCTGAGAAAATCGGGACTCCTCGACAGAGTGCGAGGGCCGCAGATCGTCGCTTGGAATGCGATCATCTTCGGGATCCTCATGTTCCTCGCGGACTGGTTCGGCCCGATGAAGCGGCGGATGGAAGACATGCGGCTGGCACCGGCGCTCATCATCGGCGTGGCGCAGGCCCTAGCTCTCATCCCCGGCACCAGCCGATCAGGCGCTACCATCACGGCGGCACGGGCCATTGGTTTCGAGCGGCCTGAGGCTGCGCGCTTCTCCTTTCTGCTCGGCATTCCGGCAATGGTAGGCGCCGGGGTCCTGGTCATCGGGGAAGCGGTGCAATCGGGAGAAGCTCTGAGAGGAGACTCCGTCCTCACGGGGGCCCTCACATTTCTGTGCGCGCTTGGCGCAATCGCATTTCTGATGGCCGTGATCCGAAGGTTCAGTCTGCTCCCCTTCGTGATCTATCGCCTCGTGCTGGGCGCAGTCTTACTGATGCTGATCAATGCCGGCCTAATCTTCGGCTAGTTCGCCCAAGCGCTGCTCGGCCTCGGTGAACTGGCCGGCGCGGCGATAACGATAAAGATAGGAAGGGACGAGGGCCTCGATATCCCGCGGTGATACTCCCAATCCACGCAATGTGCGGTTCTCGTGCTCGGCTTCCCGGCTGACGACATTATCCATTCTGAGCAGTTTCAACTGGTCGGTGGTGAGCGGAGGTTTCGGCAGGAGTTGGAGAAAAGAGGCAATTGTGTGCCCCAGCGCAAAGGGAAGTGAAAGTACGAGACGTCTGCGCATGATTGTGCGCAAGGTGAACTGCACGAGGTGCTTCAAAGTATAGACCTCCGGGCCACCGAACTCATAAATGCGACCGTCGGCCAAGCCGCGCTCCACCAGGAGGTCAACGCCATCGGCGAGGTCGCCGGCGAAGACCGGCTGAAAGCGGGTGCGGCCGCCGAAGATCGGCAAAACGGGGGAGAAGCGCGCCATCGCGGCAAACCGGTTAAAAAACTGATCCTCAGGTCCAAATACGATCGAGGGCCGGACGATCATGGCGCCGGGGAAGGCGTTCAGAACGCGCAGCTCGCCTTCGGCCTTGGTGCGTGCATAATCGGAAGGGCTGTTCTTGTCGGCTCCCAAAGCCGAGATGTGGATGAACATGGCCGCTCCGGCGCCTGCCGCGGCTTTGGCGGCAGCTTCGGCGCCGAAGACATGTACCGCCTCGAAACTCTGGCTGCCCGAACCATAAAGCACGCCCGTCAGATTGATGACGGCATAGGCGCTGGCGCAGGCGGCGGCGAGCGAATCCGGATAGCGGACATTGGCCTGGACGGGCACGATCTGACCCACTTTTCCGAGCGGCTGGACGTGGATCGCGAGATCGGGGCGACGCACCGCCACGCGAATGCGGTAGCCGCGCTTGACGAGCGCGCGAATGATGTGCCGGCCCAGGAAACCGGAACCGCCGATGACGGTGATGAGCTTGTGGGAATTGTCAGGCACCAGGGGCGGCATCGATCACCTCATCCTTGATCGAGCAGGGTTGTAGCGGCGGGGACGCGAATTGCATAGTGCCAGGCTTCAACAGCGGTTCAGTTGACATTAGATATACCGGGTCATAAACAACCGACGATGCCCAGATGGCGGAATTGGTAGACGCACTAGTTTCAGGTACTAGCGCTGAAAGGCGTGGAGGTTCGAGTCCTCTTCTGGGCACCATTTGCGGTAGCGTAGAGTCGGGCTCGCTGAGGCAGCGGGACCGAGCGGGGCCCAAAATCGGGATGACTATCGCAGCTCATGGCAATCAAGGTCTATAGGGGCGATCTGCCCGCACAAGTGGAACTCGGGCCGGTCGTGGCTGTGGACACGGAGGCAATGGGTCTCAATCCCAGGCGCGACAAACTGTGCCTGGTGCAGCTCTCCGCCGGAGACGGAAATGCGCATCTCGTGCAGCTCGACCGGACGACGTTCGATGCGCCGCGCCTGAAACAGCTCCTGGAAGACGAGAACGTCACCAAGGTCTTTCATTATGCCAGGTTCGATGTCGCGATGCTGAAGCAATATCTCGGAGCAAAGGTCAGACCGCTCTACTGCACGAAAATCGCTTCCAAGCTGGCACGGACGTATACGGACAAGCACGGACTCAAGGACATCGTCAAGGAGATGCTCGGCATCGATCTGTCGAAACAGCAGCAGAGTTCGGACTGGGGCTCGCCCATTCTGTCCGATGCACAGAAGCAGTATGCGGCGCTCGACGTCATCTATTTGCATGAGGTCAAGGCTCGTTTCGACCAGATCCTCCAGCGCGAGGGACGGATGGAGCTGGCAAGGGCATGTTTCGAGTTCGTACCGGTAAGGGCCGAGCTCGATCTCGCCGGCTGGACAGAAGAGGATGTATTCGCACATTGAACGCAGACGAGCGCGACCACGCCTGCCTCGAGCATCGCGTTCGCTGGCGTGGCTGTCCTTTGCCGTTGCTGCGGGCATGCTCATGGTGCTTGCCTACCAAGCGGGCACATTCACTTCGTTCAAGGTGGAGTCGAATGTGAGGGAGGAGAAGTCAGATCCTTCGACTGCAGCGCCTAGCGACAAGGAGGTTACCGTCAGCCATTCGCGCTTCACCGGCTTCGACAAGGAACAGCAACCCTTCACCGTGACGGCAAGCAATGCAACCCAGGACGAGAAGGACAAGAACAGGGTGCAGCTGGAGGAGGTTGAAGCACAGCTCAAGCGCAAGAGCGGGACAAATGTGGCGATCCGCTCGCAGAATGCCCAATATGACGCCAAGTCGAAAATCATCGAGCTCGAGGGCAATGTCACCATCGTCTCGGAAGACGGATTCGTGGCGAAGATGGAAAATGCGCGTGTCAACATCGGCGAGCACCGGTTGCGCAGCGATGTGCCGGTGGAAGTCGTCTCCCCAAGCGGGGTGATCCGCTCGAATGGCATGGAAATCATTGACGACGGGGCGCGAATTCTGTTCTTCAATAGGGTTAAAGCAACGTTCGGGGGGCAAGCCCGCAAAGGATCAATGGAATGACAAGATTGGAAAAGAGCTTGCGGCAAGCGTCTCTTCTGGCGGCGTTGGCAGGCTTCCTTGCGGCGGAGCCCGCTTCACTCGTTGCGCAGACGGTCGACGCCGACAGTATCAAACAGTCTGCAACGGGGCCGCAGAATGTGAATATTGAAGCCGACAGCATGGAGGTCCTGGAGGCCGAAAAGCGGGCGGTGTTCAAAGGCAATGTGCATGCGCAAAGGACGAGCACGAGACTGACGAGCGACCGAATGGTCGTCACCTACAGAGACGTGCAGCAGGCAGACGGTTCCAAGCGAACGGACGTGGCCCTGATCGACGCTCAAGGCAATGTCAAAATTCAGACACCGCGACAGACGATCACGGGGGACAAAGCGATTCTCGATGTCGCCGGCGATTTGCTTACCGTCACCGGCAATGTCGTGGTGAGCGAGGGAAGCACGGTCATCCGCGGAGCGAAACTAAAGGCCGATCTCAAGGCGAAGACCAGCTCGATGACAGGCGGGCGCGTCCGCGGGAGCTTCGTGCCCAAGACCACGCAATGACGACGGTAGATTCACCCATTCTTAATGCAATTGAGCGGTAATTGCAGGAGCGGTCCATTTTGGACAAGACCTACGGCACGGGAGCCAGGACGCTGAAACTGCCGGCTCGCCTCCACCGCGAGCAGGTGCCCGCAGCGCGGGAGCGCGGTGAGCGGACAGCGGCTCAGCCAGGCGGGCTCGTGGCCCTGAATTTGGGCAAGAGCTTCAAGCGGCGTCCGGTCGTGCGAGGAGTCAGCCTCCAGGTGAACCGCGGAGAAGCCGTGGGGCTGCTCGGACCAAACGGAGCAGGCAAAACGACCGTGTTCTACATGATCACGGGCCTCATTGCCGCCGACATGGGAACGATCAGTCTCGATGGCGAGGACATGACGCGGCTGCCGATGTATCAGCGGGCGCGGCTTGGCATCGGTTATCTGCCGCAAGAGGCCTCGATCTTCCGTGGCCTGACGGTGGAGGAAAACATACGCGCGGTGCTCGAAGTCGTCGAAGGCGACAGGGCGCAGCGTGAACGTAAGTTGCGTGGTCTGCTCAATGAGTTTTCAATTTCCCATCTCAGGCATTCGCCAGCTGTGGCTTTATCTGGCGGAGAACGCCGGCGCGTTGAAATCGCCCGGTCGCTCGCGGCTGGTCCAGAATTCCTCCTGCTCGACGAACCATTCGCAGGGATTGATCCAATTGCGATCAGCGATATACGCGAGCTGGTGCGACAGCTCACGTCTCGGGGAATCGGGGTGCTTATTACGGATCACAATGTGCGGGAAACCCTCGAACTCGTCGACCGGGCGCTCATCATCCATGAGGGCAAAGTCCTGATGGAGGGTGTTCCAAGAGAGATCGTCGAACATGCCGATGTCCGGCGATTGTATCTGGGAGAGGAGTTCAGCCTGTAAGGTGCCGTCTCGGGCAGATTTGCCTCGAGCCGAGAATTCAGCCGGTGGTATAATTCCTCATGGCCATGACGCCGAAGCTCGAACTGCGCCAGTCCCAGGGGCTGGTGATGACGCCGCAACTGCAGCAGGCGATCAAGCTTCTGCAGATGTCGCACACGGAGCTTCAGTCCTTCGTCGAGGCGGAGCTCGAACGCAATCCGCTGCTCGAACGGGCGGAAAGCGGAGCAGACAGCGAAACCGGTTCGCAGGCCAGCGAGAATGAGAAGCAGCAAGCAAAACCCGGCACCAAAGACGCCGTTGAGCTGGATTCCAGGCCAGCAGCGCAAGGCCAAAGCGATTCCGGCTGGCTGGGGATGGCGCCGTCAAGGGGGGGAACGTTCAACACGACGCCGGATAGCGACTTCAGCAGCCGGCTGGCGCGGGAGACGACGCTCTACGAGCATCTGACACAGCAGCTCCACCTCAATGTCGACGACGCTGGCGACCGCCTCATTGGCGGGCTGCTCATCGGAATGGTCGACGAGGCCGGGTATCTGACAGGCGACGTCGCCGCCATAGCCGGCACTGTCGGCGCGGACGTCAGCGACGTCGAGCGGGTGCTCAAGATTCTGCAGGACTTCGATCCGCCAGGCGTGTGCGCACGAAATCTGCAAGAATGCCTCGAATTGCAGCTCAAGGAAGTAGGGCGGCTCGATCCGGCGATGGCGAAATTCATCGCCCATCTCGATCTCGTCGCAAAGCGGGATTTCGTCGGCCTGCAAAAGCTGTGCGGGGTATCGCGCGACGACATCGCAGACATGGTGAAAGAGCTAAAGGCGCTCAATCCCAAGCCGGGCAATACTTTCGGCAGTCTCTTGGTGCAGGCGGTCATTCCGGATGTGATCGTGCGGGCAGCGCCAGATGGCGGCTGGCTGGTCGAACTCAATTCGGAGACTTTGCCAAGGCTGCTTGTCAATCGACAATACCTGGCCCGGGTCAGCCGCAGCGGGCAGAGAGATGGCGACAAAGTCTATCTCAGCGAGTGTCTCGCCAATGCGCAGTGGCTGGTGAAGAGTCTCGACCAGCGGGCACGAACGATATTGAGAGTGGCAAAGGAAATCGTGCGTCAGCAGGACAGCTTCCTGGTCGAAGGCGTTTCAAAGCTGAAACCCTTGAATCTCAAGACAGTGGCGGAAGCAATCACCATGCATGAGTCTACGGTGAGCCGGGTCACTTCGAACAAATTCATGGCGACACCGCGGGGGACGTTCGAGCTCAAGTACTTCTTCACCACGGGTCTTT
>Ga0114129_10016556_pt1 | contig 10499 bp, 5 predicted proteins | sample RhiMetdeltSRZDD1_FD_80071 | JGI IMG/M metagenome (GOLD analysis project Ga0114129, IMG submission 80071) | Populus rhizosphere microbial communities from Tennessee, USA - Rhizosphere MetaG P. deltoides SRZDD1 (version 2) (version 2) | ecosystem: Host-associated > Plants > Roots > Rhizosphere >... | reverse complement strand
CCGGCCGGCGAACTGCGGCTGCATCCGACTCCCGGCCGCCTGGCTTTTTTCTCCAACGGCTATCAATCCTGGAGTTTCGCGGGCGCGCTCCAGGCCGACCAACGTCAACCGGCCTCGCGCCTCCGGCGCTTCAGCGACGCCAAAAACGTAAATCTAATCACGCCCATCGTGAAATGGAACGGTCACTTCACCAGCGATATGTTCGGCGTGCTCGGCGACCGCGATCACCAGATCGGCGTCGTCGCCGGCTTCCTCTCGCAACGCGAGCAGTTTGGCATCCTCGAAGTCGTGTTGGACACTGCCACGCCCTCGCTGCGCCTCACCGCCCAATGCGACGGCGTCGCGTTTTCTCCGGGCGAAGAACGCGCGACCGATTGGGCTTACCTGCAGTTCATCGCGCTCGACGACTTTGACCCGCTGGCCGAGTACGCCGAGGCCGTCGCCCGTGAGAACGGCGCGCGTGTCCCGCTGCACACGCCGGTGGGCTGGTGCTCGTGGTATCACTATTTCGATAAAGTGGCGGAGAAGGACATCACCGCCAATCTCGTCGCGCTGGCGAAGGAAAGAGAGCGGCTGCCGCTCGACTTTGTCCAGCTTGACGATGGCTTTCAGGCGCAGGTCGGCGATTGGTTCGAGACCAACGCCAAGTTCCCGCACGGGCTCCCCTGGCTGACGGAACAAATTCGCGCGCGCCGGCACACGCCCGGCCTGTGGCTCGCGCCTTACATCGTCCGGTCTGACGCCAAATTATTGCGCCAGCATCCCGATTGGTTTCTGCGTTCGTCGAGCGGACGCTTGGTGAGCGCCGGCCTGAACTGGTTCAAGTGGTGCTATGGCCTCGATCCGACTCATCCCGGCGTCCGCGAACATACCCAGCGTTTGATCTCGACCGCCGTCAACGAATGGGGCTTTCCTTATCTCAAGCTTGATTTTCTTTATGCGGCCGCGCTCCCGGCCCGCCGCTACGATCCGGCGCTCACGCGCGCGCAAGCCATGCGTCTCGCTTTAAAAGATATCCGCGAGGCGGCCGGGATGGAGACGTTTCTGCTCGGCTGCGGCTGCCCGCTCGGTTCGGCGGTCGGGCTGGTGGATGGGATGCGTATCAGCACGGACGCCGCGCCCAATTGGAAGCCGGAACTGTTCACCCCCGCCCTCTCGCAAATCCTACGACACGAGATGGACTTTCCCTGCGTCCGCAGCGCCATCCGCAACACCATCAACCGCGCGCCGCTGCATCGCCGCTGGTGGATCAACGATCCGGATTGCTTGCTGGTGCGCGATCATGATACGCGGCTGAACGAGGCCGAAGTCCGCAGCCTGGCGACCGTGATCGCGCTTTCCGGGGGGATGTTCCTGGTCTCGGACGACATGACGCGCTTGAAAGCCGAGCGGCAGCGGTACATTGCGCCGCTGCTGCCGGTGTTGAACGTGAGCGCCCGCGCGCAAGATTGGATGAACACCGCCATGCCGGAGATTCTCACCCTCCCGCTCACCGGCGCGGGCGCGTTGGGTAACTGGTGGCTGGTGGGCCTCTTCAACTGGAGTGACCGGCCGCATGATTGTATCTTCGACTTACAACAAGCTCCGTTGAAACTTGATCCTGAAGCCGATTACTTCATCTCCGATTTTTGGGAACGGCGGCATTGGAAACTGAAGGGCGCCGACCCGCTCATCTTCAAAGCCGTTCCACCGCACGGCGCGAATCTCGTCGCCGTGCGCCAAGTCACACCCAACCCGCTGCTCGTCGCTTCTACATTTCATTTTTCACAGGGCCGCGAGTTCAGCACCTGGGAGGTCGCGGCGCGGGAGCTGCGCTTCACTCTTGACCTGGGCCGCGTGACAGACGGCCGACTCGAGGTAGCGCTGCCGGGCAGGCCGCACACCGCTACGGTTGAAAGCGAGCCGCTATCCGTAAAAGATTTAGGAGATGGACTTTACTCACTCGAGTTCACCGTCAAGCGCGCGGCGCGGGTGGTATTGAGTTGGTGATGGTACAACCGTACAGTATTGGAACCGGGCGCTCTATGTTAGCGTCTCTTTCGTGCGCCTGGAATGCACTCAGGTGACTGTCACGGGGCGATAGAGTATGAGAGGCTATGCGCCCAGCTTGTCGCCCCGTGACAGTCACCTACACCCGATGCGCCCCATTCGTGCAATTGTCTCAATCCAGCACACACGGTAGAATCAAGATATACTTTGATACAAGCGCCAATCACCGGAAGCGCAGAAATCTCAATGAAATCCCTCTTGCGTCCTAGCTTCCTCATTCGTTGGTTGAGCCTCGTCCTGACCTTTAGCGGCCTCGTCATTGGAACCGCCGCCAGTCAAGTCGAGGCCGCCGCGCGCGCGCAGGAATCTTCGACCATCACGCTTTCCATCCGCGCCGGATTCGATGGCTACTACAAGGAAAACCGGTGGATGCCGGTGCGCATCGAAGTCGCCAACGATGGCCCGGACGTTAGCGGCACGCTGACGATTGCCTCACCCCGCAGCTATGGCGGCGAAGCGATCTTCACCCGCCAGATTGAACTCCCCACCCAATCCCGGCGTGAAATCTTCCTCTACATTCCGCCGGAGGGAACCATCACCAATCTAAAAGTTTCATTGCTCAATGGAAAAACAGTGTTAGCGACCGCCACGGCCCGGCTGGTAGATGCCAGCGCCGCCGATTTAATTTACGGCGTCCTGGCGAATTCTCCTTCCGCTTTCAACAACCTGGTGGATGTAGATCCCATCAGCGGCTCGGCCTTCATCGCTCAACTGGAAATTGCCGACCTCCCACCCGTGGGACAAGGCTGGGAAGCGCTCGACGTTTTGGTCGTCTCCGATATGGATATGGGGTCGCTCTCGCCGGAACAGCACACCGCCCTCGCGGATTGGATCACCGGCGGTGGACGATTGATCGTAGCGGGTGGCCCGGCCTGGCAGAAAACCACTGCCGGGTTGGGCGATCTATTACCGATTTCCCCGACGGCCTCGCGGACCTTGAAAGATTTCGACGCTTTGGGGACGTTCGCCGCCAGCCCGGCCCCGGCCGGGAGCGCCGTCGCCGCCACCGGCCAGAAGACGCCGGATGCGACCATCCTCACTCAAGCCGGAAACGTGCCCCTCATCATTTCCCGACCTTTGGGTTTTGGACAAGTGACTTTCCTCGCGATTGATCCGGCGTTTGCGCCATTCAAAGGTTGGGATGGATTCGAGGGCCTCTTCAGCAACATTCTGGCCACGCCGGTCGAGCGGCCCAACTGGGCCGATGGCTTCCAGGATTGGTCGTCCGCTTCATCCGCGGTCAATGCGATGCCCGGTTTGGATTTGCCGTCTAGTTTTCAGATCTGCGGCTTCCTCGGCATCTATATCGTCGTCGCCGGCCCGTTGAACTACTTGCTCCTCAAACGCTTGAAACGCCGCGAACTGGCCTGGCTCACCGTCCCCGGCCTCGCGCTGCTGTTCAGCGGCATCGCCTACCTCACCGGTTATCAACTGCGCAGCGCACAGGCTACCTTGCATCAGCTCTCCATCGTCCAGGTTTGGCCGGAGGCTGAATATGCGCAAGTGGATGAACTCATTGGCCTGCTCTCGCCTCGCCGCCAGAGCTACACATTGCAATTTACCGAGAACTTCCTGGCGCGCCCTCTGCCCGCCGATTATACGTACAACACCACCAGTGGCTCGCTCACGTTGGAGCAGAGCAACCAGACCCGCGTCGCCGGCATTCGCGCCGACATCGGGTCGGTGAAGGCTTTCGTCGCTCAAGGTCAAGTGCCCGCGCCGCAGTTCGCTTCACAACTCACGCTGGATTTCTCCGGCGCCACGCCGCGCCTGAATGGAACCATCACCAACCAGAGCGATCTGATGTTGACGGAGGCCGTGCTGCTCGCGCCCGGCGGCGTAATGCGCCTGGGAGATTTCCCGCCGGGCCAGAGTCAAAATGTCTCAATTTATTTGAGCAACATGCGCGCGACCTCGGTGACGCAGAACAACTCGGCGCCGGTGTTTCCGGTCATCGGCGGCGCCAAACCGCTGCCCTATTCGCCCGGCGGCGTTTCCGATTCCACGATTGACGACATTCTCGGCAACAGCAACTACTACAATGACAAGCAAGCTTACCGCCGCTACACCCTCCTCGCCGCCGCGATTCAAGCCTATGGCGGCGGCTCGCGCGGCAGCGGGGTCTATCTGGCCGGCTGGACTTCCAAGGCGCCCGCCTCCGCCGAGGTGGTCAACCGCGGCTTTATCACGGAAAACGTGACGCTGTATTTGGTCAGCTTGCGCCCGACCCTTAACTTGGGAAAGGGAAAATTCGTCATCCCGCCCGGCCTGATGACCTGGACGGTGGTGGACCCCGGACAAAGCGGATCGCCGACGCCGTATGATATGAGCGTTTACGCGGGCTATACCTACGCGCTGCGGTTTTCACCCGCGCGCTCCATGCCCTTCGGTCAAGTCACGCAACTCACCCTACATCTCTCCAGCTCCAGTTATGGGATAACCGGCGTCGCCCCGGTGAGGATTGAGCTATGGGACTTTACCGAGAATACTTGGGCGGAACAGAATCCGGTCATTTGGGGCGATAATAAAATCTCGGCCCCGGCGCGGTTCGTCAGCCCGGCCGGCGAAATCCAAGTCCGCGTGACCAATCCGTCGTCGTCACTCTCCAGTGTTGACCTGGAAACGTTGGACTTCACGCTTTTTGTTGAAGAATAGATATGCCCGCTATCATTGAGACCAAGAACCTCACCAAACGCTACGGCAAGCTCATCGCCGTTAATGACCTGTCGCTCAACGTCGAGCAGGGCGCGATTTATGGCTTCGTCGGCCCGAACGGCGCGGGCAAGACCACGACCATGCGCATGATCACCACGTTATTGCAGCCCACCTCCGGCGAAGCCCGCATCGCCGGCTACTCGGTCGCCCGCGATCTGCGCGCCGTGCGGCGGGCCATCGGCTACATGCCGGACTTCTTCGGCGTCTATGACGACATGCAGGTCTGGGAATATCTCGATTTCTTCGCGGCCTGTTACGAAATCCCGGAAGCAACGCGCGCGAACTTGATCACCGACCTTTTGGAACTGGTGGACTTGAGCCACCGCCGGAATGACATGGTGGACAGCCTCTCGCGCGGGATGAAGCAGCGCCTATGCCTGGCGCGCACGCTGGCGCACGATCCGCAGGTCTTAATCCTAGACGAGCCGGCCTCCGGCCTCGACCCGCGCGCGCGCATCGAAATCCGCGAACTCTTGCAGGAACTCAGCCGCATGGGCAAGACAATCTTCTTCTCCACACATATCCTGGCAGACGTGGCCGAGATTTGCACGCAGGTGGGCATTGTGGAAGCCGGGCGGCTGGTGGCGGAGGGCAGCCTGGAGGAGATGCAGCGCCGGATTGTGCCGCATCGGCGGTTGCAGATTATGCTGTTAAGTGAGGTGGAGCAGGCCCAAGCGGCATTGATCGGACGAGAAGGCGTGCTCGAAGTTCGAGTCCCGGAAAACGGCAATAATCAGAAAGCTCAGACCGAGGCGCAGGTTCTGGAAGTGGACTTCACCGGCGATGACGCCGCCGTCAGTGGGCTGCTCAAGGAATTGGTAAGTCGGGGTTTTCCAGTGCTGCGCTTCACTGAGTCGGTCCACGACCTGGAAGACGTCTTCATGCACGCGACGAAGGGCATTGTGTCGTGATTGATACGCTCGTGACTTTGCTGCAAAAAGCTTTTTTTACCGCGGAGAGCGCTGAGTGCGCGGAGAATTTAAATAAAAAAACTCAGCGGACTCCGCGTTCTTTGCGGGACTCTGCGGTTGAATCGCCCTTTTCCAGCAGAAACGAGAGTGGCTAGCGATGACCGTTGAAACAACCGTCGCCCCTCCCATTCCGCCAAAGCCGGCGCGTAAACCGCGCAACCTGCGCGCGTACCTCACGCGGAATCCGGTTGTGCTCAAGGAATTACGCGGGCGGATGCGCGGCTCGCGCGCGTTTGTCCTGCTCACCTTCCACATCCTCGTCATGAGCGGTTTCGTCCTCCTGCTCTACACAGCCTACGCGGCCTCCTCCAATGCGGTCTACAGCGGTTTCAGCGGCCAACTGTTGGGCAAGTTCGTCTTTGGCGGCATTGTCACCATTGAACTGCTGCTAGCCTGTTTCATCACGCCGGCCATCACCTCCAGCGCGGTCAGCGGCGAGCGCGAACGGCAGACGTATGATTTGCTGCGCACCACGCTGCTCTCGGCGCGCGCGTTGGTTCTGGGCAAACTGGTCGCGGCGCTGTTATTCGTCCTCCTAATGCTGTTGACCGCCCTCCCGCTTCAAAGTCTGGCCTTCTTGCTCGGCGGCGTCGCGCCGGAGGAAGTGCTCATCTCCACCGGGCTGCTCGTCGCCACCGCCTATCTCTTTGGCGCGGCGGGCATCTTCTTCTCGTCGTTGATGCGCCGCACCTTGGGCGCGACGGTGATGACCTACGCCTTTGCGCTGTTGGCAACGCTGGGACTGCCGCTTTTGTTGCTGGCGGTGCTCCCGCTCAGCGCTTTCTTTATTTACAGTTCTCCGCCGCCGTTGCTGGAGGCCGCGTTCCTATACACCTTTGGCCTGCTCATCATCACCAATCCCATCGCGACCGCAGTCACGACGGAAGTATTTTTAGTAGACAAGCAAACCGCTTTTTATTTCACGCAACAGATCAGCAACGGCATCAACCTGCCTTTCATTTCTCCCTGGCTGCCATTTATCCTCTTCTGTTTTGTGGCGGGGACGCTGATGACCCTCATCGGCATTCAGGTCGTCCGGCGCGCGGAACGGTAAGCGTGAGAAACCCGGTTTCTTGCTAGGAACGACGCTCGGAACGTTAAACAGACGGGCAACGTTTAAAGAATATGTCCACAACCCTTTATCTTAACGAAGTCGAACAACGTCTCTCGTATTGGCTTATCCGCTTGCGCTTGCAGCAGGCGCTGCGCTGGTCGGTGCGCGGCCTGGCCGGCGGCGTGGCGGCCGGACTCGGCCTCTCCCTCATCGCGCGCCTGCGCCCCTTTCAGCCCGTCCTCGTTTTGATCGTCCTCGCGGTCAGTCTGGCGCTCACCGGTTTTACGTTGGCGCTGGCTGCCGCTTACTTCTGGCCTCGCTCGCGCCTCGCCGCCGCGCGTTATTTTGATCGGCTCTTCGGTTTAGCGGAACGAACTTCGACCGCGCTCGAATTGGCGCGGGTCGGCGATCGGACGCCCGAATGGCTCCGGCGCGATCAATGGGAGGATGCCGCGGGGGCCGCGCGGGGGGTTGACCCCCAACGTCATCTGCCCTTTCGGTTTGATCGCCGTGACAGCCTGCTGCTCTCCAGCCTCATCCTGGCGCTCGCGCTTTCTCTCTATTTGCCCAACCCGCAACAGGGCCTCCTGGCGCATCAGCAAGCAGTACAGCAGACCATCGCCGAACAAGTGCAACAGATCGAAGCCATCCGGGAGCAAATCGAGAATAATCCGAATCTGACGGAGGAACAGAAAGCCGAACTGACGAAGCCGCTCACTGAAGCCGAAGAGCAGTTGAAAAACGGCAACCTGACGCAGGAGCAGGCAGTCCAGATTCTCACTCAAACTCAACAGCAGTTACAAGAAGCCGCCGATCCCAACGCCCAGGCGCAGGCGGAGGCGCTCCAGCAGGCTGGTCAGGGCTTAAGCCAGAACTCAACCACCCAACCCGTCGGTGACGCTTTGAGTCAGGGCGATCTCCAAAGCGCGGCGCAGGCGTTAGGGAACATTGATCCTTCGCAAATGACAGAGGCGCAGCGTCAAGATTTAGCGAATCAGTTGGAGCAAACAGCGCAGCAGTTGCAGAACTCCAATCCGCAACTCGCCTCACAATTGCAGGCGGCTGCGGACGCACTGCGCCAGGGCAATGCCGCCGCCGCGCAAGCGGCGTTGCAGCAGGCCGCTCAAACCATGGCGCAGACCGGACAGGCCGCCGCGCAAGCTCAAGCGGCCGGCCAGGCCGCAGCGCAAGTCAGTCAGGCGCAGCGCGCTGTGGCACAGGCCGGAAACCAAGGTCAGGGACAAGGCCAGGGTCAAGGTCAGGGACAAGGCCAGGGTCAAGGTCAGGGTCAAGGCCAAGGTCAGGGGCAAGGTCAAGGACAAGGCCAGGGTCAAGGTCAGGGCCAAGGACAAGGTCAGAGCGGTGGAGGCTCAGGTCAAGGTGAAGGGAACGGTGAAAGTCAAGGCGGCGAGGCGGGCACGGATCCCATCAACCAGAATGGCGCGAGCGATGGCGGCGAAAGTTCTTATGAAGCTATCTATTCACCTTATCATCTCGGCGGCAGCGGCGGCGAGGATGCCAGTCTCCCCGGCTCCGGCGACCCGAATGGCGATGTCATCGGCGAGGGGCCGACCAATCCGCAGAATGCGGGCGAGGTGACGGTTCCGTACAACGAGGTCTACGCCGACTACTACCAGACCGCGCACTCCGCGATTGAAAACGGCGAAGTGCCCTACAACCTGCGCGACATCGTGCGCTTGTATTTCAGCTCCTTGCAACCATAAAGGCCCACCGAGTTTTTACGAATTTCCGGTTTAATCACGAATGCCACGAACCGCAAAAATCGCGCGAATGTCACGAATGTTTTTGATTTATTCGTGCTATTCGTACATTCGTGGCATTCGTGATTATTTATCTAGGTCAAAGAGTTCTATTGGAAATAAAAGGATTGGCTTATGAAAAAAACTGTCACCAAAACCGCTGAGCCTCCAGTTCAAGAAACCAGCCACGCGGTTGCCGGCGCAGAAATCTCCGTCGCGCAATTCCGCGAGTCGGCGGCAGCGATTGAAGCCGAAGTCGGTCGGGTAATTGTGGGGCAGGTCGAGGTCGTACGCCATGTGCTTATCTGCCTGATCGCCGGCAGCCACGCGCTGCTGGAAGGCGTGCCCGGCCTGGGCAAGACAATGCTGATCAAGACATTGGCCGAAGCGCTTGAACTCCAATTCGCGCGCATCCAATTCACGCCCGACCTGATGCCGGCGGACATCGTGGGCACGGACATTATTGAAGAGACCAGCGACGGGAAACGGGAGTTCCGCTTCCAACAAGGCCCGATCTTCGCCAACCTCGTCCTCGCCGACGAGATCAACCGCGCGACGCCCAAAACCCAATCCGCACTGCTCGAGGCGATGCAGGAACATTCAGTGACGGTCGCCAAGCGCACGTACAAGCTGGAGGAGCCGTTCTTCGTCCTCGCCACACAGAACCCGATTGAGATGGAGGGGACGTATCCGCTACCGGAAGCGCAGCTCGACCGTTTCTTGTTTAAGGTCAACGTAGATTTTCCATCGTCTACCGATCTGGTAGAAATCCTCGCCCGCACGACGGGCGGACACACGCCCAGCGCGCGCAAAGCCGCCGACGGCCTGCGCATGGTGGCGATGGGCCAACTCGCCCGACAGATTCCTGTGGCCTCGCACGTCTCCGAGTTTGTCGCGCGGCTGATTGTGGCCTCACATCCTGACCAAGCCTCCGCCCCGCCGATGGTGAAACAGTTCGTCCGCTACGGTGCTTCGCCGCGCGGCGCGCAGGCGCTCATCCTCGGCGCAAAGATCACCGCGCTATTTGCCGGTAGGCTCAACGTCGCCTTTGAAGACGTCGCCGCCGTCGCGCCCGCCGCGCTGCGTCACCGACTCTTATTAAATTTTGAAGGTCAAGCGGAAGGCGTGACTACAGACGATGTAGTTAAAGAGCTTTTGAAGGATGTCTCGGTGACAGCGAAGTAAATCAATGTACACATGGCCCCTCGACGGACAACACTAACCATCTTTCACCGAGCAAAGGTTTTACGCCTTAACACGACGCCGGCCGAGAAAAAACTGTGGACGCGGTTGCGTGATCATCGGTTAGGTGGTTTAGGCTTTCGTCGCCAACATGCCATTGGCCCTTTCATTGTGGATTTTGTTTGTCGAGAGAGAAAGCATGTTATCGAACTTGACGGTGACAGCCACACCAATCAACCTGAATACGACGCTCGGCGGACTGCCTGGCTGGAAAAACGCGGGTATCGGGTTCAACGATTTACAAATGAAGAAGTCCATCGCAATATTGAGGCGGTATTGCAGGCAATTCTCGAAGCGTGTACCCAATCCGCTCCAGTAGAAAAATCACCGACGGGGAATGAGTGAGCCCAGTGCATGTTCAATAATTTACGGATGAGGAAGTGTATCGCAAGACTACCCCACCCCGGCCCTCCCCATCGGAAAACCACCGATGGGGAGGGAGTCCTCTTTGCGGTTGACTCCTCCCCCATTTGCGGTTTTTGCAAATGGGGGAGGCCGGGAGGGGGTTAACCCCCTCTTCGCAAAATGCCCCTCTTTGACGAAACTACCCTCCGCAAACTAGATCGCCTCGCGCTCGTGGCCGCGCAAGTCCGCGCCGGGCAGATCAAGGGCGAGCGCCGCTCCACCAAGCGCGGCACGTCTATTGAGTTCGCCGACTACCGCGACTACACGCGCGGCGACGACCTGCGGCGCGTGGATTGGAACGTG
>Ga0114129_10016555_pt1 | contig 10499 bp, 10 predicted proteins | sample RhiMetdeltSRZDD1_FD_80071 | JGI IMG/M metagenome (GOLD analysis project Ga0114129, IMG submission 80071) | Populus rhizosphere microbial communities from Tennessee, USA - Rhizosphere MetaG P. deltoides SRZDD1 (version 2) (version 2) | ecosystem: Host-associated > Plants > Roots > Rhizosphere >... | reverse complement strand
GCGCATCGCGCCGCACGCCGTCGAGCCGGTGCCGTTCGCGCTGCCGATTTACCGGTCGCTGACGCGCGGAAAGCTCGTGATGCGCGCCGGGTTCCTGCTCGATCGCATCGTCGGCGTCGGCCGCAACCGCGGCGTGCCCGCGACGCACCGGCTGCGCGGTGGACGCGTGTACTGGCGCGGGTCCGCCATTCAGAACTTTCCGGGCCTGAAGCGTCAGGGCCTCCGCGGCGCCGCGGTCTGGTACGACTACATCACGCTCGAGCCGGATCGGCTGACGTTTTCGTGGGCGATCGCGGCGCACGAGCACGGTGCGGTGCTGGTCAACCACGTCGAGGCGATCGAGCCGCTGAAGCGCGGCACGAGGATCGAAGGATGCCGCGCGCGCGACACCGTCGACGGCCGGACGTTCGAGATCGCGGCGCACGTGACCGTGAACGCGACCGGCGGCAGCGCGGACGCGCTGCTCAAGCCGATCGGCGTCACGGCCGGCGTGCCGATGCTGAAGGCGATGAACCTCGTGACGCGGCGAGACGCGGGCGAAGAGGCGCTCGGCGGCCGGTCGAAGGCGGGCCGCAACCTGTTCATGGTTCCGTGGCGCGAGCGCGCGGTGTTCGGCACGTGGGAATCGCATCGCGTCTGCGAGCCCGGCGACGCCAGCATCGACCACGGCGACCTTGCCGCCTTCATCGCGGACCTCAATTACGCGTTTCCCGCGCTGGACCTGTCGCCGGCGGACGTCACGCTGGTGCACCGCGGCGTCGTGCCGGCCGCGACCAGGGGCGACACGGCCATTCCGCAGGGACGCGAGATGATTCGCGATCACGCGAGCCACGGGTCCGGTGGCGGGACGGTTGACGGGCTCGTGACGGTCGCGGGCACCAAATACACGACGGCGCGCGCGGTGGCCGAACGTGTCACGGATCTGCTGCTGCGAAAACTTCAGCGGCCCGCCGTCCCGTGCAAGACCGCGTCGACGGTCCTGCCGGGCGGCAGCATCCGCGACGTCGGCCTCGCGATCGCCGACGCCCGCCGCGAGCACGACGAAGGGCTGCCGACCGACACCATTCCCCATCTCATCGCGGCGTACGGATCGCGGTTCCGGGACGTCCTCGATCTCACGAACAACCGGCCTGAGCTGAAGAAGCGCGTCGCGGCCGGATCGCCGGTCATCGGCGCGGAGCTCGTGCTCGCCGCGCGACGTGAGATGGTGGTCACGCTCGCCGATGCGATGATTCGGCGGACACCGATCGGTGCGGTCGGCCATCCCGGCGACGAGGCGATCCGCCGGGCGGCGGATCTCGTGGGCGCGGAGTTGAAGTGGTCGGAGGAGAGGAAACGCGCGGAGATCGAGGACGTGAAGCGTTTCTACTCGGCCGTGGTTGTCAAAAGCTAGCCACGAAAGTGGTCTTTGTGAGCTTTGTGGTTCGTTTTTCGTTCACCGGGCTTTACGGAACCTTGAAGGCATCGAACACATAGGTGAATCCCACCGTCGCGCCGATTGTCGGATCGACAGTCGTCAACCCGAAGAACACGCCCGCGTCGAGCCGCAGCATGCCGTGCGTGTAGCGGCCGCCGAGCCGCAGCGTGCCGCGGCTCTCCGTGCCGGGGAATGGATCGGAGCTGCGCGTGTTCGCGCGGCCGTTGATCTCGCCGACGAGCTCCGCGGCCTGCGTCATCGCCCGCGCGAACGACAGCCCGTACGTCAGCACGTCGTTCTGCCGGTTGCCGCTGGTCGGGTCCGCGAGGATGCCGACGCCGACGTTGCCGACGACGCGAATCGACTGGACGGTCTTGGCGCCGAGGATTGAGGCGTAGAAGTCGGTCGTGTCGAGGCCGAGGCCGCTTTCGTTCGACGCGTTCGGCAGCTTCGTGGCGAACCGGATGCCGAGCGCCGGACGGCTGCCGGCTTCAGTCGCGATGCGAATCTTGGTCGCGACGACCGTGTCCTCGACGTCGTGTGTGCTCGTGCCCGTGACGGTCAGCAGGTTCGACAACGGCGCCGGCGTACGCCGGGTGATGTTCAGGCGGCTGTACAAGCCGCCGTCGATCTGCAGCTCCGCGATCGAGCTGAGGCCGACGCTCACGCCAATCGTCGGAAGGCGAATCAGGTTCCCCTTCAATCCCGAGACGGGGTAATGCTGATCGTGGGCGACGTCGAACCCGCCTTCGATCAGGACACGGCCGGCGCCAATCGTCTCGGGATCTTCGGTGACGAGCGGGCGCTGCTGGGCGTGTGCGAACTGCGCCGACGAGGCCAACATCACGCCAACTGCGATACCACGGACGACACGGAGGAATACGGAGGACACGGAGGATCCAGAAGATAAGGAGGAAATCGAACCGAATGACTTACATGAAACACCGAGATCTCCGTCGTCGCGTTTCATCTCCGTGACCTCCGTGGTAGCGCACGTGCGCCATCAGAATCGTTTTCGGCTGTCCAGCATCAACGTGACCGGACCGTCGTTCACCAGCGCCACCTGCATCGTCGCCTGAAATCGGCCGGTCTGAACGTCGATGCCGGCGCGCCGCAGCTCGACCACCACCGCGTCGAACAGCGGCTTCGCGATCTCCGGCGGCGCGGCATCGTCGAAACTCGGCCGGCGGCCCTTCCGGCAGTCGGCGGCGAGCGTGAACTGCGACACCACGAGCACGGCGCCGCCGATGTCTTGGACGGTCAGCGCGAAGCTTGTGTTTGACTCACGGCTGGAGTCGTCGGGCGCGTCGAACATGCGGAGCTCGCGGATCTTCCGGGCGATGTACTCGACGTCGGCGGCGCCGTCGCCGCGCTCGACGCCGACCAGCGCGACGATCCCGCGTTCGATGGCGGCCGAATAGTCGCCGGCCGTGACGCGGGCCGACGACACGCGTTGGACGACCGCTCTCAAGAAGTAACTAATACCTTCGCGCGCAACTCGGCTGGCGGGTTGAGTCGTGTATCGAGCAGATGGCGCGGCGCGACGTTGCCGAGCGCCTTCAGCATCGACTGCTTGACGCCCGGATGCTCGCGCTCGAGTTCCATCAGCAGACGCTTCGCGCGCTGCCGCTGCAGGCCGAGGTCGCCGCACGCCGGACAGCAGCAGCCGACGATCGGCAGCTCGTTCTCCTTCGTGTACGCGCGCGCCTCGTCCTCGCCGACGTACACGAGCGGGCGGATGACCACATGAGCGCCGTCATCCGAGACCAGCTTGGCCGGCATCGCCTTCAGCGCGCCGGCGAAGAAGAGGTTCAGCAGCAGTGTTTCGATGAAGTCGTCCGCGTGATGACCGAGGGCAATCTTCGTCGCGCCGACGTCGTTCGCGAGGCGATACAGCACGCCGCGGCGCAGCCGCGCGCACAGCGAGCAGGGCGTGTCGCCATCGTCGAGGATGTCCTCGATGAGCTCGCCAATCCCGGTGTGCTCGATGCGGTACTCCCAGCCGCGCGCCACGCACGTGCTGGCGATGAGGTCGTGCTTGTATTCCTTGTAGCCGGAATCGACGTTGACGGCGACGAGCGAGAAGCGAACCGGCGCGCGCCGGCGCAGGACGTCGAGAATCTGCAGCAGCGCCCAGCTGTCCTTGCCGCCGGACAGGCCGACCATGATGCGATCGCCGTCTTCGATCATGTCGAAGTCGACGATCGCCTTCGTCGTCTTCTTGGCGAGACGCGCTTCGAGCTCGGTTTTATATGCCATCAACCTCCCGCGATCCTCGGCACCAAGTGTACCTCGCTCGCCGGCCCGACCGGCTGATAGCCGGGGTCCTGATAGATCTGTCCGTCGATCGCGACCGCGACGTCGTCGAGCTGAGACGCGAGCGCGGGAAACCGTTCCGCGAGCCGATCGAGCAGATCGCGCGCGCGCGACGCGTCGACCACGACGTCAGCGACGCCGCCGGTGAACTGCGTGAGGCCGCTGGGTAAATGGACTCGTGCCACTTAGCCGAGCCTGCTTATCACGAAGACACGAAGATCTTCGTGTTCTTCGTGGCTTCGTGATGCACAAGCGCATGGATCAGACACCGACCGTCTCGCGGTTGCGCTCCGTGATCGCCGCGAGCACGCGCGGTGGCGACAGCGGGAGCTCGGTGAACCGGATGCCCGTGACATCGCGCATCGCGTTGGCGACGGCGCCGAGCGGCGGAACGATCGGCACCTCGCCGACGCCGCGCACGCCGTACGGATGCAGCGGGTTCGCGACCTCGACGATCACGGTCTCGATCATCGGCAGATCGGACGCGACCGGCATGCGGTAGTCGAGGAAGCCGGGATTTTCCATCACGCCGTCGGCGTTGTAGATGTACTCCTCGTTCAGCGCCCAGCCGATTCCCTGCGCGACGCCGCCCTGCATCTGCCCTTCGACGTAGCTCGGGTGCACGGCCTTCCCGACGTCCTGAAACGCGGTGTAGCGCACGACGCGGCTCTGGCCCGTCTCCGGATCGACCTCGAGATCGCAGATGTGGACACCGAATCCCGGGCCCGCCATCGGCGCGTAGAGCGACGCCCGCCCCACAATCGGTCCGCCGGTGTGCGCCATCTTCGCCGCGAGCTCGGCGACGCCGAGCGGCTGCGCGTTTGCCGTGTGCTCCGGCGGGATCGCGAAGCCGCCGTCCCACCGGACGGCGTCGACGTTGACGTTCCACGTTTTCGCGGCGCGCGCGCGCAGCTGCTCGCGGACATCCTGCGCCGCTCCGATGACGGCCATGCCGGTCGCGTAACACACGCGGCTGCCGCCGGTCAGGTCGGTCATGCCGCTGCTGTCGGTGTCGCCGACGCCGGGCCGCACCCGCTCGACCGGAATGCTGAGCTCCTCGGCGACCATGAGCGCCTGCGCGGCGCGCGTGCCGCCGATGTCCGGATTGCCGGTGACGACCGCGGCGCTCCCGTCCATGTTCAGGGTGACGGTGGCGCTCGAGTTCATGCCGGCGTTGAACCAGAACCCGCAGGCGACGCCGCGGCCCTGATTCGGCCCGAGCGGCGCCTTCCAGTGCGGATGCTCCCGCGCCTGCTCCAGCATCGTCTTCAGGCCGATGGGTCCGTACGCGGGACCGTATGGCGCGAGGTCCCCTTCGACCGCCGCGTTCCTGATCCGCACGTCGATCGGGTCCAGTTTCAGCTCGCGCGCGATTTCATCGACGACGGACTCCACCGCGAAGCTGACCATCGGCGATCCCGGTGCCCGGTAGGCGGCGACCTTCGGTTTGTTGACGACGACATCGAAGGCTTCGAGGAAGAAGTTGGGGATGCGATAGGGGGCGAGCGCGCACATCATGCCCGCGCCGGCTGGAGAGCCGCGGTAGGCGCCTGCCTCGTAGTACAGCGACGCGCTCGCCGCGACGAACGTCCCGTCGCGCTTCGCGCCCAGCTTCACCCGAATCTTCGTCGCCGACGTCGGGCCGGTCGCGCGGAACACCTCGTCGCGGTTCATCACCATCTTGACCGGCCGCTGCGCGTTGCGGGCGAGCGCGAGCGCCAGCGGCTCGAGATACACCACGATCTTTCCGCCGAAGCCGCCGCCGATCTCGCTCGGAATGACCTTCACATGCGCGGCGTCCATCCCAAGGATCGCGGCGCACTGATCGCGGACGGCGAACGGGCCCTGCGTCGTGCACCAGACAATGGCACGGCCGTCCTCGCCGAAGCGGGCGACGCAGGCGTGCGGTTCGATGTAGCCCTGATGCACGGTCGGCGTCCTGACCTCGCGCTCGATCACGACGTCGGCCTCGGCGAACCCACGGTCCACGTCGCCCCGCTTTCCTTCCATTCGCATCGCGATGTTGCTCGGCTTCGACGCGTTCGGCACACCTTTCGTGCGCATGTCCTCGTGGAGGATGGAGGCGTCGGGTGCGATGGCGCGATCGATGCTCAGCACCGGTTCGAGCCGCTCGTACGTCACGTTGATCAGCGATGCTGCCTGGCGCGCGATGTCGAGGGTCGTGGCCGCCACCGCCGCCACGGTATGACCCTCGTACAGAACCTTCCGCCGCGCGATCATGTTGTCGCTGACGTCATGCAGATCGATCGCGCCCTCGCCCAGCGGCAGCTTGGCCCGTGTTTCCGGGATGTCCTTGCCGGTGATGACCGCCTTCACGCCGGGCAGCGCCTCGGCGGCGGTCGTGTCGATCGCCACAATCCGTGCGTGCGCGTACGGGCTGCGCACGAGGACGCCGTGGAGCATGTCGGGGAGGCTCAAGTCGGCGCCGTAGTTGGCGCGGCCGGTCACTTTGTCGACGCCGTCGTGGCGGATCGGCCGCGTGCCGACGTACTTGAAGGTTCGTTCGCTCATAGGGTCGGCGCCCCCACCGCGCCGCTCATCTCCTCCGCTGCGTCGAGAACGGCGCGAATGATCTTGTCGTACCCGGTGCACCGGCACAGGTTGCCCGCCAGCCAGTAGCGTGCCTGCTCTTCCGTCGGGCTCGGGTTGGCATCGAGCAGCGCCTTCGCGGCCACGACGAAGCCGGGCGTGCAGATCCCGCACTGCAGCGCGGCATGCTCGAGGAACTTCTGCTGCAGCGGATGCAGGACGGCGCCTTCTCCGGATGGCGCCAGCCCTTCAACGGTCGTGATCGTCCGCCCCTGCGCCTCGGGCGCGAGCACGAGACAGGACGGAACGAGGCGGCCGTCGAAAATGACCGAGCACGCGCCGCAATCGCCGGTCGCGCAGCCTTCCTTCGTTCCGGTCAGGCCGACGCCGTTCCGCAGCGCCGACAGGAGGGTCTCGTGCGCGTCGCACAGAAACTCCCGCGTCTCGCCGTTGATGACGGCTTCGATATGCAGCTTGGACACGTCAGCGTTCCTTCGCGCGCTGAGCCGCGATGGCCGCGGCCCGCCTCGTCAGCACGCCGGCGATCGTCCGGCGATACTCCACCGTGCCGCGCTTGTCGTCGATTGGTTTCGCGGCCGCGCTCGCCGCTTCGGCCGCGCGTTCGAGGGCATCCGCGTCGAGCCGCGAGCCGACGAGCGCGCCCGCCGCGGCCGGCACGAGCATCGCCGTCGGTCCCACGGCGCCGATCGCGACGCGCGCGGCGGTGCAGGTCCCCTGGGCATCCAGCGTCACGGCGACCGCGGCGCCGGCGACCGCGATGTCCATCTCGCTGCGAGGAATCAGTCGCAGGTACGCGTCGGCCGTTCGCGGCGCCGGCCGCGGAATCCGGATCTCGACGAGAAACTCACCGTGCCTGAGCACCGTCCGGCCCGGCCCCACGCAAAACTCCTCGGCCGACACGATGCGCTCGGCGTTCATGCCGGCGATCACGCACGTGGCACGGTTGACGATCAGCGAACACGTCGTGTCCGCGGCCGGCGAGGCGTTGCACAGGTTGCCCCCGACGGTGCCGCGGCCCTGGATCTGCGTGGAGCCAATCAGATGCACGGCTTCCACGAGACCCGGCCACAACCGCCGCAGCTCGGCGTGCTCGCAGATGACCGCCGCCGGCGTCGCGGCGCCGAGCCGGAGACCCTGTTTCGAAATCGAGATGCTGACGAGCTCAGGAATCCGCTTGATGTCGATGAACGCGGTCGGGGTGCGAGTTCCCGCGCGAAACTGGACGAGCAGATCCGTGCCGCCGGCGAGCACGCGCGCGCGAGGATCGGCGTGCATCAGACGGACGGCGTCGGCGACCGATCGCGGCGCCTCGTAGCGAATGGCGGGCATGACCACAAATTATGAACCACCAAGCTCACAAAGATCACGAAGACAGGGCGCGTGATGTTGCGGCGGGTCCGGAGGACCCGGCCTACACCTGGGTCCGGGCTCGCGTTCCGATGACGCGTGCTGGTATGCCGACGGCGATTGACGATGATGCAACGTTTTCACGCACGACGGCGCCGGCGCCGACCACGGCGTGATCGCCGATGGTCACGCCGTCCAGCACTTTTGCGCCCGCCCCGAGCCACACGCCGTCGCCGATCGTGACGCCCGCGGACGTTCGCGACTGCTCCAGCACCGGCGCGGACGGATCGGAGAAATCATGGTCGCCGCCGATCACGTAGCTGTACGCCGCCATCAGAACGCTGCGTCCGATCGACACGCGGCTGGCGGAAAAGATCTCGCAGTTGAAGCCGATGTTCGCGCCGTCGCCGAGCTCGATGTCGCCGTCCTTGCACGAGAGGATCGTGTTGCGGCCGATGAAGACGCCGGATCCGATCCGGATGCCGCGGTTCGCCGATCCCTTCGCGTCGAGCAGACAGTTGTCGTCGACGACGACGTTGCTGCCGATGTGGATCTTGTGCGGATGCCGGAGGACGACGTTCTGGCCGAAAACGACGTTCGACCCGCAGGATCCGAGCAGCGACGGATACAGCGTCTTGCGCAGCACCAGCCCGAGCGCGCCGGCGCGCGCCTGCGCCAGCAGCATCACGAGCTCGTAGTGCAGCATTGCCTCGAGTCCCGGCCGCCCGACCACCAGCTCGACGTACTTCTCGCGGCTCGACTTGCCGGCCGCAAAGAGCTCGGCTTGGATTCCAGGGATTCTAGAGCCAGCCATACGCGCGGTACCACTCGAACGTCCGCCGGATGCCGTCCCGCAGGCCGACCTGCGGCGCGAAGCCGATCTCCGTCCGCGCGCGCGTGATGTCGAACGCGCGGCTCTTCGTGAAGAAGTCGACGCGGCGGCGGTAAATCGGCGGCTCCAGACCGAGCGGCCGGCAGATCGCTTCGCAGACGGCGCCCGCCAGCCAGAACGGCGAGACCGGCAGGTGGAGCTTCGGCTCCGGGACTTCCGCGCCCTCCGCCACCAGCTTCACCAGCGCATTCAGCGTCGTCACCTCACCGCCCGCGAGGATGTAAGTGCGATTCGCGGCGGCGGGATGCTCGCCGCACAGACGGAACCCCTCGACGAGATCGTCGATGTAGGTCAGATGGTAATAGATCTCTCCGCGTCCCAGCGTGACCCAGCGGCGGCGCGCGACGCCGCGAAACAATCGCAGGAGGCGGCGATCGCCCGGTCCATAAATACCTGATGGGCGGACGATGGTGACCTCGACGCCCGTCCGTTCGCCGGCTCGACGCGCGCCGTGCTCGCCTTCGAGCTTGGTCCGCTGGTAGACGTCGCCCGGCTTCAGCGGCGCATCTTCGTTGGCCGGCGGACGATCGACGTCGCCGTGGACGCCGACGGTGCTGCAGTGGACGACCCGTCGTGCGCCGCCGCGCGCCGCTGCCTCGACGACGCGTCCCGGCGCAACCGCGTTCACCTCACGGTAGGTCGCGGCCGAAATCCCGGCCTGCCGGTAGATCGCGGCGATGTGGTACACGACGTCGACGCCGGCCGCCGCGTCGCTCACGGCCCGCTCGTCGCGCAGGTCGCCGGTCGCCAGCACGATGCCTGCCGCGGCAAGGGAGCTCGCCGGCCCCGGATCGCGCACAAGCGCGCGGACGCTGTGCCCCCGTGAGGCGAGCGCGCGCGCGAGGTGGCCGCCGGTGAAGCCGGTCGCGCCGGTTACGAGGACGCGCACCGCTCGGCAGCGATGGAGATCGGCGATCCGAACCGCGCGCGCAAGCCGGCGCGATCGAGCGACTGCTCCACGGCGACGGTCCATCGCGGCGATCCGATCGTCTTGTGGAGCGCGATCGGCAGCAGAAAGTGCCGGTGCGCGGATCGAATGCGAAACCCGCCGCGCGTGAAGGCGTTGGCGATCGTGGCGTAGCGGAACACGCGATACGGCTCGGTCCGCGCGCCGAGGCGGTGCACCGCGCGGCGCACGATCGACTCGAGGCTCGCGAAGCCGGCCGCCGACGGGAAATCGACGACGACGAGACGGCCGGCCACGCGACACAGTTCCTCGACGCAGCGGCACCACTGAGGCGTGTGCATCAGGACGCGCAGGCAAACGACGGTGTCGAAGCTCCGATCGGGGAATCCCAGGGCGTGCGCGTCGCGGATCTGCCAGTCGACGGCCAGGCCCTCGGCAGCCGCACGCTGCCGGGCGATGGCCAGCATGGCGTCGGAGGCATCCACCGCGGTCACCTGCGCGCCGCCACGCGCCAAAAGCAAGGCGGCGCGGCCGGTCCCGGTCCCCACGTCGAGCACCCGCCGGCCGCGAACGTCTCCGACGAAGCTCGCGAGCACGCGCGCCTGATCGGCCGCGACCAGCTCTCCGATCGGGCCGCCGAATCGGCGGTCGTCGAACGTTTGTGCCGTGGAAGGATCGGCGTAGTGGGTGTAGCTGTAATGGTCCGGAGCCGGCGCGCCGTTCACGCCACGTCCTTGACGACGTCGACCGCGGGACGGCCGGCGGTCAGCGCCGCGCAGGCCTGGCGCGTCTTCTCGAGATACGCCTCGTAGCTGTACTTGGAGGCCGCGAGCTGACGCGCGCGCCGTCCGATCGCCTCGGCGCGGCGCGGATCGGTCAGCGCCGCGACGATTCCGGCGGCGAAGTCGCGCGGCGTCGGATCCGTGAGGATAGCGGTGTCGTCGTCGAGCACCTGCATGTGGGTCAGCAGCCGCGTGGCGACGATGGCGGTCCCGGACCGCAGGTACTGATAGATCTTCAGGGGCGTATTGGTGCCCCGCGATCGCGGC
>Ga0114129_10016554_pt1 | contig 10500 bp, 6 predicted proteins | sample RhiMetdeltSRZDD1_FD_80071 | JGI IMG/M metagenome (GOLD analysis project Ga0114129, IMG submission 80071) | Populus rhizosphere microbial communities from Tennessee, USA - Rhizosphere MetaG P. deltoides SRZDD1 (version 2) (version 2) | ecosystem: Host-associated > Plants > Roots > Rhizosphere >... | reverse complement strand
CGTCAGACATGTAGGGCCTCGCGGGGAGCAATTCAAACACGAGCCCTGCAGTCGCACCAAGTAGATTCGCCGGGTTTTGCCTGACCGCTGCTTCATCGACTGCAGTTCAGCTGGGCCCAAACGTGTGGCGGAGCCGCCGGTCGAGCTTGGCCTGACCGGACGATCAAGTTAGAAGGACGCTTCCTCGACGCAGCGTATGTACTCCGTGGTGGCGCCTTCGCGACGAATGCCTCAACCTGAAATCGTTTCTGCGCTATTCGGCTGATAAGGTCGACGTTTGCGCTCATGCGATCTGCTCTGCGTTGTCCGGATCCACCTCGCGGCGACCGGCCCGTGATCCGATCTGTCCGGCGACCGGCGCGGGTCCCACGTCGGACGGGCTGAGACGCTGCAACACCGTGGGGGTGGGATCACCGTAGAGCACCAGGCCCGTCCAGCCGGCGCTTTGCGGCAGTCGTGTGACTCCGTCGGGGTCCGCGCCCTCCTGCAGGACGGTCAGTTGGTCGAGATCCGGCTGACCTTCGCGCACGCTGCGGCGCGCGAGCGACAAAGCGTCACCCAGGCTGGCACGCCGCATCAGGAGCGCCTCATAAAATGCGACTGCCATGTTCTTGGCGTCAACATCCTTGATCTTCCACAACGGCCCGAGGTACGCGGCGACGCCTTCGCCAAGCGCCGCGCTTGCCATGCCGTAGACGCCGTCGTGGTACGCGCCCTTCGTGCTCCTGTCGCTGCCATCCTGCGCGCCCTCACAGGCGCTTCCGTAGATCAACCACGGAGTGACCTGCGCGTTTGCCAGCGTATGCCGAAGCTCGAATGCGTACAGCGGGCCGTCGCTGAATAACCAGCAGCTCCGTTCGGGCTGGGCGGCGTCGTATCGACCATGACCGGCAAAGTGCACGATGTCGTATCGCCGCTCGCGCAGCAGCGCACGGAAGTGCTCGACCGTGACCGGTTGATCGACATATTTCTTGAAGTTTGACGGATCCACGATGCCTGGAAGCCGCTCCTGCAACCGCGCAAACGCCTCGGCGACGTGCGCGCCCTCGAGCGCCCCGGCACCTGCAAGCTCGGACCCACCCCCTTCGACGGCCGGAGCCACCACGAGGAGGCGCAGCGGACCTTGCCTCCGGCTGGACGTCCAGCGAGGAACTGTCCCTGTGTCGGCGATGACCTGACGACCAATGGCGAAGCGATCAACGAGCCAGCCGCGGCGATCGCGCAGCAGCTCCCACGGATACCGCATCAACTCGCGCGGGATCTGCAGCACCAGGTGAACGGCGCGACCTTCGACCGGCTCGACCTCACCGAGCCGATCGCTGATGCCGTAGAGAAGATCGTCGCCCAACTGGCTGCCACACCGCGCCAGCCGTTGCAATGTGCGCTCAGGCGGCGCATCGACATCGCTGCCGATCGTGTCGATCTCGGCAAGGACGCGCCGCAGACGAGCCCTGGTGATCTGATTGCGGTGCTCGACGACCGTCGCTGAGCGGTCGAGCGAGGACAGCCGGATGCAGTACCACAAGATCTCGCTGTCGCCTGTCGCGACCTCTGCGCCAGCCGCTGATGCTCCCGGCGGTCCTTCAACTGGCTCGATGGTCAGAAACAGCGCGTCGGGCGCCGAGAGCGCCTGAAGTTGATCGGCATGCCGCCCGGTCAGCGCTCGATCGCCAGCAAGACGACGCATCAACTGATATCGCGCTTCGAGCGGTGCGGCTGTCAACTGCGACTCCAGCAGCCGCCACAGCATGCGAGCGTGGTTCTTGATCAAGTCGACCGCCGTCAAGAGCGCGGTCCAATGGAGTTCGCGGCTGAACCGCAAGTGCAGATAGTTCGACTCCGCCAGCTTGTCGAGATCGATGGGCCTGTACAGCGACAACCCGCATTTGGCCCCGGCGGGCCAGACCGCCGTCACTGCGGGTTGCCCGGCGTCCGCGCCACGCGCAAGATCCGACACGCGTTTCGCGAGATGCCCGAGCTGTTTCGCCGCTTCGATGCCCTCCAGCGCGTCAGCCAGCTCGCGGCCATCCATAACAGCGGCGGGACGCTCACGCGCGGCCAACACGATCACGCTCCAGGGTTGGCTGTGACGTACCTCGTCGGAATCGTCGGACTCGGTGAAGAGACGACGCACGGCTATGTCAGCGGTCTTGTGCTGCGGGACGCTTCGCAGATCGGTTTCGCTCGTCGCAATGGAGATGACGCGCTCGACCGCCGAACGACACGCGGAGATTTCAGATGCCAGCGTCCGATACACATCGGAACCGTCGCCGGTCTTGCCGAGATCGCGCGCGCTTGCGCCCAGGGCGCGCAGCATGGCGGACAATTGCGGATACGACAGCGTCGGAATGAACGTCGCCGCCCAGCGAGCGAGTGCCTCCGCCGACGCGTTCTCGAGCGATTTGCCAATCGCGGAGGCGACGTCGTCGAGGTCATAGCTCCACGACTGCTCCAGCCTGGTCTGGTGCCCTTTGACCACATTCTCGCGCGCGCGCCAGATGACATCGTTGCTCAGCCACTGAAGCAGCACGACGCTGAACGTATCCAGCGCCTGCGCCAGCGGCACGAGAGCCTGAAGGTTGATTGCCGAGACCGTTACACGCTCGCGTTCCGGCTGCAAGGCGGTGTAGTGCTCGGCCAGCAGCGCAATCGTCTCCTTTGCCAGCACGATTCCGTGCGCATCCACGGTCGACCTCCACCGCGGCTCGGCACCTTTGACCGGTGCGGCGACGATGTCCTGCCAGCGCTTGAGAAGCTTCGAATACGGCCATTGCTGGAGCGGCGGTCCTGGACCGTTCCCGGGCTGAATCCCGACGATGAGATCCACCGCACCTCTCAGCTCGTACGCCACTTCCATGAACTGCATGGCGTACATGTCGCATGCCAGGAGCACGAGGCGGCGCGTGCCGTCTGCGGGAAACGCGGATTTCAACGTCGCGCTGAGCTCCTGCAGCTCCAGCGCATCGGCCGTGGCGCGGTCATCACAGATTGCGAAGGTGCGCGTGCAATCGAAGGGCGGACGCCCGACGACTGAATCCGCGTCCATGATGCCGAGCCCCGCCATGACGAGGATGTATCGCTGCGCCGGACACGCATCGAAGGCCCACGCCAAGAAGGCCTCGAGCGTCCTGGGATCGCCGCTGTTGACGGGCCCCAGCAGCTCCGAATCAGCAGGCTCACCGGCTCGTAATGCGATGCGCTGGGCACCGGATTCGAGATCGAGATAGATGGCAGCCGAGACGTGTGCCGTCGCGCCGGTCTGCTTCAGGTCGTCGAGCGCGGCCACGAATGGATCGTGTTCGCCCGGACGGTTGTAGTGGCCGCACAGGTAGAAGAGGACGGCCCACTCCTGCGGCGTTTGACCCGTGGTTTCTTGAGACATGGGCGTATGGGTTAGAACAAGGAGCCTAATTTCGCCGCGTCGTTCCCGAATAATTGCGGGGTCTGCGGGAACACCGGCGAGGGAAGCCGCCGCCTGATCTCGTCGTACAACGCACGCGGGGACGCAATCGTCGCATCCTGCAGTACGTCGATCGCCGTTCGCGTGAACGCCCCGTTGGGTCGCCCCTTGAACGCCGTGTCGTAACTGAACTCGGTATCCTGGCACCCCGAGAACAGCAGCGCCGAGTACTGCAATTTGGTCGGCGCGGGCGTTCCGGCGGCTCGGTCGATGGCGCGTTCCAACAGCCGATCCCCGCGCGCAAACACGTACGGCGGCAGGAACCGCGCTTTCAGCACTGGAGTGTCGACGCCAGCCGATACGGGAGCGGGGGCATACCGGACGACCGAGCCCGAATGGCAGCAGTCCGCAATGACGTACAGGCGGACGCCGTCGGCCTTCGTCAGAAACGTCTCGTGCAAATCGTCGTCGAGCAGATACTGGTCTTCCATCACGTCGTACGGACACAGCATCTCGTCACGCGCATCGGGTTCATCCGCATCATCATCGGGAAGCCACGATCCGTGCCCGGAAAACGTGAGGACGAGCGAATCGCCATCGACGGCGCCCCCGACGAGCGCCTTCAGCGCCTCGAGGACCCGCGCGCGCGTCGCATCGGCGTCATGCAGTGACGTCACGGCATAGCCTCGGTTCTCGAGCAGCGACCGCCAGTCCTTCGCGTCGTTGACGCACCCGTCCAGGTCCATTTTCGTCCCTGGGTAATCGTTGATGCCTATACACAACGCATGTTTCGCCATGGGGCCTCCGCTCGATCATCGGGACGCGAAATCATCGCTACGCCAGGTCATACGGCAATGCGACTTCCTGTCGAAAGACCAGAATCTCGTGGATGTCGTAGGGATGCGTCGTGCCCTGCGTCGCCCAGTTACGAAGGACCTGAAAGGTATGGCCCACTCCCGCGGCATCGTCGATGTCCGCGTCCACCTTGAACGTGAGGGGCGCCGTCTGGCTTGCGAAAAATGTGAGTTGCAGATTTCCGTACCGATCGGCTGTCTTGTATGAGCCTGCCTGGACGAATCCAAGTGGAGGGGTATGGAGCTTGGACGGCACTTCGTGAAACCGTTCATCCGCGATCGCACCCTTCACCAGGTCGCGCAGTGCAGGTTGCACATCCACGAACACACGATCGGGACGGATCCGATAGACACGATCCACGAACGTCCATACCGTGCGATCGGCGTCGAAGCCGAAGCCGCTCATTTTCGCGAACAGGTTGAACAGTCCTGCTCTCTGGGTGTCGGTCAGCGCCCCGTACAGCTCCGGGCCCGCGCCGACCGTGCCTTCAACGGTCGAGACTGCGAGGACCCGTTGGAGCTCGGAGGCCGCACGCCCATATTCCGGAAAGCGGGCGGTGCTCACGTGAGCTGGATCGAGCGGTGTATAGAACTGCACCAGTACAGGAGCGGCAGACAGCGGCATCGCAAATTGGGCGACAGGCCGATGTCGCGTCGGAAACACCTTGACGAGATACGGCTGACCGTCGTTCAACCCTTCGAAGCGGATGTCGATGTTGCCCGGAGCCGCCAACACTCTGCGCACAGTGGAATCGGTCCGCACCGAGACGACGTGCACATCCACCAGGTCGTCGAGTGGCTGCCGACGTGCGTTGCCGATGCGAACGATCAGGACGCCCATTCTTGTTCAACTCTCCTTCCGAAGCGCCGCGATTGCGCCCTTCATCACAGCGTCTTCATGTACTCGAGCAGAGCACCCGTCGAGCGGGACTGACACGTAACCTCGAGGGGTACGGAAATGCGAGAACTTCCAGTCGTGCCCGTTGCCGAACGCGTTGCAGGCCGTTGCGGATCCCGTCATCCATATGTCGAGGCGATGTCGATCGGTGTCGGCTTCCGCAACAGGCACGACGGTTCTCGTTCGTCGTCCGCCAAACGCATGGCATTAGGCATAGGCGGCGGCGCAGGGCTCACTGCCGATTGATCGCCGCGAACGGACACGCAGACCAATGTCGTGGAGGGTGCTCATCTAAACACAGCCGTGATCGCCTAAACAAGAGGATCCGAACCTCATCAATAGCTTTCATGCGGCGGTCCACGCGCGATGACCGACCGAACCGGTCTGCCGGAGACGCGAGGTGTCGCCGGTTTGCAATTCCGAGCGCGGGTTTTGTCTCTCACCTTCGGCATGACCGTGGCCCCGACGCGTGCGACGCGTGGCAACCCCTGTCGATTCCGGCGGAGACTGCGGTAAGCTGATCCGTCGAAACGCCGCGATCGCTGCTCCCCCGATCAGTACGGCGCCGAAGACCGTCACCAGATTCACAAGCGCGACACATCCTCCGGCATCGACTCCGTGCAATGGGATGTACGCGCTGAATGCGCGTATGCGCGCCCAGGAGCATGGCTTCGATGTCAGTGTTCTTTTGCAGCGTGCCACAAGGGTTGTGGTTCTGTGTCGCTCTTGCCACCGCCGTCTGCGTGACCGGTTGCGCGTCCGATGGGAAACCGGGACAGGTCAAAGACGAAGCGATGCGTGCCGGTCGAACCGCTGAATCGTTTCCGGCGGCCGACGAGGATTACTTCCGGGACATGGACGGGGCTGTTCCCCTGACGCGAGAGGAGGTGCAGGGCCGGAACATGTGGAACGTCTGGACCGGAGGGAACGATCGGTTCTGGGACGCGATCTCTGTGAGGAGCGTGGGCACCCTCGACTTCCTCAAGACGATCTCCTCGCATCCGTCAATGCAGTACGGAAGGGACAATCGTTTTCGCTACCTTGGCGTGGTGAACGAGCCCTGCTTCAGGAAGGCGACCGCACCTGACCCGAATCGCTATGGGCTCTGGCTCGACACCAGAGATCCGGCGTGTCCCCCAGATCCGTTTGGCAATGCAACGAAATATCCCGGCGTGGCGATCGGCGCGCGAGGAGAAGGCGTTCCGGTCGGTTCCTACTACGGGGAGCCCACGGGAGTCGTCGGTCTTCGGCTGTTCCCCAATCCCGACTTCGACGACGGCGCAAGGCGAAGGTGGGATTCGGAGCGGTATTACCGCGACCCTGACTATTACCTCTCACGTAACCTGGTGAAGCCGTACCGGATTGGCATGGCCTGCGCGTTCTGTCACGTTGGACCGAATCCCGTCCGCCCACCAGCCGATCCCGAAAACCCGCGGTGGGAGAATCTGAGCTCGAACGTTGGAGCCCAGTACTGGTGGGCCGATCGCCTCTTCAACTGGCAGGGCGAACGGGACAGCGGGAGCTTCTTCTTTCAGTTGTTGCACTCGTCACGTCCCGGAACACTCGATACCTCGCTCGTCTCGACCGACAACATCAATAACCCGCGAACGATGAACGCGGTGTACGACCTCCCCGCGCGAATGGCGCAGGCGCGGAAATTTGGCAAGGAAACAATCGCCGGCGGAGGATTGAACAACAGACAGTTCAACGATTACGTCCCCGCGTCCGATCCGCTGGCCCAGTTTTTTGTTCCCCCATCAACGACGTGGACGCCGCGCGTACTGAAGGACGGGTCCGACTCGGTCGGCGCGCTTGGCGCATTGAACCGCGTCTACCTGAATATCGGGCTGTTCAGCGAAGAGTGGCTGCTCCACTTCCGGCCGATCGTCGGCGGCCAGCCGATTACCCCGATCGAGATCGCCGTTGCGCGGAGAAATTCCACGTACTGGGCCGCAACCGAGAGGCAGACGCCGTACATGGCTCGTTTTTTCCTTCGCGCCACCGCCCCTCACTTACTGAAGGACGCCCCGGGCAACGCAGCGTATCTCACGGAAGATGCGGCGACGGTCACGCAGGGGAAAACGGTATTTGCGGAACGGTGTGCCCGTTGCCATTCGAGCAAGCTGCCGGATCTGCCGCCCGGTCTCGACCTCGAAAACTGTAACGGCAAAAACTACCTGTCGTGCTGGGATCGCTACTGGCAATTGACAAAAACGGACGACTTCAAAACCCGGATGCGCAGTCTGGTCCTCGCAGACGATTTCCTGAAGGACAACTACCTGTCGACGGAGTTCCGCGTGCCGTCCACGCTGCTGCAGACGAACGTGTGCAGCCCGCTCGCGACCAATGCGATCGCTGGGGATATCTGGGACAACTTCTCCTCGGCCTCCTACAAGGAGCTGCCGTCAGTCGGCTCAGTCACGGTACGTCACCCCATGACCGGCGCCGCGTCGGACTATCCGCTGCCTGGCGGTGGCCGCGGCTTCACCAGGCCTCCGTCGCTCGTGAGCGTGTGGTCGACCGCGCCGTTTCTGCAGAACAACAGCCTCGGCCGCTTCAATCCGAGCCCGTCGGTCGAAGCGCGCATGGGTGTGTTCCAGGATTCGATCGAGAAGCTGCTCTGGCCAGAGCGGCGTGAGAAAGATCCGATTTTTGCCAACGACAACGGGCCAGGCGTGGGCATCATCGACCGAACCACCAATGAGAGTGTGATCTCGCTTCCCGCCGGGTACGTGCCCGACAACCTTCGCGGACTCCTCAGCGTCGGCCAGCGCTTCCTCCCCTTCCTGTTCAGGAACGGCTCGGTGGCGATTGGGCCTATCCGGCAAGGGTTCCCCATAGGCGTGCTCGCGAATCTCGATATGGTTGGACCCAGAGAACAGACCGCGCAGGAACGGAGCGAGAGGAACCGGACGCTGCTGCGGCTACTCAAGCAGGTGAAGGACGACCTGAAGGACGGGAGAGACGCCTTCTCGAATCCGGATACGGTCGAGAGGTTTCTTTCGCTGAGCAAATGCCGCGACTTTGTTGTGAACAAGGGGCATTACTTTGGCACCAACCTCCTGACCGAAGAGCCGGGGCTGAGCGACGGCGACAAGCGGGCGCTCATCGCATTCCTGAAGTTGATGTAGAGCGTCGTGCCCTCCATTCCCTCTTTCGACGCCGACTATCTCGTCGTCGGCTCGGGCGCCGGCGGCGGCACCGTGGCTGCCCGGCTCGCCGAAGCCGGGTTCACCGTCCTTCTCCTCGAGGCCGGCGGCGATCCCCGTGAAGGCGGCGAGGCCGGTCACACGAACGCGAACGACTACGACGTGCCGGCATTCCATCCACGAGCCACGGAGAATGCCTCGATGCGATGGGACTTCTTCGTTCGTCACTACGCGGATGACGCCCGCCAGCGTCGCGATGCGAACTACCGATCGAGTGCGAACGGAGTCCCCGTCGACGGCGTCCTGTATCCGCGGGCCGGCACGCTCGGCGGGTGTACGGCGCACAACGCGATGATCCTCATCTGCCCGCACGATTCCGACTGGAACCAGCTCGCCGACTTGACCGGCGATGCGTCGTGGCGGGCCGAGCGCATGCGTGCCTATTTCCAGCGGCTGGAGAACTGCGGGCACCGGCCGCTCGACCGCGCGCTGAGCAAGTTCGGCATCAATCCGAGCGGTCACGGGTGGGACGGGTGGCTCCACACCGAGCGATCCGTGCCGTCGGCGGCGCTGCGCGATCGCGATCTTCGAAGCGTCATCGTCGAATCCGCGCGTGCCGCGCTGCGCGACGCCTCGGGCGGCTCCGCATACACACTGGCAAAGCTTGGAAACGACGAAGGCGATCCAAACGACTGGCGCGTGGCCCGCGAGGACAACGTGGGCGTGCGGTATACGCCGATGACGACGCACAATCACTCGCGTGTCGGCTCACGGGAACGGCTCCTCGCCGTGAGCCAACGGTACCCCGAGCGACTGAGAATCCAGACACATTCGCTGGCAACCCGGGTGATCTTTGATGACAACCAGCGTGCGGTGGGAGTGGAGTATCTCAGTGGCGAGCGACTCTATCGCGCACATGCTCGGCCGAGCGAGGGAGCAGGCGACCCTCGGCGCGCGTACGCCTCACGTGAAGTGATCCTTGCCGGCGGCGCATTCAACACGCCGCAGCTGTTGATGCTGTCGGGCGTCGGCCCGCGCGACCAGCTGGCCCGCCATGGGATTGCCGTCCGAGTCGATCTGCCGGGCGTCGGAAAGAACCTGCAGGATCGATACGAGGTCGCAGTCGTGAACCGGATGTCGTTCGACACGTGGGATACCCTCAGAGGGTCCACGATGAGCGAAAGCGACAGCCAGTACCGCGAATGGGCTGACCGCCGAACCGGCGTGTACTCAACCAACGGCGCGCTGCTGGCGGTGAGCCTTCGATCGGGTACGGATCGCCCCGTTCCAGATCTGCTCTGCTACGCGGTGCTTGCGAAATTCACTGGCTACTTCCCCGGCTATTCGGCGCTCCTGGCGCAGAATCCCAACTGCCTCACCTGGGCGATCCTGAAAGGACATACCACCAATACCGCGGGCACGGTGACGCTCCGATCCGCGGATCCCCGGGATCCACCGCTGGTAAATTTCCGATACTTTGACGAAGGCAACGACGCTGCGGGGAACGACTTATCCGCAGTCGTGGCGGGGATCAAATTCGTCCGGGCGCTCACGGCCGACCTCAAGACGCAGCGCCTCGTCGCCAGGGAGGAATTTCCCGGAGAGAACGTTGCCTCCGACGACGACCTCAAGGCATTTGTTCGCGACAACGCCTGGGGCCACCACGCGTCGTGTACGTGCCCAATCGGAGCACGTGAGCACCAAGGCGTCCTTTCGAGCGATTTGAAGGTACATGGCACAAAGGGGCTGCGGGTCGTTGACGCATCTGTGTTTCCACGCATCCCTGGACTCTTCATCGCGTGCGCGGTCTACATGGTCGGCGAGAAGGCGGCCGATATCATCATCGGCGACGCACAACGTTCCTGATCGCGTGTCACACAACGACACACAGGCATGGCGCCGCGGACCCTTCCGCCTCCGCTGAAGTCGGGTCGCGTAGCGACCGACAGGACAGTGCTGTCTGGGCGGACTGCCGAAGCGCGAAGCGCGAAGGCTGGTCGGGTTCGCGAGGCGAGGGGAGATGGCAACAGCATGACCACGGGCCCATTGGATGGCGCATGCTATGCTTGGCTCTCCCCCGACAACTAGCGCTTCGATAGCTTCGTGAGCCCAGGATGGAACGCGAGCCCTTTCGCAGTCACCGTCTCACAGCCCTCACGCCGTATGTTGCCGCGTGCGGACTTGTCGCCCTCGGCCTCT
>Ga0114129_10016553_pt1 | contig 10500 bp, 11 predicted proteins | sample RhiMetdeltSRZDD1_FD_80071 | JGI IMG/M metagenome (GOLD analysis project Ga0114129, IMG submission 80071) | Populus rhizosphere microbial communities from Tennessee, USA - Rhizosphere MetaG P. deltoides SRZDD1 (version 2) (version 2) | ecosystem: Host-associated > Plants > Roots > Rhizosphere >... | reverse complement strand
TACTATGAGAGGGTACTCGCGTTAGATTCTAGAAATATAACAGCTCTCATAAACCTAGCCAATTGCTACAACCTGGATGAAAGATATGAGGATTCCTTTTATTAGTACGTCCAGGCCAAGACGATCTGCTCCAAGTACATTGAACTTTGGATAGGCCTCGCATCCTTGTACTTGCACACTGGAAACCTTGAGAATGCCATTCACTGTTGCAATATTGCATCAATCTTAAATCCTAATCATTTTACAGTCTGGCACATAAGAGGCATAATTCTTAGAAAAAAAGGAGATTTTCATCGTGCAAAATTCTGTTACGCAAGATGCCTAGAATTGAAACCGCGAAATATAGCCGCGTTACACGATAAGGCATCTATCCATCTTTACCTTGAAGAATATCAACAAGCTGATATTTGTTTTGATAAAATACTTGTGTTGGACCCGCTTAATGTGGAAGCTATGATTAATAAAGGTCTGCTTGCTCTCTCGGTAGAAAATTATCACATAGCGACAGAGCTATTCAACAGAGCAATAAAACTTGAGAAGGATAGCCCGAAAGTAGTGGCTTGTAAAGAGCTTCTCTCAAAAATTGGTTTTTTGTTTGAAAAATGACCAACTTATGAAAAATACGAAGATACCAACATCCTTCTTAACCCTGTGAGCCGTTTTGAAACTAAAACATTGTGTTTAATGTTCCAAGTATAAGGTATTAATGACTATGCTAATGGCGCTTTCGTCGATCATAGTAATTCCATTTTCCAGTTTTATTTTATTGCAGAAAGAATTTCTAATATACTTCAATTGTTCAGATTAGTTGATATCAGTCACGGAATAAATTATATATTTGGTCGAAAAATATTAGTCTAATGACAATCGATACTTCTACTCTTAGGTGCAGTAGATGTAAAAAATTGTTCAAGTCAAAGTCTGATTATAGTCAACACGTACTACATTTATGCCTTGCCACATAGGATGCATTATCGATAGACAGAGGCAAAAATTCTATCCGTTTAAAGATTCTCGATGGTAATCCCTAAATTCCTCTAACTTCTAGAATCAATTCTGACAAGTGCAGATGGTTATCCTCTAAGGCAGGTAAGTAACCTGAAATATACCCGGAATTAATATCAGAGTACTTTCTATGAAGTTAAATAGGACCATTAATAATTCAATCTATGTCACATTATATCTTACTAATAAAGTGGACGGATAAAGGGATAAGTAATGTTAAGCAATCACCGGAACGCTACAATTCATTCAAAGAATCAGTAGAAAAAGCAGGCGGGAAAGTAGTCGGGGCATATTATACTTTTGGAAAATACGACGTGGTAATAATAATAGAAGCTCCTAACGATGAAATAGTCATGTCCCTAATGCTTAAAGTTGGATCATATGGAAATGTGAAAAGTCAAACCTTGAAAGCATTTACTGCTGAAGAAGGAATAAAGATTATTAGAGATCTCTCTTAAACCAATCAAAGAGGTTAAGTCCATAAGCGACGATACAAGCGCCTATTTCGCTATTTTTCTTTGGACCAATCTCGAACGGATGGTTGTCTAAGACCAGTCAGCGGTAGTTGAAATTAGATAATTCCTCCACTCCATCCGTGCCTTTCTACTTCTGGATATGGAAAACGTAATTTAATAGTCTACATTTAACAACCGATACACGAGTCTAGCAGGGAGTATCCTTCAATATCGTCTACAGTAAATTTCTTTCAAAAGTTTTTTTCAAATGTATTATTAACTTTAGTAGCAATGTCGCTATTAGGTCCTGTCACTATGCACACCTGACAATTCCTCTAGACGAATTTGCCGCTTGTGCATAGGCAGGCCATTATTTCTACAAAATTCGTTCGTAAAGATGGAGTTGCTTCCTTAGGTTAAGTCACAGATAATTAAGGTCTGTCAAAAGATCGAGTATTCAGTTCGGTTGACTTATAATTCAATTTTGATGATTACTTCACATACTCTTATCTACTCAAATATCAAAGTTTTTGATATTTTGAAGTCTGACACGTGTATACATAATCGAACATTGTCTGTGGGCCAGACCTTCCTAATAGGTGAAAAACGTTGCTTGCCCATCGATTCAAATTTGAGATATTCAACTTTTACTGCACGATGTTTTTACGCATGTACAGTCGATCATTATGGTGAGTCAGGCGTCCATGAAGTCCTCGATTTCTCTACCAGACATCTTTATCCCAATTCCAATTAATAACTAGTCATAAATGCAATTTAGGTTAAATTCCCACAGGAATACAATCGTATCCATATTGTTGCGTCTAATCTCTCCCAAATTTGTAGTATGCTAGAGAAAGAATTAAACAAAAGGAAAGTGTATAGGACTCATGGAAAAGATTATGCAACTACTTATTGGCTCTGTAACTGTTCTTATCCTCGGAATTTTCACAAACCTTGCAATTTCAATGACGGGTGCACAAAGTAATGCAAATCAATCTGACATGAAGATCGTTACTGATAATATAAACAAAAGCCTAGCAAAGATAACTGGTGGCAACTCGTCTGGTTTATTAAAAAGCACATTGGCCTCAATAAACAATACTGCAAATCAAATAGTTGGTCAGGGCAAAGGAATTGTTAATGATGGGTCTCTAGATACCGCCGCAGCTATTGCCAAAAAGATAGCTATTGGATTTGCTGATGTACTGAGCAATATTAGCGGAGAAATTAAACAGGGAATAGAAAGTAAATAGTTCTATTTCACTGGGTTGAGGAACGAGTTAGTATTGAATAGTATCCAATAGGTTATCTAATGTTACCTGTTTAAACTCCATTTTAGTTTGTTGCTTTAATGTAGTGATTAATTCCTCCAGTATCTTTATCAGGTGTCTCCTTTGCGCATCTTCTGTGGCATTCCAATTCTGGCCGTACGCTCGCTTGTGGGACAATTTGTATTTCAGACCGCTCATCGACGTCGAATAAACATTGGCATCTAGTTTTGACACACTTTGGTCGGCAAGAATATACCAGTGATATTGCGTACCGATGGGTACACCAGACCCTTCTGGGGCATCCCAGGCCCTCCTTTTTTTAACGTTGTAAGTAAATTCCCACTTGTCCGGTGCAACCTTTTTTTCCTTCCATTCACCTTTATCGTAATACCATAAATGCTTACCCCCAACCTTCATCCCTGTATATTTTTTGCCTAAAAACTCCTTGATCTGGTTATAAGCGGAAGCACTATTCCCTACTTGAGTATCCTTGTTTAATCCAAAACCTTGTTGCACATTGATTATTTGCTGACATAATTATTTAATATTTTAGCATATTAGACGCATGAAAAACGATTTTAAATCCAGTTTCTTCCAGTGTCTAGGAAAACAATACTCAAATAATTTTATCATCATCTAATAATCGTAAGAAATTGAGTCGAAGGAGTATTAATTTAAATTCGGGCAAAAAAACCGACAGAGGAAGGATAAGAGAAAATAATGAGGATTCTTATTATGCCGACGATAATTTAGGCTTATATATTATAGCCGATGGCATGGGGGGCCAAAATGCTGGTGAGGTTGCAAGTCAAACGGCTGTCGAATCGTTGAGTCAAAAATTAAGTGAGAAGCTTGAAGCAATTTACTGTCCGGGGCAAGGTTTGCAAGAAGCGGAGATAGAAAATATTATTAGAACAAACCTTTTGCAAGTAAACAAAAAGATTAGAGAACTCACCTCCACGGACTCAGACCTAGCAGAGATGGGTACTACGGCTGTATTGGCTATTTGCTTTAAAGACATTTACTATATCTCTAATGTGGGCGATAGCAGGGCGTATTTGTGGAACACAAATCACGAACTTAAGAGACTGACTGAGGACCACACTATGGAAAATAAAATGAAAAAAATGGGATATGGTGAGATGGAATTTGACCCTCGATATAAGCATATTCTTACTCAGTGGCTTGGATCCCCAATGATTCAGGCAGATTTAATCGATATAAGAAAGGGAAGCTGGCACCAGAATGATTGTTTACTGTTGTGTAGTGACGGTCTTACTAACATGCTAACAGATACTGAAATAAGTACCATTATTGAGGAACGGATACAAGAGGGATCACAGGCGGTATGTGAATTTTTGGTGAAGAATGGAATTCTTAAAGGGGGACACGATAACATTACGACATTATTTGTACAGAATGAACCCTAGTCACTAATTCAATTTCTTGGTTTTTACTTGAAGGATTTCATCTAACCAATCAAATATTCTTTGACTTGTTAGTCCAGAAGCACCGCTTTGGCAGTGTTCCTCTGCACCTTCCTCCTCAGTAAATACTATGTGTTTCTTAAACTGAGGCTTTAATGATGTCAACCCATCATACACTTTCCGAGGCTGGCCTGGAAATGAATCATCCTTCTCGCCCTCTAAGATTAGCGTAGGGCATGTAATGTTTTTCAAGACGTCTTTGACCGTATACTTCTTGGCTCCCGTGATCAGTTCGTAGGGTGAATTTACCCCACTAGTCCACATTCCGTGCTTCATGTTAAATGCTATGTTTGGATCAGATTTCATCAAATCACCGAACGTTTTATTTACGAATTCTGAATCTCCTTTTTCTATTGCATCAACCAATGATGCCGGTAAGCCAGTTCTGATTGCATCATAGCCATCATAAACACCATCATAAAGTACGACCGCCGAAAAACGAGGTTCAAAAGCAGCAGCCCTGGCAGCCATATAACCACCCAAGCTGATACCCATTAAGGCAATGCGTTTTGAATCAACATTGAACTCCTGTTTAGATAACATAAATTCTAACACAGGGGTAATAACTCTCTCCCAATCATATCTAAAGGGCAATTTCTGCCTGATAATCACGCTACCCTGTCCAGGCCCTTCAAATGACAGACAGTTATATCCTCTTTCCAAAGCTGGCGCAGCTGCAAAAGAATATAGCTCCTCTACCGTGGAATCAAATCCACCATGAACCACCAGCGTTGGATAAACTGAAGTATCGATGGAAGATTTATCATTACCATCTTTTTTTATATTTTTTTCTCCTTGGATAATTGTATTATTGTTGTTTACTTTGAGTAGACTTTTGTCGTCACTGGCTTGATTTTTTGAAACATGGTAGAAATATCCAGGCAGAAATGTTCCTTCGTACGGTATCTTAATTGATTCAACAATAAAAGGAAATTTTGACATTGCTTTCCTAAAACAATCTTTGCTTAGATCTATTGTAGACAGGATTCTTGGATCTTCAGGCTCAACTAATAAGAACGCTGCAGTGCGATAATAGTTTGATGCTCTCAGATAAGCCTCTCTTGCACTTATAGTGTGGTTTTTGGTCGCACTATTCTCAGCATATGAGTGAACTCTTTTTGCTGTCTTTAACCATTCAACGTACCAACTTTCAAAATCACCTTCTGTGATGCGATAAGCAGTAGAAAGACATTCGCCAATATCAGCACCCTTACAGTATGTTTCCGCGATTGTCCTCAGCAAGAGGGCAGAAAAAGTGGGATCTTTAAATGCTATTTTCAACCAAAATACGATTCAATGCCTTTTACTTATTCTTATCTATCGGATTGAAATGTGTGCCAGAATAATTAATCACATGAAAATTACTTTGAAACATGCTTTTCAAGACTTGCATATCAATGGTTACCTTTGGCAATCAGAAGAGTATAAGAAGATATATGACTGAAATATATTCTAGGAACATTTTACATATCGCAGTAATGCTAGGAAAGTTTTCAACTTGATTAATCTAAACTTTTCTAATGATTGGAAAATATGAATGTGCGAACTATATCGTAATGATGATGAACTAGGAGCACCTTTGGTTTGTATTCCGACATCCTAAACTCGGAGAATATTGACTTATGGTAAGCATTAAGTCTATCGTTGCATCAATTTAATTTATATTCGCGTTCGTTACTCTCTATTTCATTATGATTATGAAGGCAAGGTGCGATCATATGACGGAAAAATCCTACGCAGAAGCACACCAAGGATTGTGCAGAAGATGTTATTCGAATTTTACATCTATCCTTGAGTTGGAACAGAAATTTGGCGAAGATGGACTAGTAGAGTACTGGTATAGCAAAATTCTTACTCACAAGACACAAACAAAGGAAGAAGTAGATTGTTTGATAGATCACTTGATTGAATATTATCGACTAAAATTAGTCGAGTTCCCATCAAAGAAGAATTATATCAAAAAGATGTTGTACATGCTTTCCTCAATTAAAAATCCATTCAACTTGCATGCATTAAGATAAATTCCATAGTATCTCCTAGAGATATCTGCAAGACAATTAATAACTACTGAATCGCTGCAAGCTATTTGAATTTTAACCACCACTTTTCAATTTAATCTTGGCCGAATCGTCTATAAGCTTTAGGATAAAAAGTAACTTAGTGTACTTAGTAAATCTGGCAACATTATTTTCTCGTCAGCAACATAGGCATCCCAAACTTTGGTCTTAAAGTGATCAGAGGTTTTAATGCTACTTTATGGTTAGGTATAACAGTCAACTTCCACTGTCTGCAAATAGTAGAGATCAGAATGACGGCTTCCAGCCATGCAAAAGGTTCACCTATGCAACCTCTATTGCCGCCACCAAATGGAAAGTAACCAAATCTTGGTAACTGCCTTTTGAACTCAGGTGTCCAACGCTCAGGGTAAAAACGGTCGGGTTCTACGTAGAAGAGAGGATTTCTGTGCATGACGAATTGACTCATTAGAATTATCGAGCCACTTCTCACTCTATATCTGCCGATGTTACAGTCATTGATTGCTTGCCGCCCTAATGCCCATGCTGGTGGATATAGCCTCATCGATTCTGTTAAAATTTTTGTAACGTACTCCAGTTTCGGTACGTCTTCCACATGCATCATCTGATTTTTTCCTAACACTGAATCCAGCTCTTTTTCAAGTTTTGCTTCGACTTCAGGATGATTGGATAAAAGATATAGTGTCCATGTTAGCGCGTTCGAAGTCGTCTCGTGTCCAGCCAAAAAAATTGTCATGACCTCATCTCGAAGCTGTTGATCACTCATTTTTTCAATTCCTGATTCTTTGTCTTGCTCCTTAAGAAGGATGAACAAGAGATCCTCTTGACCTTTCAGATTCTTGTTCAAATTCTTTCTATGTTCGCTGATCATGTTGTATACTATTGAATCTAGTAATAGTTTGGCCTTTTGAAAGCGCTTATTCATAGGTAATAATGGGACCTTTTCTATTAATTCGCCAAAAGGCATAAGAAGTCGATTGAAATATTCCATGCAAGTGAGTAGGGCCTTACCTACTTCATCGTCTTCCCGCCTTGCTTCATAGCCTAGAACACTTTTGCTAATTATTGCTGACGTTAATTGTATCATCTCATTGTGGATATCAACTACAGTACCATCTTTCCACTTTTTGCACATATTAATAGCACACCCAATCATGACATCCGAATAAGATCTTATTTGTTTTGAATAAAATTTAGGTTGTATCAGACGTCGCTGTCTGTCATGGTAATCTCCTTCACTAGTAACTAGACCATTGCCCAAGAGACGCTTCGATATCTGCAGTCCCCTACTTTTAATGAAATTCCTATAGTTAGTAAGCAGGACATCTTCAATATAGTCTGGATTGTTTATAAAATAAACGTGTCTATTGCCGAACTTAAAATGACTAATATCTCCATAAGTTCGAGAAAGTTCAATCAGTGTCTTAAGAGGGTCTCGCAAAAACTTGCGTCCAATCGTATAAGGCAGGATGTTAGAAGGTCCTGGTGGATATTCGATATTACCCAACATGTACCTTGGCTAGAATAGGACTAATATTGTTTTTCTCTGTCATAGTCAGGCCCTCCTATATGGAAATATCTAAATCTTAACTTTCGCTGTGTTCAAGGATCAAAATTTTACTTCCTTTTTTTGTCTCCGAATCGTTCACCAAAAACATAAAGATTTGTCCATTGCATTCGGTTGTGGAAATTAGCTTGTATCCATTAACAAGGAGTGCTTCAACTTCAGTCAGCATCTTTTCAAGACTTGCACCACCCTCATTTTGAGGATCGGCACTTTTTGCTATCAACACAGGACCGTCATGCCAGTTGGTCATTATTAGATCATTCACGCCTCATGCTTTTTATCTTTGCCATCTGGCCAATCAATAGAGATAAGCCAAAGTAATCCAAAAACCATGCCAATTAAGCTCTTCTTTCAGTCAGCTAACAGATACCGAGCCAGTCAATTATAAAATCTTAAATACTAACTAGCGAGCCAAGATTTGATGGAATTTGATTATGAGAAAATACAGTTAAAAAAACTTATTCTTCTAAAAGGACTGGTAGTAACAAAAAAACTCATTACTTTATCAAGTGGAAAGAAATCACATCACTATTATGATATTAGGAAGATAGTTTCAGATCCTATTGGAATAAATCTACTTTCTACCGTTCTACTGTCCGAAGTCTTAAAATTCGGACCGGTCAAGTCTGTTGGTGGTCTAGAAGTAGGGGCAATATCGATATCCACAGGGATTTCTATGAAGGCTCGTGAAGCTGACCTAAATATAGGCAGTTTCTATGTAAGAAAGAAACCAAAGGATCATGGGCTAAAAAGAAATATCGAAGGCCAAGTGGTAGAACCTATCGTAATTGTGGACGACGTAATTACAAGAGGTGACAGCGTCTTTTTGGCAATTAATGCGCTTCGACAAATTAGAAAGAAAATGTTAGGTGTCGTAACCGTCATTGATAGAGGCGGTGGGAAGGTTTTAGTGAAGAACGGTATAAAACATTCTAGCATCTTTACAGAAAGGGATTTTTCCAATCAAGTAAGCAAAAGGCTGAAGGAATTAGATATTAGTCACCACAAATCTGAAAAATAGTCGTCGGTATACTTAAAAGTAAATTTCAGCTACCAATCGAAGTTCCAGTATCTGGGCCATCACTTGACCTGTGTTAAAAGAAGTACAGGTGAGCAAAACCAACTATATTACATTTCTTCATTCAAATGCTTTAATCACATCTAGCTATACCCAGGTAGCTCCTTTAATTAGGAAGGTCTACAGAAATTCCATTTCTATATTTGTTATAATCAAAAACCATCTCTAAATTTTTTCGGCTACTGTCTTGGGTTGAATCATATTATCCTTATTAGATTGATAATAGCTGGAGTCTACGTTTTCTTGCATTTTTGTCGCTACTTCTCCAGGACATATTGTCATTACTCTAATATTGTAATTTGCTACCTCCCATGTTAAACTCTCTGTCAAGCCCATCAGTCCAAATTTGCTCGCACAATAAGCTGATATATCTTCGAAGCCAACTTTGCCTGCGCCTGAACTTACATTAATGATTACACCAAGGTTGTTTTTCATCATGTGGGGCACACTTGCTTTACATAAAAGAAAAGGCCCTTTGAGATTAATATCAAGTGTCTGATCCCATTCCTTCTCCGTAGTATCAATCAATTTCTTTACGTATGAAATTCCCGCGTTATTTATCAATACATCAATTCTTCCATATTTTTTCAGCACTTCCTCTACCAAGTTGTTTACATCGCTTGCGATGCTCACATCACATCTTTTTCCCATTGCGTTACCACCCTCTAGTGATTTAATTTCTCTTAGTACGTTATCGATCTCTGTCTGAGTTCTAGAGCAAACTATAACGTTCAAACCTTTCGCTGCTAACAACACAGCTGTTTCCTTCCCAATCCCTCGCCCGCTGCCTGTGACCAGCGCAGTGTTCAAGTTTTTCATCACGATTTGATATTTGCATAGCCTATATCAATTTTAAATAATGACCTGAGGGTAGAGAGCTGCACTTTCGTGTTATGTCTCGAGGTTTTCCACCAGATCCACCTTTTAAATCATCTCTTAACTTAACATTGTTAAGGAATAATTATTACCAATTATCATTCGATACACAACACGTGAATTTGGGATGGCAAACCATACAGGGTCTAATTATTCGCCCCACATGCGCGGAGTTGCTCTGAGTCTGCTTGTCATGGGACTTTCGCTTACTGGGATAATACTGGCCTATGTTACTTATGGTCACATTGGACCTAAATTCTCAGCAGAATTACTTGTCAAGCAACAGGCAGCATTAAGGAAAGGATATGGTCTTCCACCAAAACCTGTTATTACGAATGAATCCCTGCTACTTGTTCCTCCGTCACTTAGAAATATTAGTCAAAGCAATCACTCGTCTTAAATGGTGGTTGTCAATACCATCACACCTGCATGTAAATAGTCAAGTATAGTTTTTTTCGGAGAAACGTATTCCCAATTTATGTCATACTTTCAAATATCACAACTCAAAGTCCAGCACATCCACGTTAAACCGTATTATTTTTCTCTCCTCAACTTCTACTTGTATGGATTTTCAGTTCAATGCACTTAATTGGTTCCTATTGTCTTCCCACAATCGGGGGTAAGGTGGGGGGGTAATAAATGGATTTGTGAATTCAGGCCACTAATTCCTTCTCAATCATATTCGCTAAACGCGTAAATTTCTTCTTAATTCTGGGGTTCTTTGC